>Ga0134124_10003170_pt1 | contig 13222 bp, 10 predicted proteins | sample KB304_FD_96880 | JGI IMG/M metagenome (GOLD analysis project Ga0134124, IMG submission 96880) | Terrestrial soil microbial communities without Nitrogen fertilizer from Kellogg Biological Station, Michigan, USA - KB3-0-4 | ecosystem: Environmental > Terrestrial > Soil > Unclassified ... | reverse complement strand
GAACTTGACGGACGAGCTGTATATCAACGGCGGTTTCGACACGCGCGATACGTGGGGCTATGACTTCGCGATCGTCGGCCGGTCGCGCGAGGTCGGCGTAACGTTGAGCTTCACGTTCTAGAACAGACATACGCGAGAAGCGGCATGCGTCGCCAGGCAAAAGGCAGTCGCCCGAACAGGGTCCGCTGCACCTGCCGCCGTGAGGGTGTCGATTCGTGGCCTTTAGGGGCGCGCCCCCGCGTCGAGCCGCAACCCTGCAATGAACGCATGTAGCTCGCGCAGCACGTCGGGCTCGTTCGATAGAAACACGTAGTGGTGCGCGCGCTCGAGCCGCACGACGCGCGCGCCCGGCACTCCTTCCTCGAACGCCTTGGCCTGCAGCGTGACGAGAGACTCGGTCTGCGCGAGCGCCTCACGGACTTTGGACGGATCGGGCGCGCGGTCGACCCACGAACCCATGTCGTGCGGCGTGGCGAAGATCGCGAGCGCCGGAACGCGAATGGCCGAATATTTCTGCACGCCGGCCAGGATCGCGGCGTTGCCCGGCGACTCGCGAGGCGGCCCCGGCTTACCGTCTGGTAGCGGCACCGCGAGCGCGCGAAACTCGGCTTCCGGCAACGAGATGCCGTTGGTTCGCGAGTACCACGCTCGCACGGTATCGAAGCTCACGATGTCTTCCGGCCCCGGCGGCGGCGCATTCACTCCCGCGGTGGTTTTCATCATCTGCTCGAAGGACGCGCCTTTACCGTTGTCGAACGCGTAGCCATACGCCGCGTCGAGATAGACGACGCCCGCGGCTCGCTCCGGATGGCGCGTCGCGATCGAGCTCAGCTCCGCACCGCCGAACGAGTGGCCGACGAGCACGGGTCGATTGATCTTGAGCTCGTCGAGAACCGCGAGCACGTCGTCGCCGAGCCGATCGGACTCGTAGCCCGAGGCCGGCGCGCCCGACGCGCCGTAACCGCGACGCGTGACACCGTAAACGTGGTATTCGCTCGTGAGCTTCGGCGCGAAATCATCGAACACGTGTGCCGTATTGCCGAGGCCTGCGAGTAGCACGACCGGTCGTCCGGTCCCGCCCCAGTCGAGCACTTCGAGGCGCACGTCGGGCGCGACGGTGACGAACCGCACCGTATGCGGCGACGGGTCGTGCCACCCCGGTTGCGCGGCCGCCACGAACGCGCCGAGCGCCGCGACGGTTGCGATCAAGATCGTCGAACGCATGAAGCGTTGCTCCTTTGAGGCTTCGGTCCGCGGAAAGATGCACGCTCTCGCCGAATGGATGCGAGCGACAAGGGTGTGCCACGAGATTGACACATTCCTGGACGTTCTAAGTGAATCTTTGACAGCGGGTGACAATCGCGGGGGGACGTCGCTGCGCACGCCCACGTTCGCCGCGCGGGTCCGCGCTATACCGACCCGGCTATTCTTCGGCCGCGAAGCGCAGGCCCTTGACGATGTAGTTGATGAGCACCGCGACGCCGAGGTAGGCCGCGACGAATAACAGGGACCCGCCCAGCGAGATGCCGTCGAACGCGCCTTGAACGCCGAGCGAGTACGTCATGCCGACGCAGAACCCGCCGAAAATCGACCAGAAAGCTTTGGTTTGTGAGCGCGTCACGGCGGCGCACTTCACCACCTCGAGGCCGCGCCGTCAAACGATGGCGTCTCACTTTGGCTTCATCGCGGTCTCCGACGGTCGACTTCCGCTTGACCGCGCCGCGGGGCGGGGTGCGCAAGCAGTTGAGCTAAGCTAACAGCTGACCGACGGCCAAGGCCGCTTGAACGAGATGACCCGAGTCCGAGACCGCCGTGGCTTCCTGAGCGCATCGGCGCGCCTGCTGGGTGCGGGCGTGCTCACGACCGTCGCCGGTTTGCGGCCCGGAGCTGCACAAAGCGCCACGGGGATCCTCGCGGTCGTGCCGCTGCGCGACGACGGGCTCGTGCAGATACGCGGTCCGAGCAGCAACGTGTTGCTGCTCGCGGAGCGCACCGGCGCTCTACTCGTGGACAGCGGTACCGCGGAAACGTCCGCGGAGCTCCGGCACACCTTGGACGAGCGACTCGGCGGCGCGCGTGTCGGCACGTTGATCAACACGCACTGGCACCCGGATCACACGGGCGGCAACGACGCGTTCGGCAAGGCCGGAGCGAAATCGCGGCGCATGAGAACACCCGGCTTTGGATGAGCACGGAGTACTACGTGGACTGGCAGCGCCGCACCTACGAGCCGCGCGCGCCCGAGGCGCTCCCGAACGCGACGTTCTTCTCGTCGGACCCGCAGCCCATCGTGCTCGAGAGCGGCGGCGAGCACGTCGAGTACGGCCACCTGCGCGAAGCGCACACCGACGGCGACGTCTACGTGCACTTCCGCGAGCGGAACGTCATCGCGGCCGGCGGTGCCGTCGGCGGCGGCATGTATCCGATCCTGGATCCGGCGACGGGCGGTTGGATCGGCGGGCTCGTCGAAGCGCAGACGAAGCTTCTCGCGCTCACGAACGACGAGACGCTGATCGTGCCGCACTCGGGACCCGCGCAGTCGCGAGCCCAGCTCGAGGAGCAGCTCGCGATGCTGCGCACCGTGCGCGAGCGCGTCGAGAACCTCATGCGCAAGGGTAGGAGCGCGGCGGAGATGATCGCGGCGGGCGTTACGGCCGAATTCGACGCGCGTTACGGCGGCGACGGCCCGCGGTTCATCAGGAACATGTATGACGGCTTGTGGTGGACGGGGCGGCTCACTAACTCGCTCTAGGGCGCGCAGGGTGCTTGCGCTCGCGGTCGTCGCCGCGCTCGCAGCATGCTCGCGCGCGCCCGAGGAAGTCGTCGCGAGCCGCTGGGGCGTGCTGCGCTACTGCACGGATTGTCACAACGACGCGGAGCTCGCCGGTCAGCGCTCGTTCGAGCACGCGCGGCCCGCAGATGTGGCGGCCAAGCCGGAAGCCTGGGAGAAGGTCGTGCGCAAGCTGCGCGGACATCTGATGCCGCCGCCCGGAGAGCCGCGCCCGGACACGGCTGAAGTCGACGCGTTCGTCGTAGCGCTCGAGCGCGATCTCGATGCGGCCGCCACGCAGCGCGAGCCGGTGCCGGGTCGAGAGGCCGTGCATCGGCTCAATCGCACCGAGTACGCGACGGCAGTCCGCGATCTGCTCGGCGTCGAGATCGATGCGCGCGCGATGCTGCCCGCCGACGCGGCGAGCGACGGCTTCGACAACGTCGCCGACGTGCTGCAAGTTTCGCCCACGCATCTCGATCAATATCTCGCCGCGGCGCGCGACATCAGCATTCGCGCCGTCGGCAACGCGCCGCCCGACCCTGTGCGCGCGGACTACCGCTCCGACGTGCACAACCACACGTTGCACGTCGAAGGGCTACCGCTCGGCACGCGCGACGGCATGGTCGTGGCGCACGACTTTCCGCAAGACGGCTCGTACACGTTCGATCTGAGCATCTCGTCGGAACAAGGCGACGAGCTGCGCGGTTACCCGAACGGCTGGATGGAGTACGCGCACACGGTCGTGCTGACGATCGACGGCGTGCCCGTGTTCAGGGGCGACATCGGCGGTGAGGAGGATTCGCTCGCGCTCGATCAGCGGCAGATCACGGCCGTCGAGGACATCAAGAACCGCTTTCGCAACATCCGCCTCGACGTGAAGGCCGGGGTGCACGAGGTTGCGGCCGCGTTCGTCGCACGCAGCCGCGCGGAAGGGGATTACCTGCTGCAGGCGCTGATCCCCGGCGAGGGCGTGCCCGACGTCCCCCGGCTGCACGGCGTCATGATCACCGGCCCTTACGACGCGAAAGGCCTGAGCGGCACCACCTCGAGCCGAGAGCGGATCTTCGTCTGCCATCCGGAGACCGAGACCGAGGAGGTGCCGTGCGCGACTCGAATCCTGGGCCGCCTCGCGCGCGGCGCGTTCCGCCGTCCGGTCGGCGCAGCCGACCTCGAGCCGCTGCTCGCGTTCTACGCGCAGGGCCGCGAGGCCGGGGGATTCGACGCGGGTATCCAGAAAGGCGTCATGGCGATCCTCGCGAGCACGAAGTTCCTGTACCGCGCGGAGCCCGGCGCTGCGCCGCGCGACCTCGCGCCCGGAGCCGCGTATCCCGTCACGGACCTCGAGCTCGCGTGGCGGCTCGCGTTCTTCCTCTGGAGCGAGGGGCCCGACGAGCCGCTGCTCGCGCTCGCGGAGAGGAATGAGCTGCACGAGCCGAAGGTCTACGAGCAGCAAGTGCAGCGCATGCTGGCGGATTCGCGCTCCGAGTCGCTCGTGACGAACTTCGCGTTCCAATGGCTCGGCGTTCGCCGGCTCGACGCGATGGATCCCGACCCGCGCTTGTTTCCCACGTTCGACGCGGACCTGCGCGCGGCGTTTCGGACCGAGATGCGGCTTTTCCTCGACAGCATCCTGCGCGACGAGCGCGCGAGCGTGCTCGATCTCTATTCCGCCGACTACACGTTCGTGAACGAGCGGCTCGCGCGCCACTACGGCATCACGGGCGTGCGCGGCTCGCAGTTTCGGCGCGTGCACCTGGATGATCCGCGCCGGCGCGGGCTGCTCGGCAAGGGCAGCGTGCTCATGGTGTCGTCGTATCCCGATCGCACGTCACCCGTGCTGCGCGGCGCGTGGATCATGGAGGAGATCGTCGGCACGCCGCCGCAGCCGCCGCCGCCCGGCGTCGAGACGAATCTACCCGCGCTCGAGACGGGCGTCGCGCTGTCCGTGCGCGATCGGCTCGCGCGCCACCGCACGAAGCCGTCGTGCAATCAATGTCACGGCGTGATCGACCCGCTGGGTCAGGCGCTCGAGAACTTCGACGTGATCGGCGAGTGGCGCGAGATCGAGCGGCAGAACGGCGCGCGTATCGATTCTGGCGGCAAGCTCGCGGGCGGCGGCGAGGTGCGCGGGCCCGAGGATCTGCGCAACGCGCTGTTGAAGGACCCCGATCACCTCGTGCAGGTCGTCGTCGAGAAGCTCATGACGTACGCGCTCGGCCGCGGGCTCACCTACACCGACATGCCGCTCGTGCGCGGCATCGTGCGCGACGCCAAAGCTCGACGCTGGCGCTTCTCCGCGATCGTGATGGGCATTGCGCGCTCCGCGCCGTTCACGATGCGCAGCGTATCCGAGCCCGGCCCGGACGATGGCACCGTCGCGGCCGAGGCCGCACAATGAGCGCTCGGACGCGCGCCATGGTCACGACATGTTCATAACCAAGCGCCATCTGTCGCGACGCACGCTGCTCAAGGCCGGCGGGGCGGCGATCGGGCTGCCGCTGCTCGACGCGATGATCCCGGCCGCTACCGCGCTCGCGGCGACGGCCGCCGCGCCGAAGGTGCGCATGGGGTTCTTCTACCTGCCGCACGGCGCGATCATGAACAACACGTCGCACGGCGAGGCGATGAACCGCTGGACGCCGAGCACGGCGGGCAAGGACTTCGACTTGAAGCCGATCCTCGAGCCGTTCGCTCCGGTCAAGAAGTACCTCACCGTCGTGAGCGGGCTCGGCAATAGGCCCGGCGAGAGCTCCGCCGTGCACGCGATCGTGCCCGCGACCTGGCTGTCGTGCGTGCACCCGCGCCAGAGCCATGCGCCGTACGGCGGGGTCACGATCGATCAGATCGCGGCCCAGCACATCGGTCAGGACACGCCGCTGCCGTCGTTCGAGGTCGCGACCGAGGAAGAGGGCGGCGGCGCCGCTTGCGACGGCACGTATGGCTGCAGCTATGGCCGCACCATCTCGTTTCGCACACCGACCACGCCGCTGCCGATGGAGTTCGATCCGAAAAAGGCGTTCGAGAAGATCTTCGGCCGCGGCAACGACGAGGCGCAGCGCAAGGCAGTCTCCGCCGATTACCTGAGCTTGCTCGACATGGTCGACGGCGAGGCGAAAGCGCTGAAGAAGACGCTCGGCGCGAGCGACCGCGTGCTCGTGAGCGATTATCTCGACAGCGTGCGCGAGATCGAGCGGCGCGTGTCGCTGCTCGGCCAGCGCGATCTCTCGAGCGTGGACTTGCCTCAGGTGCCGGTTGCGATGCCCGACTTCGACAAGCACCTGAAGCTCATGTTCGACCTGATCGTCGCGGCGTTCCAGGCCGACATGACGCGCATCGCGTCGTACATGATGGCCGCCGAGGTCAGCAACCAGTCGTACGCGCACGTCGGCGTCCCGGACGCGTTCCATCCGCTCTCCCATCATGCCGAGAGCAAGGCCGCGATGGAAAAGCTCGTGATCGTGCAGCGTTACCACACGCAGGTGTTCACCGAGTTCCTACAGAAGCTCGTGAAGATTCCGGACGGCGACGCGGGCTCCGTGCTCGACAGCTCGATCTTTCTGTACGGCAGCAACATGAGCAACAGCAACGCGCACAATCAGTATCCGCTGCCGACACTCGTGCTAGGCCGCGGCGCGGGCAAGATCAAGGGCGGGCAGCATCTCGTGTATCCCGATCACACGCCGCTCGCGAATCTGCTGCTCACGTTGCTCGAGCGTGCCGGCGTGCCGATCGAGAAGGTCGGCGACAGCGTCGGCGAGATGACCGAGGTCTGAGCGCGATGGTTTGCGGTTCGCGTGCATTGTTCGCGCCGCTTGCGCGCCTCACGCTGCTCGTCCCGCTAATCCTCGCGATCACCCAGCCCGTGCGCGCCGAATCCTCTCTGCTCGAAGCCGCGCAGCGCGGCGATTCGGCTCGCGCGCTCGCGGCGCTCGACGAGAAGGCCGATCCGAAGCAGGCCGCACCCGACGGCACGACCGCGCTGCACTGGGCCGTGCATCACGGCGACCTCGCGCTCGTCGTCAAGCTCATCGCGATGGGCGCCGACGTCAAAGCTACGAACCAGTTCGGCGCCACGCCGATGACGGAAGCCGCAACGATCGGCAACGCGAGGGTGATCGAGAAGCTCCTCGACGCGGGGGCCGACGTCGAGTCGCCGGGCGCCGATGGAGAGACGGCGCTCATGATCGTCGCGCGCAGCGGCAACGTCGCCGCGGCGAATCTCTTGCTCGACCGTGGCGCGAACCCGAACGCCCGCGAGCGCTGGCGGGAGCAGACGCCGCTCATGTGGGCGGCCGCGCAGAGTCAGCCCGAGATGGTGAAGCTGCTCGTCAAGCGCGGGGCGGAGGTCGACGCGCGCTCGATGGTCAACGAGTGGCCGCGGCAGGTTACGGGCGAGCCCCGCCGCATGTACCGGCCGAACGGCGGGCTCACGCCGCTGCTGTTCGCGGCGCGCGAGGGGTGCGTCGAGTGCGCGCGTGCGCTCGTCGCGGGCGGCGCGAAGGTCGGCCTGCCGGACCCGAAGAACGTGACGCCGCTGTTCCTCGCGATCGACAACTTCCATTTCGACCTCGCGAAGTACCTCATCGAGGCCGGTGCGAGCCCGAACGAATGGGATTGGTGGGGCCGAACGCCTCTCTACGCGGCCGTCGACTTGAACACGCTTCCGCACGGCGGTCGTCCGGATCGCATGTCCACGGACAGAACGAGCAGCCTCGAGATCGTCGAGCTCCTACTCGAGAAAGGCGCGAATCCGAATGTGCAGCTCAAGACGCTCCCGCCGTACCGGCACATCGGCGATGACCGCGGCTGCGATTCCATGCTCGCGATCGGAGCGACACCGCTCCTGCGTGCCGCGAAGACGTTCGATGCCGCCGCGATGAAGCTCTTGATTGCGCATGGCGCGCGCGTGGATCTGCCGAACGTCTCAGGGCTAACGCCGGTGATGGCAGCGGCCGGCTATGGGTCCGTCGAGTGTGATCCGCGCGGCTATGGGCCCGGCATCCCGCACTACCTCACCGCCGACGTTCAACAGAAGTCGATGGATGCGCTGCGATTGCTGCTCGACGCGGGCGCGCAACTGAACGCCCGCACGACGGCGGATCGCGGCAACGACCACTCGCACGGGCAGACCGCGCTGTTCGGCGCCGCGTTCTGGGGTTGGAACGACGTCGTGAAGCTCCTCGTCGAGCGCGGCGCGAAGGTCGACGTGGCGGACGCGAAGGGCCTCACGCCCGTCGACGCTGCCATGGGCAAGGCCGGCGGGCACGGACGAGGGCAGACGGCCGAGGTCCACGAGGACACGGCGGAGTTGCTCGTCGAGCTCTGCAAGCAACAGACAGACTGCGACCTCGCCGCGCCGCACGGACCAACCTGAGGTCGCGGCGCCGCCAGCGCGGCTCGGGATCGCGTCACTTTGCGGTTGCGCCACGCTCGGCAAACTCTGCGCGGGCTCGTCCCGCTGCCCCGAGAGCGGCGACGGCCGCCTTCACCACGCGCGCTGCGTCGCGGCTCACGCCGCGGATCATCGTGGAGGAAAAGGAGTGCAGGAAGTGCTGGCCGACGTAGTAGAGCCCTGGATGCGTCGTTGATACGCCGCTCGCGTGCCGCGGCTCGCCATCGGGCCCGTTGATCGGCAGCTCGATCCACTCGAGGCCGTGATGGAACCCCGTGCCCCAGATCACGTTGCCGACGTCGAGCACGCTGCCATCATCGAGGAGCGGTAGGCCGTCGCGCGCGCCGACGACTCGTGCCACGCGCTTCACGCCGCCCGCTTCGAGCTCGCCGGGTCTGATCCGAATCAGCGGCGCGCCGCGCGAGATGAACCCAGGCCGGATCCTGCGACCGATCGGCGACTTCACGGTGATCACGTGGTGAAAAACGAAGCCGATCACGAGCCGGGCGAGCAACAATCGGCTCGCCGTGCCTTCGATGTCGAACGGAACGGTTCCCACGTCGCGACCCGACAGCCAGACCGGGCGAGTGCGCGCGAGCTCGAGCGCGATCTCGGCGCCAGAGTTTCCGGCGCCCACGACGAGCACACCGCCGTCGCCGAGCTGTGCTGGGTTCCGATAGTCGAGCGAGTGCAGCTGCACGATGCCGGGCTTCAGCGCGCGGGCGAGCTCGGGCACGCGCGGACGTTGATAGCTCGACATTGCGACGACGACCTGGTCGGCGCGCAGCGTGAAGTCCTCGCCTTGCAGCACGAACACGCCGTCGCGCTTGTACAGCCGCTCGACTCGCGACCGCAGCCGCACCGGCAGCGCGAATTTCGCGGCGTAGGCCTCGAGGTAGCTCGCCATCTGATCCTTCGTCGGGAAATGCCACTGACGGCTCGGAAACTTCATGCCCGACAGTGCGTCGTAGCGCGCGGGCGTGAATAGCCGCAGCGAGTCCCAGCGCCGGCGCCACGTATCGCCGATCCGTTCGCCGGCGTCGAGGATCAGGAATCGCAGCCCGGCGCGCTGCAGGTGGTAGCCGGTGACGAGACCGGCCTGGCCGCCGCCGATCACGATCACGTCGTAGTGGCCGGTGAGCGTGGCCGCTAACCGGCGCCCCTCGAGACGGGCGAATGCGTCGCCGGGCTCGACGAGCTGTGTCTTGCGATCGGGCGCATTGTGAAGTTCCAAGTCGCTCATGACTCCCTCCTGTGGTTGGATGGGAGCCACGTTAGTGCGCGCGCCAAGTCGCGACTTCGGCAGAAACCCCCATCACCGCTCGGCCCCGGCGTGGGTAATTCCACCCATTGGACCGAAGGATGGCGCGAGGGCTAGACGAGGCGTTGCTGGTACGCGTACGCGGTCGCGGCGGCGCGCGACGCGACGTTCGTCTTGCTGAAGATGTTGCTCACGTGCCGGTCGACGGTCTTCTCGCTCAAGTGCAGCTCGCGAGCAATCGCCTTGTTGGTCTTGCCGGTCGCGACGAGCCGCAGCACCTCGAGCTCTCGCTGAGACAGCCCGTGAGGGCGAGCTGCGCCCGCGCGCGGTGCGACCGCATCGAGCGCCGCGATGTCCGGCGCGGCGCCGAGTTCTAGGAACGCAATGCGCGCGTGGCCGAGCTCGAGCGCGGCCGCGTCGGCATCGCCGCAGTCGTGGCACGTGCGCGCGAGCAGCACGCGCAGCCGCGCAACGATGTACGGGGCGCCCGCGGCAGCCCAAGCGGTCAGCGCTTGGCGCAGCGGAGCCAGCGCGGCCTGTGGATGTCCCTCGGCGGCCGCGATGGCCGCTTCTGCGTGGGCGGCCATCGCGCCGAGGAGATCGGTCTTCACCGCCGCGGCCGTGGACGCGAGCTCGCGCGCGGCCATGCGCGCTTCGGCGATCTCACCGGCCGCGAGCAGGATCTCGACGCTCGCGGGCAGGTAACGCACGCGCCGCAACGGCTCCGACACCGCGGCGAGCGCGGTGCGGATCGAGCTCGCGGCGTCGGCGATGCGGCCTTGAGCGAGGCGCAGCAGCGCGAGCCCGGGCTGCGCGTCTCGGCCGCGCTCGCTCGCGCTGCGATATGCCGTTTCGGCCGCCGCGTGCTCGCCGCGCAGGCGACGGATCTCGGCCTCTTGGTAGCACGCGTCGCCGACGGCTGCGTAACCTTCGCCGCGCGCGTCTCTGAAAGTCTCGGCGGCCGCGCGTGCGGCTTCGATCGCCTCGCCCCACTCGCCGCCGAGCTGCATGAGCTCAACGCGGTGCACGGCGCAGGCACCCGTGAACTGCACGAGCTGCGACTGCGCTGCGCACCATCGTGCCAGCGCCTCCGTCCACTCGCGCGCGCGCGCGAGCGCGTACACCTGATGGCAAGCCGCGATCACGATGCAATAGATGAGGCCGGCGAACATCGGCGACAGCGGCTCCGTCGTGACCGACAGCATTGCTTCGTCGAGCAGCGCGAATCCCGCGTCCGTCTGTCCGAGCCGCATGGCGGCTCTGCCGGACAGAGCGCGCGCGAACGCGCTCAAGTCCTTATCGGCGAAGCGGTCGCCGATTTCCACCGCGCGCCGCGCGAGCATCGCGATCTGCTCGAAGTCGCCGGTCGCGTCCAGACGCCGGATCTCCGCGAGCAGCAAGTACCCCGTTTCGGCGCAGTCCTTGCCTTCGACGAGCCGCTGCGCGCGCGCCAGCCAGCCGTTCGCGCGGGCGTGCTCCCCCGCGATGCGCATGCGTATACCGACGAAAAACGCGGCGCGCGCCGCCAGCAGCTCTTCGCCCGCATCGAGTCGTAGCTGGTAGAGCCGCTCGAGCGCGCGGAAGGATTCCTCGTCGCGGCCCGTTAGAGTCGCCGCCCAGCCGAGCTTCTCGACGTCTGCGGCCGCGAGCGGCGCTTGGCTCTCGGCGGCCGAGAAAGCGACATACGCGTCGTCCCATGCACGCGCGGAATAGGTCGCGCGCGCGCGTTCGAGATCGGATGGCTTGTTCGGGCGTGCGGGCACAGCGCCGGCATTCTAGCGCCGGCCTGGCCGGGTCGAAACGAAACGCCCGCGCGGCGCGTGCCGATTGACGCGCGCGGCGTGTGGCCGTAGCGTTCTTACCGAGGACGAGGAGATCCCCATGGCCTCCGAGACCCGATACCTCCGGATCGCCGTCGCGCTGACGGCAGGCTTCGCTCTTTCGGCGCTCGCGCAACCGCCGAGCCCGACGGGCTCGACCGCGAAGCAGCCTTGGGTAGCCCCCCGAACGGCCGACGGACAGCCCGACCTCCGCGGTTCCTGGACCAACGACACCTACACGCCGCTCGAGCGGCCCGCCGAGCTCGCGGGCAAGGAGTACTTCACGCCCGAGGAAGCCGCCGCGTTCTTCAAGTCGCGCGACGACCGCCTGCGCGGTCAGTCGAAGAGCGACATCCACTACGACGACGCGATCTGGCAGGCCGAGAACTACGTCAAGATCGAAAACCGGCGCACGTCGCTGATCGTCGAGCCGCGCGACGGCAAGCTGCCGCCGCTGACCGCGGAGGGCCAAGCGCGCCTCGCGCATCAGAAGGCGACGCAGCGCGCCGCGCCAGAAACGATCAGCGCAAAGAGCCGTTCGCTCGGCGAGCGCTGCATATCGTGGGGCAACGTGGGTCCGCCGATGATGCCCCCGACGTATGCGGCGAACATGGAGATCGTGCAGACCCGCGGCCTCGTCGTGATCCGTAACGAGCTCATGCACGACACACGTCTGATCTACACGGACGGCCGTCCGCACCCGGGCCCGGACGTGCAATGGATGGCGGGTCACTCTGTCGGTCACTGGGAAGGCGCGACGCTCGTGGTCGACACCACCAACTTCACGGAACGCACGAACTTCCGCGGCTCGCCGTCGAACACGCGCCAAGACATCTTCGCGACCGAGCACTTGCACGTCGTCGAACGCTTCACGCGCGTGGCGCCCGATACGATCGACTACTCGTACACGGTCGAAGATCCGCACACGTGGGCGGCACCGTGGAAGGGCGAGATGGCGATCCGCCGCACCGACGGCGAGATCTTCGAGTACGCGTGCCACGAAGGGAACTACGGGCTCGCGAACATCCTGCGCGCCGCGCGCGCGGCCGACGGCTCGAAGGTCGGCACCGAGACGAGCGCGAATCGGTAGTCCTGACGTCCGGCGACCCGACGAGCGATTCGTCTCGCCGCGCACTCGCCGGCATTTCAACGCGCGACGCGTCGATAAGCGCTCAAGCCGAGCATCAGACCGATCGCGCCCTCGGTAGACTCGCGAAAGAAGGCCAGCGACAACTGCGGCACCGGCGAGCGCAGGACGGGCCGCAGGTCGTCGTCGAGCACGAAATCGACCTGCAAGCTCGTGCGGCGATCCTCGTGGCCGAGCGTGCAGATCAGCCGCTCGTCGGCGTGCCGGACGTTGACCATCGCGGTGCCGGGCCCGATGTATCGTCCGGTGAGGTCGCGCAGATCGAAACCGAAAGGTCGCCGAGCTTCGCGCGGCGCGACTCCAGCGACCTCGTTGCAGAGCGCGGTGAGAACGAAATCGCGCAGGTGCGGAACCATCGCATTCAAGCCCACGGCGACGCTCATGCGCGGAGCGAACCGGAGGCCGACACACTGACCCGCTGCGACGCCCGTGCTCCCGCGGAAGCCGCCGCGCAGCTCGGCGCAACCGAGACCGAACGCGAGCGGCATGAGCTCGCAGAGCGGCCCGCCGGCGGACGGCGGAAGGCGGACGACGCTACGCTGGAGCTCCGGAACGGCGAGGGCCGTTCGGCCGAGGTCGAGCAGGTCGTCGATCGTGACGGCGCGTTCAGAGAACGCCGGTTGCCAGAACGGTGGGACGGGGTCGGAGGTTTCGAGCGCGACGAATCGGCCGGTGCGCTCGTCGAAGACGTGCCGCCCCGCGTTCTCCGCTTCGCGTGCCGTTGCCTGCACGTTGCTCGGCGCGGCTCCGCCGATGCGCCGGACGATTTCGCTCAACAGCACGGACTCGGTGTGCTCGTAGCTGAACACGGTGCCCGGTGCGAACAGCT
>Ga0134124_10003169_pt1 | contig 13227 bp, 3 predicted proteins | sample KB304_FD_96880 | JGI IMG/M metagenome (GOLD analysis project Ga0134124, IMG submission 96880) | Terrestrial soil microbial communities without Nitrogen fertilizer from Kellogg Biological Station, Michigan, USA - KB3-0-4 | ecosystem: Environmental > Terrestrial > Soil > Unclassified ... | reverse complement strand
GAGCGACACCCGATTCGAACCGAGATGTCGCTCGGCAGCGCCGTTCAACGCGAGTCAGGCGCGTCGCCGCTCACGACGTCATAGAGTTCCGACGCCCAGCAACGCGAGCAGGCTGAGCACGAAAGAAAGCCCTTCGTTCGTCGTCAAGCGAGCGATGTGGCTCAAGCAGCCACCGGAGTTGTCGCTCGAGGTCGGATCGTCACTTACGTGCACCGGACCTCTTCGCCCAGCGACGACCGCCGCCGATCGATTCGGTGTAGGTCGATCTGCTCTGGGCGCACGACGCTCACCGCTGCCGACCACTAGGGCGGAGTGGGTGGCAGGCGCTCGAGATGTTTCCCCAAGGTGAACCACTCAGAATCAGGGACTGGCTGTGCGGCGCGAAAGCTCGCCATGGTCTTCAAGCGCTGGCTCGCGTGCACCAACGTCGCCAGTGCGCGACCACGACGAGAACAGCTGCGCTTGCTTGCGCGAATCCACGGCGTTGCAGTGTGCAAGAGAAAGCCGCGCGCTAATCGACACCATGCCAAACAACAGAACTCCGCCACTCAATCTACATCGCTCAAGCTGATATGTTTAGACCGCACCAGCGAAGACCGCTCGGCGCGGGAAATTCCGTATCGTTACTCACCGTGTAGACTGCGTTGTCATTTGGATCGAACGTTGGGTCCAACGACGCGAATGCAGCGCAGAGTCGCCATTCGTGCTTGCCTCGGCCAAACTCTTTAGCGATGACTCGTGACCCCACGATCCTGGTTGGTAACGCACGGGTTCGATATTCGACATTTTGCTCGACGTCAGAGCGCGCCGCGGTCTGTCGAGCAGAACGATCGCTAGTTTGCGCCGAGTCGCGATGCCAGTTGGCGATGATCGGTGGTCGACGAACTGGCCGGTGGCGAATTTTCGTTGCCCCGGTTTGCGTTCGATGCGACTGCCCGCGGCTTTTCGAGCGCAGTAGCAGTTACTTTCGCGCGGGCCCTTAGTACTACTTGATCACTTCGTCTCGAGAACGAGAAGAGGTGGCGGCTGCGAAGTGTTGGCGGTGCCGTGAACCGAGCCGCCCCGCGTCCCCTCCGGCGATCGAGGCAGTAGGCGCCCGGTCTCGCCAGTTCTCTCGTTGACTCGGGTCCGCCCGCGCCGATCGACACGCTTCGTGATACCCGAAGGGGTATGATCTGCTCCTGCTGAAGAACTGATCAAGTAGTGTTAGGAGTGTCGGAACCCGACAGTCACCCTGTGGGCATAGTCATCGCACCACTGTTTCGGCGACAGCAAGAGTCCTCGCCCGGCTTTCATCGACTGCTGTGAACGTGGGCGCATTGAGGAACCAGCAGATGCAGCAGTGCTGCGATGCAGAAAGCGGGCGATGCACCCAATGAGATGACAGCGAACGCCTGTTACATTGTGAACGGCGCGAGTGCGCGACGAGAAATCGACGGCCGATTACTGAACGCCCTTGACGAAATGATTCCGGATCCTGCATCTTCCGCACATGACATCCGCGTCAGAAAGGGTGGCCATTGCGCGGTAACGCAACTAACTCGTACGAGTTCGCAGCGTCCGAGTTCGTCAGCGCAAGCATACAAGCGTAGTTCCGACTCCGTGTCTTGCGAAGGTGGGAGATCCGCGTTTGCTTGCCCGCAGAGGCTGTCACGTGAGCGCAGCGGCAATGGGTGTGAGGTTGCGCTGACTGGCAATCTTTCGGGTGTGGGCGGTCAAAGGTTTCCGAAATTTGTTGAGCGGTGTGCGGCGCCAACGGAGTGTCGCGTCTGCGATTCATTCGATTTGATGTTACCGCCACGCGCCAGGCCCGCGCGTGCGAAGTGTTTTGTGGTTTATTTCGGATCAACACGGGTGTGGCTGGCCAATCTGTTTACTAGACAAGGCGGCGAATTGATGCACTTTCCAATTTGGACTGCATGGTCTCCTTCCTTGGTGCCAACACCTCCATGCGGCTTTCTCAGATGACGATCAAAGTATTGACCTTCTCGAGCATGAGAGCCGCGTTATGCGCGGTGCTGATCGCGATGTTAGCCGCGTGCGGATCGAAGGCTGCGACGGACCCCACCGCCGGGAGCCCCACCGGCGGGAATGGAGGAACCTCCGGTTCGGAAGGGCTTTCGCGATGCACTGAGGGGGATACGCGGACGTGTGTCGGTCCCGGTGCCTGCAAAGGCGGCCAAGCGTGCGGTGCTGAGGGAAAGTGGACCCCCTGCGACTGCGGAGACAGCGCGGGTCTCGGTGGGAGCATGACCGGCACCGGTACAGCGGGCATGACGTCGTTGCTTGCAGGGGCAGGGGGCACGTTCAGCGAGGTCGCCGGCGCAGGCGCGGCGGCGGGGAACTCAGGCTTTGGGGGAACCGAAGGCGAAGCCGGCGCTGGCGGAACGTCTTCAGTCGACCCGAAGTGTCCAGACGACACGGTCGCGTTGGACTGTTCCGGACAGTGTGGCGGCTCCGCTAAGGACTGCGACGTGCCGTGTGGCGACGACATCCATGTTGATAAGGTGAGCATCGGATCTACATTGGTTCGCCTGCCCTCGCACCCTGGGCACCGCTGTACCTGCGTTGTCGAAGGAACTCCGCCGGCGGCCTTCTCCTTCGTAGTGGTGGTAGACCATCTACCCGCAGGCCCAATGCACGTTCTACTGCCGGCACCGTGGTCGGTCGCTGTTTACCCGCCAGCGAGCTGTGCTTTGCCATTCATTGCGCCATGCCTGAACTTCAGCGCCGGCGATGGGGTGGCCATTACGACTTCGGATCCAGAGGCCCCGACCGGAAACGTCGTAGTAGAAGCCGGTCGATGCCCTCCTAGTCAGGTTGAGTAGGCATGTTCACGGAGCGCTTCTGTCGCAGCATGCCAGGCGCAGTGTCGAAGGAACTCAGCTTTCGGGTGTGTTGTTGCCTCCATTGGGGGCTTGGAGTGCGTCCGTTCGCTTACTCAGTAAAGGGAACAAGCGCATTCTGCGGGTGCCGGAATTAAGCCTGTGAAGGTTTTCATGAGTAAGAAAAGTGCTTTGATTGGCTCGCTGCCAAATAACGAGTATGCATGTTCGCTCTTGCGGCGGGCTCTTGCTGCCTCCCGACTCGGGAGCGCGGCGGCGCTGCTGCTCGCATGCAGCGGAGGGGGGCAGGCGACCGACCGCAGCCAGTCAGGAGCGCCTGAGCCGGCAAGTTCCAGCCAGTTCGGCATTACTGCTCATGTCAAGGTGGAAGGGCATCCCGAAAAATCAGGTTGGGTTCGTGTGCCCCCCCTCGACCTCCACGCGTGGTCGACACCCGAGGAGGTGGAGGCCGCGTACGCGCAAGCGCCCGTTCCATCGAAAAAACCTGGTCAAAAAGCGCAATCGATCTCAAATCCCGATCTCCGCGTGCAAGCCACCGTTCGAAAACCGGGCGGTGATACGACCGATACGGCGCAGAACGACGCCGATCTGAACTACGCGCCGGGGTGGTCGTTGTTGTACTGGGCGACTGCCGCCTGCTTCCAACATTCAGATGATCAACCGAACGCTACTCCAAAATCGGTCGATCCTTATCTTTGGGTGAATACTTCCCCATGGCGCAAGTTCACAACCCCTATTTACACGGCGGAGAGCTACTACATTTTTGGCTACCAATCGCCGAGGCTGGATAACCATAGCTGCGACACGCAGCTCGTCATGCAAGAAACCTTATTGTGCGCTGCAGATCACCTCGCCCAGTTGGGTGATTCGCCTGGGACGGTGACATGGTCGGGCATCGACGGCACCACCGGAACCTCTGGCAATATCACAATCACGATTCCGCCGCAGCGCACCGATGACATCTTCATTGCTCGTGATATGGCGCTGAACGCGCTCGCGCATCTCGTCAGGTTGGACACCAAGAAACAATGGCTCTTTTCCAGCCCCGATGTCGAGACTTTCGAGAGCACGTGCATTTCACGCTATGCGAATCTCCATGACAGCGCGACTTCGAACGTGGTGCAACTCACGGGCAGCACATACTTCGATCCAGTTCCCCTTTCGGCCGCCTCTTCCTCTGAGGATTTCCAGGCAGCAGGCGCGCGCCGGCTGGTGCGCAAAGCCAAAGTCTTGTCCGCCGCCGCTCGCCTGACGAGAGACCTCGTTGAACGCGGTGTACAAGATGACATCTCCGGCGCGCAACAACGCGTCAGCGCTGAAACGGATGCTCATGCGGGCGCGCGCGACGCGTGGGGAGCGGGCATCACAGGTACCCCCTATAACTCGATGCGGCACGCGTTGCGGACGCTCTTTGGCCGCCTGGAGATCGGCAACAACGCAGACCCCTTTACGGATACAGGCTCGAACCAGCCATTCCAAGAACCGTCCGGCGTCTTCGATTGGGTACCGCACGACCGCACTCGGGACGACCCACAGTGTTCGCCGTACCTTGCAGCCGTCTCCGGGTTCGTGGGCAGTGGGCTTCGGGCGCTGGACATCCCGCTGGCGCTGCCCACAATTTCGGCACGTTGGGAGGACGTCGCCCCAAAGACGACCTCGCAAGCCAAGGCGGTCGCGCTCCTCGACCGCGCAGGCGTCATTTTCCCGCGTTTCTTGGTAGACTCCGCGGTCGCGGCCGGGCAGCTACCGCAGATTCGCACCGCCGTCATGCAAGTGCTCGAGGAGAACGCTGCCTCCGACGCTGGCTATGATTCGCGGACGGAGTTCTTGGCGACCGAGTCAGGTAAGGCCATTCAGCCAGTATTCGAAGGCATGTCGAATGATGACATGTTGTTCGCGCTGGAGCGGGTGTTCGGTGCATTCCAGCTTGTGGCCCAGCCAACATTCCGCGCCAAAGAAAATCCCAACATCGACGTCGGGAACTCGCATGAGGTGCTGACGAACGTCGCAGGCGCTGCCGGCCTGTCGGTCAGGGCCAGCAGCGGAATCGACTCATTGGGCGGAATCGTAATCAGAAACGGCTTACCTCGTGAGGACCTGGCAATTGATCCGTTTGCTAGCTTGGCTCGTCTGCAGCATCTGAGTTCATGCGGGGTCTACCCCGATAGCACCGGGATCAGCTTCGCTACCAGCGACATTGATGCTGCTCTTGGCCCGCACGCAAACGACGTCACTGTGTTCCAAAACCCATTCATGCTTGGTGAAGGAATTCGACGTGAACTCGCAGCAATGGCTGAAGAAGCTCAAGCGGCTTCGATGAACTCCGTTGCCGACTTCGCGAGGCTGGCCGCGGCCGAGGTGCGCGCGTGGGCCGGGCCGGGTACGTTGCTCACGGAGGCTTCAAGCGCCGATCCAGACCATCAGAATCTATATCTGGTGAACATCTCCCCGAAAGATCTCGGCGTTAAGTCGAATGCGGAGCTCGGTCAGCGTCTGGTACTGGTTTCGTCATCTGTGGACGACTCTGCGGTTGTGGCCAATTGTCTGGCGGGTTTGCGGAAGACGTGCCCGGACATCCCGAACCCTTACGCACCAGTGCAGCCAGATCACCCGCCATATCGCAAGGCGACCGGTGAACCAACACTAGTGGTGGTGGGCGACCCGAACCCCTATGGTCTGGCTCGTTTCTTGGAAGGACTCGACACCCAGCCGATAAAGATTCCTTTTCCGGTATCCTCGGCATCCGAACTGAGACCAGGTAGCTTTGTGGTGCTCTTACCCAAGGACGGTTCTCCAGGGCAAGTCCTGGGCTGGCTTCGCAACCCGGACTCGGATACGCCGTTTTTCGCTGAAGCTTACAGCTCTGAACAGCGACGTCTGGCGGCCAAAGTCTTCGGGCTGAGCCGAACCGATGAGCCGGGTCGAAGCTGCACCAATTTTGCTTCGCTGGTGTTACCCCGTCAATATTGCGTCGAAGGCATGAACCGTGACGAGTTCGTCCCTCTGGCTAACGAGCTCAACTCCAACTCTGTATCTACGAGTGTCGATGATTCCTGGAAGAGTTACCTGGACATTGCGCAAAGCGCCGCTGACAAGGCTGATCAGCTTGGCGAGGAGTTGATAAAGGACGGCCTCGAGAGTGACCTCCGCAAGGAGTCAGCCACCGAGCAATTGGGCAACCTGTGTGGAGCGTACGTCAGCGTGGACGACGTGAAAGCTAGCGCCGGTGAGGTGACGTTGCCCGCGGGCGATGCCCAGCTCAAACAGTGCGTGAACCCAGACACGACTGACATCGTCTATCTCAGGGACGATCCATTTGCCGGGCTCACCCCGCAGCAAGCAACCAGCCAGCTTCGCGAGCTGTACTGCGCGAGCGGGGCAAGCAAGCCACCGTTCTGCTCGCGACCCGGCGACGTTACACACGCAGGGCTGAAGTTCGCTACTGGCTCGGCGAAACCATTGGGCTCGAAGATCTCTGACGTGTGCCAAACCGTCACCGCAGCGCTCTCGCCTCTCCCCAACACGCTCCCGCCCCTCGTGCCGGGGGAGGACAATTCGGCGCAGCTTGACCTCCAACCGGCGGCGTACGGCAATGCGATCGCTGAACCCTGGGCAACCAGCCAGGGGCTGGCGAACACTCTGCAAGGACTGCACCTCGAGGAGTTCGCCAACAATCAATGGCTGCTCAGTATCGGCTCGCGCGTCATCATGGGCAGCGACGCTTTGGTCGGCAGTGACAAAGTGCCAGAGTCAGCCCGGGTGGATGTTTGGCCGTATTGCCTTTCGATCCCGGTCCCTGAAGACCTGGACCCACCCGCGACGACGATGTGCAGCGACACCGCCAACTTCGTGGCGGGGCTTTTCCCCAAAGTGGTCGCGGAGAACGACCCGAACCGCACGGAGCTGCGCTCATATTTGGAGGGCACGATTTTCTATATGGGAGCTCTTGCAGGCAGCGTACCGGGTGGGACGATCCGCATGCCTGTTCCTGTGGCCAACCGCAGCAACCCGGCCCTAACAGACACGATTATCCCGGCGCCGGCCTTGTATTCGCAAGGCTACTTTCGCAAGGGGGGTATGGATACCGTAGGGTCGCCAGGCAATCTGGATCCGGCAGTCGTGAAAGACCTCTACAACGTCACCAATGTAGACTCCGACACTCTCGCCACGTATACGGGCAAAGACGAGTGGGACAACGGTGAATTTGCAGCGATGGCGCCCGCGAGAACGTTCAGCACGACCGACGAACTCGCATACGTGAGTAGCCGCATAAACAACTATGAGCCTGCCTGGAGGAAGCTGGCATACGAGCAGGCTCACGACGGAACGTACCTTTACGTCGACACATCCAATGCGCCGATTCAATTCGACACCTCACTCAAGGCTGGCGCCGAATCCGGTCAACAGTTCAAGCGCAATACCTTGCAGGGGTGGCTCAGCGATCGCGGCAAAGAATTTACCGCGAAAGATCCGTTGTTCGTGCGCCATTTGCAGGAAGCGACGTACCTGACTGCACCAGGCAAGCAGCCCGACGACACCAAGGAGCCGACTCCCTACAGGCTCTGCAGCTCTGCTAGTCCGACCCGCGGTCGTAGCGTATGCCCCGGCGCTCCGATATCTCCGATTTTCTTTTACGACTACGGGGAGCCAGACAAATGTGACGGCGTCGGCATCCAGGGGCTACAGGCCACGATCTACGCGAAAAGCAATTCCGTATGTTGGCGGGGTATCTTCGAAGTAAGCGACCCGCCAGGTGGCGACCCCTGCACCGATGGGCTCGTCAATCAATCTTACAAAGACCACGGATGGTTTTCGCCTGGACCCGGACTGGTGTACCAGAACCTCCCGGTCTTCGACTGGAATCTGGGTGGCTCCAGACTAACCAGTATCGTGAATTCCTGCGCGACGAGCGTCACCGAATCCTCATACGTCGATCCCCAGTGTCCGAGCTACAATTGGGGGGCGGGGCCCTGGGGCTCAGGCATAAGCCGCGGAATTTGGCAAGATCGATTGAAGCCGTCGGTCTGCCCGCCGGAGCAGCGCATGGAGCTATTTCTCGACAACAGAATGGAGGATCGCGTTGCGTCAATGGAAACGTTGGTGCGGGTTCTCGGTCTCTCGTGCCTCGCGTCGAATCAGCACGTCGGGGTACGGCTCAAGGATATTCCCCCGACCATCTCGACTGTCGAGGATATCAATGTGCTCGAGGGATGGCTCAATCTGTTTGGCTACGATGTCGATCAGATCGCCAACGTGCTGTACCTCGTGGACGTCCCTTCGGATGTCGTGACTGTTGCTGTGCAGGGCAGCTCCGACGTTGGGGCTGTCACGTCCGGAGAACGTGGAAAGCAGATCCTGGACCTGGAGAGTAAGCTGAGCATGCTCGAGAACGGATTCTCGACACTGGGCGCGTCCTTTCAACAACTGTCCGCGGCTATCCACAAGGCCCGGCTCGATATCCAAGCGGCTCAGCTCGATACGCTCGGTCAGTCGCTTTCAATCGCCGGGGCCAAGATTGACAACGATCGGCAACGCGCGAAGGCGTACGTGTCTCTCGTCGCGGGCTACGCGAAACTCGCGGTCGCCGCCGCCGCCGGACCTAGCTTCTCGAGCGCCATGAACAACGGGACGGGTGCGCTGAAGGACATGATAGACGCTGAGTCGCAGATCGTGTCATCGGGCATCGATATCGCCGCGTTGGAAGCAAGCGACAACAATCTCATGCAGAGGCAGCAAGTCATCGGCGATATGGGCAAGAACGCTCAAGCTCAGGCCGTCCTTGCGCTCAACCAATCCACGACGGGCATCTATCAGGCCGTGAACGACACCATCACAGGTCTCAAGACGAACAACAATGGTGCCCTCCAGGATATTGCGACGCTCAAAGAGATCGCGGGTAGCGCCTCCATCAACCTGGTCAAGGCGAGTGGCGCTGACTTCATGACGATCGGCAACCAACAGATCCCGAATCACGTCAACACGGTGTACCGTCGACAGTTCGACCTGACGAAACAGCGCTATGAGCTCGCGATCGACAGCGCCAAGCGAGCGGCGTACTTGGCGAGGCTCTCGATCGAGCAGCGGCTTGGCGTGCGTCTCGACGACATGCATCAGAACGTTGGCCCACTGGAGGCGCCGGCGACCTGGGTCGACTCCGTGTGCACCGTGCAAGGCGTCAACTATGCCAAGCTCCGGGAAGCCACTCCTGGTGTCGACGCGGACAGTCAAGAAGAATTTGACACAGTGACGGGCTTCGCCAATCAATTCATCGGTGATTACATCGACAAACTGCGGCAGTTCGTTCAGTTCTACAACGTTCAATTCCCGTTCGTCGACTCGAACGACACGGCGGTAATATCACTGCGCGAAGACCTCGCTGGCAGCCTGAGACAATGCATCGTCCCCTCGGCCAATCTCTTGCTCCACTCCGAGGACCTGACGGCAAGCTCTCCGGACTCGATGTCGCAATCCATGGTCTCGCACAGCGGCTGGCGCGTGACTCAATGCACCGCTGGCACGTGTCTAGAAGTCAGGCCGGGCGGAGCTATGATCAACAACACGACCGACCCGACCAGCGTGTTGGCGCCGCTCGGCGGCAACGGACACGCAACGCTGCTCCGAAACATCGAACAGCCCGAAGACCCCGTCGTTGATCCGGCGCCTGCCGCAGCCGGCTCCCCAGGCGTTGCTGCGATCGCCAAGGACTCTCCAGCTCCCGGTGCCTCAGTGTTCCAAACGGTCAGCCTACACGGAGGATTGAGCTACGTTCTTTCCTGGTGGGACATGGCCCGATCGGCGAATGGCTCGCCGATCTCCGCCAGCGCAGTTGCCGGATCGCGTTCGTACATGGTGTCCATCTTCGACGCCAATTGGAGTCGGGTCGCGGGCGACAGCTACGTTCCCGCCAAGTCCCTCGCGGGCACGGGTTGGAGCGAGCGGCGTCTCCTGCAAGTCGTCATTCCCGTGGACGGTGAGTATCATGTCGTCTTTTCCGCTGGTCCTCCGGGCCTCGTCGGAGCCGCCGTTGCCATCGCGAACGTTCAGCTCGAAAACGGATCGGGGAACGGAGGCGACGCTGGCCCATATGAGGCCAACGATGCCACCGTATTCCACACCAGCGGCCATTGCGAAGTCGACTCACCTGAGCAGTTCCGCACTCGTTTCACCAGAAAGTGCGACAGCAAGGGCTGCTACTACGAACTCAACGACGTCCTAAACGTCGACACTGAAGTACTCAATCAAGGCGCTTCCTCCCTCCTCGGAAAGCTCGCCCCCGGAAACTACAATTACCGAAACAACACGATCGCATTGAACGTGGTGGGCACGGGGGTGATCGACTGCAGCCAGCAGCGTGGTGCCAGCTGCAACGGCTCGGCCTACGTCCAATACGATCTGGACCACATGGCCTACAATGTGCCCGTCGAGGACTACGAGCAAGGAACAAGCTGCTTCGACTTCGGCGTCGGCGCAGTCAAGGGTGGAAAAGCACTGGCCTCGGAGCGGTTCCTGACCCTTCCGTTGAGCTCGAGTGATCGAGACTTGATCAGCCAATCGCCGTTCCTCAAATCGGAATTCTCGGGCCGACCACTGAGTGGTGCGTACCGACTGCGCATCCACGACCAACCTCAGTTGGTCTGGCGGAACGTCGACGACATCCAGCTCGTGATGAACTACGGCTACTGGTCGCGCGTCGCGCGCAGCCCCGGCAACTGAGGGGCACTGTGATGGTGACGGCGGAACGGTGCATGGTGCATGCGTGTCAACAGCGCGCGTATTCTCGGCTCGGCCCCGCCGCGGGTGATACCGCTTTCGGTGCCCTTCGCAAATACGCCGCCCCCTTGGCGGCGGGAATTCTGTTCTTCTTTCTCGAGTCAGCGCTCGCGCCCGCGATGGCGTGGGCGCAGACGGACCTCCAAGTTTCGCGAAAAACGGGCGAAGAAAAGCTGAGCGAGGCCAAGCTTCCTGAAAAATCGGATGCAGCCCCTGCACAGGCCCCCGCGCTGAGAGAGAAGACGGAGCACGAGAAGGAGACCAAGGGCACGCTGTCGGTCGACGCGACACAGGCAGACCTCAAAAAGAAGCTCACCCGAGCTGGCGCGCAGACCAGCGCGCCGGTCGCGCCGCCTGCAACGCCCCCTGAAGTCGATCAACCGCTCGCCCTGCCATCTGGCGCCGACAAGAGCGGCGTGACAAGCAAGGCAATCTCGTTACCGCAAGGGAGCGGCAAGATCCAAGGTATGGGTGAGAGCTTCTCCGCTCAGCTCTCGACCGGCATCGCGACCTTCAGCGTACCGTTCTCGTTGCCGCATGCTCGCGGTGGGGCGCAGCCGTCGCTGGGTCTTTCCTATTCTTCGGGCTCCGGCTCGGGCGTAGCTGGGTTTGGTTGGGACGTCGGCGTGCCGTTCATTGCTCGGCAGACCGATCGCGGTCTTCCCGGCTATGACGATCAAACTGGCTTCCACGCGAACCAAGATCATTTCGTCTTCAATGGCGGGCAGGAGCTGGTTCCGATCTGCGTGGTCGTCGCGCGAGCCTGTGCGGGTGCTCCGGGCGAGACGATGCCGAGCTGGAGTACGGGGTCACAGTACTTTCGGCCCCGCGTCGAAGGCTCGTTTCTGCGCTTTTTCTGGTCTGGAGACCATCGCACGTGGCGCGTCCAAGACAAGAGTGGCGTCACGATGGAACTCGGTGTGCCGCTCGACGGCTCGAATGACCGTGTTGCGCTGGACGTCAATCCGAGCCACCCCGAGCAGATCTATCGCTGGCATTTGGTTCGCCAATACGACACCCAGGGTGACGCGAACCCGACAGATCCGACCGCCTCACCGCAGCCGAACAACGTCGTCGTGTATCGCTATTTCCAAAATGGCGGAATGGCGTACGTATCGGACATCTACGACACCACGCCGGTCGCGTCGGCAAAGACGGCGGATGTTTCGGTCTTCGCTCACCACACACATCTGGTGTACGAGCGACGAAGCGACCCGACGTTCTCCTATCGCAGCGGCTGGCGCATGGATCAGACCCTGCGACTCTCCGGCGTGGACGTCGCGAGCAAGACGTTCGACGGTCTAATGGATAGCGCTCGGCATCAAGTTCGTCGCTATCACCTGTCCTATGCGTCGCAGCACGCATCGCTACTGAGCAGCGTTCAAGTCGAGGGACGCTGCTCCGGGGACGAAGAGAGCGCTCCGGCCGAGTCAGCAGGGCAGCCGATCACTGAGATGCCGACGGACACAAATCAGACGATCGACGCGCTCGCGCGGATCACGAATTGTCCGACGTTGCCCGCGATGACGTTCGGCTACAGCCATGTGACGGAAAACGCCGATCTCCCGGGATACGAGGGATTCAATCACGATTTGCATGCTGTGCAGAGCAGTCCGCCGCATTCCGTCGATGAAGAGCTGACGGATCTGTTCGACATTAACTCGGATGGTCTGCCGGATGTTCTGAACACCGCGGTCGGGACCTATGGCTATGGCCACGGCGTATTCTTCAACGGTGCAGGCGGAAAGGTCGATTCCTTCGGCGGCGCGAACCTGATGACGGTTCAGGGCGCGCTCGGCGCCAACGCGAACGACATCACGTTCCGAAACTTGAATCTGACGCCGCTCGATCTGGACGGCGATGGCGCGATCAACCTGCTACACATGCCGCAGGTGAAGACGTACTCGATGTACGCGCCGAGCTTCCTAAATGGTGGCTGGTCGTGGGTCGGTAGCGCGGTGACCACCGCGTCAGGTCAAAGTCCCAAGATCGACTTTGGCAAAGACGCGCTGAACACCAAAGTAATGGACGTGAACGGCGACGGCATGGTCGACGTCGTCGTCAGCACGGGCACCGAGTATCAAACCTTCTTGTCGCTCGCGCGTTTACCGAAGGGAAGCGGGCAATTCGGCAGCGGCCGCTTTGACACGCCGACCACCAGCACGCTCTCGACCGACCCAATCCGTAGCTGTGTGCCGTGGAGCTCGACCCCGGTGCAGTTCAGCGACCCGGACGCACAGCTCGCCGATATGAACGGGGATGGGCTCCCCGACCTCGTACGACTGCGACGCGGTGATATCCGCTACTGGCCGGGCCGCGGCGACGGCGTGTGGGGCACTGGCGAACGCAGCGATTGCACGGCCGGCAAGTTCAGCTCGAACGGCTACATCGCGATGGGCGGCCCGAACTACTCGGATATCCAAGGCACGAGCCTGCGGATGGACGACGTGAACGGTGACGGCCTCGACGACCTCGTCCAAGTGCGGTTCGACGCGATCGACATTTGGTTGAACGTCGACGGCAAGGGTTGGACCGATCGCCACATCATTCCGAACACGCCGGCGAGCCCTTCGTACGCGAATCGCGTGCGGTTGGTCGACGTCAACGGCTC
>Ga0134124_10003167_pt1 | contig 13227 bp, 10 predicted proteins | sample KB304_FD_96880 | JGI IMG/M metagenome (GOLD analysis project Ga0134124, IMG submission 96880) | Terrestrial soil microbial communities without Nitrogen fertilizer from Kellogg Biological Station, Michigan, USA - KB3-0-4 | ecosystem: Environmental > Terrestrial > Soil > Unclassified ... | reverse complement strand
GCCCCCCTGAATATTGGTGGCGAAGTTGCCCGGGTCCATGTAGGCGACACTGGCGATGAAGGCCGGACCCATGAACGGGAGGAGGCGGGCCAAGGGCCCCTTCGGGCTTTTGCCCGCCAAAACATCCATGGCGTCCTTATTGTGCTGTGTCCCGGACTCATCCATCTCTTCACCTTTTCCCGTGGCATCGCATGCGACTATTTTACCTCGGTTCCGCCGGCAGGCTACCAGGAGGCTGTCGAATTTAAAGAAAATCTGCGCATCATGTCGAACAGATCCGCGATGCGGAAGCGGACTGACTGACGTGTTCCCGAAGGAGCGATCCTGCTGGAACGGCGCCTGGCGAAGCATCGGGTCGCAATACGGATGGGAATCCGGGCAGATCCTGTGAAATGTGATACTCTTTAGCAAAATCCTGAATCCGTGACGGTGGGAGCCGACTCGAACGGAAACAGCCGGAGCACATGGCCAGATGTTGCCATAATGTCAAGTGCTGTTGATCTTCACCGCTGCTGAACAAACCGCCGCTGCTGCGGAAGCAGAGGCGTTGCATTGAGAGACGGTTCTCACCGTCACGGATTCAGAAAACTCAAAAGATAATAAGGAGCATAATGATCAGGGTAAGAATCGGCTGCAACTATGTGAAACAACCCTTCTGGAAAGTAGTTCTCGGCGTTCCGCTCATCTACCTGCCGATTCTGACGACCGTACCGTTCATGGTTATCGGGGTATTGCTGATCAAAACGCATCTGAAGTATGTCGGCGGCATGGAGATAAAGCCGTATATGGATTTTGTCCCCGATTGGGTCTCTCACCGGTACGGGAACGGATCGCAGCCGGTTATCAACATCTCGCCGCTGCATCCGGCGCGCTACAGGTTTTTCTGGATCTTCAACTGCAAGCTCTACTGCCCCTTGAGCGTCGCCCTGTTCCGCTATGCCACGTATCTGGTGAAAATTGTGGAGAACTGGTGGTGTCCGTTCAGCCATGGACGGAAAGATGAATATGCAGATGCAGCTATCGACAGCTCTTTCTGGCATGTCGATCCCGAGGAACTCGTAAAATTGCATCCCGACGACAAGCAGAATCCGATCTGGAACGAGGAAGGGGAGAAGTAGCTTCATTCACTCCCCCTCGTCGTATCGGGTTAGCGTGGTATAATTGTTTTCAGAGATCCTATGCGGCCAGCGAGCTCGACCTTGCCAGCTCCGCAGCCGCTGTATCCGGAAAAGGAGCAGTCAGCATCATGACGCACCATTACCTCGACACCATCCGCAACATCGGCATCATCTCCCACATCGACGCCGGCAAGACAACCGTGTCGGAGCGCATCCTCTATTACAGCGGTGAAACCCACAAGATGGGAGAAGTGCACGACGGCCAGGCGGTCATGGACTGGATGCCCCAGGAGCAGGAGCGGGGAATCACCATCACCGCCACTGCCACCACCTGCCGCTGGGGAGAGTTCCGGATCAACCTGATCGACACCCCCGGACACATCGACTTCACCATCGAGGTGGAGCGAAGCATGCGGATTCTGGACGGAGCCGTGGCAATCTTCAGCGCCGTGGAGGGGGTCCAGCCCCAGAGCGAATCGGTCTGGCGCCAGGCGGATCGTTACGGAGTTCCACGGATCTGCTTCATCAACAAGATGGACCGGATCGGCGCCGATTATCGTCAGACCCTGAATCAGATCGAGCAGAGGCTGAAGGCCCGGCCGGTGCTGACCCAGCTCCCTATCGGCAATGAAGGCGGATTCTCCGGGGTGATCGACCTGCTGGGCGAGGAGGCGCTTCTCTTCGAAGAGTCGGATCTGGGAAGTACGGTGCTGAAAAGGCCGATCCCGCCCGGCGCTGCGCAGGAGGTGGAGGAGGCGCGCCTGAAACTGACCGAGGCGGTTGCCGACTTCGATGATTCGGTGATGGCGGACTTCCTGGACGGGAAACGGGTAACTGCGGAACGGCTGCAGGCCGCATTGCGGAGGGGGACGCTGGCCGGCGCCCTTTTCCCGGTCTTGCTTGGTGCGGCTCTGCGCAACAAGGGAATCCAGCCTCTGCTGGACGCGGTCGGCCTTTACCTCCCCTCTCCGCTGGAGGTCACGCCTCTGGTGGGTCGCAACCCGGAGACCGGCGAAGAGGAGACGGTGACCTGTGACCCGGTCGGACCGTTGCGGGCTCTTGCCTTCAAGGTGATGGCGGAGGAGGGACGGCGTCTGACCTACCTGCGCATCTACAGCGGCACACTCAAGACCGGGATGCAGCTCTTCAACAGCACCCGGAAGTCGACGGAACGGGTCAAGCGACTGTTCCGCATGCATGCCCACAAGCGGGAGGAGATCACGGAAGCTCAGCCCGGAGACATCGTTGCCGCTCCTGGCTGCCAGGGCACATTGACCGGCGATACCCTCTGTGACCCGGCCAGTCCGCTGGTGCTCGAAGGGCTCACCGTACCTGAACCGGTGGTTTCTCTGGCGGTGGAAGCAAAGAGGGCGGAGGACCGGGAACATCTTCCCGTCGGCCTGGAGCAACTGGGGTGGGAGGATCCCACCTTCCGGGTGCACGAGGACGAGGAGACCGGTCAGACGATCCTTACCGGCATGGGGGAACTCCATCTGGATGTCGTCATTGACCGGCTCGGCCGGGAGTACGGAGTGCAGGTGAAGACCGGCAGGCCGCGGGTGGTCTACCGGGAGACCTTGCGGCAACAGGTGGTGCGGCGGGAATCATTCCAGCGGGAAGGGAGTCATTCCGTGACAGCGGAGATACTGCTGCGCCTCACCCCCCTCCCGCGGGGAAGCGGGGTGCGCATCGTGGTGCCGCAGGCTGCTCCGCCCCTTACTCCGGAACTCCTGGCAGCCGTCGAGGAGAGCCTGCAGCAGGGGTGTCTGTCCGGTTGCATGACCGGTTACCGTCTCATCGATCTTGAGGTGCAGGTGCTGGAGATTCCGCTCGAAGCCGGCTTGCCTGCCGAGGCTGAGCTCAGGACGGCAGCCCTGCGCGGAGTGGTTCTGGCGGCCCGGGAGGGCCGACCGTTGCTTTTGGAGCCGATCATGTCACTGGAGCTGGAGATCCCGACGGAGAATCTGGGGAGGGTGCTTGGAACACTCCAGCAGAAACGCGGCCAGGTGGAAGGTCTCGACAAGCGCGGTGATAGCGAGGTGGTGCGGGCGACCGTGCCGCTGGCCGAGATGTTCGGCTACATGACCGAGCTGCGCAGCGCCACCAGGGGGCGCGGGAGCTACACCATGGAATTCCTCCGTTTCGAGGAAGCGCCGGCCGGGATCCAGGAGCAGTTCGGCCTGGCGTAAGGGAAGACAATACCGGTTCGGCAGTTGGATGCTGCCGTAGAGAGTGCTTTGGGTCTGTTTCGTCGCAATTCTTGGTGAAATTGAGCGTCCACAGCCGATACTGTCTGAGCGCAGGGCGAGAACGTACACAACACCTTTGGCGGCTGTAGCGAAATGAACCTGGAATTGCAGAAACAGGGCCATCACACGAACGAAGGCAGTATTCAACTGCCGGTTTCAGGGCCAGGGAGAGGATCATGACATCGGAACAGACCCCGGGTGCGCTGCTACGCAAAGCACTGAACGAAGAGCAGCCGCTCCAGCTGGTGGGAGTAGTAAACGCCTACTCCGCCCTATTGGCCGGGCAGTGCGGCTTTCGCGCTCTCTATCTCTCCGGGGCCGGGGTGGCTAACGCATCCTTTGGCCTTCCCGACCTGGGGATGACCACCCTGACCGATGTCCTGGCTGACGTGCGACGGATAACCGGCGCCAGCCGGCTGCCGCTGCTGGTGGACGTGGATACCGGCTGGGGGCACGCCTTCATGATTGCCCGCACCGTGCAAGAGATGATCAGGGCAGGCGCGGCCGGCATGCACATCGAGGACCAGGTCGCGGCCAAACGCTGCGGTCACCGGCCCGGCAAGGCCCTGGTGAGCTGTGACGAGATGGTCGACCGCATCCGGGCTGCCGTGGATGCCCGCTCAGACCCGGATTTCGTGATCATGGCCCGTACCGATGCCGTGGCATCCGAGGGACTGGAGGCGGCCATCGAGCGGGTCTGTCGCTACCGGGAGGCCGGGGCCGACATGCTTTTTCCCGAGGCGCTGACCGGGCTGGAGCAGTACCGGCGCTTCGTCACGACTTCCGGCATCCCGGTCCTGGCCAACATGACCGAGTTCGGCGTCACCCCCCTCTTCACCCTGGAGGAGCTGGCAAAGGCCGGGGTCGGGCTGGCTCTCTACCCGCTCTCCGCCTTCCGGGCCATGTCTGCGGCGGCCCTCAAGGTCTACCGGACCATCCGCCGTGACGGCACCCAGCAGGAGATGCTGGCTGAAATGCAGACGCGCGACGAGTTGTACGAAGTTCTCGGCTACCACGCTTACGAACGTAAGCTGGACGAGCTGTTCGGAAAACAAGTGAAGGGTGAAGAGTAACGCCTGGCAGTTGGAAGCCACCTGCATTCGTGCTGACGTGTTATTTCTGTAATTCTAAGCTCATGGGAGCTACAGCCGCCAAAGGTTTTGCGCCCCCTCCTCGCCCTGCGGGCTCAAACAACATCGGCTGTTTACGCTCCATTTCGCAAAGAATTACTACGAAATACCCCTGAAGCACTCATTCCGGCAGCTTCCAACTGCCGAACCCAGGATTAAGAAGAAAGGAGTCCAAACTATGAAAACATCGACTTACAGTCCCGGTCTCGAAGGGGTCGTGGCCGGACAAACCGCGATCAGCACGGTGGGGAAAACGCATGTCGGGCTGACCTACCGCGGCTACTCGATCGAGGATCTGGCGGAAAAATCCACTTTCGAAGAGGTGGCCCACCTGCTGCTGTATGGGCACCTGCCCAACGTGGGGGAACTGGATGCCTTCCGCACCCGCCTGCTCACCAGACGCTGCCTGCCACCGGGTCTGAAAACCATCCTGGAGCAGCTGCCGGCCGCGGCCCATCCGATGGATGTGCTCCGCACAGGCTGCTCGGCCCTGGGTGCCATGGAGCCTGAGTCAGGGGACAACGGCCAGTACCGGGTGGCGGAGCGGCTGCTGGCCAGCTTCCCCTCCATGCTGCTCTACTGGCACCACTATCATGCCTGCGGCGAGCGCATCTCGACCAGGAGCGCCGAGCAGAGCCTGGCCGGCCACTTCCTCCACCTGCTGCACGGCCAGCCTCCGCCCGACCTGCAGCGCCGGGCAATGGACTCCTCCCTGATCCTCTATGCCGAGCACGAGTTCAATGCCTCGACCTTTTCGGCTCGGGTGACCACCTCGACCCTCTCCGACTTCTACGCGGCAGTAACCTCGGCCATCGGCACCCTGCGGGGACCGCTGCACGGCGGGGCCAACGAGGAGGCGATGCGCCTCATCAGCCGCTTCGATACGCCGGAGGAGGCCGAAATCTCCGTCCGCGCCATGCTGGCGGCCGGGGAAAAGATCATGGGGTTCGGCCACCGGGTCTACAAGAAGCAGCTCGACCCCCGCTCCCCGATCATCCAGAAGTGGTCGCAGCTCCTGGCCGAGGCGAGCGGCGATACGACCTTCTACCGGGTCTCGGAGCGAATCGAGCGTCTGGTGCGCGAGGAGAAGGGGCTCTATCCGAATCTGGACTTCTACAGCGCCTCGGCCTACCACCAATGCGGTATCCCGACCGCCATGTTCACCCCCGTCTTCGTCTTCGCCCGCATCGCCGGCTGGTCGGCCCACATCTTCGAGCAGCGTAGCGCCAACCGGATCTTCCGCCCGGTGGCCGAATACGTAGGGCCGGAGGCGAGGCCGTACGTTCCGTTGGAGAAGAGGGGATAACAAAGAGTAAGCCATGACTTGCGCTACAAGCCTTAAAATCACCTCGCGCAACCAGAAGTAGGTGCCTCTAGGCAAGGCGTAAAGGGCGCAAAGAAAAGCTTATAGAATCGAGACCTAAACCAATTTAGCGAAATACCGGATCAAAGAAACTGTTTGATTTACTTTGCGTTCTTGGCGTGCTTTGCGCGAAACCGCTTTATAGGCTTGTTTAGGTTTATCTGCCTCAGGAGGAAATGCATGACAACGCAGGCCGATGAGAATATCCGACCAGAGTTCGACCGTGAGATGGTGGCGATCGCCGATTACGTGACCGAATACGTCGTCGACAGCGAGGAGGCGTTCGCCACCGCCGGTTACGTGCTCCTGGATGCCATCGGCTGCGCCCTGCTGTCGCTCCGTTTTCCGGAATGCAGCCGCCTGCTCGGGCCGATCGTTCCGGGAACGGTTGTTCCTTATGGGGTACGTGTTCCCGGCACCTCTTACGTCCTCGACCCGGTCAAGGGGGCCTTCGACATCGGTACCCTGATCCGCTGGCTCGATTACAACGACACCTGGCTGGCAGCCGAGTGGGGTCACCCTTCCGACAACCTGGGGGGGATCCTGGCCGTAGGGGACTTCGTGAGCCGTTCCCGCCAGGCGCAGGGGAAGGCGCCGCTCAGCATGGGAGATCTCCTTGCGGCCATGATCAAGGCCCACGAGATCCAGGGGGTGATGGCCCTGGAAAACGGTTTCAACCGGGTGGGTCTGGATCACGTGGTGCTGGTGAAGCTGGCCACCGCCGCAGTGGCGACCCGCCTTCTGGGAGGGGGCCGGGAGGAGATCACGAGCGCTCTCTCCCAGGTCTGGGTGGACGGCCAGAGCCTGCGCACCTACCGCCACGCCCCAAACGCCGGGCCGCGCAAGTCGTGGGCCGCGGGCGACGCTACCAGCCGGGGGGTCAGGCTGGCGATGATGGCCATGCAGGGAGAGCCGGGCTATCCCTCTGCCCTTACCGCCAAGGGGTGGGGCTTCTGCGACGTCTCCTTCAAGGGGGAGCGGTTCAGGCTGCCGCGTTCCTACGGCAGCTACGTGATGGAGAATGTCCTCTTCAAGGTCGCCTTCCCGGCCGAGTTCCATGCCCAGACCGCCGTGGAGTGCGCCCTGAAGCTCCATCCCGCGGTTGCGGACCAGCTGGACCGGATCGAGCGGATCGTGATCGAAACCCAGGAGTCGGCGATCCGGATCATCAGCAAGTCCGGCCCGCTCCACAACCCGGCCGACCGGGACCACTGCCTGCAGTACATGACAGCCGTAGGGCTGATCTTCGGCCAACTGACTGCCGATCATTACGGCGATACCGTGGCGTCCGATCCGCGCATCGACCGTTTGCGGGAGCGGATGGAGGTGCGCGAGGAGCCGCGTTACTCGCGGGACTACCTGGACCCGGAGAAACGCTCCATTGCCAATGCCGTCCAGATCTTCTTCAAGGGCGGCAGCGCCACGGAGCGGGTCGAGGCGGAGTACCCGCTCGGCCACCGTCGCCGCAGGAGCGAAGCGCTGCCGCTGCTGGTGGAGAAGGCCAGGGCGAATATGGCTGCCTGTCTCCCGGCCGAACGGGCTGAGGCGCTGATCGAACTCTGCCTCGACCGCCGGCGGCTGGCCGCCATGCCGGTAAACGAGTTCATGGAGCTGCTGGTGGTTTGACTTTAAAGGATGTTACAGCTGTGGAGGGGTGTCGGCAGGCAGTTCAAGATCGCCCGTCAATCCGCCTGGAACAAGGAGTGACAGCAGGTGTGCATTTGTAGTTTTAGCTTGTTTGAACTATCATATAATTATAAGGAAGGTGAGAATCGATAGTGCTTCCGCCACTACCCCCGCTCACGGTAGCGAACCGGAGCGAGGGCACGTAGAACCTGAACCAGTGGGTCAACGGATTCATCGGAAGCACTCTAAAAATCTATAACTAAACCCGAGGTGAAGTTATAAAGCCGACGTTTCGCATGCCGGCTTTATCGTTTTTACCTCATTGTGAAACGCCTTGATCTGGAATTGGTATCACTTCTCCTCAGTGGGATAACCCGCTTTCTCCCACTCATTCCATCCCCCCTTCAGGGCGAATACTTTGGTGTATCCCATCTTGATCAGCTGCAGCGCCACCCGGGCGCTGGTTCCCTCGCTCGTTCAGGCGCAGTAGAGGATCAGGGTCCGGTCCTTGGGATAGTGGGAGGCCCAGCTTTCGACCTCCAGGGGGTCTTCCCTGGCCGCTCCCTTGATCTTCAGCCCGCTCTCCTTCCAATCGGAAATGATCCGTACATCGATGATCGACGTATCTGCCTTCCCGAGCCTGGCCTTGGCATCTTCCTTGGTTATCCGCGCCACTCCATCACCGTTGGCCGCAGCCACACCGGCTCCCAGAGCGGCCATGGCCGTCAGCAACGCAACCCTAAAAATCCATCGCTTCAGCATGTTCAGTCCTCCCTTCCGTTTTTATTATTCAGCCTGTGAGGAGCCATACTCAAAGTATAGCAGGAAAATGATGAAAGTCCCTGCAACCGGACAGTCAGTTGTCAGGTTACGGGTATTAATGCGAATGGTCTCCGGCAAAATTCGCAAACATAGATTTCCGCATCGCCATTCGCGCAATCAATCCGGGCGGTGCCGGTTTCTTCCAGCTCGAAGGAAACCAGACCGGCATCCTGGGCCGGTCCTTTGCAGGAAGGACAGCTGACCGGGAGCCGGCCGGCAAATACCAGGTCTCGGAAGTCTTCAATCGAGTAATACCCCACGAAATCGAGGCAGGAAAACAGCTTGTCGTCCGGTCCGAACTGGCCGACATTCGGGAACTCGAAGGTACGCTTGTCGATGTTGTAGAGGCAGAGCATCCCTTTTTTCAGTTGATGTTTCAGTTTTTCGGGAACAGCAGCCAGTTTGAAGCAGGGATAGGGCTGCTTGCTCAAGACATCCTGCAATGAGATCATCGTTTTCCCCTTGAAAGTTGCCTGTACTTTTGCCAGGCTCACCGCTTCCACCCAATACCGCCTCCTGCCCATTATCAAGCCGAACGACGTCTATTCCGTGCCGTCCTTAACACGATTGTTCAGTAACATCGATTTCAGGGGTTCCAGGGCCATGGGGCCGCCGGACAATTCGGCCCTGATCCGCTCACGCTCGCGGTCAATCTGTTCAGGTGTGGCTCCCAACTGACGGAGAATCAGCTCGGTCATGTTGAGCGCCACTTCTCCCTCGCCCGAAAAGACGGCATCGGCACCGGCCTTGCGCAGTGCCGGAATATCGCGCAGATGGTTGGCGCGGGCAATGACGCGGATCCCGGGATTGAGCTCGCGCGCCAGCCGGATAACCTCTGCGCTGCCCTGCATCCCGGCGGAGGTGAGAATCAGGGCCACGGCATCCTCCACCCCTGCTCCCTTCAATGTTTCCCGGTGAGTGGCATCGCCGTAGATGGACAAGAGACCTTCCCTGCGTAGTTCGCGAAAAGTCTCCAGGTTCAGCTCGATAACGACCGGCTCGATGCCGTTCTCGCCGATCAGTCGTGACACCGTCCTTCCGGTAGGCCCATAACCCACCACAACAGCCCTGTCCCTGGATGTCTGCGCGGGACTGATCTCCTCCCCGGAATCCGCGCCCGTCAACACCCTTCTCCTGACCTCAAGCATGTGCCAGATACGGCTGCGCCTGGCCCATGTCTCCAAGGGCCGGATCAGGCGGTACAGCAGCGGATTCAGGCTGATGGAGATGATCGAGGCGGCAATGAGCGTATTGGCCCCGTTCTCCCCCAGAATTCCCAAGCCACGACCGACAGTGGCCAGGATGAAGGAGAATTCGCCGATCTGCGCCAGGGCGACAGCTATGGACAGGGCCACTCGCGGCGTATGGCCGAAGGCCAGGACGATCAACATGGAGACCAGCGGCTTTCCCAGCATGATGATGGCGAGAGTGGCGGCCACAAAACCGGGCGCCTCCATCAGATGGACCGGATCGAACAGCATGCCCACCGAGACGAAGAAGAGCACTGCAAAGGCGTCCCGCATCGGAAGCGCCTCCGATGCGGCTCTCGAACTGAACTCTGACTGACTCACCACCATTCCGGCCAGAAAAGCCCCCAGAGCCATTGACACACCGAACAGCTCGGCCGAGCCAACCGCGATTCCCAGGGCCAGCACAAGAACGGTCAGTGTGAAGAGTTCACGCGAGCGGGTCTCAGCAACCTTACCGAGAAGCCAGGGGAGGAGACGCCCCCCAGCGAGATAAACCAGCGCGACGAGCAGCGCAATTTTCAGCAGCGCCACTCCGATGGCGAGCGGATAGCCCTCGCTCCCCGAGGCAGTGACTCCGAAGAGTAGCGGCAGAAGAACCAGCAGGATGACGGTGAAGAGGTCCTCCACCACCAGCCAGCCGACAGCAATATGCCCGGCGGGGGTGTGCAGGTCGTTGTTGTCCACCAACACGCGGAGCAGGACCACTGTGCTGGCCACCGAAACGGCAAGTCCGAAAACGATACCCGCCGGCCAGCTCCATCCAGCCCACCTGGCAAGCAGGCATCCCAGGAGTGTCGCCGCGGCGCTCTGGCATAACGCTCCCGGCACAGCCACCCGCCGCACCGCCAGGAGCTCCTTGATATGGAACTGCAGGCCGACACCGAACATCAACAGGATGACACCGATCTCGGCAAGCTGCTCCGCCAGCAGGCGGTTGGCGACGAAGCCGGGAGTGTGCGGCCCGACAGCGATCCCGGCCAGGATGTAGCCGACAATAGGGGAGAGTCCCATGCGTTGGGTAAGGTAGCCAAAGAGTAATGCAGCGCTCAGGCACCCTGTTATGGTCAGGATTATTTCCAGTTCGTGCTCCTTCACAATTTCAGTTGTTCTTGCAATGCAGAAAGAAAACTTACCTGCACCCTGCCGGGCTCACCGCTTCCACCATGTCCGGCCAGCTGCGCGACAGCAGGTCCGCCCGCTTCAGCAGGGTCGGAATGCGGTATTCCCCGTGCATGGTCTCGATGCAGTGAGCCGCAACGCGGACATCCAGGCCGGCCGCCGTTACCTGGAGCGGCCTGCAGCTGCCGCCGCGCAGGACCGGGACGGCCCCAGTCGCTCCGGCAAAGCGGGATTTGGCGACGCCGATTACGGCCGTGGTCCCGCCCAGCGCTTCATACAGATGTGCTCCCAGCCCCGGCAGGGTTTCCTTCCCCAGCCAGACATACCCGTCCACGATCAGCGTCTCCAAGGGCTCCCCGATAAGCGCCAGCAGCGCAAGCAGGCAGGGCAATTCGCGTCGGTAAAACTGTCCGGGCAGGTAGTCTGCCGCCGAGGCGACCCTGGTGACGATCTCGCGCCGGCCGGCACTGTCGTCCCAGGAGCGAAACAGGACAGCGGCGGCGTTCGCTTCCAGACCGTGATATGCAACATCGAGACAGGCCATCATCGAACAATTATCGCATGGTAATTCTGTTTCGCAAGAGAGGTCAGGTCAGGTGGCGGCACGTGAATCGCCCCCAATTCAGGGTTGACTCTGCCAGGGTGCCGTTATAATGTGAACCGGATCTTATTTTATGGATCTCATAATGGCAGAACGTGCAATTGAGATAATTGCTGAGAGCCGGTGCCAACCCTTTTCCATCGCAACATAATATTTTCTGGGAACATCTCGTGAAAGTTCTGGCAATACAACCTGGAAGCCTGATGTCGGCAAAAGTTTTTTTGCGCCTGGAACCGCTCGGCCTTGAACTGGTTGCCCAGTCGGCACGCACGGCGGGGCATGATGTTCGTCTGATCGATCTCCAGACGGAAGATTACCGGCAATTTCAGGATACGCTCAAAAAGTGGCGTCCAGATGTAGTTGCCTTTTCGCTCAACTATCTTGCCAACACTCCGGAAGTCGTCGATCTTGCCAAAGTGGCCAAGAGTCTGCTGCCGGAATGCTTTACCGTGGTCGGCGGCCACAGCGCATCGTTCATTCCCAAGGAAGTTTTACAGCATGGAGGGGGGAGTATCGATTGTGTCCTGCGAGGCGAAGGGGAAGCAGGGTTCCCGATGCTGCTGAAGGCATGGCAGGAAGATCCGGGATCGATAATCAATGTTCCCGGGGCAGTAACCATGAATGGCGCAGGACCGTTACCCTGTTTTGTCGAAAACCTGGATCTGGTAAGACCGGCTCGGGATCTCCTCAGACACCGCAGCAAGTACTTCATAGGAGTGCTTGATCCCTGTGCCTCGATCGAGTTCACGCGCGGATGCCCATGGGACTGCTCGTTCTGCAGTGCCTGGACCTTTTACGGCAGGAGTTACCGCCTGATCAGCCCTGAAGTTATTGTGGACGAGCTCGCCAGGATCAAGGAGCCCGGGGTTTTTGTCCTCGACGATGTGGCATTTGTCAATGAAAAGCACTCGATGGAAATCGGTGAAGCGATCGCTCGCAAAGGGATTCGGAAAAAATATTACATCGAGACCCGTGGCGATGTCCTGATTCGAAACAAGGATGTTTTTAAGTTCTGGAAGGAGATAGGTCTGGATATTGTCTTCATCGGTCTTGAAGCGATAGATGAGGAGGGCTTGAAATCATTCAGAAAAAGGACCAATCTGGGGAACAATTTCGAGGCCCTCGAAGTTGCCAGGGCAATGGGTCTCTGTGTCGCCTTGAATATCATTGCGGACCCAGACTGGGACCGGGCGCGCTTCGAGGTATTGCGGCAGTGGTGTCTGGAAATCCCGGACATCGTCAGTGTTTCAGTCATGACGCCTTATCCTGGCACGGAGAACTGGTACACCGAACCGCGAGACCTGACTTCCCTCGATTATCGGCTGTTCGACATCCAGCATGTTGTATTGCCGACCAGACTTCCCCTTGCCGAGTTCTACAAGGAATTCGTCAAGACCCAGCAGGTAATGAATATGAAGCACTTAGGCTGGGCGGCTTTAAAGGAGACGGCAAAAATCATCGCCGGTCATCTCCTGCACGGCCAGACCAATTTCCTCAGAAGCCTTTGGAAATTCAACTCAGTATTCAATCCCGACCTGCTGCTGGCGGACCATGCTCAGCCGGTCACCTATCGATTGACCCCGCCACCCCTGGAGAGATGCCCCGTCAGCAGTCATTCGCAGCTGTTTGTACACGCCGAGGCTGAAAAGGAAAATAAAAATTCTGCCTCGTAGGAACGGCTGCCACGAAAACCCCAACTCTGCCGGGCTCACTGAGCTTCCACCATCTCCGTCCAGCTGCGCGACAGCTGATCTGCTTCTGCGACAAGCTCGAGCTCGAGAAGAGAATTCAATTCGCCACACAAAAGGCTGCCAGACTACCCATGACTACACGTTTTTCCCCCGCCATGACGGGCACACTTTCCATGATGGCCTGCGCTTTTCTCTGGAGCGTGGCCGGCCTGTTCATAAAGATCCTGGACTGGAACCCCTTCCTGATCGCCGGCCTGC
>Ga0134124_10003164_pt1 | contig 13232 bp, 12 predicted proteins | sample KB304_FD_96880 | JGI IMG/M metagenome (GOLD analysis project Ga0134124, IMG submission 96880) | Terrestrial soil microbial communities without Nitrogen fertilizer from Kellogg Biological Station, Michigan, USA - KB3-0-4 | ecosystem: Environmental > Terrestrial > Soil > Unclassified ... | reverse complement strand
CCGGCCAGGCGGCGCTGTCCGAGGCCAGGCGGGGCACCTTCGACCCGACGTACGGCCGCTACACCTGGGGCAAGCTGGAGATTCGCGACCTGCGGGAGCGGGCCCGGCGGGACTGGGGTGCGAGGTTCGACCTGCCCCGGTTCCACGCGGCGATGCTGGCGCTCGGCGCGCCGCCGCTCGGGCTGCTGCCGTACGCGCTCGCCGGCGGTCCGGCACCGGCTGACGGCTCGCGCCCGTCGGGGTAGTGTCCGGCGCCATGGCCTACGGATATGCGGGTCAGGTCGCCGCGCGCCGGCCCGAGCAGCGGGTCAAGGCGTCCGACGTGCGCGCCGTGCAGTTCGGCAAACCGCCGTTCGGCCGCCGCGGCTACGACGAGATCGAGGTCGACGACTTCCTGCGCAAGGTGACCGACGCCCTCGCGCAGACCCGCGGTGTCCCGCCGCTAGACCCGGAAGAGGTGCACCAGGTCGCGTTCCGCAAGCCGCGGCTGGGCAGCCGCGGCTACGACGAGGACGAGGTCGACGCGTTCCTCGACCTGGTCGAGGCCGAGCTGCGCTGGCGGTCGAGCCCGGAGGGCCAGGCTGAGATCGCCGCCTCCGCCGGCGGCTCCGGATACGCGCCGCTCGCCGGGATGGTGGGCCTGCCCGGCGGCCCCGGGCCGGTCGCGCCGGCCGGTCCCGCGGTGCGCGCGGTCACCGTGGCGCTGCTCGCCGACCGGGGCCGCATGCTGGTCACCGAGCTGGCCGACCCGACCACCGGCAGCACGGCATACCGGCCGCCCGGCGGCGAGATCGCCTTCGGCGAGCGCGGCCACGAGGCGGTCCGGCGGACGATGCGGGACGAGTTCGGCATCCAGCTGACCGAGGTGCGGCCGATGGCGACGCTGGAGAGCATCCACCGCTTCGCCGGGCGGGACGCCCACGAGCTCGTGCTGGTCTACGAGGTGGCCACCGCGGACCCGCAGGTGTGGTCGCAGTCGCGGCTGCGCGGCCGGCGCGGCGACGTCACCGCGATCTGGGCGCCGGTGGACATGTTCCGCCGCAACGAGGCCCAGCTGCTGCCGGACGGGTTGCTGCCGCTGCTCGGCTGAGCCACCCCGCTCGCCGGGACCGAGCGTCAGCGCGACTCGGCGCCGAGCAGGATCGCGGTGCCGATCGCGCCGACGACGATCGCGACGATGCCGAGCGTGCGCGCGGTCCGGGACGCCCGCCGCGCGCCGTCGACGTCACCGCGGTCCCAGCGCCGGCCCACCTGCGCGGAGAAGTAGATCGCGAACGCGCCGAAGACGACCGAGAACAGCACCCCCACGATCGACAGCGGCCAGTACGCCGGCGGCTTCTGCGTCCCCGGCGGAGCCATGCCGTACGGGCTGCCGTAGCCGGGACCGGTGTAGCCGGGGCCGCCGGCGTAGGGCTGGTAGCCCGCCGGCCCGCCGGCGTCGGGCGGCTCGGCCGGTCCGCCCGCGTACGGCTGCTCGGCCGGCCCGCCGGCATAGGGCTGCTCGGCCGGCGGTCCGCCTGCGTAGGGCCGGTGGGCGGCCGGGTAGGGCGGCGCCGGCGCCTCCTCGGCCGGCTCGTCCGCCCGGGGGTGATGGGACGAGTACGGCGCGAACGGGTCCTGGGGCGTCCAGGGGCTGGTCGGCGGCGGCACCGGGTAGTTCGGGGTCGGGTCGGTCATGTCCGGGGCTCCTCTGTCCCGCCGGGACCGCGCCGGCCGCGGTCCGCACCGCGCCCCCCGTTGGACGCGCAGCGAGCGTAGGCCCGTCCGGCGCCGGCCGCGGGTGAATCCGGGGAATGGATCAACCCGGCCGGGCGATCTGCGCCGGCTCCGGCGCATCGGTGTGGACCGGAGGTGGCAGCATCGGCCGGATGCGCGTGCTGATGCTGTCCTGGGAGTACCCGCCGGTGATGGTCGGCGGGCTCGGCCGGCACGTGCACGCGCTCGCCGAGGCGATGGCCGCGGCCGGGCACGAGGTGACCGTGCTGACCCGGCACCCGGGCACCCCGGACGTCCCGCACGACGAGGTCGTCGCCGGCGTGCGGGTGGTCAGAGCGGCCGAGGACCCCACCAAGCTGAGCTTCGCCGACGACCTGCTGGCCTGGACGATGGCGCTCAACCACGCGCTGACCCGGGCCGGCCTCGCGATCTGCGCCGAGCGCTCGTTCGACGTGGTGCACGCGCACGACTGGCTGGTCGCGCACGCCGCCACCACGCTCGAGCACCACCTCGGCGTGCCGCTGGTGGCGACCCTGCACTCCACCGAGGCCGGCCGGCACCAGGGCTGGCTGCCCGGACCGGTGAACCGGACGATCCATTCGGTCGAGTGGTGGCTGACGTTCGAGGCGCGCCGGGTGGTGACGTGCTCGGCGTACATGTGCTGGGAGGTGACCCGGCTGTTCGACCTCCCGCCGGGCAAGGTCGACGTGGTGCCCAACGGGGTGGACGCGGCGCGCTGGCGAGTCGGCGCGGACCGGGCCGCGGCGGCCCGGCGGCGATGGGCGGCGGACGGGCCGCTGGTCGTGTATTGCGGCCGGCTGGTGTACGAGAAGGGCGTCCAGGACCTGCTGGCCGCCGTACCGCGGCTGCGGCGGCGGCATCCGGGGTTGCGGGTGGTCGTGGCCGGCACCGGGCCGGCGGAGGCGGAGCTGCGGGAGCGGGCGCGCGCGCTGCGGTTGGGCCGGGCGGTCGCGTTCGCCGGGTTCATGACGGACGCCGATCTGGCCGCGCTGGTCGCGGCGGCGGACTGCGCGGTGGTGCCCAGCCGGTACGAGCCGTTCGGGATGGTGGCGCTGGAGGCCGGCGCGGCCGGGACACCGGTGGTGGCGGCGGACGTCGGCGGGCTGGCGGAGGTGGTCGCGGACGGGCGGCTGGGCGTGCGGTTCCCGGCCGGGGACCCGGCGGCGCTGGCCGGCGCGGTCGGCCGGCTGCTCGCCGACCCCGACCTCGGCCGGCGGCTGGTCCGGGCCGGGCAGGACGCGCTGGCCACCGAGCACGGCTGGGACCGGGTCGCCGAGCGGACCGTCGCGGTCTACCGGCGGGCGATCGGCGAGACTCCCGCGCCGGCCCCGGCGGGCGGACCGGCCGGCGGGTCGGCCGGCGCACCGGCGAACGGACCGGCCAGCGAGTCAGCCAGCGGGTCAGCCCGCGGACCGGCCGGCGGGTGGGTCGGCGGACCGGCCAGCGGGTCGGCCGGCGCACCGGCCAGCGCGTCGGCCGGCGAAGCGGCCAGCGGACCGGCCAGCGAGTCAGCCAGCGGGTCAGCCAGCGGGTCTGTCCGCGGACCGGCCGGCGGGTGGGTCGGCGGACCGGTCGGTGGACCGACGGGGCGCGACGTGAACCTGCTGACCGGTCAGCCGAGCTAGCGGGCGCTAAGACGGGTCCCGACCGTACTTCTCCCGGTAGAGGGCGCGGGCCTGGCCGACCCAGTCCTCCCGCTCGATCCGGCCGCGGAAGTCGGTCAGCTCGCCGCGCACCCGCTCCAGCTCGGCGCCGTCCAGCAGGGCCAGCTGGCGGTAGCTGACGATGCCGATGCCCTGCAGCGTGCGCTCCATCGACGGACCGATGCCGCGGATCCTGCGCAGGTCGTCGGTGACGGCCGGGATCTCCGCGGTCGGAGCCTCGCTGAAGGTCGGCATCGGGACGCTGCGGGAGCGCTCCGCCGCCGCGTCCTCGAGCTCCGCCTCGGTCGCGTCGTCGCTCGGCTCGGCGGCGGCCGGCCCGGTGGCGACGACCTCCGCCTCGGCCACGGCCGGAGCGGGGTCGGCAGGGCGGGACGGATCGGGCGCGGCGTCGGCGACGGCCAGCTCGTAGGTGGCCTCGTCGACGACGACCACGTCGGCATCGGGCGACTCGGCCAGGATCTCGGCCACGCGGGTCTCGTCGACCGTGTCTGCCGGCAGCTCCTCGACCGCGTCGGCCGAGCCCGCGACGGCCGCAGCTCCGACGGCCGAGCCCGCGTCGGCCGACCGCCCGGCGGCCGAGCCCGCGTCGGCGGAGCCTCCGGCGGCCGAGTCTCCGACCGCCCGGTCCTCCACCGCCGAGCCGCCGACCGACGGGCCCTCGGTGCCCGCCTCCGGCAGCTCGGTCAGCCCGGCGTCCGTGGCCAGGACGTCGCCGGGCAGCTCCCCCCGCGCTCCGGGCTCGTCCGGCTCGTCCGGCACGGCCCCGGCCGGCCGTGTCGTCCCGGTCGGCCGTGTCGTCGCCGGCGGCTCCACCCACCGGACGGCGTTGGCCCGCCGGCGCAGGAACGCCCACAACACGGTCGCGGCGACCAGCAGGAGCCCGCCGAGACGCCGGGCCCGACGCGATGCGGTGCGCACGATCCACCTCTCTCTCCGGCCGCGAACCGGCCCGGACAGCTCACTGACCGGGCAGCCTACGGTGCTGCGCTAGCGTGCGCGCGTGGGCGAACCGACCGATTCCGCCAGCGTCACCGTCAGGGTGACGGAAGCGGACACTGCCCGTGCGCTCGGGTCCGGCGACGTCGACGTGCTCGGCACGCCGCGCGCGCTGGCCCTGGCCGAGGCGGCCACGCTGCGCGCCGCGGCCGCGTCGCTGGCCCCGGGCCAGACCACCGTCGGCACCAGGGTCGAGCTGGACCACCTCGCGCCCAGCCCGGTCGGCGCCACCGTGCGCGCCGACGCCGAGCTGGTCTACCGGTCCGGCCGAAGGCTCACCTTCGACGTGAGGCTCACCCAAGGCGGCCGGGAGGTGGCGGCCGGCCGCGTGGTCCGGGCGATCGTGGACCGGGACCGGTTCACCGCTCAGGCCAGCACCGACGACCGCGGGTAGCTGTCGTCGGGGTCGGTCAGCACGTTGACCAGGTAAGGCACGCCGGAGGCGAACGCCCGGTCGAGCGCCGGCCCGAGCTCGCCCGGCTCCCGGACCGTCTCGCCCGCCCCGCCGAGCGCCCGCACGACCTCGTCGTAGCGCGTCTCCGCGGCAAGCTCGGCGGCCACGTCGTAGCCGTAGATCGCCCGCATCGGGTGCTTCTCCAGCCCCCAGCCGCCGTTGTTGCCGACGATCATCACCACCGGCAGCTCGTGCCGGACCAGCGTGTCGGCGTCCATCAGCGAGAAGCCGGCCGCGCCGTCCCCGAGCAGCAGCACCACCTGCGCGGACGGGCGAGCCACCCGGGCCGCGATCGCGTAGCCGAGCCCGGTGCCCAGGCACCCGTACGGACCCGGGTCGAGCCAGCACCCCGGCCGGTAGGAGTCGACGAACTTGCCCGCGTACGACACGAAGTCGCCGCCGTCGCCGATCACCACCGCGTCCCGGTCCAGCCGGGACCGCAGCGCCCCGTACACCGCCGCCGGCCGGATCGTGGCGCCGCCGCCGGCGAGCAGCTCGTCGTCACGCGCCCTGGCCGCGTCCTCCGCCTCCCGCAGCCGGTCCAGCCAGGGCTCGTGCGAGACCCGGTCGCCGGTCCGGCCGGCGATCGCGTCGAGGATCGTGGCGAGGTCGCCGCTCGCGGACGCCGCCAACGGCCGGTGGGTCGCCACTCCCTCGGCTGAGTCGGCCAGGTGCACGACCTGGGCCGCACCGAAATCGCCGAACGCCAGCCGGAAGTCCAGCGGCGTGCCGACCACGACGACGAGGTCGGCCTCCTTCTTCAGCAGCCCGCGCACCCGGGCGAACGCCAGCGGGTCGTCGGCGGGCACGCAGCCGCGGCCCATCCCGTTCATGAACACCGGCACCCGCAGCGCCTCGGCCGCCCGCCGCAGCGCCTGCTCGGCCCGGCCGAACCAGACGTCGCCGCCCACGACGAAGGCCGGCCGCGACGCCCCGGCGACCAGCGTCGCCACCGCTGCCACCGCGTCCGGATCCGGCGCGACCGGCGCGGGGGCGGCGAACTCGATCGAGGCGGTGGCCGGCGAGAAGATCGTGTCCATCGGCACGTCGACGAACACCGGCCCGCGGTGCGGGGTCAGCGCCGTCCGGGCGGCGTCGAGCAGCACCGGCCCGATGTCGTCCCCGGTCGTCGCGGTGCGGGACAGCTTGGTGACGGGGGCCAGGATCGGCACGTGGTCGAGCTCCTGCAGGCCGCCGCGACCCCAGTTGACCGTCGGCGCCCGGCCGCCGAGCACGACCAGCGGGACGCCGGTGAAGTAGGCCGAGGTCACCGCGGAGACCGAGTTCGTCACGCCGGGCCCGGCGGTCACCACGGCCAGGCCCGGCCGGCGGGTCAGCTTGGCGGTGCCCTCGGCGGCGAACGTCGCGGTCTGCTCGTGCCGCACGTCGACGATGCGCACCTTCTGCCGCACCGCCGCGTCGTACACCGGGAAGACGTGGCCGCCGGAGAGCGTGAACATCTCCTCGACGCCGGCCGCCCGCAACGCGGCGAGCGCGACGTCGCCGCCGTGACCCTCGATGGTCTCCATGGCCCGGACCCTACCGAGCGGTAGTTAGGGGGCGGCTGCGGCACGAGGCCCCTGGGCGGGACGTTAGGACGACTCCGACGCGAGCCGGGTCTTGCGGGCGATGTCGGCCAGCGCCGCCCGCCGGGCCGCGGCCGCCTCGTGGTCGGTCAGCCGGTCCCGCACCACCCGGGCCGGCACCCCGACCGCCACCGAGAAGGCCGGCAGGTCCCTGTTCACCACCGCGTTCGCCGCGACCACGCACCCCCGGCCCACGGTCACCCCGCGCAGCACGGTCACCTTCGCGCCGAGCCAGACGTCCGGGCCGATGCGCACCGGCGACTTCACGATGCCCTGGTCCTTGATCGGGATCGTCACGTCGTCGAAGGCATGGTCGAAGTCGCAGACGTACACCCAGTCGGCGACGATCGTGGCCGCGCCGAACTCGATGTCGAGGTAGCCGTTGACGGTGTTGTCCTTGCCGAACACGCACTTGTCGCCGATACGCAGCGTCCCCTCGTGGCAGCGGATGCTGTTGCCGCTGCCGATGTGCACCCAACGGCCGATGATCAGCCGGCCGTACCCGCGCCGCGCCTCCAGCGTCACGTTCCGGCCGAGGAACACGAAGCCCTCGGTGACCACGTGCGGGTTGCGCAGCTTGAACAGGGCAAATCGCCAGTAGCGGACCAGATACCAGGGCGTCCAGGCCCGGTGCCGGAGCACCCAGCGCAGGCTGGCCGGAGTGAGGAAGCGCGCCTGCCGGGCCACCGGCAAACAGTACCCAGACAGCCGAGGACCCCGGTCGGCGAACCGGCCGGGGTCCTCGGGAAGAGCTGGGAACTACATCGGGCGGACGTTCTCCGCCTGCGGGCCCTTCTGGCCCTGGGTCACGTCGAACTCGACCTTCTGACCCTCGTCGAGGCTGCGGTACCCGGACGTCGCGATCGCGGAGTAGTGCACGAAGACGTCGGCACCCCCACCTTCGACGGCGATGAAGCCGTAGCCCTTCTCGGCGTTGAACCACTTGACGGTGCCTTGTGCCACTTGCCACTCCTCATACATACGAACGGGCCGCCACGGTAACACCATCAGGTGGCCGCGTGTGCCGGCTCGCCAGGTCGGACCCCGGTCAGCAGCGCGTTGTAGAACAGCCCGGCCGGCACGACCCGGGCGAGCCGGCGATCCACCGCGGAGAGCCGTTGCCAGGTCCGGTAGGCGAAAACGGCCCAGTCCCAGCCCAGCTTGCCCGGCGGCACCGCGGCCTCGAACGTGCGCACCGGCCAGCCGAACCAGGCCGCGGTCAGTTCCTCGGTGCGCACCGACACGTCCACCGCGCCGGCCGCGATCGCCATCCGGCGCAGCGCCGCGGGCGGGAACGTGTGCAGGTCGACGACCGCCTCCAGCGCCGCCGCCCGGGACGACTCGTCCAGCTCGCGCTGCGGCCGCCGCCATCCCGACAGCGCCGGCAGCCTGGTCACCCGGGTCGCCGCCCACCAGGTCGCCCGGGACAGCCGGCGCGCGACCACGTCGCCGTACCGGGTCGGCTCGCCGGCGAACACGAACCGCCCGCCCGGCTTGAGCACCCGCAGCACCTCGCGCAGGGCCCGCTCCACGTCCGGGATGTGGTGCAGCACCGCGTGGCCGACGACCACGTCGAAGGACGCGTCTGGGTACGGGATCGTCTCCGCGTCGGCGACCCGGCCGTCCACGTCCAGGCCGAGCGACCCGGCGTTGCGCAGCGCGACCGCCACCATCCCGGGGCTGATGTCGGTGACCGAGCCGTGGCGCGCGAGCCCGGCCTGCATGAGGTTGAGCAGGAAGAAGCCGGTGCCGGAGCCGAGCTCCAGCGCGCGCGGGTACGGACGGGCAGGCCAGTCGGCGACGTACGCGAACCGGTCCCGGGCGTAGGTCACGCAGCGCTCGTCGTAGGAGATCGACCACTTCTCGTCGTACGAGCCGGCTTCCCAGTCGTGGTAGAGGACGTTCGCGAGCTTGGGGTCGGCCCTGGCGGCCTCGACCTCCTCGCGGGAGACGCTCCGCCCGCTCCTCGGACGGACCCGGCCTCGTCCCTCGGCCGGCTCAGCCCTCGTCGCTCCCCGCTCGCCCTGCGAGCACTCGGGCTCGCTCACCGGCCCACGAACTGGGCCTTGCCGGGGCCGTTCTCGACGAACGAGGCCATCCCGATGGCCCGGTCCTCGGTCGCGAACAGGCCGGTGAACAGCTGGGTCTCCAGCCGCAGCCCGCTGGCGAGGTCACCGTCGAGGCCGCCGTCGATGGCCGCCTTGGCCGCGCGCAGCGCCAGCGCCGGGCCGGTCACGTAACGGGAGACGAGCTCGACCGCCGCCGAGTAGACGTCGTCGGGCGCGACCACCTTGTCCACCAGGCCGATCGCCAGCGCCTCCTCGGCCCCGACGAACCGTCCGGAGTAGACGAGGTCCTTCGCCTTGGCCGGGCCGATCAGCCGCGGCAGCCGCTGGGTGCCGCCGGCGCCGGGGATGATGCCGAGCAGGATCTCCGGCTGGCCGAGCTTGGCGTTGTCGCCGCAGATGCGGAAGTCGGCGGTGAGCGCCAGCTCGCAGCCGCCGCCGAGCGCGTAGCCGGTGATCGCGGCCACGGTCGGCTTCGGGATCCGGGCCAGCGCGTCGAAGGCCGCCTGCAGCGGCGCCGCCCGCTGGACCATCGAGGCGTAGTCGGCGGTGACCATCTCCTTGATGTCGGCGCCGGCCGCGAACACCTTCGCACCGCCGTAGATCACCACCGCGCGGACGTCGGCGCGCGTACCGGCCTCCGTCGCCGCCTCGTGCAGCTCGCCTTGCACCTGCGCGTTCAGCGCGTTCATCGGAGGCCGGTCGAGCCGGATCGTGCCGATGCCGCCGTCGACCTCGAACCTGACGAACTCGCCCACGCCGCTCCCCTTCCCGGTCGCCTGCTGCGGACCCTACCCGCAGCCCTAGGGTGGGGCCGATGGTGGACGTGGTGGTCCTGGGCGGCGGCCCGGCGGGGCTGGCGGCGGCCTGGCGGGCGGCCGGGTCCGGGCGGTCGGTGCTGCTGCTGGAGCGGGCGCCGGCGGTCGGCGGGATGGCCGCCTCCTTCGAGGTGGCCGGCGTACGGGTCGACACCGGCAGCCACCGGCTGCACCCGGCCACCCCGGCGCCGGTGCTGAGCCTGCTGCGCGGGCTGCTCGGCGACGACCTGCAGACCCGCCGGCGCAACGGCCGGCTGCGGGTCTACGACCGCTGGGTCGACTTCCCGCTCCGGCCGGTCGAGCTGGCCCGCACGCTGCCGCCCGCGGCGCTGCTGCGGATCGGCCGGGACGCCGCCACCCGCCCGGTCACCAGGCCCGACCCGACCTCGTACGCGTCGCTGCTGGTCAGCACCCTCGGCCCGGAGCTCTACAACGCGCTGTACGGGCCGTACGCGGAGAAGCTGTGGGGGCTGCCGGGCCGGGACATCGACGCCGAGCAGGCCCGCCGCCGGGTCAGCACCGGCGGCGTCTGGGGCATCGCCCGCACGCTGGTCCGGCGGGACCGGTCCGGGCCGGGTCGGGTGTTCTTCTACCCGCGCCGCGGCTTCGGCCAGATCGCCGACGTGCTCGCCGAGGCGGCGGCGGCGGCCGGGGCGGCCGTCGAGACCGGCGCCGAGGTGACCGCGGTCGAGCCGGAGCCCGACGGCGTGACGGTGTCCACTGCGGACGGTCGCACGGTCCGGGCCGGGCACGTATTCTCCACCGTGCCGCTGCCGGTGCTGGCACGGCTGGCCGGCGGGCCCGTCCCGCCGACCGGGTTGGCGTTCCGGGCGATGGTGCTGGTCTACCTGGTGCACACCGGCGGCCGGTGGACCGGCCACGACGCGCACTACCTGCCCGGGCCGCAGACCAGGGTGACCCGGCTGTCCGAGCCGGCCAACTACCGCGCCAGCCGGGACGACCCGGCCGACCGGAGCGTGCTGTGCGCGGAGATCCCCTGCGCGGTCGGCGATCCGGTGTGGACGTCCACTCCGGACGACCTGGCCGAGCTGGTCCGGGACGGGTTGCGGGCCAGCGGGCTGCCGGCGGTGCAGTTCGGCGGGGTCGAGGTGCGCCGGCTGCCGCACGTCTACCCGGTGTACGAGATCGGCTACGCCGACCGGCTGCGGCCGCTGGACGAGTGGGTCGACGGCCTCGACCGGGTCACCACGTTCGGCCGGCTGGGACTGTTCGCGCACGACAACAGCCACCACGCGATGGCCGAGGCGCTGGACGCGGTCGCGGCGCTGCGCCCGGACGGCACCCGCGACCCCGGGCGGTGGGCCGCCGCCCGCGCCCGGTTCGCCGCCCACGTGGTCGAGGACTGAGCCCTGCCCGGCTTCGCTCGAACCCGACTGCCGACCGGCCAGCCGGGTAAGCGAGCGACATGAGAGCGCTCACTGTCCGTCCGGGTGTGCCGGACTCGGCCGAGATCCGCGACGTACCGGAGCCGCCGGAGTCCGACGGCCCGCTGCTCGTGCAGACCCTGGCGGTCGGGCTCTGCGGCACCGACGCCGAGATCGTCCGGGCCGACTACGGCGAGGCTCCCTTGGGCGAGCACCATCTCGTGCTCGGTCACGAGAACCTCGGCCGGGTGCTGGCCGCGCCAAGCGGTTCCGGCCTGTCCGAGGGCGACCTCGTGGTCGGGATCGTCCGGCGGCCCGACCCGCAGCCGTGCCCGGCCTGCGCGGCCGGCGAGTGGGACTTCTGCCGCAACGGCCGCTACACCGAGCACGGCATCAAGCAGCTGCACGGGTTCGCGCGGGAGCGATGGCGGGCGCAGCCCGACGCCGTCGTCCGGCTCGAGCCGGCGCTGGGCGACCACGGAGTGCTGCTCGAGCCCACCACGATCCTGGCCAAGGCCTGGGAGCAGGTGGACCGCGCGACGCAGCGCGGCGCCGGGCTCACGCCGCACGTCGCCGTCGTGACCGGGGCCGGGCCGATCGGCCTGCTGGCGGCCCTGCTGGGCATCCAGCGCGGACTGGAGGTGCACGTGCTCGACATCGTCGAGGACGGGCCCAAGCCGGAGCTGGTCAAGGCGCTCGGCGCCACGTACCACTCGGTGCCGCTGCCCGAGACCGGTCTGAGTCCGGACGCGGTGATCGAGTGCACCGGTGTCGCGTCCGTCGTGATCGACGCGATCAGCTGCACCGGCCGGGACGGCGTCACCTGCCTCACCGGCGTCAGCCCGACGGGCCGGTCGCTGCGGCTGGACGTCGGGTCGCTGAACCGGACGGCCGTCCTCGAGAACGACGCGATCGTCGGCAGCGTGAACGCCAACCGCCGGCACTACGAGGCCGGCGCACGGGCGCTCGCCCGCGCCGACGCCGGCTGGCTCGGCCGGCTCGTCACCCGCCGGCTCCCGCTGGACAAGTACGCCGACGGTCTGGACCGCAAGCCCGCCGACGTCAAGGTCGTCCTCACCGTCGCCGACGACGCCGCGGGGAGCTAGGGACCGTTCAGCTCGGCGTGGACGGCCGGGATCACCTTGCGCAGGTAGGTGCCGAGCCGGACGAACGACGAGCCGGTGGTGCGGAACGCATAGGTGATCGGCACCTCCGCGTACGCGAAGCCCTTGCCGAGCAGGTCGAGCGTGAGCACCTGGGCGTAGTTGTAGTCGTGCACGATCTCGGCCGAGGCGGCGGCCGCCGGGGAGAACGCCCGGTAGCCGCTCTGGCCGTCGGTGAGGTCGCGGCGGCGGGTCATCCAGCGCACCCAGCGGGTCAGCAGCCGGTTGCCGGCGCTCCGGTGCACCCGCATCCGCCGGGCGCCGCCGGCGAACCGGGACCCGACCACGTAGTCGGCCCGCCCGGCCAGCACCGGGGCGGCGAGCAGCTCGAGCTCCTCGGGCGCATACTCGCCGTCCGCGTCGAGGTAGACCACGCAGGCCGGGTCGAGCGCGCTGGCCTCGGCCAGCGCCCGGCGCACCGCCGCGCCGAGGCCGAGGTTGCCCGGCTGGGCGACCACGGCGGCGCCGGCCGCGGCGGCCAGCGCGGCCGACCCGTCGGTCGAGCCGTCGTCGACCACGATCGTCCGAACCGGACGTCCACACGCGACCGCGGGCAGCCGGCGCACCACGTCGCCGACGGTGGCGGCCTCGTCGTGCACCGGGATCACCGCGACGACCGGGGCGTCCGCGGCGGGCACGGCGGCGGCCGGCCGGCACGGCGGCGTGCGGGGAAGCCGCAGCCGGCCGAAGTACCCCGGCGCCGGCGTGACCAGCCCGACCCCGCCGACCACCAGCGCGTACGCGGTCTTGGTGGCGTGCGCCACGAGCGCCGCGGCCAGCGCCGGGCCGGGGCCGGCGCCGAGACCGGCCAGCGCCGCGGTCGCCGCCGCCTCGTACCCGCCGATGCCACCCGGGGTGACCGCGACGGTCTGCGCCGCGATCGTCACCGCGGTCACCGCGACCGCCTGCGGGTAGCTCAGCCCGATCCCGGCCGCGGTTGCCGCGGCCCAGATCACCGCGGCCTCCAGCAGCCAGGCCGCCGAGGCGGCCAGCGCCACCCCGCCACCGGGCAGCCGGACCGCCGTCCCTCGCCGGCGCAGCGCGACCAGCCAGCCGACCGCGGCGACCCCGGCCGCGAGCAGCGCGGCGGCCAGCAGCCAGCCGGAGACGCCGAACCCGCCGGCCATCACGGGTGCGGCGACCGCCGCGAGCGCGAGCACGGCGAGCAGGTCGGCCGCCCGCAGCGCGACCGCGGAGGCGGCCACCGGCGCTGTCGGCAGCGGTGTGCGGCGCAGCACGCTGGTCACCCGGAGCGCCTCGCCGAGCCGGAACGGCAGCACGTGGTTGCCGAGCAGCGAGACGTGCAGCGCCGCCCACGACTGCCCGGCCGACAGCCCGGGCAGCACCCGCCGCCAGGCCAGGG
>Ga0134124_10003163_pt1 | contig 13241 bp, 15 predicted proteins | sample KB304_FD_96880 | JGI IMG/M metagenome (GOLD analysis project Ga0134124, IMG submission 96880) | Terrestrial soil microbial communities without Nitrogen fertilizer from Kellogg Biological Station, Michigan, USA - KB3-0-4 | ecosystem: Environmental > Terrestrial > Soil > Unclassified ... | reverse complement strand
TCGCGAACACCCGGCGCGAGCTGCGCTGGACGCCGCGCGTCGGCATGCACCAGGCACTGCGGCTCATCTTCGAGGCCTATCGCAGCCAGATCGCCGACGCCCGCAAGCTGGTGGGATGAAGCTGGCGCTGAAGGTGGACGTCGACACCTGGCGGGGCACGCGCGAAGGCGTTCCGCGCCTCGTCCGGCTGCTCGAGCGCCGCGGCGCCGGGGCGAGCTTTTTCTTCAGCCTCGGTCCCGACCACACCGGGCGCGCAGTCAAGCGGATTTTCAGGAAAAATTTCTTCGGGAAAGTCGCGCGTACCTCCGTCGTACGCCATTACGGGCTGCGTACGCTGCTCTATGGAACGCTGCTGCCGGGGCCCGACATCGGCGTGCGCTGCGCCGGCGAGATGCGCGCGGTGCGCGCGGCGGGGTTCGAGGCCGGCGTGCACTGCTGGGACCACGTGCGCTGGCAGGACTTCGTCGCCGAGCGCGACGGCGCCTGGACCGAGCGCGAGATGGCGCTCGCCGGGGAGCGTTTCGAGTCGATCTTCGGCGAGCGGCCGAGGAGCTGGGCCGCGGCCGGCTGGCAGACGAATCGCCACGCCGCCGCCTGGCAGCAGCGCGCCGCGCTCGACTATGCCTCCGACACGCGCGGGTCCTCGCCCTTCGTTCCGCTATGGGGTGGCGAGGCGGCGGGCTGCGTGCAGCTCCCGACCACGCTGCCGACCCTCGACGAGCTGATCGGCCTCGAGCCCGACCCGGTCGCGAGCCTGCTCGCCGCTACGACGTCCGGGGCGCAGCACGTCTTCACCGCGCACGCCGAGCTCGAGGGCGGGCAGCTCGCGGGCATGCTCGAGGCGCTGCTGGCAGGCTGGACCGCGCAGGGCTACGAGATCGTGAGCCTCGCCGCGTTTCGGCGCGCGCTCGACGCACGCGCGCTGCCGCGCCACGAGGTGGTGTACGGCGAGGTGCCGGGCCGCTCGGGCACGCTCGCCGTTCAGGGACCGCTCAGTCGGACATGATGTTCGGGAAGATCATCCCGAACGACACGATGCAGACGGCGAGCTTGAGGATGAAAACGGTCTTCTGCCCCCCCGACATCTCCTTGAAGGTCAGGCCTTTCTTCGCGCCCCCGCTCCCCTGCGCAGATTGCTGTGGATTGCTCATGTTGTGCCCGCTCCTTTTGCGGCGAAGGGCAGTGTATCCGGGTGTCCTGCGCGATACCTGTCGCCAGCCTGCTCGATGCCTGTCGCCAGCCTGACTACGCAAATTTCCCCGAATCGATGACGTAATGCGCGTGGCAGCGTCCCTCAAGATGCTGCCATGGAGAACATCGAGCTTCCGACCGACAACTGCCCCGTCGCGCCGCCCTCGCAGGTGACGGTTTACACCCGCGTCCTGCACCGCGCCTGCCAGATCGTCGGCGGCGTGGAGTCGCTCGCGGCGCGCCTGCGCGTCCCCGTGCCGACGCTTCATCGCTGGCTCGACGGCGAGGCCGAGCCGCCAACGCCGGTATTCCTGAAGGCCGTGGACATCGTGATGCCGGCGTGGAGCGCCGACGACGAGCTGCTCGCCCAGGCGCTGCGCGCCGCGCGGCCCAAGAAGCCGCTCGCCTGATTACTTGTAGATGAGATAGGGCTCGCGCTCGGCGAGCCAGGCCTGCTCTTGCGGCCGCACCAGCGCGTCGAGGTCGGCCGGCGCGGCGGCCGCGTCGTCGACCCACTGCCGCAGCCGCTCGCCGCCGTTGATGACGTCGATGGCGAGCCGCTTCTCGTACTCGTAAGGAAAGTCGCGCCAGAGCGCATAGCCCGGGCTGAGTGAGCGCAGCGCCTTGAAGGCGAGCGCCGTCAGGCGCCACGGGCGAAACGCTTCGTGGCCGTAGGCCGGCCCCTCGGCGTGGATCTGCACGCCGGCGCAGAGCTTTCCCGCGTGCTTGTGGAAGGTCGGCTCGAACCAGCACGGCCGCAGGCGACAGCCCTCGAGCCAGCGCGGCGCGAGCGCGTTCATTCGCCCGAGCAGCACCGCCGGGTCGAGGTCGGGCGCGCCGAAGAGCTCGAGCGGACGCGTGGTGCCCCGGCCTTCGGAGAGCGTGGTGCCCTCGAGCATGACCGTGCCGGGGTAGCAGCGCGCCATCCAGAGATTCGGTGCGTTGGGGCTCGGGTTGACCCAGGCGCGCTCGCCGAGCGGCCAGCCGAAACCCGGCGCGGCGCGCGGCTCCCAGCCCTGCATGGCGACGACCTCGCACTCGAGGTCGAGCCGGCCGCGGGCGATGAACCAGCAGGCGAGCTCGCCGAGCGTCATGCCGTGGCGCATCGGCAGCGGGCCGGCGCCCACGAAGCTCTCCCAGCCCGCTTCGAGCAGGCTGCCCTCGACCGGCCGTCCGGCCGGGTTGGGCCGCTCGAGGATCCAGACTTCCTTCCGGTGCTTCGCCGCCGCCTCGAGCACGTAGGCGAGCGTGGTGACGAACGTGTAGACCCTGCAGCCCAGGTCCTGCAGGTCGACGAGCAGGACGTCGAAGCTCTGCATCATCGCGTCGCTCGGCCGGCGCACCTCGCCGTACAGGCTGAACACGGGAATCGCGTGCACCGGATCGGTGAAATCGGGCGACTCGACCATGTTGTCCTGCTTGTCGCCGCGCAGGCCGTGCTGCGGCCCGAAGGCCGCGACGAGCGCGAGCCCGGCGGCGAAAAGCGCGTCCATGGAGTGGGCCAGGCTCTTCGTCACCGAGGCCGGGTGCGCGAGCAGCGCCAGGCGCCGGCCCTTCAGGCGCTTTTGCAGGGCGCGCTCCTCGAGCAGGCGGTCGATGCCGAAGTTCAAGCGATCTCCAGCGCGAACCCGTCGGGGTGGTGGAAGTCGGGACGCGGCGCCGGATGCCGCAGCGCCCAGTACGAGAGTGCCCCGTCGAGGTCTTCGATCACCACGCACAGTGCCACGCGCAGCTTCGCCGCCTCGACTTCAACCGAGGCGGAGAGCTCGAATGCCTGCCCGTCGGTGCGCACGGCGATCCCCGGGTCGGGAACCGCCAGCGGCCCGCCTTCGCGGTGGCGCTGAAACTCGAAGGCGCCCCATTCGCCCGAGGGCGAGAAGTTGAATTCCCTATAGGGACCCACCCCGGGACCCGCCGCGGCACCCGCCGCGGCGCGCGCTGAGGCCGGCGCTACGAACGCTTCGCAGCAAAGGTGCTGCCAGAGGCGCTCGCCGGGCGCCGGTGCGCGCGGCGGCGGGATGCGCAAGCGCGCGAGCTCGCCTTCGATCCGGTAGCGCAGCGCAAGCTGGCCCGGCTGCGTTCTCGCCGCCGCCGCCCGAACGCCGAGCGCGACCGCGCCGGGCGTGCTCGGATGGGGCACGAGCGGGATCACGCCCGGGGCAGGTGCGACATCACGGCGGCGCGCAGCGCCGCCCGCGCGGCCTCGAGGCCGTCGCGGGCCTCGAGCTCGTGCAGGTCGAGGAAAGCGATCACGCCGAGCGCCTCGAGCGCGAGCTCGATGCCGCGGCGGGCACCGGCCGAGACGGGGCTGCGCGCGACCCGGCAGCACACCACCGGCAGGCGCCGGGAGCGCGGCATCGCGTTCAGCGCGCCCAGGAAATCGAACATCCGCGAGTCGTCGAAGCGCACGTTGCACAGCACCAGGTCTACGCCGCCTTCGACCTGCTTCAGCGCCTCGGCGACGGAGTACGCGGCGGCGAGCTCGAGCTCGCCGCCGATTGCCGCGCGCGCCGCATCGACCACGTCCTGGGTGCCGGCGACGAGCACGCGGCGCACGGGAGCGGCTTCAGCTGCCGGCGCGGTACGCCTTGCCGCGCTTCTTGCCGCGGGAAATGGCGCCCTTGCGCGACGCCGAGCCGTAGTTGTGGGTGTTGTCGCGCATCTCCTTCGCCCGCAGGCGCTGCGCCTTTTCGGCCTCGCTCTCGCGCGCGAGCGCCGAGCCGTACTTGCGTTTCATCTTCGAATGCTCCGCGATTCCTGATCGTCGAGGAGCAATGGTACTCGAAAGTTATTTCTTCAAGCTTTTCTTGCAATTCGCTGTTGCGCGCGGCATCATCGGCCAGCAAGCCAAGCTCGACACAAGAAAAAGGGGACGCAGAACCTCGCGCAGAAATGAAGACCACCCTGGTGCTCAACCCGAAGGGCGGCGCGGGCAAGACGACCATCGCCACCAACCTGGCCAGCTGCTTCGCGGCGGCCGGCATACCGACCACGCTCATGGACTACGACCCGCAGGGGTCGAGCATGAACTGGCTGCGGCTGCGCCCGCCGCACGCTGCGCCGATCCACCGCGCGAACGGCGCGCCCGAGCGCCGCGACCGCCTGCGCAGCTTCGAAAGCCACGTGCCGAGCGACACCGAGCGCCTGGTGATCGACGCTCCCGCGGGCGCCTCGGGCATGCTGCTCCAGGAGATGCTCGAGCGCGCGCACTGCATCCTCGTGCCGGTGGTGCCCTCGGCCATCGACCTGCACGCGACGGCGAATTTCCTGCGCGAGCTCGCCTCGTGGGGCCGCGTACGCGCCGGCAGCCTGCCGGTCGCGGTAGTCGCCAACAAGGTGCGCCGCTCGATGCCCGCCTACGTGCCCCTCGAGCAGTTCCTGCAGGCGGCCAACCTGAAGCTGCTTGCCCGGCTGATCGATTCCGACGTGTTCCTGCGCGCGGCCGAGTCGGGGCTCGGGATCTTCGAGCTCGACGAGAACCTCTCCGTGTCGGAGCGAAAGCAGTTCACGCCGGTCGTCCAGTGGGTCGAGGACCGGCGCACGCCGCTGGCGGCGAGCGAGGTCGCGAACCGGCCCGCGGTTTACTCCATGGCGAGGAGCCGCTCCGCCTAAGGCGAGTAGCCGCTCCTCTAAGGCGAGTAGCCGCTCCTCTTAGCGCGCCCGCGCCGCCGCGACCAGCTCGCGACGGATCTCGCGCAGCTTCGCCTTCACCCGGGCGGCGTTTTCCGGCCCCATGCGGACCATGATCTTCTGGCCGGCCGAGAGGCCCTCGAGCTCGGGATCGGCGAACTGGTACAGCACCTTGGGACGGACCAGCTTGACCGGGCCGGCGGGCGCCGGCGCATCGAGCAGGTCGTCGATCGCGGCCAGCAGCCGGTCGTGGAAGCGCGCATTCGGGAAGCCGAGCTCGGTGTAGGCGCGCTGGAACAGGGGATACGACTCGACGTAGCGCTGCGCCAGCGCACGCGCGTCGAGCGCCTCGAACACGTGCACGTAGGCCCCGTAGCGCTGCGCATTCGCCGGCGCGAGGACGAACTCTTCGCCCTCGCTCGAGGCGCCGAAGGCCCCGGGCACCGGCTCGAGCGGCATCACGCGCCTCGGCGCGGTCTCGCGCGGCAGGTTGTCGACCGTGGCCACGATGCGGCGCACGAGCTGCGAGGGGTACACCATGGCCTCGAACGCCTTGCGGCCCACCAGCCCGCTCACGGTGTCGCGCATCATGGCGTCGCTCTGCTCGAGGCTCGGCAGCGGCTTCGCGGGCTCGGCCGAAGGCGCCTGCGCCTGCTGGGGCGCCTCGGCTTTCGGTTCTGCGGCCGGCGCCGCCGGCTCTGCCGCGGGCGGCTTCGAAGCGAGCGGCGGCAAGCCGAGGAAATCGCGCTTCGACCAGAAGTAGTAGAGGGCGGCGCCGATGGCGAGCGCCAGCACGAGGAAGAAGACCCACCACACGTACCCGGTGCGGGCTTCCCGGATATAAGGCCGCTCCTCGCGGCCCGACCATTGCTCCATTACGGACCTCCAGCCTGGATCTCGAGCACTGCCCTCAAGATACGCCGGAGGCGCGTTCCCTTCCACCTCCGGCGTACGGCGCACGCATCAACCGGGTGCCGGCAACGACGGGCGTGTGCCTGTGTCGACTACGGAGCAAAACGCCTCCGCGGCAGCCGAACAGAAAGCAGCGTGCGAGCCGCCCGGCTCGGCGCCGAACTCGGCTTCATACAGCTCGCGCGTGCGTTCCCCTGCCTTGGCGAGCGCCGCCGCATCTTGCGGTCCGCGCATGCCGAAGTAGGGGAAATGGTGCAGGTAGAAGCCAAACACGCGCTCGCAGTCGTCGATGTACTTGCGCGTGTCGAGGATGTGGGCGTGCCAGAACCTGTCCACGTCCCGCCCGGGCGCGATCGCCTCGCGCGGATATTTCGCGACGAGGGTCAGGTAGCGCTTGTATTGGGTCTCCAGGTGCTCGGCGAACGCCCGGGTCCAGCCCTTGCCTTCCTCCGGATGCATCAGCTTGAACTTGATCGGTCCGAGGTCGAGCCCTTCGATCGCCTCGATCACCTGCCGCGCGCTGCGGCGCTTCTTGCTGGATTTCATGAATCTTCCCCCGTGGTTGTTGAAAATGCGCCGGACTAGCTCGTCCTCCGCGGCAGCGACGCCGGCGCGCGCCAGCGGCTGCGGTTTTCCTGCAACAGCAGGGTGAGGGCTGGGTACTCCATCGGCCTCGCCAGCAGGTCGCCCTGCAGCTCCTCGCAGCCGAATTTGGAGAGCCACTCGGCCTGCTCCTCGGTTTCCACGCCTTCGGCGACCGCGCGCATGTTGAGCGCGTGGGCGAGGTAGATCACCGCCTCGGCGATCGCCACGTCCTCGCGGTCGGCCGGGATCCCGGAGACGAACGCGCGGTCGATCTTCAGGGCGTCGAACGGGAACATCTTGAGGTACGAGAGCGACGAGTAGCCGATGCCGAAATCGTCCAGCGAAAGCCCCACGCGCAGGCCTTTCAGCTCGTCGAGCGTCTGCGCCGCCAGCGCCGGGTTCTGCATCACCATGGTCTCGGTCGCCTCGAGCTCGAGCGCCTCCGGCGCGAGGCCCGAGGCGCGCAGCGCGCGAGCCACGTCCTCGGCCAGGGTCTTCTCGGCGAACTGGCGCGCCGACAGGTTCACGCTGACGCGCAGGTCGAAGCCCTGGTCCCGCCACTGCCGGGCGCCGGCGCAGGCCGCCTTCAGGACCCATTCGCCGATCGGCACGATGAGGCCGGTTTCCTCGGCGAGCGGGATGAACTCGCCCGGCGCCACCAGCCCGCGCTGCGGGTGGCGCCAGCGCACCAGCGCCTCGGCGCCGGCGATGCGGCCGGTGCGGGCGGAGATGCGGGGCTGGTAGTACAGGACCAGCTCGTCGCGCTCCAGGGCGCGCCGCAGGTCCGCCTCCAGGGCGAAGCGCCGCTCCATCTCCTCGTTCATCGAGGCGGCGAAGAAGCGGTAGCTTCCCCGCGCCTGCTGCTTCGCGCGGTACATCGCCATGTCGGCGTGCTTGATCAGGCTGGCGGGCTCGATGCCGTCGGCCGGATAGAGGCTGATGCCGATGCTCGCCGACGCGGCGAACTCGCGGCCCTCGGCGGGGAAAGGCTCCTTGAGGCGCTCGAGGAGCTTCTGCACCACCGCGGTGAGGTCCTGGGGCCTTTCCAGGCCCTCGAGCATCACGACGAACTCGTCGCCGCCGATGCGCGCCACGATGTCGCTTTGGCGCAGCGCCTCCTTGATGCGCCGCGCGCACTCCTGCAGGAAGCGGTCGCCGGCGCCGTGGCCGATGCTGTCGTTCAGCAGCTTGAAGCGGTCCAGGTCGATGAACACGACGGCGAGCGGGCCGCGGTCGCGCCGGGCGCGCCGCAGCCCGGCCTCGAGCTGGTTGTGGAATTCGAGCCGGTTGGGCAGCCCGGTGAGCGCGTCGTGCGCCGCGACGAACTTGAGGGCGTCCTCGGCGAGCGTCCTCTGACGGTGCTGCCCGAGCTGGGCGCCGATCGAGGCGAGGAGATCGGCCACCGAGGCGTCGATGCGCGCCGGCGCCTCGCTGAACAGCTCGATCAAGCCCACTACGCTGTTCGCCGCGACGAGCGGAAACGCGACCGCGCTGTGCAGCGCCACGCGCTCGCCGCCGACCCCGCCCGCGTACAGCGGCTGGCGCTCCGCCTGCAGCGCCGCCAGCACGAGCTCGCGCTTCTGCAGGGCGGCGCGCGCGAGCCGGCTGCCGGAGGCCTGCAGCAGCATGTGGACGCGCTCGCTGCGGTCGATCTTGTCGGCGCACCAGACCCGCTCGCAGCGCAGCGCGTGCGCGCCGTCGGCCAGCCAGTGCACCGCGCACACCATGTTGAGCCGCGTGCACAGGACCTTCAGCAGCGCCGGCAGCACGCTGTCGTCGTCTCCGCCCGCCGCCAGGATGCGCGTGACCTGGTGCTCGGTCTGCAGGGTGGACTCGGCGCGCTTGCGGTCGGTGATGTCCATGGTGGTGCCGCGCCACACGCCGCCCTCGCCGAGCGGCTCGTCGAGCTTCGCCTTGGTGAGCGCCCAGCGCTCGGTGCCGTCGTGCAGCCGCAGGCGATGCTCGAGCTCGAGCACCGCGCCCGGATCCGAGCTCAGGCGCAGCATGTCGCGCACCTTCTGCCGGTCGCCCGGGTGCACCGCCGCGAGAAAGTCGTCCAGCGCCACGCGGCTGCCGCGCTCCACGCCGAGCATCCGGTAGAGCGCGTCGGACCAGAGCATGTGGCGCTTCTGCCCCGAGATTTCCCAGCTTCCCAGGTGCGCCATGCGCTGCGCCTCGGCGAGCCGCCCTTCCTGCACGTGGAGGTCATGGTTGATGCGCCGTGCGAGGGCGAGCGCGCGGTGGCGCGAGGACGTGATCAGGAAGACGATCGAGGCGAGCAGCAGGCTGGTGAGCACGCCGCCGAGGAACACCACCCAGGGCAGCTGGAGATCGTAGTCCGACACCAGACGGCTCTCCGGCGCGCGCAAGCCGAGCTCCCAATGGCGCCCGCCCATCTCGATCTCGCGGCGGCTGGCGTACTCGCGGCCCGGGGCTGCGGATGCCGCGACGCCGCTGTCAAAAATCAGGGCCTTCTGCTCGGGTCGCTTGCCGTCCGAGCGTTCCACGTCCAGGACCGTGAGACGCAGGTGCTCGAGGTCGTGCGCCTCCAGCACGCCGCGCATCAGTTGCGCGATGCGGAATCCGGCGCCGACCGATCCGATATAGGCCGCGCGCCGCTGCTCGAGGGTTTCAGTGGGCTGCCCGGAGCGGTATACCGCGATGCGCATCGCGACGTTGTCGACCCCGTCCTCGAAGCGGATGATCCGCCCCGAAGACACGAGCTTGCCGGTGTCGCGGCCGTACTCGAGGGCATCGGGCTTGAAGGGCGGCGCGCCGATGTCGAGTCCAAAGGAGCGCTCGTTGCCGTTGAACGGCGCGAGGTGGGTGATGACGTAGTAGGCCGGCCGCGCAGGCGGCGGCTGGATGGTGAAGCTTTGCGCCCACGGCTCGCCGGTAGCGTCGGCGCGGATCTGCGCGACCAGGGCGGGGCGCTCGCTCTCCCTCACGTATGCCGCGTAGTTCAGGATGCGCAACGCGGGATAGCGCGTGCCGAGATCCAGCGTGGCGACGAACTGGCGGAAGTCCTGCTGCGTGACGCGGGCCGAGGTCTGGAACAGGGCCCGTACGGCGTAGAGAGCGTCGGTGTACGCCTGGATGCGCGCCGCAAGCGCGTTCTTCGCCTGCTCCGCCTGCCGCTCCAGGCGGTCAGCGGCGTCCTCCCGGACGCTCTTCAGCAGAAACTGGCCCAGGATTGCCGAGAGCGCAATGCCCAAGGCAAGGACAAGCAGCGGAAACCATACGCGGCCGAAAAGCGGCGGCTTGAGCGTCTGGTCCTTCTCCAACGCAGTGCGCGCGAAGTCCAGCCTCTATCCCCCTGGCGGTCATTCTAATGTCTGTCGCGGACCCATGTGACACGGAGTTTCTGCCGCATGAATCCAAAGAGGCATTGCCGGGCTCGCGCGCCGCGTGGAGCATTGCAGGATCCATGCACTTCCTGTCTCAGCTGAGGCGTGGCATCGCTGCTTTGCTGGGCCTGGCCGTGGCGCTCGCCGGGCTCGCGCTCGTGCTGCAGCTCGCCGCGCTGCTCCTCTGGCAGTACGGAGTCGCGCTGCAAAAACCGTCGTGGCCGAAGCTGCCGGTCGGGCTGCTCTTCGCGGATCACGCCAAGCTCGCCACGACCGCGCTCGCGCCCTATGTCCAGTACCTTCCGCAGCTCGAATGGAGCTGGCTCGCAAACCGCGCGGACACTTCAGCCACGCACGCGGTCGCGGTCTGGCTCGTCGACAAGGTGCATATCGGCCTCGTGCCGGCGCTCCTCGGCGTGCCGCTCGTGCTGGGCGGAGGCAAGCTGCTCGTGGGGCAGGTGCGCGCGATGGCCGCGGCGAGGCGCTACAAGGGCGATCGCATGCGGCGCGTCGCCCAATACCGCAAGGTGTTGAATCAGGAGCGCCTGGAGCCGTTCGATTCCTCCGCGGGCGCGCAGACCGAATACCGGGGCGAGCGCTACGAGGCGCGCAAGGAGCCCTTCCTCGGCGCGATCGTCGAAGAACCGGTCAACGATGCCGACGTGGAGATGCCGCCACTCACCGCCTTGAAGTCGCAGAAGTATTACTGACGCATTACCGGGCGCGCGCGAATTCGAATATGCAAATTCGCGGAATCAACGACGCCAGATGAGGTGCTGCATGCGCTCGTGTTCCGCGTAGCGGGACGCGCGCGCTTATCGTTTCGTCCTTTCGCAAATTCGCGCGGCGCGTGCGCCGCGAAGCGATTTAAACGCTTGGCCACGCGTGCCACAAGGCCGCAGATTCACACGCGTTTCGTCCGGCGCGCGCAAGTCGCGCCGCGGCGCGTGCGCGAGCGCGAGCGCGCTTCGCGCATCGGACAGCGCGATAAGCGCTGTAAAAGTTGCGTGTTGACACTCCTCGCGCGCCGGTGACCTAATATTTTTCAGCCGCGACAAATCGGCGCACTACAACGCATCACCGAATATCCGCGAAGCGTGCAGAAAGTTTAGGGCGCGCTGCGCGAGTAACGAGTAGTTAGAACAAGGGGGGAGGACCAGATGGGCGACCTGGGTCGCGAGCTCGCGCTCGCGCTCGCCTCGGACACGCTGTGGACGGCGCTGCTCGTCGGCGCGCCGGTGCTCATCCTGAGCATGCTGGTGGGGCTCGCGATCAGCGTGCTCCAGGTGGTCACCCAGATCCAGGAGTCGTCGCTTTCCTTCGTACCCAAGATCGCCACCGCGCTGCTCGCGCTGGTCGCCTTCGGCCCGTGGATGCTGAGCGTGATAACGCAGTTCGCCACGCGGCTCATCGGCAACATCCCGCTGTATTTCTGAGCCGAGCGATGCGCATCTCGACCGACCTCGCATGGCTCCTCACCACGGCGCTCGTGGCGCTGCGCCTGGGCGTGGCGCTGGTGCTGACGCCGCTGCTCGCGTTCGGCGGCGTTCCGGCGCGCTTTCGCGTGATCCTGGTGCTCGCGCTCGCCGCGCTGCTGGTCGCCGCCACCGGAACGCGCGCCGCGGGCGACGTCCACGACGTCGCGGCCTTTGCCGGCATGGCCGCGGCCGAGGCGGTGCTCGGCGCGCTGCTCGCCTTCGGCGTGCTCGCCGCGTTCGCCGCGTTCCAGCTCGCCGGGCGGCTGCTCGACCTGCAGCTCGGCTTCGGCGTCGCGACGCTGATCGATCCGGCGACGCGCGGCCACGCGCCGCTCCTCGGCACGCTCCTGTGGATGGCGGGCGTGGCGCTGTTCTTCGCCGTCGACGGCCATCACGCGCTGCTCGGCGCGTTCGCCCTGTCGCTGCACGCCGCGCCGCCCGGCCGGCCGCTCGGCGAGCTCGGGCTCGCTCCGGTGATGGCGCAGTTCGGCCTCATGTTCAGCTTCGCGCTCGCCCTCGCCGCGCCGGCGGTGATCGTGCTGCTCCTCGTCGACACGGTGGTCGCGGTCATGGCGCGCACCATGCCGCAGATGAACATCTTCTTCGTCAGCCTGCCGCTGAAGATCCTGGTCGGCCTCGCGGTGCTCGCCGTGTCGGTGGGGACCATCGGGCCGGTCGCGCGGCGCTGCTTCGAATCGATTTTGGCGATGTGGGAGAGCGTGCTCACGCGCTAGGACCCGGGCAATGGCCGAACAGGAAAAAGACCGCACCGAGCCCGCGACCCCGTTCAAGCTGGAGGAAGCGCGCCGGCGCGGGCAGGTCGCGAAGAGCCTGGACTTCGTCTCGCTGGTCATGCTGGGAGCGCTGCTCGCCGCCTTGTACGCGTGGTCGGACCGCCTCGCCGCGGCCGGCCTGCGCGTGTCGGTGGGCGCGCTCGAGCGCGCCGGCGGGCTCGCCTTCGGCGCCGCGGATGCGGCGGCCTGGCTCGGCCAGCTCGTGGGCGCGACGGCTGCAATGCTCGCGCCGTTCCTCGCCGTGGCGGTGCTCGCCGCGATCGTCGCCAACGTGGTCCAGACCGGCCCGGTGTTCAGCGGCTTTCCGCTCAAGCCCGACTTCCAGCGCATCAACCCGGCGAGCGGCTTCAAGCGCGTGTTCTCGCTCAAGACGCTGGTGGAGACCGGCAAGACGCTGGTCAAGCTCGCCGCCTTCGCCGGCGTCGCCTGGCTCGCGCTCGACGCCGCGCTGCCGAAGCTGCTCACCACGGTGGAGGTCCACCCCAAGGCCTATTTCGGCCTGCTCCTCGGCGAGATCACGGCGCTCATGTTCAAGCTGCTGCTCGTGCTGGTGCTGCTGGCGCTGGCCGACCTCGCATATAGCCGCTGGGACTACGGACGCACGATGCGCATGAGCCGGCGCGAGATGAAGGAGGAGGTCAAGCGCCGCGAAGGCGACCCGCACGTGCGGGCGCGCATCCGCGAGCTGCAGCGCGAGGCGGTCAAGCGCGCCAAGTCGGTGAAGCGCCTGCCCGAGGCCGACGTGCTGATCACCAACCCCGAGCACTTCGCCGTCGCGCTCGCCTACGAGCGCGGCCGCATGCGCGCGCCCACCGTGGTCGCGAAGGGCGCGGGCGAGCTCGCGCTCGAGCTGCGCCGCCGCGCCGGGCACCTCGCCCTGCCCATCGTCGAGGACAAGCCGCTCGCGCGGCGCCTGTTCGCCGAGGTCGACCTCGACTGCGCGATCGGCGAGGCGCTGTTCGAGCCGGTGGCACGCGTTTACGCATCTCTTTATCAAACTCAAACCAAGAAATCGTCCATGCGCGTGGAGGTCCGCGCATGATCGGCGCGCTGCGCAAGATCTTCGGCGCCCAGAGCGACCTCGCGCTGGTGGTCGGGCTGGTGCTCATCCTGCTGGTGCTGTTCACGCCCGTCCCGCCGTGGCTGCTCGACCTCCTGCTGGTGGCGAACCTCTCGTTCGCGCTGCTGCTCCTGCTTCTCACGGTCTACATGGAGAAGCCGCTCGGCTTCTCCACCTTCCCTTCCCTCCTCCTCATCGCGACGCTGTTCCGCCTCGGGCTCAACGTCTCGGCGACCCGCCTCAT
>Ga0134124_10003162_pt1 | contig 13242 bp, 13 predicted proteins | sample KB304_FD_96880 | JGI IMG/M metagenome (GOLD analysis project Ga0134124, IMG submission 96880) | Terrestrial soil microbial communities without Nitrogen fertilizer from Kellogg Biological Station, Michigan, USA - KB3-0-4 | ecosystem: Environmental > Terrestrial > Soil > Unclassified ... | reverse complement strand
TTCGGCGCGAAGAGCATGGCCGAGGCGATCGAGAAGGCGCGCCCCTTCAAGCTCGAGGGCGTGCTCGGCGAGATGCGCTGCCCGTACCTCGTGCTGCACGGCGGGCACGACGTGCTCGGCGTGGAGAACTCGAAAACCGTCTACGAGCATGCGAAAGCGAAGGGCGTGAAGGTCACGCAGCGCCTCACGAGCGAGGAAGAGACCGGCGCCGAGCATTGCCAGCACGACAATCCCACGCTCGGCCAGGAGCTGATGATCGACTGGCTCGCCGACGTCTTCGGCATCGACCAGCGCAGCATTGCCTTTGCTCCGTAAGAAATTGCTCTGACCCCTTTTTCGAAGCATCATGGCTGGATCAATTGGAAGGGAGGTCCCATGGACGCCGCCAGCGACAAGCTGATGGAGGAATACCGCGAGGTCATTGCCGCCGCCGAGGAGCTTTTGAACGCTGCCGCCGGCGACCCCGAGCGCATGCATGAGCTGCGCGGGCGTGCGGAAGAGGCCCTGCGCAAGGCGCGCGCCCGCATCGAGGGCGCGAGCTTCCAGCTCGAGGCGCAGGTGCGCGATCATCCGCTCGCCGCGGTCGGAATCGCCGCGGTGGTGGGGCTGGTCGTCGGCATCCTGCTCGCGCGCAAATGAGCGCCAGCGTGCTCGAGTCGGCGCGCGGCATGCTCGCCGACCTGATCTCGCTCGGGCAGACCCGCTTCGAGCTCTTCAGCGTGGAGCTGCGCGAGGAGCTCGCGCGCATCGCCACGCTGCTGCTCGGCGGCCTGGCGGCGCTCATCCTCGGCATCCTGGGAATCGCGTTCGCCGCCTTTGCCGTCGTGGTCGCCATGGCGCCCGAGTATCGGCTGCTTGCCGCGGCGCTCGTCGCCGGCGGGTTCATCCTCGCCGCGGTGCTGCTCGGCTTCGCCGTGCTGCGGTTCGCGCGCGCCAAGCGCCGCGCCTTCGGCGCCACGCTCGCCGAGCTGCGCCGCGACTACGAGGCGATCAAGCCGTGATCTTCGGGGCGCGCGAGCTGCAGCGCCGCCGCATCGGGCTGATGGCGCGCTGCTCCGCGCAGCGGGCTTCGATCGCCGCCGCGGCCGGACCGCTCGCCGCGAAGGCCGCCGCGGCCGACCGGGTTCTAACCGCGGTCCGGGTCCACCCGGTCATCGCCACGATGGCCGCCGGCGCGCTCGCCGGGCTGGTCCCGCGCGTCCTGCCGCCGTGGCTCACCCGGGTGTGGCTGCTCTACTCGCTGGTCAGGCGCTTCATCGGCTGACGGTTTTCAGGAGCGTCAGAACATGCCGTGCTCGTTGGGCGAGTCCGCCGGCGCCTCGACGGCGACGTCCCAGAGCTCGACGATTTTCGCGCCCTTGAAGCGGAAGAGATGCACGGCCGCGATGTCGCGTCCCGCGGGCTCGTGCGTGACCTTCGAATGCACCGCGACCAGGCTGCCTTCCTCCAGCGCGCGCTGAATATCGATCGCCGTGCGCGGGAACTTCGCGTGGGCTTCTTCCATGCCCACGCGCAGCGAATCGGCATCGCCGCGGAAGTACGGGTTGTGATGGCGAAAGCCCGGGGCCACGAAGCGCTCGTAGGCCTCGCCGACCTTGCCCGTAGCGGCGAGCCGCAGGAACGCTTTGGCGGTGTCCTTACGGCTGCGCACTTTGGAACGCTTGGTGGCACTGAGCGTCACGGGTTGTCCCTTCTTTTCATTGCGGCGACGAGCGCCTTCGAGCCCGAGCCCCATTTGGAGACGACCTGGAGGGCGCTGGTGAACGGAACTTCCAGCGGGTGAACGCGTTCCCGGCGCAGGACATAGACGGCTCCGGCGAGTGGCGTCGGTACGGAAGGTACGAAGACCGTGTACTGGCCGTCGTCGAGCTCCTCGATGATGAAGGCCGGGACGAGAGCGTCTTCGATCTCGACCAGCGCCGGCTTCCATGCGCTTTCGCGGCTTTCCCCGGCCATCTGCTGGGCAAGGCCGCGAAAGACCGCGTAGCCAGGGATTCTCTGGAACAGCGACTTTTCGATCCGCTCGCGCACCGCCCGCCCGATGCGCGTTCGGACAGCGACGCCGACCAGAAAGCACAGGGCCAGCAACAGCAGGAGCGCCAGGAGGTCCTCCGCGGGCATCCAGTCAGGGAGCAGCGCAGCGATCGGCCGCACCAGCCCTACCAGCGATTGCATCGCCTTGAGCAATACCAACACGGCGAGGTAGACCGGAACGACGACGAGTAGGCCGTTGATCAATGCGCCCGAGAAGAATCCATGCGAGGGACGCGTAACTTCGGGTTTCATGGCCGTTGCCTCCTGTGGGCTATTGGACTTTGGTCCTATCAGCGAGAAAGTCCTGGCGAGAGGTAGTGTCTGCGAGGAGCAGGTACGCGAGCCTCATCCTATCCTCGCCGGAAGGCGCTCAGCAGGAGAAGGAAGCTACGGGACGACGCCGTGCTTGATGGCGACGGAAGTGGGGGCGACCTGCGCCCGCGGCTCTGCGCCCGCGCCGCCGGGCGGGACGACTTCCACTTTCAGCGGCCGCGCGGCATTGAGATGGATATCGGTTTGCGCGCCCGCGATGCCGATGCCGGCCTGCACGAGCCGTTCCTCGATCAGGAAGCGAATGTCGCTCATTATCCGGGCCGCGTTGGCGGTAGGCGTGAGCTCGATCCAGAAGTAGACGCCGAACATCAGGGCGCTGCCGAAGTCCTCGAACATGACCTCCGGCGCCGGCTGCTTCAGCACTGCGTCGTGCCGCTCGGCGCATTCCGCGAGAATCCGCGCCACCTCGCGCACCGGCGAGCCGTAGGCGACGCCGACCTTGACCACGCGCCGCAGCTTGGCGTCGGTCAGCGTCCAGTTGGTGACCTTCTGTTCCAGCAGCAGGGAGTTTGGAATCATGTTTTCCACGCCGTCGGCCGCGCGCACCGTAGACGAGCGCACGTCCACGGCGGTCACCCTGCCGGTGACGCCCTCCACCTCGATGATGTCGCCGACGCGGATGTTGCGCTCGACGAGCAGGAGCAGGCCGCTGATCAGGTTCTTGATCAGGGTCTGCGTGCCGAAGCCGATGCCGATCGCGAGCGCGCCGCCTGCGAACGCGAAAATGGTCAGCGGGATCCGGGCGAGGTTGAGCGTGACCATCAGCAGCGCCACCAGCCCGAGGGCGTTCACCCAGCGGCGCAGGGTTTTCCCCTGTTCCTCGCCGAGATCGAAGCGGCGCACCGCCTGGCGCTCCACGCGCCTGGAGAGGAAGCCGACGAGGCGGTAGCCAAGCAGAAGCAGGAGAACCGCGCCGATGCTCTTACCGACGGTTACGCCGCGCGAGGTGGTGACGGTCTTGCCGCCGACTTCGACCGTGTCCTCGATCGTGAACAGCTCGTAATTCCAGATCTGTCCCGCAATCTCCTTCACGCGCACCAGCAGCTCGGCACCGATGTCCGACATCGAGCGCGCCCTGAGGGAATCGCCGAACTCCTGCTGCCAGTAGCCGAGCCGGGCGAGGCGTCGCGCGACCTCGTCGTGCTGGCGCTCGAGGGCGACGTCGAGGTCGCGCAGCGCGTCGCGCGCGTTGCGCTCGTGCTTCTCAAGCTCGGGAGTGGATGCCAGCCGCAAGCGCTGGTCCTGCTCGCGGAGCGTCGCGCGCACCTCTTTCAGCTCGGTCGCAGCGCGGCTCTCCCATAACCCCAGATACTCGGTCAGCCCGGCGAGGCGCTGGCGCGCTTCCTGCCGCACGCCGGGATCGGTGCCGGCGAGGACGCTGTAGCGCCAGCTCCAGCTCTCCAGGACCATGCCGTGGTAGAGGTTCGCCAGCATCGTCAGAATCCGGACCTGCTGCCCCTCGCTCTGCACCCGCACCTCGGCGGAGCGCAGTCTCGCTTCCGCGAGCGCCCGGTCGCGCTCGGGCGATTTCTTCGCGGAGCTCCCGGCGGCGCGCAGCGCCTCGAGCGCTTGTTCGGCCTGGTCGCGTTCCCGCCTCGATCGCGCGTTCGCTTCCAGCAGCGACTGCAGCTCGCGCTCGCGCTCGGCGCGGCGCGTTTCAAGGCGCCGGCCGGCTTCCTCGACGTCGGCCTTACCGATGGTGGCCTTGCCGGCAAGCGCCGCCACCTTGCGCTCGGCAAACCGCAGTTGCAGCTCCGCGACGGCGAGCTTCGCGTCGATCGCGCGAGCGACAAGATCGCTCGCGACCAGGAATTCAGCCGACAGCCGCGCCTGGCCGTTCGCGGCCTCGAGGCGCCAGGCCGCCGCCGCACGTGCGTCGGTTCCCGCCGGCGCGCTCTCGACGGCCTCCGACGCACGGCGCAGCGCTTCCGCGGCCTGCTGCGCCATGCCGCGCAGCCGGTCGAACTCGCTGTCGCCGGCACCGCGGTGCGTCTTCAGCAAGCCGGCGGCGGCGCGATCGTTGTCCGCCTCTTCCCGGAGGCTGTCGAGAAGCAGAATCGCGAACGGCGGCTTCTCCGTGAAGCCGGGCCATTCCCGATCCGCTTTTTCCGCTGCCTCCCGCGCCTTGCGCTGGTCCTCCAGCTGCGCCAGCGCCTCGAGCTGCCTTTCGTAGATCGCGACGAGGATGGCGCGGGTCTTGCGCGCGTTCTCCACCTCGTCGCGGCCGATTCCCGGAGGTGGCGGCGGCTCGCGGCCGGAGGAGGCGCGCTCCTGCTGTTCTTTCAGCCGCCCCAGTTCCTGCTCGACGCGGGCCCGCGTTGCGACGGGATCCAACGGCGCCTTCGCCGCCGCCCGAGCGTCCTTCCCGGCATCGTCCTTGGGGAACGAGGGAGCGAGCTGCCCCAGCGCAAGCGGAGCGAACAGCGCGCCAAGGAAGATCAGGGCCGCGTGGACGATGGCGCTGGCGATGTTCATCGCCGCCTATTGTTCGGCGTTGAAGAACGCTACGCCATTGGACCTTGGTCCACCCCGACCAGCTCGAGATCGGCGTCCCTACCCGGCGTGCAGCAGCGCAAGCACCTCGCGCTGCCGGTCTCCGAAGCCGCGTTCGATGGTCCGCGGCAGCTCTTCGGGCGGCAGCGCGCTGCTCCAGAACCAGCCCTGACCGTAGTCGATGCCCGCCGCGTGCAGGAAGAACGCCTGCGCGGCGGTCTCCACTCCTTCCGCCACGGTGCGCGCTCGCAGCACGCCCGCCAGCGCGACTGGTAGTGCGCGATGACGCGTTTCGAGGAGGCTCGCGAGATCCCCGCCCGGGGGAAGAGTCACTCGAGCTTCATTTCCATGCGCACCGCGCCCGTCGCGGGTGTGGCTTCCATCGGCTTCGCCACGATGAAGACCCGCTCGGGGTTCAACTCCTTGTGCGCAAGCAGGGCGTCGCGCACGGCGGCCGCGCGCTGCTGTCCCAGCGCGTCGAGCGCGGCGGGCGTGGGTTTGAGATTGTCGAGCAAGGCGGACTGGACGAAGCCGAGGCGCGCGTCGAGATGCGGGTCCTTTGACGCCTGCATTTCCGCCGGGTAGACCGGCATGGTCTTGAGGCGGGCGCGATAGACCATCTCGAATGCTTCCAAGCGCTTGCGCTTGGCGACATCGTCGAAGGGCTTGGAGGTATCGACCGGCGGCACGAGCGAGGCCAGCGCCTGCTTCGCGACCACCTCGCTGTCGGCAGCGGTGGCGATCGTGTTCGGCACGTTGAGGCGCAGCTGGGGCCGCTCGGCCAGGCCGTTCGCGAGCGTGCCGAGCTTCTTGGTCGCGTCCTCGGTGAGGGTTGCGGAGCCCGGCTCGAACTCCACGAACGCGAGCTCGTCGCCGCCGCCGAACATCGCGCCGATCGCGGCGAACGGCGCGGTGACGATCTTCGACAGCAGCCCGACGACTGCCTTCCAGATCAGCGGCCCGAGGCGGAACTCGGGATCGTCGAGCGTGCCGCTCACCGGCAGGTCGAGCTCGATCACGCCGCGGCGGTCCTTGAGCAGCGCCACGCCGAACTTGATCGGGATCGGCGCGGCGTCCTTAGAGTCGGTCTTGTCGCCGAATTCGAGATTGTCGACCAGGATGTGGTGCTGCGCGTCGAGCTTGCGCTCCTCAACCCGATATTTCATCGCGGTCGAGAGCTTGCCCTTGCTGATGGCGTAGCCCGCGAACTTGCCTGAGTAAGGGTTGAACGTGGTGAGCTCGATGTTGCTGAACTTGAGCGCCAGGTCCGAGTACACCGCCGCCGAAAGGAGGTTGACCTCCCCCGTGAGGTCGACCGGCGAATACTGGTCGACGCTCCCGCTAAGGGCGACCTTGGCGCGCGACCCGGGGTCCGAGGATAGTCCGCTCACCTCCCCGTTGAGGCCGACGATTCCGCTCGCGAAGTTGGGCTGGATCGAGTGGTCCGCGAAGTTCGCCGAGCCGTCGACGACCTGCACCGTCCGGATGGAGATGGGGAAGGGCGCCTTTGCCTTTTCGCTCTTGGCCGTCTTGGCGGGTGCGGGCGCGCTGGCGCCGGCAGCCTTCGGGGGTGCGAGCACTTCGGAGACATTGACGCTGCCGTCCTCGGCGATGACCACCCGCGCATACGGCTGGCGGGCGGCGATGCGCTCGATGCGCAAACGGTCCGGCTGCTGCTGGAACTGGATGCCGGTGATCGCGAGCGAGCGCCATTTCACGAAATCCTCGCGCACCAGCCGGTCGGTGGTGCGCAGGTCGTCGACCCTCATCTCGCCGGAAAACTTCGATGCCACCGGTGCAGCCGCGGGCGCCGTGAAGGCCAGGGTTCCCTTGGTGGAGAACCGACCCGAATGCAGCGTCATCGCGGTCGCCTGCGCGAGATACGGCTGCAGCACGGGGAGCGGAAAGTCCTTGAGGTCGATCGCGAGGTTCGCGCTCGGCGGTTCCTGGCCCACGTCGCCGCGCACCGCCAGGAGGCCTCGGCCGTCGATTCCGATCCTGGCGTCGAGCTTCAGCCGGGCGTCGCTCACGGTGCTCCAGTCGTTGACCGTCACCGCGATCGGCGCGAGCCGCAGGCGGGCCGGAGGCGAAGTGGTGCGGTCCTCCGCGGCGACCGTGGCCTCCTCGAGCGCGAGGACGTCGGCGTGAATCGTCCACGGCGGACCTGAGTTAGTCGCCGGTTTTTCAGGTTTTTCAGGTGACAAAGCGGGCGATTTCTTCGCCAGGCGCGCCAGGTTGATGCTGCCGTCCGGTTCGCGCACCACATCTACGTGTGCACCACGCACGCCGAGACGCTTTACGCCGACGTCGCGGCGCGAAAGAGAAAACGCGAGGCTATCCAGGTCGATCTCAGGGATCACCACCGGTGCGGCGGACGTCGCGCCGCGCTCGGCGAGCGAGAGCTCGCGCACCTTGACCGAGGGCAGCGCGATTTCCAGGGACAGCGGCTGCAGATCGAACTGGTAGCTGCCGCGCAACTGGCCCGTGCCCGAGGCGAGCTTCAGGGGCAGGTTGTCTTCCAGGTAGGCGTCGAGCGTGGCGAGCCGCAGGTCGGTGAGGGCGAAGGTCCCGCTCGACCCGAGCGGCTGCACCGTGAACGCCCCGGCCCACTCGACCTTCTCGGCGGCGCGCGTGGCGCCGGAAAAGCTATAGGCGTTGCTATGGCCGACATCGGTGCGAAAGTCGGTCAGCGAGAAGCGGATCGGCGCGAGGGCGGCGCTGAACGGGTGCGCGTGCGTCTGATCCTGGAAGCCGATCCGGCCGTCGACGACCGCGAGCCTGCCGATGTGCACCCGCAACGGCCGCTCGTCGCCCTTGGGCTTGTCCGGCGCCGGCACCGGCGCCGGCGCTGCGGGCGGCGCGAGGCGCGCCAGGTTCACGCTGCCATCGGGCGCGATGATCACGTCGACGTCGGGCGCTGTGAGCTCGAGCTCCTTCAGGACCACGCCGCGCCGCCAGAGGGAGGCGACCTCGGCATTCACCAGCAGGTGGCGGAACGCGATGAGCGGCGCTCCGTCCGCCTCCGTCAGCTTCAGGTCGGAGATGTTCGCTTCGAGGGTGAACGGGTTGAAGCGGATCTCGCCGAGCTCGATCTTCCGCTGGAGCGTCCCGGCGACGAAGGCTTCGATCTGAGAGCGCGCCACGCGCGGCACGACGAAGAACCCCGCGGCCGCGTAGGCGCCGATCAGGAACGCCGAAACGCTCAACAGGATCCAGCGAGTGCGCGCTCGCAGAGTCATCGTCTAGCCGTCACAGTGGCGCAAGCCCCGGCCGGACGCAATACGTCCGGCCGGTGATCAAGCAGTCTGGCGGCTACTGGCCTTCCACCGCTCCCTTGACCATGATCTCCACGCGCCGGTTCTTGGCGCGGCCGTCAGCGGTCTTGTTGTCGGCGATCGGGGAGGTTTCGCCCTTGCCGAGGATCGTGATCTTGGAGGGGTCGACCCCGTTCTTCACCAGGAAGTCCTTGACCGTGGCGGCACGCTGCTCGGAAAGCTTCTGGTTGTAGTTCGCGGCCCCGGTATTGTCGGTATGTCCCGTGATCTGGACGGCATCGACGGAGCTCACGTTCCGCACGCGCGCCGCGAACTTCTCGAGCTCAGGCTGCGCTTCCTGCCTGAAGGTCGACTTGTTGGTGGCGAAGAAGGCGTCGCCTCCGATCGTGACGGTGCGCGTCGACTTGGTCTGCGGGGCCACGGCGGCTGCGGCGAGCGGGACGGCCGCCACGGCCGCAGGTGCTGCTGACGACGAGGCCGCAGCGGCCGGCGCTGCCGCCGGTGCCGCAGCTGCCGCCGGTGCCGCAGCTGCGGCCGGCGCCGCGGCGACGGGCGCGGGTGGGGGAGGTGGCGGAGGGGCGACCACGGCCACAGGCGCCGGTTTTTGCTTGCCGCAACCTACGATGTCCTTGTCGAGGATCCACTGCGAGGTCCTGACGCAGTTGCCATAGGTGTCCATGACGACGCGGCCATCGGACGGAGCGCCCAGAAACGCTTCGGTCGGAAGCTGGTTTTCCTGGGCCAGGGCAGAAAAGCTGAACGCGAGGCTGCTCGCGACGATACTGAGGGGTAGTTTCTTCATTGGTCCTCCGGGAGCTTCGATCCTGCCACCCCGCCCTCGCGCCGCCCATTGGACCAAGGGCCTATCCAGGCGATTCGGCGTAGAGTGGCGCCCAGCGGCGGGCGGCGCCGCACGACAACAACAAGGAGAAGTAAAAAATGAAAACCGAGCTGCTATATCTTGTATACGTTACGGTCCTGACCGGCCTGCTCTGGGTTCCGTACATCCTGGACCGCATCGCCACCTGGGGCCTGACCGCCGCGGTCGGCTACCCGGACAACCCGCCCGCGCAATCGGCGTGGGCGCGCAAGCTCATGAAGGCGCACATGAACGCCGTTGAGAACCTGGTCGTGTTCGCGGCCCTGGTGCTCGCGGCCAACGCGCTCGGCCTCACCGGCGGAGCGATCGCAACCGCGGCCATGGTCTACTTCTGGGCGCGCGTGGTGCACGTCCTGGCCTACACCTTCGCGATCCCCTGGGTGCGGACGCTCGCCTTTACGGTCGGATTCTTGGCGCAGGCGTGCATCGCCTGGCAAATCCTAGCGCGTTGAAAAGCAACAAATCAGGGACGGACCACGTTTAACCTGGGTCAATCCATGAGCCCCGCGTAAAGCGGCGACGTCAGGTAGCGCTCGCCGAACGAGGGCAGGACGGCGACGATCAGCTTGCCCTCGTTCTCGTTGCGGTGCCCCACTTGCAGCGCGGCCCAAACCGCGGCGCCCGACGAGATGCCGACGAAGAGGCCTTCCTCCTTCGCCAGGCGGCGCGCGGTGTCGAGGGCGGCGTCGTTGGGCACCCGCACAATCTCGTCGTAGATCTCGCGGTTGAGGATGTCGGGGATGAAGCCGGCGCCGATCCCCTGGATCACGTGCGGGCCCTTGGGCGAGCCCGAGAGCACCGCCGACGCGTCGGGCTCGACCGCGATGCACTTGAAGCCGGGCTTGCGCGCCTTGATCACCTCGCCCACGCCGGTGATGGTGCCGCCGGTGCCGATGCCCGACACCAGGATGTCCGCCTTGCCGTCGGTGTCGCGCCAGATTTCCTCGGCCGTGGTCCGCCGGTGGATGTCGGGGTTGGCCGGGTTGCGGAACTGGTCGGGCATGAAGTAGCGCTTGGGATCGGAGGCGACGAGCTCCTCGGCCCGCTTCACCGCGCCGATCGCGCCCTCGGCCGCCGGAGTCAGGACGAGCTCGGCCCCGTAGGCGCGGATCACCGCGCGGCGCTCCTTGCTCATCTGCTCGGGCATGAAGAGCAGGCACTTGTAGCCCTTCACCGCGCACACCCAGGCGAGCGCGATGCCGGTGTTGCCGCTCGTCGGCTCGACGATCACCGTGTCGGGCCCGATCTTCCCGGCGCGCTCGGCGGCCTCGATCATCGAGACGCCGATCCTGTCCTTGACGCTCGCGCCGGGGCTGTAAAACTCGAGCTTGACGACGATCTTCGCCCCGCAGCCCTGCGCCAGCCGGTTGATGCGGACGAGGGGCGTGTTGCCGACCAGCTCGACTACCGAGTTCGCGATTTTCATGCGCTATCGTAGCCTGATCACGGCCTCGAGGTACTCGCTCGGCGCCACCATCGAGCCGTCGGTGGCGCTGTTGAAGCGCTGGGCGAGCCCGAGCAGGTCCTCGGCGAGCGCTTCCTGCCTGCCGGCGTCGAGCGCCGCGAACGCCTTGTGCATCGGCCCGTAGTAGGTGCGGAAGGTGTCGAGCCAGTGCCGGGGAGAGCGGTAGCGGAACACGAAGTGGCGGCGCGGCGCCTGCAGGGCGGCGATGCGGCCGCCGAAAAGCTCGCGCAGGCGCTCCTCGGTGCCCCAGAGCGCCGGGGACTTCACGCCCGGGGCAGGGGGGATGTAGCGCCCGATCAGCTTGAACATCTCACCGACCAGGCTCGTCGGCGTCCAGTTGGCGAGGCCGATCCTGCCGCCGCGCTTGCACACGCGGGCCGCCTCGGCCGCCGCCTGCTCCTGGTTCGGCGTGAACATCACGCCGAAGGTGGAAAGCACCACGTCGAACGCGCCGTCCTCGTACTGGAGGTGCTCGGCGTCGGCCTGCTCGAATTGCACCGCGAGGCCTTCGGCGCCGGCGCGCGCCCGGGCGCGCTCGAGCAGCGCCGGAACGTAGTCGGTGGAGACCACGTCGCACCAGCGCCGCGCCGCCGCGAGCGTGGCGTTGCCGTTGCCCGCGGCCACGTCGAGCACTCGCTCGCCCGCGCGCAGGTCGAGCGCCTCGCACAACGTTTCGCCGACGATCTGGAGCGTGGTGCCGATCACCGCGTAGTCGCCCGCGGCCCAGGCTGCTTGCTGTTTTGCCTTCACCAGAGAGAAATCGGCTGTCCCCTGGGAAACGACAGTAGTACTAGTCATGAGAATCCTTATTGCTTGCGCGGATCGTCGCTCGGGTTGATGTAGGCGATGCCCCAGGGCCCGGTGCCGTGCAGCTGCACGACGACCTCGCCTTCGGTGAAGGCGTAGTGGGCGGTGCCCGGCTGCATGATCATCATGTCGCCCGTGCGCACCGGCTGGGCGCCGCTGCGGTTGAACTTTTCTCCCATGCCCATGTGAAAGGTCCCCGTCAGCACGGTCACGCGCTCGACGGCCGGATGCGTGTGCGGGGGGATCGAGTAGTTCGCCGGGAACTTGAGCCGGACCGTGAACGGCACTGCCTGGCTCATCGGGCCTTCGATGACCGCGATCTGCGCGCCCTTGGGAAGCGAAGGGACGTCGCTCCACTTGAGGTCGGATGCGTTGACGCCTTGGTGATGGCCGGTGTGCTGCGCCCAAGCCGAGGTGGCAACAAGCGCCAGCGCGAGCGCGCTCGCTTTCAGGGTTTTCATGTCTTCCTCCAAGTTTGTGAATCCACCGCCATTGCATTACGGAGGCGGTTCCTCGCGGGGTGACCGAGCGGGACAAAAAGTGAGACAACCGCACTAGAATTTCCCCGTGGAGGAGCGGGCTCACGGCTTCGGGTACTGGCTGCGGCGGCGGCGCAAGGCGCTCGACCTGACCCAGGAGGCGCTCGCCCACGCGGTGAGCTGCTCGCGCTTCGCCATCCGCAAGATCGAGTCCGACGAGCGCAAGCCGTCGCGGCGCCTCGCCGAACGCCTGGCCGAAAAGCTCGGCATCCCGGCGGAGGAGCGTGAGGCCTTCCTCGACGCGGCGCGTTCGGTCCGGGCTGCGGAGCGGCTGCAGGTAGACGGGGTTCCAATAGGTTCCACCGAGCCAAGTCCCACGGGGCCAGGTTCTACAGAAACGACCCCGTTCGTAGGCCGCGGCGCCGAGTTCGGCCTGCTGATCGGACTGCTCGCACGCCTCACCGCCGGCTCGGGCCATGTCGTGCTGCTCGAGGGCGAGCCCGGCATCGGCAAGACCCGGCTCATGCAGGAGCTCGCCCGCTATTGCACCGCGCGCGAGCTCTGCGTGCTCGCGACCAACTGCTACGAGATCGAGCGCGCCATGCCGTATCAGCCGGTGATCGACCTCGCCGGCAAAGCGCTCGAGCTGGCGCCGAACGAGGCCCTGGCGAAGCTTGCGCCGGTGTCGCTGGCCGAGATCGCGGCGCTCGTGCCCTCCGTTGCCGAGCGCGTAGCGGTGCCGAGCCTCTCGGCCGATTTTCCCGAGGCGCGGCAGGCGCGGCGCTTCGGCGCGATGGTCCAGCTCTTCGAGGCCCTCGCCGGCGGCCGCCAGATCGTGGTGATGATCGACGACCTGCAGTGGGCCGACGACGTGAGCGCGCAGTTCGTGCACTTCCTCGCACGCCAGGCCTCGCGCCGCTCGCTGCTCCTTGTGTGCGCGTATCGCGACGAGCTCGAGACCCACGAGCGCCTCGCGGCGCTGGTCCAGAGCCTGCGGAGCGAGTCGCACGCGCGCCACGTGCCGCTCGCGCGGCTGGGCGAATCCGACACCGCCGCGCTGCTCGAGCGGCTCGCGCATCCCGGGCTCGAGCGCCCCGGGCTCGCCGCCCGGCTGCACCGCGACACCGACGGCAATCCGTTCTTCCTCATGTCGATGCTCCAGGCGCTGGCCGAAGGCGCCGACTCGGGGCCGACCGACGAGCTGCCGCTGCCGGAGGCGCTGCGCGCCTCCGTGCGCGCGCGCCTTGGGCAGGTGCCGGCAGAGGCGCGCCACACGCTCGACGTCGCCGCGGTGCTCGGCCGGCGCTTCGACTTCGAGACGCTGGCGGCGGTGACTCGGGAACCCGAGGAACAGGTGTTGCTCGCGCTGGAGACCCTGGTCAAGCGGCGCCTGCTGCGCGAGGAGCCCGAGGACGGCTTCTACGATTTCAGCCACGACAAGGTGCGCGAGGTGGTGTACCGGGAGATCGGCGGTGC
>Ga0134124_10003161_pt1 | contig 13243 bp, 10 predicted proteins | sample KB304_FD_96880 | JGI IMG/M metagenome (GOLD analysis project Ga0134124, IMG submission 96880) | Terrestrial soil microbial communities without Nitrogen fertilizer from Kellogg Biological Station, Michigan, USA - KB3-0-4 | ecosystem: Environmental > Terrestrial > Soil > Unclassified ... | reverse complement strand
TTGGCGACGCGCTGGCCACGCTCGATCTTCGTACTGACGACGCGGCCGGCGACGTTCGCAGCGAGATCGGTTTCGCGCTCTCCGCGTAGCGTCCCAGTGAGCCGCAGGGTGCGTGGCGCGTCGATCACCGTGACCGGCTCGGTGACCACTGCGACGGGCGGCGGAGGCGGCGGGGGCGCTGCGTCGGTCTTCTTCTTGCAGCCCGAGCTCACCGCGGCGAGCGCTAGCGAGGCAGTCACGATGAACGCTGTGAAGCGAGTAGACGAAGACGAGCGGGGGAGTGTCATGGCAGGCATGGTTTCAGCGGGCTCCCGGGTTCGCGGCGGGCGCGGGGATGGTTGCAGGAGCAGCAGGGGGGATCGGGTTGGTTTCGGGTGGCGGTGGGACCGCGAGGTCTTTGGCTGGAACGTTGGGTAGCGTCGAGGGCTGGACGCGGGGAGACTTACCCGCGGCGAGACGTAGCACTACACGGGAGTAGAGCAGATCAGCATCGGCTTGAATGCGCGAGGCTTGAGCTTGAAAAGCGTCGCGTTGCGCTTGTGTCACGTCCAGCTGCGTGAGCGCGCCGGATTGGTAGCGGGCGAGCGCGAGTTCCTCCGCGCGCAGCGCGGCGGCAGCCTGCGCGCGGGCCGAGGAGCTCTTGACGATGCCCGTGCGTACGCGCTCCCAGGCGTCGAAAATGTCGTCTTCGACACCGCGCCGCGCGCGCTCTGCCCGTACCTTTTGCGCGTCTGCGGCAGCAGCCTGCGCCTGAGCCGTCGAGTAAGCGGAGTAGTCGAGCTTCCACGACAGCACGCCTTGAATCATGTAGGCGCTCGTTCGACCGGTGAAGCCGGTGGCGTTCGTGATGCGCTCTTGGCCGTTCGCTGAAAGCGTCGGCAAAAGGGCGTAGGCGGCCGCCTTTTTCGCAGAAGTCGCGGCGCGACCGAGCTCTGCCTGGATGCGGTCGCTCGGTGTGTTGCTGCTCGAGATCCACGACTCGAGCGGCGCTTCGGCGTGCAAGTCGTCGGCGGGATACTCATCCACGGGTGTGGGAGCTATGCCCGACACGGTCTCCAGATTACGCGCCGCGTTGATACCGATCAGCTCTGCCTGCGCGCGGTCTTGCTTGCTTTGCTCGACTTGGGCGCGCGCTCGCTCGCGGTCTAGCTCCGTGGCCACGCCAATCGAGTGTCGCGTGGTGACATACGCCAGATTGTCTTCGGCGATCTTCTGCGCGCGCTCGGCGGCCTGAACCAGCGCGGCGCCGCCCACGTACGCGTAGTACGCGCGCGCCACCAAGCGCTGCACGTCGTTTTGCGCCTGTTCGAGTTGGTAGCCCGACGCTTTCGCCAAATGGCCCGCCTGGCCGAGGCGTTGGTAGTTGGCGAGGTCGATCAGCGGGACGTCCAGCTGGAGGAACAAGTCGAACTGATCTTGCGGGGTGATCGTCAGCCCGCCGGGTACGACTGATTCGGGGATCTTGGCGGCATATTGGTTGCGCGTGTACACGCCGCGAGCCGACGCGGCCGGCAACAACCGCCCCAAGGCCGACTCTTTTTCCCAGTTCCGCTGTTCGACAGTCGCCGTTTGCTCGCGCACGTCGTAGTTGCTCTTGCGCGCCGACTCGAGAAAGGTCTCGAGTGGCTGCGTCGCGCCCGAAGCGCTGCTCACCAGCAGCGCCGCTGCGAAAGCAGCGATTCCGAAGCTAGAACTCAATAATGGTCGGCGAAACACGGTCGATCGGCGGGTGGTCATCTGGGTCACTCTTACTGTGGGTCTCTGGGTGTGCCGGGCTCACGGTCGCGCGGCGAAACGTGGATTGCGGGGCGGGGGCATTTCGGAGGCAACTGCGCCGTTCAACAGAAGGTCAGCCAAGCCACGCACGAACATGCCCTCCGGCATCGCGGCGCCATCGCCCTCTTCGAGCAACATGCGTGTCATCACGAAGTGGTGCACGGAGCCGAGCAACGTACGCGCGAGCACCTCGGCGTCCATTTGCCGCAGCTTGCCGCGCTCCATCTGCAGCTCGAAATAACTCCCGAGCGCCTTCAAGACTTGCTGGAATTTCTTGCGCTTCTCGTCGAAGAGCGGCGCGGCGAGCGGCTGAGGATTGGACCACGACATCATCATGATCGGCAGCGCGACGCGCCCGACTTCGACCAGCGTCGAGGCTAAGCGAACGATCGCCTCACGCGCCTCGAGCTCCTCTTGGCGGAGTTCTTCGATGGCTTTGAGCACGCGCCGCGGCGGCTCTTCTCGATCGAAATCCATCGCAGCGCCGAACAACGCCTCTTTCGATTTGAAGCGATGAAAGAGCGCTCCCTCGGAGACCCCCGCGCGCTCCGCGACCTCGAGCGTGGTGGCACGAATTCCCCGTTCCAAAAACACCTCGCGCGCGACGGCGAGCAGACGCTGGGAGTCGATCGTGGGCGGACGACCCCGGCGGGGGCTCCTCGTTGAAGGAGCGTTCAAATTTCCGCGGGAACGGGCCACGCTGAATTAATGAGTCTTCACTCAATAACGTCAAGCCCTCGCAACGCTTCTTCACAAACTGAACATTGGTTCAGTTATACTGACGCCCCCGATGGCGCTCGCCGCACCACGCATCTGCTGTCTCGATTTGGACACGTTCTTCGTGTCCGTGGAGCGGTTGCTCGATCCGCGCTTGGAGGGCAAGCCGGTGATCGTCGGCGGGCTACCGGGTCATCGGGGAGTGGTCACCTCAGCCAGCTATGAGGTGCGCGCGCTCGGTGTGCGCGCAGGCATGTCGCTCACGAAGGCGCAGCAACTGGCGCCCAACGCCGTCTATTTACCGACACGTCACGGCGTGTACGGTGAGTACGCCGAGCAGACGCGGCGCATCGCTCAGGACTACACACCCGTCTCGCAGGTGGCCAGCATCGACGAGATGTTCCTCGACTTCTCGGGTTGTGAGCGGCTGTACTTCAGCCCCGGTGACCGCACTCCGGATCAGACCATCGAGCGCACGGTACGGCGGCTCACGGACGAGATCGCCACGCGCGTCGGATTGCCGTCCAGCGCCGGTATCGCGACGAGTCGCTCGCTCGCCAAAGTCGCGAGTGGCCTAGCCAAGCCGCGCGGGGTGTTGCTGGTGCCCGCGGGCACCGAGCTCGGCTTCCTGAAGCCGCTACCGGTCCGTAAATTTCCGGGCATTGGCCCGGTCGCCGAGCAGAAGCTGCAAGCGATTGGTCTGTTCACGCTCGGCGATCTGGAGGCTGCCCCCCTGCCCGCGTTGCGGCGCGCTTTGGGCGCGTGGGCAGAGGTCATTCAGCAGACCTGCCGCGGTTTCGGCGCACACGAACTGGGGCGCGAGCGCCCCGCCTTCCAAGAGTACGATCCCGAGGACTGCGCGCTCGGCACGGTGTCCAACGAACGCACGTTCCGCGAGGACGTGCGCGATCCCGCGTGCATCGACGCCATGCTGTGCGCCTTGTGCGAGCGTGTCTGCTGGCGTGCGCGCAAGCGCGGCGTGAAGGCTCGCACGGTCACGCTCAAGTTGCGCTACGCGGACTTCCAAACGCTGCAGCGCTCACGCTCCGTCACGCCCACCTGTTCGGAGCTGGAACTCTATCCCGTGATCCAGGGGCTGTATCAGCGCGCACGGACGCGGCGCACGGCGATTCGCTTGCTCGGCGTTCGCCTGTCCAATCTTCGCCGCCAAGGCGCCCAGCTGAACCTGTTCGATCGCGGAGATCCGCTGCACCGCGCGGTCGATCGCGTGCGACAACGCTACGGCTTCGACGCTCTCCGCCTGGCACTCGGTGACTCGGGCGAAAGAGAGTAGTAACGGGTGGACCAGCAACGGCAAGGAGTTCAGAGCATGAGCGAGAGCAAAACGTATCGAGGGTCGTGTCACTGCGGCAACGTCAAGTACGAGGTCCAGCTGGACTTGAGCGGCCCGGTCATGGCCTGCAATTGCTCGATGTGCGGGCGCACCGGCTCGCTGATGGCGTTCGTGCCCGAGAACCAATTTCATTTGCTCTCGGGTGACGGGTCGCTCAGCGACTATCAATTCAATACCAAGAAGATCCATCATCTGTTTTGCAGCAACTGCGGGGTCCGTTCATTTGCCCGCGGCACGGGCCCGGGCGACAGCGCGATGTGCATGATCAACGTGCGCTGTCTGGAGGGCGTCGATCCGCAGGCGCTGACGCTGAAACACTGGGACGGCAAGAACCGCTGACGCCGGCACTGGCGAAGCGCGCGGATGCGGACCAGACTTGAGAGCCATGACGCCCCCCGCTGAGGTGCTCCGAGACGGGCCGATTCTGCTGTACGACGGGAATTGCGGCGTGTGCAGTGAGGCCGTGCAGTGGGTGCTCGCGCATGAGCGCTCGCATTCGCTGCGTTTTGCGCCGCTCGAGAGCGCCGTCGGCAGCGAGCTGCGCGCGCTGGCCGGCGTGGCGGCCGATGTCGATTCCTTGGTCTGGGCCGAGTTGCGGGAGGGGCGTGTTTGGACCGATACGCGCTCGTCAGCCGTGCTTCGCGTCGCGGGCTACGTGGGGGGACCGTGGCGCTGGTTGGCTGCACTGCGGGTGGTACCCGCGTTCATTCGTGATGCGGGCTACCGCGCATTCGCGAAGTTGCGCTATCGGCTGCGCGCGCAGGCGTGCCTGGTGCCCAGTGCCGAAGAACGAGCGCGTTTTTTGGGCGTGAGCTGAGAAGCCGCCATGCGTGGATTTCTCCCTGAGCGCGCCGCGACGACCGCGTGACTCAAGCCGGCGGCGTGGCGTCCGGGGTGTTCGACTCCGGCGCGGGCTGCACCGGCGTTGGTGAAAATGGCAGCGTGCGCTTGGGGGTGTGCTTCCACAAGCCGCCGTCGGAGAAGCTGAGCCAGCCCCAGCGCAGCCAGCGCAGGAGTGAAATCGCAAGCCACAGTGCCCAGGCCAGCATCACTCCGCGGTAAGCGAGCATCGGGACCGAGAGCAGCCAAGGCTGCTCAGGGACGGGACCCGTGCGATCGTCGAACCAATGCAGGTTTTCGCTCGACGAGCCGTTGCCTTGGATCTGCATGTCCGGTGTGCCCATCAGGCCTTGTTGCACCGCGTACACGAGGATCACGAGCGCCGTCAGAGTCCAGCCCACGAGCACGAGTTGACCGAGATCGAAGAGCGTTGCGCGCTGCGCCGGCCGCGCGCGTCGAAAGCCGAGCGCGACCAGCCAACCGATGACCAGTGCCGCCGCAGGCAACGGGATTTGCGAGAGCCCAATCGTGAGCAGCATCCACTCGTAGCGCCGTAGCGGCACCCAGGAGATTTTCCCGAGCGCGAAAGCCACGACCACGAGCACCAAGAGCAAACTCCAAAACAGCACCGCTGGGCCGAGGCGTGGGCCATGCACGAACAACACCCAGCGCGCGTCCGACGCACGAATGCTGGTCGTGGCGTTCACGGTCGGGGTGCCAAAGTCGAAGGGCGGCGCCTTGAACCAGGTCGAGATCCCTTGCGGCAAGCGAAACGCGAGCTCCACGTTCTGCTGACCCGGAACGATGGACAGCGTGACGTTTCGACCTTGTTGGCGGAGTGGCTGCGCCGTGCCATTGAAGCTGACCGATTCGAGCTGTGCGCCCTCGGGCAGGTGCATGACGTGTTCGCCGCCGCGACTGGAGCGCAGACTGAAGGACACGGTCGCGTCTGTTGCGCGTAGACCTGGTCGCACGTCGTAGCTGCTGTTGTCGATGGTCAGTGTCTGTCCGGTGATGCCTGCGGGGCGCAGCAGGTGAATCGTTACGGTTTCGTTCGGCCAAGGACGCCACTCCGGCACGCGCACCGAGGCTTCACCGTGAACGACCGGCACGCCTTCCAACGTTGCGTGCCAAATCGGGCTCAAATCCAGGCGCCAGACCTCGCTCCAGCCGCTGGCCTTGGGTGCCACCAGGTTGAGCGGGGAGCGCTCTTCGAGCACGGAGTGAAAGCTGACTTCGGTGGCGTCAGGCGCCATGTTGACCAGCACTTTGCCTTGCGCGACGCGCACGTCCGGCGTGGTCACCGACTCGCCGCGCAAGAGCGGCACTTCGAGCACGACTGCGCTACCCACGGGGGTGACGCGCTGAATGCGCGTGTTGACCTGCCAATTGAGTCCGATCTGCAGCGTGCGCTCGACGCGCACGAACGGAGGCAGCGCGCCGGCCGCGAGCGCCGCGCCTTTGCCACCCTCTGCTTTCGCCACGCGGGTGAGCTGCAGGTGCTCGTCGGCCAAACCGTCTTCGTGGACGCCTTCGAGCGACCAGCCCTCGACGCTGGCCTGGACGTGGTGCGGCTTGAGCGGCAGCGCGATCTGTAGGGATTCGCGCGCGGGCAGCGCGCCGTCGACGATCACGTCGTGAGCGCCGGGCGAAAGACGCAGCCAGAGCGCACCGTCTGCGGAGCGGAGTAAGCCCTGAGCCGGCTCACCGTCGACTAGGACGCGCTCGGGCAGCCACTGCGCGGCTCCGCCGGGCAGTGGCACGGCGGTGGTGGCGCTGACTTCGACCGACATGCGCAGGCGCAGCACGTCGGCGTGTACGTCGAGCAGCATGCGTGAGCTGGACGCGCAGGTCGGCGTGCACTCTGGCTTGGCCAAGAGCCGTGCTTTGTATTGGTCGAGCAGCGAGTCAGTGGGGATCTCCGCGTGCGCCGCGGGGGCCAAAAAGAGAATCGACAAGAGCGTGGCCAACGCGGCCGCGGGTCGCCCGAAGCCGGGCAGCCGCGCCGTGCCGAAGGGCAACAGCCGTGCGAAGAGCAGGAGGAGCAGCGCGGCGCGGAGCAACGCCAAGAGCAGGTTGATCGGCGGCGAGAGGAAGTAGAAGTGCAGCCGCTGTGAGCGTTCGACCGGGCCGCTGAAGGTCACGCTGGTGGTCGACCAACGCCACTTGGGCAGGCCCGGACCGGTTTGGACCATGGCGTTCGGGTCGTAGGCTTCGTTGAACTGTTTGTAGTCCGCGTCGGAGGATCCGAGCAAATTGCCGAGCCGCTTAAAGCTCGCTGAACCCGCGCTCGAGCCAGCCACTGGCTGTTCGTCGCCACGCAAGGTGGCTGCCGTCGGGGTTGGCGCCGCGGGCGCGGCTTCCATCGGCGGCGGCGCGGGCGCCACGGCCGCGACCTCCTCACTCTTGCGCTCGAAGAAGCCGCCGCTCGCGGACGAACCGAAGCCCCCCTCGTTGCCCGCGGCGAGCGCGGGATAAATGCCCTCGCGCACGTGCTGCACCACGAACGGCAGCACATCGAGCAGCAAGATCAACAGCGCGCCGAAGCGCAGCACGCTGCACGCTACGCGCGCTTTGCCCGCCGGGATTACACGAGCCAAGGCCTCGGTCACGAGCGCGGCGGCCCACAACCAGCGCGCCGCGTCGGTTTCCGGGAACACCAAGGTGAAGGTCAAACACGCCAGCGCACCCCAGCCACGACCGAACAGCTTCGCGAAAGAGAGCGAGAGCACGAGCACCAAGAACAACTCCAGCAAGCTCCAGTGGCGAATCCAGGTTCCCGGCACCTCGTCGGCGCCGGAGGCATGAAACAGCCGAAAGCCCGGCGGAATGTGCAACGTCGCCGAGACCGAGTGAAAGTCGTGATCGTAGCCGACCGCGGCAATGCTGCCGGCGTCGCCGTTGATGCGACTGTCGGCCGCGAAGGCAAGCGCGCCTTGGCGCAACTCGACCCCCGCCTTGTTCGGATCCTTGTCCAAGTGCGTGATGAACTGATCCTTACCGTCGATGGCGACTCGGCCGAGCACGGTCGGCGGCAGCATCGTAAGGCGTGTCGCGCGATGCACGGTGCCGGAGATGTTGTCGTTCACGGTGTAGCCTGCGCCGTCGAAATCGAGCCAAAGGCTGCGTGACAGCGATAGGCGATCCGGTTCTGGATCGACGTCACCGCGGCGCTTTTCCACGAGCAACATCTTGTCGCCAGAGGCCATTGCGTAACTCGGAAGTGATTTCCACGCGTCGGGCAGCGACGTTTGCTGCGGGTCGATCGCGCGCACGCCTTCAACGGAGGTGAGGCGCAACGCGCTTTTTGCCTCGAACACCCAGACTTCCTCGCCTTCGCGCCAAGGGCCGTCGGGCAGCGGGCGTGCGAGCTCGCTGACTGCGCCTTCGCTGCGCGCGGTGATCTCGATCGTCCACGTGCCCGGGCGAGCCTGCACGCGTAGACGCGTGTCGGGTTCGATGCGCGCGGGCAACTCGCTGCTGATGGCCATGGGCGTGAAACCCGGCGGCAAGGCTTTGCCCAGCACGAGTTCGCGACTCTTGCCCGCGACATTGAGCACGACGCGCGTGGTGAGGAGCAGCGGCACATCGTCGCTCACTTTGCGATGTACGACGACTTCGAGTCGCTCGCCTTCACTCTCGACGCTGGTCTTCTGCAAGAAGAGTCGGCCCTGCTCGTCTCGTCGCGGCTCTGCCACACGCGCGCCCTCCAGCAGCAGCGAGATGATGCCGGTCGCGGCTGGGACTTGCAGTGAGTCCGGTAGCGAGTCCCAGGCAAACGTACCCGTCATCGTGTGCTCACCCGGAGCGAGCTCCACGCTGGGGAGGTCGCCATGTACCACCACGACCAGCTTCTTGCCGCCCTCGGTGACGTCCAAGGGCCAGCGCACGAGATCGCCGGGCAGTGGCACCCAGGCGGGCGCGTCGAGGTGATAGCGTTGTTCGAAGCGGCCTCCCTTTTCGCCCAAGCTGAGCGAGAGCAGCGTGGGCCACGCGCAGTGCACGGTCTCCGCCGAACCTTGCATGAACGGGCAAAGTGCGTCGTGCTGACCCGCCAGGACCCAAGACGTCCAAGGGCGCAGCTGCTCCGGGGCTTGTTTGGGATCGAGCCGCTGCGCGCGCGCCTCGAACGGCGAGAGGAGCAAGCCAGCGACCGTGAGTAGCACCACTACCCAACCCCAAAATCGGCTCATGGTAGCCAGGCTATCAGCCCTCGGCCTGAAAAGACGAGTAGCTTCCCGGCCCGGCCTTTACCGCTGAACCGCTACGATTTCGCTAAGTTCGTCAGTCGCAGGAGATCCGGACGCTCAGCTGCCGGCCGCCGGCCTTGATGGCTTCACACGCGTTGCCCACGATTGCCAGATGGCGTGAGTCTTTCAAGACAAAGCCATCGGATACGCTGTATGCGAGCGGCTGTCCATCCAACACGATGTGTGCGTTGGCGAGTTCACTGGCCGCGACGTCGCGTTGCAAACGCACCTCGCACAGCGGGATGTGGCTCAAGATGTCGCTGAACTGCTCGGCCAATTCCAGCACGTTGCCACTGGCCTGAAAGGGTTGTGCAGCCTCCGGGTCGACGCCGTAGACCAGGTCGATCGGCCGCCCTTTGCCCGCGTTGGCGAGCTGCTGCAGATTCTCGCCTGCGATGCCGTTGGAAATCCCGAGCACGTACAGCTCGATTCCGGAAGCGTAGGCACGTTGGGCGGCAGCCACGGCCTCCGGCTGACCTTGATCGGGGTTTGGCTGCAGACACGTGTCCGGATTGCCGTCGGTGACCAACAGAATGTAGCGCGGCCCTTGACTCGGAGTCTGCGACAGCTCGCTCACGACCTGCTGCAGAGCATCACCCGTGGGGGTGTCACCGTCGGGCCGCAAGCTGGAGTAGAGCGCGTTCAGCGGCTCGTAGTTGCGGACCTTGGCCGGCACCTCGTTCAAGATCGGGCACGAGCCGGGGCGACTGGTGAAGAACGCGATGCCGAAGCGGACCGTGGTCTCGAACTGTTTGACGACGCCGAAGGTGGGTTCGAACAGGGCATCCCCAACCAGCGACCAGCGCGTGGTGGGGCTGTCGTCCGTGGGATAGCGGTAGCGCATGCTGAGCGATTGATCGACGACCAGCGTGAGCGCGGGACGCAGTTCGTCAATCGCGACGCTGACCGCCTCGCAGGCGGGGATCGTCGTTCCGCCGCCGGCTTGCGAGGGCGAGCCGGCAACCGAGGACGACCCCGCAACCGAGGGTGCACCGGCGACCGCGGAGGAACCGCCGCCTCCCGCTGGCAACGCGGGCAGAGGGCTGGACCCGGCGGCTCCGAACGGACCGACCTGCCCCCAGTCAACCGACGAACGGGCACCGCAAGCACCGAGCACGGCCGCGCACAGGCCAATGCCGATGCCGAGCGCTCGACGCGGACGCCGAACCCCGTGGGCTGAACCGTGTGTGAGCTCTACCATGCGACAGACTTTAAAGACTGGCCGTCCCCCGGCCTCGGCGAGGGTAACACGTCCTCCGTGCAACGGAAGCGAATCCCGTTGCAGCATCAGTGTCACGGTCTCAGGCATGAAGGGCCTCGCGCCAGTGTGCTCGCTCGGCTTTAGCTAGCACCGCTTGCATTTTCGACCTACAGCAGACCCGAATGGTTCGTTGGCGCGGAGAAAGCGGACGGTGACGCAAACGTGAACGGTGCGCGACGATGAAACTCGCAACGCTCGGTGCGTCACTGCTCGTGACCTGCGCCATCGAGTTCATCTCGCTATTTTTGCTGGCGTGTGCCGCGGCCAGCTGCAACGAGCGCGCTTCGAACTCACACGCGAGCGCGAACTCGAGCACGAAGCCTGGCGGCGACGGCGGCGCGCTCCACCGCGATTCGAGCGTGCAGGGCGTGATCGTCGTGCTGGGCTCGTCGACCGCGGCAGGCATCGGCCCGAGGGATCCGAACAACGCCTGGGTTGCGCGCTACCAGGCGTACTTGGCCGCGCAATTCCCGAACGTTACGCTGGTGAACTTGGCGGTCGGCGGACAGACGACGTTCGAGGTCCAACCCACGGGCTACGTTCCCCCCGCGAACCGCCCAGCGCCGGTGGAAGGCAAGAACATCACTGCCGCGCTTGCCTTGAAGCCGCGCGCGATCATCGTCAACCTGCCGAGCAACGATCAGGCGAACAACTATCCACTCAGCGAGCAATTCGAGAACTACGATCGCCTCGCGACGTCGGCGCGCACCGCCCACGTGCCGCTCTGGATCGGCACCCCGCAACCGCGCAATTTCAACGAGTCGGCGCAAGTCGAGGACTTGATGCAAATGCGCGACGCGATCGCCAAGCGGTTCGGGGCACGCACGCTCGACTTCTGGACCCCGTTCGCCTCTGCCAACGGTTTCATCAAAGCGAACTACAACGCCGGCGACGGCACGCACCTGAACGACGCCGCCCACGCCATCCTGGCGCGCATCGTCGAAGCCGCCAAAATCCCCCAGCAATTCAGCGCGGCGGCAGACTGAGGGCCGCGCGTTCCGCGAGCGCCAGCGCGCCGACGATGCCGGAGTTCGTGCCCAGCCCCGGAGGAACCACGTATTCGTCGATGTTTTCCCGGAGGGCGCTGGCCTGCACGTAGCCCGCGAGCGAGCGCGTCAGGTACTGGCGAATCAGCGGGAACAGTTGTGCCACTTGCATCACTCCGCCGCCCAAGATCACGCGCTGGGGTGACAGCACGAGCACCAAGCTGGTCAGCGCCGAGGCGACGTAGCGCGCCTCCAGATCCCACGCTGGGTGATCCATGGGCAGTGTCTCGGCGCGGCGACCGTAGCGGCTCTCGAGTGCGGGACCCGCGGCGAGTCCTTCCCAGCAGCGCGCGCCGTGAAACGGGCAGGTGCCAGCGAACGCTGCGTCATCCGGCTCGCGCGGGACGAGTAGATGTCCCATTTCCGGGTGCACCAAGCCGTGCGCGAGCTGGCCGCCGACCAGCGCGCCGCCGCCGATGCCGGTGCCGATCGTGACGTAAATCGCCGTGTCCAGATCTCGAGCGGCACCCCAGCGCGCCTCGCCGAGCACGGCAGCGTTGACGTCCGTGTCGAAGCCAATGGGCACGGCGAGCCCGCGGGCGAGCGGCCCCACGATGTCTGCGTGCGTCCAGCCCGGCTTGGGCGTGGCCATGACGTGACCGTAGTAGCGCTCGGCGCGACGCAGCTCGAGCGGACCAAAGCAGCCGACTCCCAACGCTTCGATCTTCGGCTGTGACAGAAAGAAAGCGAGGCACTGCTCGAGCGTTTCGCCAGGGCTCGTGGTCGGAATGCGGATCTGCGCGCGAACGTCGTCCGGGCCGCTGCCGACCGCGCACACGAATTTGGTACCGCCGGCCTCGATCGCTCCGTACAGCGCCATGGAGCAGCCCGCGTCAGTGCGGCTTTTGAAACACGAACAAACCGACCAACACCGCGAGCACGAGCAGCGTCACCAAGGTGACCCGCAAGCGGCGCGCGCTGGCCGAACGCACGACGCTCGGATGCGTGGCCTCGGCGAGCGAAACCAAGCCGCGCGAATCACTGGTCGGCTTGTCGCCAACGGTGGGCGGCTCCGACAGCGATGGTCCCTCCTGCCGAACTTCACCGGTCTCGTCGTCTTCTTCGTCGTTGCCGAGGGGTCGTTCGGTAGCGACCGAGTCGCCGGGGTTTTCCGGCGGAGGAGCCGAGCTGAAGGAGGGCAGAGCGGCCGTACCCATCGCGGGCATGCCGGGCGGCGGGGCCGTCGGCACTTCGTTCGCCTCGTCGGGCGGCGGGGGCTGCGTGCGCTGTGCGAACATGCGTTCGAATTCGAGCGCCTCCCTCGGAATTTGACCGATCACGGTGCGCTCTTCATGCACCGACATTTCATCGCCAAACCGCGAGCGCGCGATCATGGTGCGCTCTTCTTCACCACGCAGCTCCGCGGAAAAGGCCGACTGCATCGGCGAGGAAACGGGCGCGTGCTGAGGGGCGGAGACCGGCGCATGCGCAGGTGCAGACACCGCAGCGTGCGAGGGAGAAGAGACCGCGGCCTTCGCGCGCGCCGGCGCGATCGATTGCGGCATGTGCGCGACGACGGACTCGTCGCGACGGGGCAACACATAGGCCGCCAGCGGCTTCTGCGCAGGAACTTCGGCCTCCGACATCTGCCTGCCGTCGACGACGATCGCCGTGGAGCAGTGTTTGCAGGTGATGCGCACCAACTTGCCGCGCACCTTCGCGTCGGACACCGAGTATTGCGCCGAGCAAGAATTGCAGACGATAATCAAACCGACGTCTTCTCTTTCTCCGTATTACGGCGGTGGCCGCGAGCATCCACCCTGTCCATGGTTACCACACGCCATCGGCCATGTCGTAAACCACTAGCGAGAAACGCCGATCGCCGGCAAGAAACCGGCAAATTTGTCGCATTCTATCCGGGGGATTGGCGTGCGGCTTCGGCGCCCTCCGCACCTGCCTTTGCGCACGTTTGCGCCCGCAAACGCACATCGTCGTCTGCGGGCTGCGATCGTCCCTTTGGCGCGTGGTCTCAGCCGTTCGGAACGCAAACTTTGCGGTT
>Ga0134124_10003160_pt1 | contig 13243 bp, 31 predicted proteins | sample KB304_FD_96880 | JGI IMG/M metagenome (GOLD analysis project Ga0134124, IMG submission 96880) | Terrestrial soil microbial communities without Nitrogen fertilizer from Kellogg Biological Station, Michigan, USA - KB3-0-4 | ecosystem: Environmental > Terrestrial > Soil > Unclassified ... | reverse complement strand
TGGTGGTGCTGGGCAAGTACGAATTTTTACGCAATCACTTACGGCAGGAACTCCATATACGGTGACCATTGGATCATCTGGCGCATCCGCGACGGCAGGTGGAAATAGCACGTTTGATGCAACAACCGTCACAGGCGGAAGCGCAGGCAGTAATGGGGGCACTCCTGGCGCTGGCGGCGGCGGAAATCAAGGAGGATCTTCATCAGGTGGATCAGGAGGGAGCGGCGCTAGCAGTGGCACATCAACGCGCTGCGCAATTTCCGGCGCGGGCGCTGCTGGTGGCGCAGGCGCAGCCGCCGCTGCAGGTGGTGGTGGTGGTGGTGCTGGTGGTCATTCTATTTTTGGTGCCGGTGGTGCCGGTGGTACAGGCGGTTCAAGCAACAACGTATCTGGCGGCGTTGGATCAGCGGCCTCCGCATCATCCTATTGCGCAGGCGGTGGCGGCGCTGGAGGTGGAGGATCAGACGGCGGAACCGGTGGTAATTCTGGCGGCGCAGGCGGCGGCGGTATTTGTATCGTGATTTGGTAACAGAAAACCAAGCCGGCGGGTCACCCCACCGGCCCCCAGCTCGACGGCAATCGAGCCGGTCACCATCAACCCCTATCTTCGAAATAGGAATCAATGGCTACACAGGACTGTAGAGCACAGAGGACGGAACCCCAAGGTACGAACGTGCCGAAAGGCGGTTTTCCCCGGAGAAACAATACTGTATGGGCGGAAGAATGAACGAGAACATCCCCAAAGACCCGTCATCCTATTCGTGGCTGGCTTACGCGTGGGTTATAGGGCTATCCATCTGGGGCGGTTTTGTGAGCTACCTGAGAAAGGTCAACACCGGGAAATTGCACAAATGGTCGATAACCGAACTCGTCGGCGAGATCGTCACCAGCGCCTTGATGGGGGTTATCACATTCTGGATATGCGAATGGGCGACTGTCCCGCCTTTGCTGAGTGCCGCATTCATCGCCGTATCCGGACACATGGGGAGCAGGGGGCTTTTCCTGCTTGAGAACTATATGCGTAAGCGCCTCGAAGCGTTGAGTTAATGGAACTCTCTCAGCTAAAACTGATTATGCCGAAAGCACCGGATGACTTGGCGAATGCCATCATCGATGCGATGCCGAGATGGGATATCTCTACACAGAAAAGGCAATCAGCATTCTTAGCCCAGCTCGCCCATGAATCGATCGAGCTAACCCATACAGAGGAAAACCTTAACTACTCGGCTAATGCTCTCATGAAAACATGGCCGAGATTATTTCCGACCATGGATGCCGCGGCTCCATTCGAGAGGCAGCCGCAAAAGATCGCCAACTACGTCTATGCAAATCGCATGGGGAACGGTGGGCCAGAAACAGGCGATGGCTGGATGTATCGAGGGAGGGGGCCGATTCAGTTAACCGGCCGAGCAAACTATAGGGCTTGCGGAACCGCGATAGGACAAGACTTAGAGAGCTTCCCTGAGATCCTTGGGAGACCTTATATAGGTGCCGAAGTTTCATGCTGGTACTGGTACAGCCGAGCCTTGAACGACAAGGCCGATAACGATGATTTCATCGGAATCACCAAATCAATCAATGGCGGGCTGAATGGGTACGACGATAGGTATAAGTATTTCGAGAAGGCGAAGGCTGTTTTAGGAACATAAGGAGAATAACATGCAGGCAATCATCGGTTGGTTAGTAGGAAAGCTTTTCGGAAGTTCACCTGCTGCGGCAGTTTCGAACGGGGTCGTCAACATCACCGCCATGCTGGCCGGATTGGCCCCGGTTGCCATCTGGCTCATGAAATACGACGACACGGCAGCCGTTATCTTCAAGCTTCCGCCATGGTTCGAGGTTCAATTCACCTGGGGCCAGTTCGCGTTTGTGTTCGTGCTGATCCTGGCTGTTCTGAAGATCGCGCATTGGGCGGATTCTCCGGTGCAGAAAGCATGAGAGCGCTGCTAATTTTCGTTCTAGCATTCTCCGTCAATACCATTGCCGCGCCGCCTGATTCACGTTACTGCGGACCGCCGAAGCGCGATGCCGACGGCACGATCCACCGAAGCCAAAGTGTACTAGACGCATTCCAGAGAGTTAATCCGTGCCCATCGACCAAATCGACTACTGGTCAATGCCCAGGTTGGATCAAGGATCACGTCCATCCTCTCGCGTCCTGTGGGTGCGATAGCGTAGAAAATTTACAATGGCTCCCGGTGGAGATGTGGAAAGCTAAGTCGCTTTGGGAGCGGAAGGTGTATAGCTGTAAGGCATGACGGTTTGTATTAAGGAGTAGGGAGGTTAGTCTGTGGGTGTCGAGCCTGGGCTCGACTCACACCAGCGGGTCAGAATCGTCACCACCATCCAGTACCGGCTGGGAAGACTTAAGGACCGAAACAAGCGCAGGCCAGTACCCATCCGGCACTTCGTTTCGCCGCTCCTGTAGTGTCGGCCCTTCGTCTTTGCGCCTATTTCGGCACATAAAGCACGAGCACGGTTTCGGCGTATTCACCAAAATGCCGAGCCGTCTCTCGTCCTTCACTACGCAGCCCCAATAATTCCGTCGCTTCTTCTTCAGGCGTTCTCGGTGATGTCGTTTTTCCTCTATGCTCATTCAAAACCTCCGCCTTGAAGACATTATTAGTTCCACCAATTAAAGCGCATCGTACCGAGTCATATACAGCTTTCCTTTATAGGCGTACCACACAGCCGTGAAAGGGCCAGATCGTTCCACGAGTTTTCTGCCGAACAGACGTAGCTTTAGCATGAACCAGAAGCTTGGGTTGAAAGTCGATACGCTCGGCCATCCGAAATATTCTTCGTGCATTTTCAAAACCTCACATCCATCATACCCCCAACCGACGCCTTCACCGGCAATATGTAATTATCCTCCGGCGAAGCCTTCTGCCCAAACGTATAGTAATTCAAAGACATCGAAACCGTTCGTTTCTGATTGCTGCCGCCGATACGGTAAAATGTATTGGCGTCAAAACGATCACGTTTCACTGACACCGTAACAGTATTAGAGCCATATGGCGTACCGTCACTGTAATACCCGGTAGGCATATTCTCCATTCTCAGATCCCAGTTAGCTTTCGTTGCGATCAAGCCGACCTCGCCGAAGAAGCGAATCCCCAGGGCGTTGAATCCAGGTTGCGCCGATAGATACCAGCCTTTTAGGTGTGTCCGGCTTATAAACCGGGACGTCACCGTGCGCATAGGATTAGAATCGTCGGATAATCCAATAGCGTCGATCTCATGCTTACCGAAGTCGATGTAGCCAATGCGCCAATCGACGTTATATATGATGGGGCCAGCGAGCCCAGCGCTCCATGTGAATTTAGGCTGCGTCTCGGTATACGGATAGCGTTCGTCGTACCAGCACATGTTTCCGGTTTTGACGTACTCGGATTTGCCTAGACCGAGCTCGAGGGAGACCGACGCGAAAGCGGGAGCGCAGAGAAATATAAAGAGCGCAGCCGCAACCCGTGCCACACTGCTGCCACACTCAGAAAGGAATACGTTAGTTTTTTGAGGAACACTGTTACCTTTTAGTGTGGTAACTGTGGCAGAAGAAGGAGAGGAAAAACGAACGTAACTTACTGATTTAACTGGTGGGCGATGCAGGGTTCGAACCTGCGACCCCTGCCGTGTGAAGGTAAGGCAATATAAATCAACACTGTTAAATATTGAGGTTTTTTCATCTCCTGCCACAATCTCGCCACAATGGCGACGATCAGAAAGCGTGGTGATGTGTGGGAGGTGATGATCCGGCTCAAGGGGCACGACCCTATCTATGCCTCGTTTACGAAGAAGACGCTTGCCGACGACTGGGCCGTTGCCAAAGAGGCCGAGATTAAAGACGGACGCTATCGAGACAGCAGAGCCGCGTCCAAAGCACTTCTTGTTGATCTTATCGAGAAATATCAAAACCAAGTCCTCCCAATTAAAGAAGCATCATCACACGTCCCGAACAAGGCGAGATTAGGAACCATCCGCCGGTTCTGTGAGCCGAAGAACCTAACCCTCGGGAACCTCACCATCGACCACGTTTTAGAGTACGTTGACGAAAGACTAAAAAAGGTGTCGTCAGACGCTATCCGCAGGGAGCTACAAATCTGGTCTGATGTGATCGACTCCGCGTCGAGCCTGTGGGGCCTGCACATCGTGGCGAACCCCGTATTCAACGCCAAGCGCGTTTTAAAGAAGTTAAGAAAGCTAAAGCCAGGGAACCAGCGCAAGCGCCGACTTTTGCCGGGGGAATACGAAAAGATCAGGGACGCCAAACGCGACAAGTTCACGCTCATTAATGAGGTGGCCCTATTCGCCATCGAAACGGCCATGAGAGAAGGGGAGATCGCCGCAGCAAGACGTGAATACGTCGATCTTGAGAAAAGGCTTATCTTCGTCCCTAAAAGCAAAATGGACTGGCTGACAGGGAATAAAGGGAAGGTCGTTCCTTTGTCTCCGACCGCCATCGGTATTATCAAGTCGCTACCGGTGAGCTTCCTTGATGGGAGCCTGTTCGGCATGAAATCGGCGTCGATCAAGCGGGCTTTCAGTAGGCTGTGTAAGAAGCAGGGGCTAAAGGATCTTCGGTTCCACGATCTCTGCCACGAAGCCACTAGCCGGCTATTCGAGGCTGGATTTACCATCGCGGAAGTGTCGGCCATCACCGGGAAGAAGGACTGGCGGACTTTGGCGCGCTATACCCATCCTGACCCGGAGAAGTTAGCCCAGCGGATGCGTTAATGTATTCGGCCACCACCCGGTAGTCTGCGTACCTGGGCGCTCGACGACCTTTCTTTATCTTGAACGTCGGTATGGCGAACTTGTTTTTGCAGATGTCCTTTCGGATATTCTGCGCCGATGTTTTGAGGACTTGCCCAAGCTCTTCCAGCGTGAGCCGTGGTCCGTACTTTTCTAAAAGGAAGTCGCTAACGTCTTTCATGGTTCACCTATATGCCAACCTGACTCCAGGCTTAAAAATGTCTAGCGGACCACCTTTCCCGTACCTGTCGTACACAATTACGCCCATCGTCCATGAGCAGTAGTCCAGAGCAAAGGCGATGTGATAAAGGGCGCATACCTTCTTGTCCGAAAGATGGTGCGTGTCTTCCACCTCGTACCAAATAACCGTCCGCTCTTCTTCGTTTATTAGCCAAGCATCCGGCACCGGCCAAAGAAATTTCTTCAGATACTCCACGTCATCTTCGATGACATGCTCTTTGTCTCTGGAGAAAGCCGTGATAAGCGCCTTGTTGAATCCTTTACGCTGAATCCTGCTGTCCTTCTCCATCAGGATTTCGACTATATGTTGAGATCTAGTCTTGCTCACTTACCTAACCCCCACCCGTATGCCTAAACAATTTTCCTTCAGGCCCACACGGCCCTACATTGCTTCTGCAAAATTCAGTACTGAGAAGCCCTGTGTGTTTAAAATCTGGAACACGGCACAAGGACATATAACGGCCGAACCATTCACAGGTTTCGCATTTAATGGTCGTGTGTTCAGTGTCTGTCGCGATCACTTACCTCACCCTCCACCCGTATGCTCACCACAATCCGAGCAAACGAATATTCGTTTACTGAAAATCCAGAATTTCACGACAACATACCAACCGTTTTTGTGCTTGCATGGCTCTGAGTAGGTAACGGTTGCCATGCAATCAGTCCAGCCGCAGTTGACATAGCAATCGCTGTGGTTGTTCATCCCATCTCTCCGTTTCATGCGCGGTCTAGCGCGACACAAAAACCATTTCTTCTTCCGGTAACCACTCGCCATTCTTTTTCGGCGGTGCGGCCAAAACGAAAGAATGACCTATCATGTGATTTCGCCAGTCCTCTAAACCAACAGCATCGCCGCAAAGAATGCAGAAGTCGCATAACCCAACGTTGCTATAACTTTTCGAGACTTCCGAATCGCTCACGCCTTATCCTCCACCTTCGGCCTGCAATAAGCATATTGCAGCGATGACGACCGCTTAACCTCTGCCACCGCCAATAGGCATTGTTTTCCGGACGTGAATACGACTCTTTCAATGTGCCCGCATATTCCTAGCCAAATTCCGAAACAGGCGACCATTTCGAACATGTTATTCCTCCACCTTCGGCGCAGCGGGGAAAATCGGCCCCATACGAACGCCATCTACAAGAGTAGATTGCGCGAACCAAGCGTTATATTCTGCGTCGGTCATTGATTCAGGTAATTGGTCTTCGTACATAAAGTTCGCCGTCACTGGCGCAGATGCGGAAGCGGCACAGTACTTATCGACGTAATCAATAAGCTCTTGGTAGGCCGTAGCGGTTTTCTCTGGATCGTATATTGGCGCGTGCCTGTACTGTTGGCAGACGTTATAGAACTCTTCCGACTCAATCGTTCTTTCCGCCACCGCCGCAGGCTTCGCGTCGAGCTTGGCGAGTAGTGCGTTTTGAAGCGCCTCTATCTCGTCACGATCAAGAAGCTCTGGATCGGGGTACATGCAAATCCTTCGCAATTCATCATCGCTAAGTTCGGTCATCTCACGTTCCTTGGTTTAGTAGAGAGCGAAGTATCGAAAGCTGATGCCTGGCAGCCGAGTCGGCTGCATAACCGGCTTGATCAAGCATCTTGTCGATGCTGTCACATATCTTTAAGTGCGTCTCCGCATCGCTTGGCTGAGCGGCGGGAGTGCTTGCGCGGCCACGGGCTTCCCAGGCGGCGAGCCATGAGTTCTTAACGGATGCGCCTATGTTGTTGCACGCCCATTGATACCAGACATCAAACGCCTCCAGCGCTTCTTGCTTCTCTTGTTCGGTTATCCGTATGGTTTCCATTCAATCTCCGATGCAGAAACTACTTTCCCGCCGTGTGAGTCGCCGTTGTACGATCCCATACGCAAAAGTTCGTAGCCTTTTTCATATGTCACGTATCCAAACGACCATGGCCCAGGCACGTCGCACTTGAATCGCCAATAAACCATTGTGCCGCTTTGTGGTCTCATCCCTCACCCCGCCTTATCAGTTTGTGGTTGGGTGGATGATTTCCACCCTATCTGCGATTGGCGATATTTCTCAGCGTCGGCCTGCGCTTGTGCTAATTGCGTGCGCGCCTCCTCCAGCTCCTTTGTCTTGGTGGATAGCTCTGCCAGTGTCTCTGCGAAATATTTTTCAGCCCGCTCCAATTGGGCGCGGAGGGCGTCGAACTGATCCTGCAATTCCTCCATTCCTAGCGCGCGTTGTTCTGCTTCTAATAGCTGTTCTTGTAGCTCAGCATTCTGCTGGTGGAGGGCGGTGAGTTCACGTTCGAGTTGGCCTGCGGCTCCAACCACTTTCCATATGACATCAAGAGCGGAATCACTCCACTCGCTTTCTATGTTGTCACGTATTTCTCTTGCTAAGGTATCCGTTCTCGGCGTCTGCGGCTCCCCCGCACAGGAAGTGTTAGGGGAGGATGGCGGCTGTGCTGGTGTTGGGGTGTTGGTCATGGCTTTTTGCCAATGTTGAGTGCGTTCCAGTGTTCGGCGCTAACAACAATTGATGGGCGGTCTCTGATTGCTCGGATACGCGATAGCCGTTCAACGTAAGGCTGCGCCGCTCTCAAGTAATCAGCTTTCAGCATTTCCAAAAGCTCTATCAAATGCTGCTCTTCGTCTTTCGCTTCGCTCACGGCTTCCTCCCTTCGGCTGGTGGCAGGACAGACTTTAGAAAGTCACGTACCGCTAAGGCGTATTTGCGCTGGCAGCTTTGGCAGCATTCGTCGAATTTAATCTCTGCTCTTTGAAAACCGTATCCAAGTTCGCCGAGTGGATTTTGCGAAGCGCAATATGAGCCTATGAATAAGTGCGAGGCGTGATCTTCCCAGGAGTTTTCTGTTACTTCAGCCTTACACAGATCGCACGTAAATTCGTTCCTCACTTCTTTTCCCCTTCGGCTGGTTGAGTGGGGTGGATGGCTTCGCTGGCTAATTCTTGTTTAGAAATTCTCGCGAATTCGTAACCTTCCATAAAAAGATCATGCAGCCCAACATAATCACCCTCTTCGTTTTCATCGAGATTGATGAGAAACATTGGGATTCCTGAAGCATGGTGAAGAACGATCTTTCCGGAAATGAAGTCGATGTCGTGCCCGTTATGGTCTTGCTTGCCGCAGCGCATATAATCACCGACGCGCAATTGGTCGTCGTCTCCCACATTCCAGTCGTAATACTCGAACTTAGAGAGATACCATGCGACACAAGCTTCCTCGTCAGGAGCCTTCCGCAACCGCACTTTGCTCTCACTCACCGTTCCGTTCTCCCCGCGCTTAGCGCAGTTGTTCAGGCTACTTATAACCACGCCTCAGCATGTCCGGTGAAAGGCCACCTTCCCATGTTGGCTGATCGCCGCGCCGCAAAATTGCACAGGCGGATTCAAATGATTCTTGAATAGCATGATTGTCTACGTAGACCACAGTTTTGCGGCCCCAGAAATATTCCTCAACCTTTTTACCGTTTATAATTTCTCGTCTTTCTGGCGTCATCTTCTCTCCTCTATCCCCATAACCAGCGATATACCCGCAACTCATCTTGCCGCCCGGTGCGGTGGGCTAATGCGCCGCCCTCAACACGGCGGAATTGCCCGGCGCAATTCGTTAACATCTATGCAGCAGCAGAAAATTGCATAGAACGTATCTTTTCAACCGTCGCCTGCAATTCATCGTTGAACGCATCGACGGCATCGGAAAGCTTTTTGATGTATTCCTCGTCTCGATATGCTCGCTTGATGAATGGCGGCAACTTTGGCCAATACACCATCAAGTCGATCCATTCGCGTTCCGCGACCCATAGCGCGCCTTGGCATTGCGCTTTATGCTCTGGCGGAAATTCTCCTTTAAGGGCGATATCTATCTGGATATGGGGTAGGGCGGTTTTGATCTCCAGCATCCCGTTAGCTCTAATCAGAGAATCAGGGCTGCATCCCTTCGGTCCGTTCTTTATGAAACCGACGCGTGTTAGTTCTGCTGTTTCGTTAAGGAATGCATAGAGACAACGGGCCTCGTCTTCCATCACCTTTCCGCGCTCGGTATGAGCATTGGAGAAGGATTCCATGGGCTCGCCGGTAATGATTTCGCCCGCTAGCTTTAGCATGTACGTTCTGCGCGTTTTACTCTCGCCGCCGCCTCGGCCTGATGCCATGACCGTAGAAAATTCTGATGCGGTCGGCATACCCGCGCGCACCTTGAACCACTCTGGCGTTCCCTGTTCGCAGTTTACGATTTCAATCATTGTTTTTGCTTCCGCTTGCTGTTGAGCAAATCGACGGCCTGCTTATGCATGTTTGCCGGGATGTCGGAAAGTTTTTCTATCTGAACCTTCCCGGACTTCGACAGATAACGAATGAACGCCGAGCGCTGAGATTCGATCTCAGCGGCTGGGTAAATCTCATCGAACATGCATTGAAGGTCGGCGGCCTGAGATTCACTGATTCTCTCGATAGTCTCAGTGCCTTTCCCGTCGTCATCCGCTTCTTGCGCGGCAAGGCCGGTAGCGGCTAGCAGGGTGTAGCGCTGCAAGTAGGTGACGGTCGATCCAATCGCCTGAATGTTGTTCTTTCCGCCTGAGTCATCGGCACCTGCCATGAGTGAAGTAGATTCGCTGTGGCCCATCACATGGGTAAGCACGCACGTCACTTTGATGCGTCCGCCTTCCACCTGCTCGATATTCCAACGGTGCGATAGGCCATGGCCCCCTAGCGCCTGCGCGATGGATTCAACGACATGACCGATGGTGGCGTGATCGTATTCGGTGACGCCTTTCTGAGTCGTGAACTTTACGTGCTTGTCCTTCACGATCTCAGGCGGGTTGGCCTTAAACGCGCTCATTGCCGCTACCCAGGCTTTGCGAGCTTCGTTTGCCTCCCAACGTGCCTGTAGGTCCATCAGCTTTTCAAGCTTCTGCAAGTCCGCCCCTTGCTGAACCGCAATAGCTAGGAGTTGTGCCGGGGTAGTAGATACCGGAGCCGCTGGCGCTACGGATTGCGTTTTCACTTCTACGATTTCTTGTGCTGCGCTCATGTTTGTTTCCTTAGTAGGAAATAGAAACTGCAGGTATGCTTGCTTTTGCGATCAGCGTTACGGCCAATTTCGCCGCTTCCTCGCTCATTCCGCCAGCCACAAAAGCCGAGACGGCAGCATTGTTAATTTTTGCCCGATGCTTCTTGTCGGCCTCACGCTTTGCGGCCGCTTCCGCTTCCTTGCGCTTGGCTTCTTCTTGCTCGCGGAGCAAACGTTCTTCCGCTTCTTTGGCGGCACGTTCTGCACGCTGTTGAGCCTCAACCTTTTCCCGCTCGGCGCGCTCGGCGGCAAGCTTTAGTTCAAGCTCGCGGCGTTCTGCCGCTTCACGCTCTGCCTTTGCGGCGGCCTCGGTTCGCTCACGTTCAGCCCTGGCGCGAGCCTCCGCGTCAGCAAGTGCTTTCTGTTCCGCTTCTCGGCGTATTTGTTCCTCCCGGTCTTTACGGGCGCGCTCCTCGGCTTCTTTACGGAGGCGCTCTAACTCGGCCTGTTCCTCGTCATACTTTGCGCGCTTTCCAATAGCATCTCGAATCTGCGACAACGTTTTGTCTTTTGCTTCTGCGGCTCTCGGCAAGAACTCCTGCCAATAATCTTGCGTCAGAGTGATGGCATTAATTTCTGCAAGTCTGTCGCGAATAGCGTCTAGCGGGATACTCATCCAGTTAGATGATGTATATTCTCCGGCGGTTACGATTTCCGATAAGTTTTGCTCATGCTTGGCAATGCGGCTCTTTTCTCGTTGCTCGATCTCGTCTAACGGCACGGCATGAACGGATATCATGGAGTCGATCTTTTCGATAATCTCCTTAGCCTCTGCGTCAACCCGTCGCCCATATTCAAGGCTTGCGCGTTTCTCTTTCTCGCGCGCCTTATCAACGAGCGCCTTTGTTTGGCGCAGCTTGTAAATATGGCTGCGCGCGTCCTTGTTTCCTTTCGGGTCCTCGTAGTTAAAGACCAACTTAGAATTTGTGGCGTCAAGCTCGGCAAGCTGGGCGCGGAATTCGTTATAAACGGCAATGCCGTCACTGGCTTTTATAATTTGTGCTTCTTGTGTGCTCATATTAATTTCCTCAACGTTGATTCTTCCTCGCATCCCACAACACCAGCACCGAACAGAGTAGGGCGACTGTGATGATGTAGGTCATTGCCGCACCGCAACCCGGCCAGTAACAACGGCGCTCTTTGTCTTTCCGTTCAGAACATCACGGGCGCGCTTTGCTTCTAGCCATGTGTTGATACCGGTCATGACAACCTCGTTCGTATCGTTTTCGACTATTTCCAGGCATGGTTTGCCTGACTTATCCAGTGACGACTTTATTGAGAATTTGTGTGCGTCCATGTCATCCACCTCACGATTCATTAACCGTTTCCCACATAAAGCCATTCCATCTAATCGCCTTTCTATCGTCGCGGTGCGCTCTGGCGATCAAATATTTTCCATGGGGCAAACTTGTTAAAATGTCCCAGTGGTCATTTATTGCCTCTTCAGGCGTTATTCCGTTTCCGTAGCTGCCTACTAAAACGGAGCCGTCCTTAATCTCTACCGACTGAGATACGTACCAGTCGCCAGGCTTTCTCATTTTGAGACTGGTTTCAGCGATGGCGTTTAGCGCATAAAGTTTTTGTTGGTAGTCCATGTCATCCTCCAACCGCTAACCGTCGATCGGTCTGAGCATCCACCGCGCGCGATGCTTCAAGTTCTTCCGCGCGTTCTTCGTTAAAATTCTGAACCGCGACGTAAAGCATCTTTCGTGTGACTCGGCCTAGCTCACAGTCGTCGTGATCCTGTAGTGATCTGAATAGGAGGCTTAATTCGTCCTTACTCAGGTCGTTTAGGGTTTCGCGCATCCATTCTTGAGCGGATAGGTTCATGAACGATCCTTTGAGTCGATAAAGTAGTGCCAAACGAAACCATCGCTGTCCTGGACAGTAGATAAATATTCTCCAAGCATCTTTTCTGGAATTTCATGGCCGGTGCCGAACTGGTAAACCGTTATCTCTTTTAACGGCCATTTATCATCCACAAGGCACCACAGGACAAAAATCCCATGCTGTTCTTGTACCGATAGAGGTCTGGAATACATCGGAACCGATAGCTTTTGTTCCCCGGCAAACTTGAGTTTGTATTTGTAAATCGTTCTCATGGCTTTACCTGTGGGGCGGCGGCGAGCATGGCTATGTAGCACTGCTCTGCGTCCTCTCGCTCGCATCGTGTAGGATCGATTGCACGAATGCCGGCTTTCGTCATTTCTATCGTCGGCTCCACCGGAACAAGCTTCCACCCTTCCGGCACACTTGCACTCACTGGAATGGGTGAGTTGGATTCGATGGAGCGAATAAGTGTTTCGATGTCGTCGCGAAACTTTGTGTATAGAGGGCAGTGCTTTACTGTTTCTTTCAGCGCCTTCAGAAGTTCGTTGCGCTGGCGTTCGATACGCTCATATTCGGATGCAACAACAACCTCGCAAGTATCTATGTTTGGTTCTGAAACCTTGTATTCGCTACCAGTCCAGCGAAGCCGAAAACGTTTTGCGCTCATTTCCATCTTCTCCATACACTTTAAAAATGGGGTGATAGGGGAGGGCATGGCTATGCCGTTATTGGCGAAACATCAGGATCGGTATGAGTGGTTTCGCCAGCGCGGTTTTTGCCACACGATCCGCAGCGCATCGCAGGGATGACGCGCTGATGATAGAAAGCGTCGTCATATCCATTATCCAGCTTGGCTTCATGCCCGCAGTGCTCACAATGCATGATCGCCTTGAAATCGAAACGATGAGAGCTTGTTACTTGCTTGATTTTCATTCGCCTCTCCTATATTCCACGCATCACTTACTGGTAGGGGGTGGTTAACCTACGATCTCGAAAATTCTGTTCGCAGCTTTATGCATCGTTTCCGCTGATCCGATTAGTTCTTCACCTGAAGCGCTTGCATATAAGGCGTCAGCAGCGTCCTGCAAATCGTGCGCAACTTCTTTTAGGGCTGCGCGTTTGTCGTCTGAGATAATTCCGTTCATCGCCTCATCCTCCTGTTGTAAGTATTTCAGCGGCTTCTGCCTCGAGCTTTTCAGCAGCGCGCGTAAACTTCTTAACGCTCATTCCGCGAGCAGCTATTGCCCTGAGATCAGCGGCCGTCCTAAGCAACTTTTCTCTTTTGGATGGTTGCGGGTTGACACCGGTAATATCTTCACGAGTGCATGACTTACCAAAAATCGCCTCGGCAAGGCGCTTA
>Ga0134124_10003159_pt1 | contig 13243 bp, 9 predicted proteins | sample KB304_FD_96880 | JGI IMG/M metagenome (GOLD analysis project Ga0134124, IMG submission 96880) | Terrestrial soil microbial communities without Nitrogen fertilizer from Kellogg Biological Station, Michigan, USA - KB3-0-4 | ecosystem: Environmental > Terrestrial > Soil > Unclassified ... | reverse complement strand
GCGGAACGGCTGGGAGTCCCGCGCAGCACACTTTATAGCCGGCTGAAGAACATCAAGCAAAACAGTTAAGCACCATAGCGCCGATCGTTGCTTGCTGCTTCGGCTTGATCAACTCCCAACTGCCAACCTGTGCACGAACTTCAAGCGCATTGCCGAATTCACGGTCAGACGTTACGCTCGCTATTTTTCCGCTGCAAATTGCCCTGAATTTCATTCGATTCGCAGAGCCGGCAATCACCAGGCGAATCATTCCGGCGGGTTCATGGCAATCCTCTAACAAAAACGACACTTCTTTGCGGGTGACCCTGAGGATCACCGCCGGGCACCACTGACCTGTGCTCTCTTTGAACATTGCACGTAAATGAATTCGGTTACGAAGATAACTATCCTGCATGTCTCCTCGGCAAGAGCTTGTCTGATTTCCAGAATTCAGACAGAGCGCTAATAGGACAAAGCGTCTGTTCGGCCAAAACTGCGGCGAAACTCGATCAAAATCGTCAGCCTATTCACCAGTCTTGCAATCGCCGCACCAAATTGCAGGATCGTCTCCCGGTCGATTACGACGGTAATCCGCGGCAACCCGGAGCTCCGCAAGTACGTACGAGTGTTCCTGATGAAAAGGACCGCCTGCGATGGCGGTCCTTGTTTTTGTTCGTCAACTTTGCAACTACTGAGCAGCGTCAGGCTTTACGGCCCCATATTTTTCCAACCACTTCAACTCCTCACGAACTTTGATCTTTCCGTGCCAGGGATTTTTTCCTAAAGGATGACCCTCTCCTGGAAAGATGAGCAGGGAACTGGGAACTCCAACCTCATGAAGAGCGCGTTCCAGCAGATAGTTTTCGGCTGCCGCCACGCGCACGTCGTCAGCTCCTCCCACCACGTGCGTTGGCGTCTTTACCTTATCGAAGACAAACAAGGCCGCCTCTGAGTTGTAGTTACTCGGAACCTGCCATGGATTTCCACCGAGATAGAAGGCGTCGTCGAATGTCAGGTCGTCATTGCCCCAGTTCGCGGCATGCTCGACTGCACCGGCTCCCGTCACTGCGGCCTTGAATCGTGTGGTCTGCGTGATCAGCCAATTGGTCATGTAACCGCCGTAGCTGTATCCGCCAATCGTCAGCTTGTTCGGATCAGAGATCCCGTCCTTTACGAGCTGATCCACGCCCTCGAGGATATCTTTGCCGGGTCGCGAGACAAGTTTCGGAACAATCTCCAACTGGAACTTATCGCCGTATCCTGACGATCCCCGATAGTTTGGCCGGAACACCAGCCAGCCTTTGCTTGCGGCCAAAATCGCGTAGTCATACCAATCAGCTCCGAACTTGTTTCCATCCGCATCGGCCGGTCCACCATGAATGAACACGAATGTCGGCAGCCCCTTGGCTTCAAACTTGCCTGGCGGATACACCAACATCCCTTCGACTGTCGATCCATCGTCCGCCTTCCATTGGTAAGGTTTTCCCTGCGGTAGTGGATGATCGAGATAGTGTCGGTTGAACGATGTGATCGGCTTAGCATTTCCCAGTTGATCGAAACTTTCCGCGACGTACACCTCGGTTGGTCGATCCAGTGACGAGAACACGAAAGCGACTCGGCCGCTGTCTTTCGCCGTGGCGACCTTCTCGTACGTGCCCTTCCACCCGCTTGAGGTTTGCAGCTTCCCACCTGAATTAGCAATCGCGTACAGCGGAACCTCGGTTCCCAACCTCCCCGCCGCGACCACTCCTCCGGTTGAGGTTGGCGACCAGTCAGTAATCGCTCCGCTAAAGTCGCTCGCCCAGCGCCGAACGGTCCCGCTCTCTACTTCTACCGAGTAGAGCCGTTTCTGTACGTCTTCATATTTGTGCTCCACCGACCCCATGCCGACTTCGAAGAGCAGCGACTTTCCGTCGGGCGTCCATCGCAACTGCGATTCGAGCGCCTGGTTGTGAGTGATCTGTCGTGCCTGTCCACCGGCACTGGGAACTAAATAGATTTCGTAGCTGCTCACACCCTCCACGCGCTGCGAAACCGAGTCCGTGTTGAAGGCCAGCGATTTCCCATCCGGCGAGGCTGCAAGATCCGCAACCCGATGCGGCGTACTGCAAATCAGAACCGAACCTGGTGTCTCCGCCGTTTCGACGTCCTTCTTTGGTGCTGCGCCTTTCTCGGCGTTGGCCAGCGCGGCAACGCGCGCAATTGCATCCTTCACGGCTATTCTGGCGATAACATCGCCGCGTTCGGATTCACGGAAACGGATTACGTCTTTCCACTCATTCTTGTAAGCGTCTCGTTTCGCCTTACTCCACGGAGTGCGTGTCGCGAAGTAGATGCTCTCCGAGTCGGGTGCCCAGGCAAAAGCGTGAACCTCTTCGATGCCGCGTGTCACTGGAATCGCTTCGCCGCCACTGGCACTGATCACATAGACTTGAGCCGCCGCATCCTTCTTATCGCCACTGTCGTCATCCCTCGCTTTTGCAGGCGGGGCGACCTCGGGCTCTTTCGGAACGTTCTCCTCTTCGTCCCCCACTGCCACTGCCGGTGTCCGATCGGAGAGGAAGGCGATCCATTTCCCATCGGGAGACCATGCAGGATCGGAATCGTGGCCCGAGCCTGTCAACAGAATCGGAGCGTTCATCCCCTCACGCCACAACCAGAGGTCCTCACGGAACCTCTGTTGTTTCCAGTCGGCTCGATCCGTCGCTATAACGACAGCCTTTCCATCAGGCGAAAGTGCTACCCGGCTGTAGTCCGTGTATTCAAAGTATTCATCGATGCCGATAGGGCTCGGCGTTTGTTTTTTTGAGGAACTCTGCTGTGAATAGCCGGTTAGTGCTAGTACCAACGTAAGCAGAGATGTCGCCACGAGCCGGTGCGAGAACATTTGCAACGAGGCAGCCTCCAATTCAGAGTTGCGTGATTATAAACAAAGGACTTCTGCGATTCGTACCGCTTGTCACATTTATGTGAACCACTTGACCGTTCGACTACCCCGCTCTTGACTCGTTTCAAACAAAATCAGTATTCTCTGTCACCCCATTCTTTAAGCTCCAACTGTGACAAAAAAAGAGAGGTTTTTGTGCTGCGCAACGGATATAAGAGCGTCGCATTATCGTGCCTTTTGCTATTAGCGTTTTCCGTGTTGCTGGTGAGTTCTTCCCTGGCGCAAGATGCAACCGGAACCGTTCTTGGCACCGTCGTTGACCCCCAAGGCTCGGTGCTTCCCGGTGTTCAAGTTACTGTGACAAACACCGCCACTCACCAAGCAAGCACAACGAAGACAGGACCGGACGGGACGTTCCGTGTAGTCAATCTCCCAATCGGTCTCTACACAGTTACAGCCGAGGGTACAGGTTTTCAGAGACTGGTAACAAGGGAGCAAAAACTTCAAATCAACCAGAACCTCCGCTTCGATATTTCGATGAAGGTCGGCAGTACACAGGAAGTCGTCGAGGTTGCGAGCGATGCCGTCGGTGTCGAAACCGTCAGCTCAACTGTCGGCGAGTCGGTCAGCGGGCGATCGATCATCGATCTTCCTCTCAACGGACGAAACACGCTTGACCTTGCGCTCTCGCAGCCCGGCGTAACGGAAACCAACGACGATACCGGTGCCGCAGGAACATTCAGCATCGCCGGTGGACGAAGCGACTCGATCACCTTCCTGCTCGATGGAGGCGTTAACAATAACCTCCTTAATAATGGCGTCGTGTTCTCACCGAACCCGGACACCGTCGCAGAATTCCGCGTCTTGCAGAACAACTACACTGCGGAGTATGGCCGTAACGGCGGCGGGATCATCAGCGTCGTTACGAAGTCCGGCGGAAACCAATTCCACGGCAGCGTTTTCGATTACTTACGCAATGACGCGCTCGACGCAAACAGCTATTTCAATAAGGTGAATGGCCTTGACCGCGATGTTTTAAAACGCAACCAGTATGGCGCTACGCTCGGTGGTCCTATTCTCAAAGACAAGCTGTTCTTCTTCGTCGGCTACCAGGGACAGCGCCAATCACAGGTACAGACCCCAACCGCTGGAGTTGCGGCTACGACTACGGTGTTCACGCCGGCTGAACTCAACGGAGACTTTTCGGCATCGGCTGATCAAAGTTTAGTTGCTGACTACTTGGCTGCTCATCCTTACTTCCAACCCAATGCGGCACTCGCCGCACAGGGAATTATCGATCCCAGCAGAATCGACCCGGTCTCGAAGAACTACATTGCTGCTGGGTTGATTCCGTCCTCCACCACCGGACAGATACCGGCGCGCGGGAGTTCTACGGATAACCGCAACGAACTCACGGTCAAAGTGGACTACGCCGTGTCGCAGAAGGACAAACTTTCGTTCACGATTGGCGGAAACAAGGTGGACCAGTTGTTGCCTTTCTATTTCGCCAATGTCCCCGGCTACGCTGCCTTGAGTAAACAGGACAACTATTTCGTCAACTTAGCGTATACGCGGACGTTTACGAATGCGTTGTTGAATGAATTTCGGTTGACCGCTCAAAGAAACAATACCGCACAGGATATTCCGAGCGCCGATCTGCCAAAAGCAGCAGACCTCGGCGTTGGCATCACTCCCGACCTCCCGAGTGGCCCGCCACTCCTTACGTTCCAATCCGGCATGAACATTGGGTTCGGCTATTCGGGTCCAACTCACCTGATAAACAACACCTTCTCTTACAGCGATACGCTGAGCTGGGTGAAGAACAAACACACATTTAAGTTCGGTGGCGGTTTCACTCCCTACCAGAACAATACCGTTTACGATTTCATCGGAGACGGTTGGTTTGACTTCTATAGCGGTGCGGGAACCAACGGTTCCGGCAGCGATTTCGCGGACTTCCTGCTTGGCATCCCTGGAGACTTCTTCCAGTATCCCAACGCTCCGTCTAACATCCGCAGCAAGAACACATACTTCTTCGGACAGGACGAATGGCACGTCGGCCGTCGGCTGGTGCTGACGTACGGCCTGAGATACGAATTCAGCTCACCGAAGCTCGACACCGAGGGTCGAAGCTTCTCAGTGATACCCGGGGTGCAGTCGACCCGATTTACCAACGCACCTGTCGGATTAGCGTTCCCGGGAGACAAAGGCGCTCCCAAGGGAGCAAACTTCCCGGACAAGAACGATTTCGCGCCACGCTTCGGTTTCGCCCTGGACCCATTTGGGAATGGCCGCTGGAGCATTCGTGGTGGCATCGGCGTCTTCTACGACATTCTGAAGGGTGAAGACAACCTGCAGTTTAACGGTCAGCCACCGTTCTTCTCGGCCGTCGGTCTTTTCTATGACGTTCCGGGTGGAAGCGTTACCTGCCCGAATGGTGTGGGTACCAGCGGGACCGGATTCCTCTGCGATCCATTTGGGTCGACCGGTGCTGTAAATCCCTTCCCGTCCGTTCCCCCAACTCAGGACCTCGACTTCAGCGCGGCTGGCTTCCTGCCGATCAACGGTGGTGGTTCGGTCTATCTCGTCGATCCACATATCCGCACGCCTTACACATACCAGTACAACCTGGGTGTGCAACATGAACTAGGTAGGGGAACCCTGCTGGAAGTCGCATATGTGGGCAGCAGTTCGCACAAGCTGACAGCACTGCAGGACATCAACCCCTTCGATGACACCGGCGTGCGCGTAATCAACCAGGCGCCCGCTCTCGACAGCTGCAACAACGATCCCAACAATTACCTTGGTATGTGCTATGCATACCTCCCGGAATTCCGGAACGTTGGCACGCAGTCTTACAACGCCTTGGATACCAGCATCACTCGCCAGGTCAGCGACACAGGCGCTTTCGGTAAGACGTACTTTACCCTCGGCTACACCTGGTCGCACACAATCGACAATGTCTCGGGATTCCGTCAGCGCAGTTATCAGGTTCCCGCCGGCAATCCGCAGGCGTTCCGTGCCAGCTCTGATCAGGATCTAAGACATCGGATCACCTTCAGCGGTGGATGGGATATGGCATTTGATCGCTGGTGGGGTTCGGGACCGAAACGTCTGACTCAGGGATGGAGTTTGTATCCCATTCTTACTTGGCGCAGCGGCTTCCCCTATGACATCCCGGCGAATTTTTCTGACGCGTTCGATCCAACTGCAACCGGTCCGTCGGGTCTCGGAGATCCGATTCTCGGATACGTAAATGTCGTTGGCCCGACCAACCTTTATGATCCCAGGAAGCCTCAGGACTTCGGTGCGGGGTCGGCGGCGTATTGGTTCAATCCAGGCAGCTTCTCCAACGACTGTGAATACGTGGACGTGAGCGCAGGCTGTGCCAGTGGTTACGGTTCGCCATATGGAAACCTGCCTCGCAACCATTTCCGTGGACCGAGCCGAACCAACCTGGATATGACACTAGCGAAGACGACTAAGCTGACAGAACGCGTTTCCCTGCAGCTTCGCTTGGATTCGTTCAACCTCTTCAATCATGCCCAGTTCAAGAATCCTGACACGAACATCTTTAGCGATACGTTCGGTCAGGTCACCGACACTTATGCTCCGCGAATTCTGCAACTGGGAGCTCGTTTCCAGTTCTAGTCGAATTGGTTCAAACACTGAGGGGACGCAGTTCGCGTCCCCTCTCTTTTTGCACGATTACGTGTTAAGCCCTCACTATGAGGTGATCGGAAGCCTGGTAGCCCACTTCGTTGTCTGCTCAAACAAATGAGCTAGCTGCAGCACCAGTCCGTCCCTCCCGGGAACCACCGCAAGCTGTATCCCTATCGGGAGGTGTCCCGAAATTCCGCAAGGAACCGTAATGGTCGGCCACCCCAGCGTATTGAACGGTCGCGTGTTCCGTAGCATTCGCAATTCTTTCGGTCGAAGTTGGTCAGGGTTGTTGATCAGGTCATCGATTTCATAAGGCAGGCAGGGAACCGTGGGAGTTGCGATTACGTCAACTTTATCGAAGATACTGACCGAGGCTCTGCGCAGTTTCTCCAGTTCGCGCCTGGCGTTCAGATACTTCGTTGCGCTTACGCCCTCACCAGAACGTATTCTCTGCAGGGTCGCGGTTTGGTACAAGTTCGCATTCTTCTCGAGCAGTTCTTCGTGAAACGCATACGGTTCTGCGATTCGAACCACGTTGGTCTGCTCCAACGGTAGTTCAACCTCGATGATTAAAGTCTTAAGCAATTTAGCCAAAACTCCTAATGCCTTCTCGAACGCATCCGCAACCGCAGAATCGAGTTCTTCGCAGAAAAACTTCCTGGCAACGCCCAGCCGCAGTCCTTGCGGCAAAGCATCGATCGCCTTCGCCGACGACTCGTACGATGCCTGCAAACTCGTTGGATCCTCAACGTCAAACCCCGCAATTGCATCCAGCATGATCGCGGCATCCCTCGCGTTGCGAGTCATTGGCCCGATGTGGTCGTAGGTCCAGGAGAGTGGAATCACTCCCGAAGCGCTAACCAGTCCGTAGCTGGGTTTCAACCCTGTAATCCCGCAAAACGATGCCGGCAGTCGAATCGAGCCCGCGGTATCGGTTCCAATCGCCGCATAGCACATCCCGGACGCAACCGCCGCCGCCGATCCAGATGACGATCCCCCAGTCGTTTTGGTCGTATCCCATGGATTCCGGACAGGCCCGAAATGGCTGATTACTCCGCTTCCGCCATAAGCGAACTCATGTAGGTTGAGCTTCCCGAGGAAGATGGCTCCGGCCTCTCTTAAGCGGCGAACTACTGTCGCATCTCGTTCCGGAACTCTGTCCTTGAACACTGCACTGGCCGCAGTGGTCCGTACTCCAGCCGTGTCGACCAAATCCTTCAACGCGATCGGAATCCCATGCAATTCTCCTCGGTGCTCTCCTCGTTGAATGTCCCGATCTGCGTGCTCCGCCTCTTGCAAGGCGCTCTCGGCAGTCACCGTGATGAATGCATTCAACTTGGGATTGAGTTGCTCGATGCGATGGACGCATGCGAGTGTCAGCTCCCGCGAAGAGAAGTGTTTTGCGCGTAACCCCTCAGCAGCCTCGGAAAGTGTCAGTGAAGTCAGTTCTGTCTTGGATTGGCTCATTTGTGCTGTTGATTATCCGAACACATCTCCTGCTACAAGGGAAGCCGCTTGCATCGCAACTTTAACGGGATTAAATTTGTCTTACTCAAGCCCGCGATTCAGCCGCAAAGCGACATGCTGACCTCAAGCAAATTTCCGTTGTGCAAAATCGCATTTTTTCTTTCAGTCATTGGTACGCTTCACGCCCAGGACCCCCAAAAGTCCGAGACACCACAGCAGCCATCGACCGAGCCCAAAATTACCTTCGGCCTTCGCTCCACTAAGCCTCCCGAAAAAACTACGCCGGAGCAGCCAGGCGCTAATGCTGCAATAGCCACCGAATCCGTAGCGACTGCGTCCGGCAATCGCCTTCTGAATTATCGCGTTCAAGTCGTAGGTAAGCAGCAGTGGACGGACACTAAGATCGACCTGGTGCGTGGAGATAAAGTTGAGTTCGCCAGTTCCGGCAAGCTGTCGTTCATGGCGCGCGATTGTTCGCCCGAGGGCCTTTCCCGCGGCTGGTCCGATCTTATCCGTTCGCTCCCGGTAAACAATGCCGGCAATTGCACCTTGATCGGCCGCATCGGGGAAGCTGACACTTCAACTCCATTCGCGATCGGCGCCAAGAAGCAGGTGGATGTCCGACGCGGTGGGCGTCTCTACCTCGGTATCAATCAGACCGCGACGGATGCCAGTGACGGCCAATTTAATGTGAGCGTCAACATCGTTCCAATTACGAGCGCAACGATATTTGCCGCGCCGCCGAAAGCAACGGCTTTCGACACATCGATTTTTGAAAAACTTCCTCGTCGCGTGGTCGACCTTGAGGGCAATCAGGGAGACGCCGTTAATTTCCTGATTATCGGCCCCAAGGAGCAATTAGAAGCCGCCTTTAGTAATGCCGGTTGGGTGATCGCCGATCGCAGCATTACCGACGCCGTGCTGAACGCGACCATGAAGAGCACCTCGAAGCAGGTCTATCTCGAGATGCCGATGAGTCAACTCTACATGTTCGATCGCAAGCAGGATTATGGCTACGCCCGCACAGAACCAGTCCAGGTGGTCGCTTCCCGCCATCACCTGCGAATCTGGAAATCGCCCTATGAAGTGAATGGCCAGCCGCTCTGGGTAGGTGCATGTACTCACGACATCGGTTTTGAACGCGACCAGCGCAACAACGGAGTGACTCACAAAATCGATCCCGAGATCGACAAGGAGCGCGACTACCTCGCAGGAACTCTGAACGCCTCTGGACTCGTCTCGGAATCGACATATGTCACGCCGCCTGAGCCAATCACGGAGGCGCACACCGCGACTGGAGGAACCTTCCGTAGTGATGGGCGAATCCTGGTACTCCGTTTGAGTCCTGAATAGCACTTAGGTGTGTTCATCGCCAACCCCCGTTGACACATCCCACTTGCTGCAATAGCTTTATCGACCGTGTACGGGTCCCTTCGTCTAAATACCTTATCGAGTCGATGGAGGAAACATGACAGCAAGAAACATTCGTCGGATTCTAGCGACATTCTGTGCGTTCGCCTTGTTCACAACATTGGCCTTCTCCCAGGCAGCCACCACGACCACCACCAAGACAGCGGACAAGACTAAGTCCGCATCCGCGCAGACAAAGTCTGATGCATCGATGGCTGAGACCAAGGCGAAAGTCGATCTCAACTCTGCGAGTCAGGATGAGTTGAAGGCACTGCCCGGTGTCGGCGACGCTTATTCGCAGAAGATCATCGATGGCCGTCCCTACTCGAATAAGTCGCAGCTGGTCTCCAAGAACATCGTCCCCAAGGCGACCTATAATAAGTTCTCCAGCATGGTCGTCGCAAAGCAGCCAAAGGGAGCGACCAAGGAGAAGAAGGAGCCCGCTACCACCACCAAGAAGGCTCCAAGCTCAAAGAAGTAAAACCTCTGGTTGTGAAAAGGCGGGGAAATCCTCCCCGCCTTTTTCATTTATAAATACTGAAGAGGCCCGACCGCTTGATATCCCGTCTCCCACAGCTCGCGATCCTGATCGCGATTTCCTTATGCTTAAGTTGTTCGCGACCCGGGTCTTCCGATGTTCCGAAAGCCGATAGCAATCGCCCAAGCAAACATGCGGGAGCTCGCGATCTTTCTGCCGACGAATCACATGGCGGACACACCTTGAAGAAACACGTTGGCAGATCTGACAGGGACCTCCGTGATCGCCTGCGCCGCGAGACCAACATCTCGGCAGCGTCTACTTACACCGACCGCCGCACAGCCGAAGATTTCGTGGGAGAGTGCATTGCAGAAAATCAGGGCCGGATCGGGCAGTGGCTTCAACGCGATCAGCATCCAAACTTCGTGCTCGACTGTAACGGTGATCCCGCCTGGCCCATCGGCCGAACCCTTCGAAAGGGAAGCTCGGAGGTTGAGCCTTGCTCCAGAGCCACTGTCGTGCTCAAATTTGATACACCCAGCTATTATGTTTTGACGTCGTACCCGGATTGCCAATGAAGAAAGATGTCAGTGCCTGGAAATCGCGGTACCCGCTATTGCACCAGTTCTTTCGTGGATACCTTCACCAGGATTTCCCGGAAGAATACGGTTCTATTGCCGGTGCTCTGCGCCAATATCGAGCCGATTCCGGTGAGGAAGAATATGAGAGATTTTCCGCCGAGTGGGACGCCTTCACCCGAGAAATCGCGGAGCTGAACTCGGTTGAAGTTGATCGCATTCTTTCGGTGGAACTCGGAGGTAGCTGGCACGTGGCTTCGTCGCGCGAGATCGCACGCTTTACCGAAGCAGTCGCAAAAAGCGGAACTCCGAGGGCCTCTTGAATTGGCATCATCTGTTGCGCGATCGTCTCATAGTTCCCATTCTTGACCTGCTCAAACAGGGTGTGACGCCCGAGAGGCTGGCGCTTAGTCTTGCTATAGGCACCGTGCTTGGCATCTCGCCCGTGCTCGGAGTCACCACATTCTTGGCCTTCGTGATCTCCTTTGCCTTTCGCCTGAATGTCGTCGCCATGCAGTTGACAAACTACCTGATGTATCCACTGCAAATCATTCTATTGATTCCATTTATCCGTGCAGGCGAGCGTCTCTTCCATCAGGGGCATCTTCGTTTCAACTTCGATCAGATCCAGCAGATGATTCGCTCCGATCACGAAGCGGCGGTGCGTCTTTTGGGGGCGGCGATCTGGCATGCCATCGTTGTCTGGGCACTCGTCGCGCCCATCATCATCGCAATTGTTTATCTCGTCCTGACTCCGGTTCTCCGGCACGCCGCCGAGCGACTGCATATCCGGCGAACCCAACTCTCATCGAAGACTTAATCGAAGACTTCGCCCTGCCAGAGCTTTTGCCCGCCGAGCGAAGTGTAGGCTCCCCAGGCTGCCAAGCCCACAACCGTGAGCAGGACAAACAAAGTGCTCCCCACGTACCAACTGGATAGCCGAGTAGTAATCGGGACGTTCAGCAATATGTCGGCGACAAACAAACCGATTCCGAACGCCAGGAATCCGAAGCGCAACACCACATATGACGCGATCCCGTAGATCAGCAATTGCACGATGGCATTCGAGAGCATGTGATTCTGAGGGCCGGTCAGAATCTTGAGACCCGCAAAGAATCCAACAAAAGCAATCCCCGCGATCCAAGGTTTTCTCAGTAGCGACCGCAGAACAAACATCATGAAAAAGAACGTCAGGGTTCCTTGCACCGAAGTCGCAAGGTGCCAAACCCAAGTCCCCAGGATTCGTCTTGTACCTTCCAGGAATTTCGGATCGCCAAGATATGGCTCCGCGCCATGACGTGTCAGGAACACGAAGAAGACCTGGTAGATTACGCCCCAGGTGATCCCTAGCAGCACTCCGTAGAGCAGGTCGCGACCCACATGCGGATCTCTCAGCTTGCCCGTCATCAACCTGGTCCACGAAATTATTGCGTGCGGCCAATGTCTGCGCACGTACGGTTCAAGTGCCATGTAGATCGCGCAAAGCGATCCAGTGATAAACAAGGAGCCACTGACTGCAATCACAAACAATGCGAGCAGCCCGATCGTCGCTGTGAAGTGAGCCGTACTAATCCACAACAGCATCTGTAACGAGAACACCACCGCTCCGAGCCGCAGCGTCGCCGAAACGTCAGTTCTACCTCGAACGTAGTTTCGCCGCGCCAGCGTCACCGCTCCAACAATCAGCAAGACGAAAACAGTCGCCAATAGTGTCTGTCCCACCTTTTTCGGAACTGATTGCTCCGAATCCACCATGCGCCGTGGTTTAGTCCATTCGCTTATTAGCGAGAAGAACACCGGCTTTCCGCGATAGCTGGCTGCTTCCACCCTCAGCGGATAGTTGGTTCCGGGCCACATCCCCGTCCACGCTGCACGCGCGTCCGACGAGGCCAGTGAATTCCAATTCGGCTCGGCCTCTTTGAACTGCGACATTTCCAGCCCAGCCAAGGTGAACAGTTGTTTCCAATCCGGACTGCCGGACTTGGCAGACATGTCCTTCTCGGGCGGAACTGCGTCGAACTGACTCAGTCGTCCGTGACTGTCCAATTGAATTCGGACCATCCCCGATTCGGTTGGTGGCGGGTCATCGTCATTCACAACCCCCGGCAGCAGGGAGTTATCTTTGACGTTCAGCGCGATCAGGTTCTCCGGGCTTTCTCTTCGCACAAACTTCACGATCGAAGGCCTTCCCTTCAGCCGCTCCTCCCAGTTCGGAGGATGTGAGTCGAGAAACTCCAGGAAGTCGTCATGGTGACCAAGCCACTCAGCCGAATCCACAGGCATAGCGCTGTATCCAAGCTCCTGTACCACGTCTCGGGCCTTCTGACTTAGCACCTCCGGCGTGTACGGCAGATCCAGCCGGTCCAATCCGCTGGCCTGCACAGCAATCAGGTAGTACGCCAGCACCCCCAGCACCGCAACCGAGAACCACAACACAGCCGCCCGGGCTTGTAGCCCAATGTTCTCGCCGGCGGCTGCCACTAATTCTGGTGATGGTGTTTCTCCGGCAGCTAACGCAGCTGCCAATGGGTCTCCGCCTGGAAGCGCAGCAGCAACCGCCAGTGGAGAGTTAGGCCGTGCAACTGGATCCGGCTCGAGACAATGCAGGATAACTCTCTCCGCCGCCGGGTCCAAATCCTTAACCAGCGTGGAAGGGCGACTTGGCGTGCGGTCATGCCGGTCGCGAATGATCTCGTCGTAAGTCTTCCCCTCGAACGCCCGTTTCCCAGTGAACAACTCGTAGAGCACCAGTCCGAGCGAATAGATGTCGCTTCTGGTCGT
>Ga0134124_10003158_pt1 | contig 13244 bp, 12 predicted proteins | sample KB304_FD_96880 | JGI IMG/M metagenome (GOLD analysis project Ga0134124, IMG submission 96880) | Terrestrial soil microbial communities without Nitrogen fertilizer from Kellogg Biological Station, Michigan, USA - KB3-0-4 | ecosystem: Environmental > Terrestrial > Soil > Unclassified ... | reverse complement strand
CGGTCGGCAGGCAGCGCGTGCAGCGCCGCGAGCGAGGCGAGATAGAGCGGCTGCAGCAAAGCCACCAGCAGCGCGGCGCCGATAAACGGGCCGAGCGCAAGTCGTGCAAAATTCAGCAACGCCCGGCCCATGGCGCCGATCCTAGAACGGCGCGGCCAGAAGCAGAACTCTCAGCCGGTCTGCTTGAACAGCTTGCCGTCCAGCCAGTCCTGGCTTTCCGCCACGGCGAGCAGGCCGTCGCGCATGCTGGCGAGGCGCTCGTATTCCTCGCCCGTCACCATCGGGTCCTTCAGGCGTTCGTCGCACTGCGCCGCCCAGCGGCGCAACTCGGCGGCTGACATGTTGGTGTTCATGGATGGTCTCCCGGCGACAAGCCTAATTCCCGACCGGCCGTCTCGTTCCCTGAGGCGCTGGCGCGGCCGGAAACTTGCGTTATTCTCCGCCAAAAAAACATGGAGGATTGCGATGAGGAAATCGGGTCTTTGGCTGGCGGCGGTCACGTTGTTGTCGCTATCCACCGCCGCTACAGCTCAAACCAAGCCGGGCGTCGACAAGCTCTATATCCTCAATTGCGGCGAGGGCGTCGCCGGCGATATTTCGCGCTGGTCGCCGGGCGTCAACGTCGGCAAGTCGATGGACTTTGTCGATAATTGCTACCTGATCCACCACGCGCAGGGCTGGATGCTGTGGGACACCGGTGTCACCGACGCCATCGCCGCCATGCCGGAAGGCCAGGCGCCGGCCGATCCGCGTATGACGCACTGGAAGCGGCCGAAGACGCTCGCCTCGCAGCTCGAAGCCCTGGGCGTGAAGCCGGCCGACATCAAATACGTCGCCGTCTCGCATACCCATCCCGATCACATCGGCAATGTCGCGCTGTTCCCGCAGTCCACGCTGCTGGTGCAGAAGGCGGAATATGAGTGGCCGAGCCCGCTTGGCGTCGGCCGCTTCAAGCCCGAGCATCCGGTAAAGAAACTGGAAGGCGACCACGACGTGTTCGGCGACGGCAGCGTGACCATTCTCGCAACGCCCGGGCACACGCCGGGCCATCAATCGCTGCTGGTGAAGTTGCCCAAAACGGGGGCGCTCGTCCTTTCGGGCGACGCCGTGCACTTCAAGAGCAACTGGGACAATCGCGGCGTGCCCTCCGGCAACACCGACAAGGACAAGACGCTGGCTTCGATGCAGCGCATTGCCGACGTGATAGCCAAGGAAAAAGCGCAGCTCTGGATCAATCACGACAAGGCGCAGCGTGACAGCCTGAAGATGGCGCCGGGCTTTTACGACTGAGGCTCGCCGGCGCCGCCTTTGTCCTTGTCGCGATCGGCGGCGCGCCGGTCGACGCCGGAGCGGCGATCGCCCGACCGTCTTTCGCCGAGGCGGCGCTTCTCCTCTTCGGACCGGGTATCGGTGCCGGAGCGCCTATCGCCGCCTCTGCGGTCGCCGCCCGATCGGCCCTCTGTGCCGCCCATTCCAGACCTCCCGTCGTGGTGAGACTCAGGGCATGCGCTGGTCGATGAGTGTGAGAAGCCGGTAGACGGGAGTCCAGTGTCTTATGACATGAGACGCGCGAGTTATTGCGCCTACAGGTTGAATTCCGAGGCTTTCCTCGGATGTCACGTCATCCTGTCGTCGTCAGCACGTTTTTTGGAAGAGCGCCGGTCAGGACTTGCGACCGGCAGATGCCATCCCCGTTGAATGGCGATCAGACGCAGTGCAAAGCAGAGGACCGCACCGGCGATTGTTGTGGCGGTTGGCGGAAAGTGCAGCAGGTTGCCGATCACCACTGTAGTCGCGCCGGCCAGTGCGGCCACCGCGTAAAGCTCGGACCGCAAGACCGTGGGAATGTCGGCGAGGAGGATATCGCGCATCATCCCGCCGCCGATTCCGGTCAGCATCCCAAGCAGCGCGGCCATGACCGGATCAAGACCGAACTCGAGCGCCTTTTGCGCGCCGGAAACTGCGAAGAGAGCGAGCCCCGCCGCGTCGAATACGAGAACCGGGCTGCGCAGCCGGTCCACCGCGGAATACCAGTAGAACGTGATGACTCCGGCAAGCAGCGAAACCGCGAGATATCGCCAATCGCTGATCGCGGCGGGCGGCACCGACCCGATCAGAAGGTCGCGGGTAATGCCGCCGAAATTTCCAGCCACGAACGAAAGCACGAGAATGCCGAAGAGATCGAGCCGGCGCGTGACGCCCGCGCTCGCTCCACTGAGGGCGAACACGAACGTGCCTGCAAGATCCAAGACGAGCAGCAACGACATCGTCCCCCCGCCGTTGTCGACTGAGAAACAGCAGCAATCCGCTGTCGATTGGTGAGCGCGATGGGACTCGAACCCATGACCTCGCGATTAAAAGTCGTGTGCTCTACCAGCTGAGCTACGCGCCCATCACCAACGCATGACAATACGGCTCGGTCAGCGGTTCCGCCGCCCGCGCCCATGCGTCGGACGCCTGCTTACGGGCGTGACGGTGCCCGGTCAATAGCCGCATGCCGCATTGTTGAACTCGCGGGACCGCCGCGATTTGCTACTATCGCCAATAAGCGAGGATCACCCGAATGCCCATCGTCAACCGTGTCGCCGACCTGCACGACGAAGTCACCGCCTGGCGGCGCGACCTGCACGCGCATCCGGAACTGCAATACGACGTGCACCGGACGGCGGCGACCGTCGCTGACAAGCTCAAGGCCTTCGGCTGCGACGAGGTGGTGACGGGTCTCGGCCGCACCGGGGTGGTCGCGGTCATCCGCGGCCGGCGCGGGGAGGGGCGAACCATCGGCCTGCGCGCCGACATGGACGCGCTGCCGATCGAGGAAGCGACCGGGCTGCCGTACAAATCGACCGTGCCGGGCAAGATGCATGCCTGCGGCCACGACGGGCACACCGCCATGCTGCTTGGGGCCGCGCGCTATCTCGCCGAGACGCGCAATTTCGCCGGCACCGCGGTTCTTATTTTCCAGCCGGCCGAGGAAGGCGGCGCCGGCGCCAAGGCCATGCTCGACGACGGCATGATCGACCGCTTCGGCATCGGCGAGGTCTACGGCATGCACAATTCGCCCGGCATGCCGGTCGGCCGCTTCGGCATCCGCGCCGGCCCGATGATGGCGGCGGCCGATAGCGTCACTATCGACATCGAGGGGGTCGGCGCGCACGCGGCGCGGCCGCATCTCGGCATCGACCCGGTGCTGGTGGCCGCGCACATCATCACCGCTATCCAGTCGATCGCCGCCCGCAACGTCGATCCGCTCAAATCGGGCGTGGTGACCATCACCATGGTGAAGGCGAGCAACACCGACAACGTCATTCCGCAGACTGTGCAGCTTCGCGGCACCGCGCGCAGCCTGGAGGCCGGCGTGCGCGATATGATCGAGGAACGGCTGCACAAGGTGGTGGAGAACACGGCGGCGGCTTTTGGCGCCAAGGCGACGCTCACGTATCGGCGCGGCTATCCGGTATTGGTCAATCATGAGCAGCAGACAGACTTCGCGGCCTCGGTGGCGAAGGAGATCGCCGGCGAGAACAACGTCGATACGGGGCTGCCGCCGATGATGGGCGCCGAAGATTTCGCTTTCATGCTGAACGAGCGGCCGGGCGCCTTCATCTGGGTCGGCAACGGCGACAGTGCCGGCCTGCATCACCCGAACTACAACTTCAATGACGACGTGATCCCGCTCGGGATGTCGTATTGGGCGCGGCTGGTGGAAACGGCGCTCGCAAAATAAAAATGGCCGGGATGAACCCGGCCATTTTTTAACATTGAGACCGAGTGCTTACTGCACCAACTCGCCTTGCTTCGGCGCCGGGGCAACCTGACGGACTTCCGCCACCTGCGTACGACGCGGGAGCAGCTCGGCGAAGCGGGTTTCGATCGCGCGCCAGGTGGCGAAGTCGTTCAAACGGCTGCGCTCGAACAGCGCCACGATCACCGCGGCGACGAAGGGGAGGCTCTGCACCACCAGCACCACCGCGAAAATATTGATCTCGCGGATTTCCTTGATGTTGGTCGCGATCAGCAGGATGGCGCCGATGTTCAGAAGCGCCGCCAGCACCAACTCCCACATCGCATGGAAGTCGCTGGAGCGCCGCATGCCGCCTTTGTCGGTGCGCACGAAGGGCAGATGGTCCTTCACGACGCCGAAGCCGACGGCGCGCGCGACGGTCCACTGCACCGACATGGCCGCGAACACCGAGCTGAACAGTTGGCTCGCAGGGATGCGCACGCGCAGGCGGTAGAGCGTGACGAAGTGCAGCACCGACACCGCGAAGCTCGCGATGATCGGGATGGTGAGGATGCGATCCGGCACCGCGATGTCGAGGAAAACGATCACCGGAATCCAGACGATGTTGAGGATCGCGACGATGACGCCGAGCGTCTCGGCGCCCATCCAGTTGAGCCAGCCGAGCGCGAACTCGCGCTTCTGATCGCGTGTGAGGCGGCTCGCGCCGGGCAGGAAGCGCTTCCAGTGCTTCTTGATGATCTGGAAGCCGCCATAAGCCCAGCGATGACGCTGCTTCTTGTAGGCTTCGAAGCTGTCCGGCAGCAGGCCGTGGCCATAACGCTTGTTGGTGTAGTGCGCCTGATAGCCGAGCTCGAGAATGGTGAGGCCGAGATCGGTATCTTCGCAGATGGTGTCGCTCGACCAGCCGCCGGCGGCCTCCAGCGCGGTGCGGCGCACGAGGCACATCGTGCCGTGCACGATGATGGCGTTGTGCTCGTTGCGCTGGACCATGCCGATGTCGAAGAAGCCGGCATACTCGGCGTTCATGGCGTGATGCATCACGCTCTGCTCGCCGTCGCGGTGATCCTGCGGCGCCTGCACCAGGCCGACGGTCGGATCGCGGAACAGCGGCACCAGATCCTTCAGCCAGTCGGGATGCAGGACATAGTCGGCGTCGATCACGCCGATCACCTCGGCGTCGGAGGCCGTGTGCACCATGGCGAGCCGCAGGGCGCCGGCCTTGAAACCTTGCAGATTATTGGCGAGCACGAACTTGAAGCGCGGCCCGAGCGTCTTGCAGTGCTCCTCGATCGGCATCCACAGCGCCGGATCGGGCGTGTTGTTGATTACCAGCACGCATTCGAAGTTCGCGTAGTCGAGGCGCGCGACCGCGTCGAGCGTCTGCTTGAGCATCTCGACCGGTTCGTTGTGCGCCGGGATATGGATCGACACCTTGGGCACATTCTCTACCGGCGCGAGCGGCGGCGAGCCGACGAGGCGCAGCGGCTTGCGTCCGAAGGCGACCGCGGCGATCTCCTCGATGCGCGCGAGCGCGATCACGATCAGCGGAATGAGCAACACCGTGCCGAGGCCGAGCGCGAAGGCTGCGCCCCACACGAAGTAGTGGCCGTTCCAATAGGCGAACACGGCGGCAGCCCAGGCGCCGACCGCGTTGGCGGCAGCGGTGAGCAGCAGCGCCTGCGAGAACGTCACCGCGGTCATCGCCAGCAGCGGCAATGACAGCAGCAGGCTCACCAGGATAGCGATGCCGGCGAGACGCCAGTGGTTCGGATTGACGATGGCGCCTGTCCAGTCGAACTTCGGCTGACGCGACGCGTCGAACACGCCCCAATAGGGACCGACGCCGCCTTCGAAGATCTTCCAGGGCTGGTCGATGGCTTCGACGATGTTGTAGTCGATGCCGAAGGCTTCGGCTCGCGAGACGAAGTTGCGCAGCACGACCGCCTGTTCGAGCCGGCCCGGCTCGGCGTTCTTGAGATTGTAGCCCGCGCTCGGCCAGCCGAACTCGGCGATGACGATGCGCTTGCCCGGATAAGCCTGCCGCAGCTTGTCGTAGATCAGGATGGCCTGATCGACCGCCTGCTTGTCGGAGAAGCCTTCCCAGTAGGGCAGGATGTGCGCGGCGATGTAGTCGACGGCGGAGACCAGCTCCGGGTGCTCGATCCAGACGTGCCAGATTTCGCCGGTGGTGACGGGGACGTTCACCGAGCGCTTGACGCGATGAATCTTCTCGACCAGTTCGGCGACGGTCTGCTCGCCGCGGAAGATCGTTTCGTTGCCGACGAAGATGCCGTTGATGTTGTTGTGACGTTTGGCGAGATTGATGACCGAGGCGATTTCGCGATCGTTTCTATCTTTGTCCTTGTCGACCCACGCGCCGACGGTCGCGCGGAGGCCGAATTCCGAGGCAATGCCCGGCACGAGCTCGACGCCGTTCGTGGACGAATACGTACGGACCGATCGCGTGAGCGGCGCGAGCAGTTTCAGATCGGAACGGATTTGCTCGGCCTGGGCTTTGCCGCCGGTCTCAGCGTTCACATTGCCCTGAAACGGAGCGTAAGAAACGCTTGCTAACTGGCCATCGAAGTCAGGAGCGCGTAGACGATCACGCGCTACAGCCCACAACCCAGCATGCACGCACGCCACAAGGGCGATCACGGCAGCAACGGTGCGCATAGCTACACAAACCAAATGGGGCTGGATTGCAGACCCTCGAGCCCGTCCCCTGGGCTCAGCCTAAGCTCGTTCTGCCGGGGGGCAGAGTAACTCGGCATCAGGTGATGATTCAAGTAATGTTCCGACATGGCAATTCCTAGGCAGCCGCATGACGCCTAAAAGAATTTTCGCAGTTGCAACGTCGGCCCCAGCTACAAACGTTCTTCAGCGCGGAGTCGTTCCCCCGGTTTCAGCCTGGGGGGCCTGGGCGGAGGTCGGCGGGGTCGGCGCCAGGCCCGGATCGAGCCAGCAGGCGTGAACGCGGCCGTTCAGCGTCTCCTGGGCCTTCGGATCGATGTTCCCCTGACGCACCAAGCAGCGGAAAGTGGCCTGGATGTGGGCGGGCGGGCAGCCAAAGCGGTCATACAGATCGAGATGGCGGAAGGCGGTATCGAGGTCATCGCGCCAGAGCAAGCTTACCACGCGGCGGCCGAGCCAGACGCATTCCGGGTTGCTGGCGGGACCGGTCATCACCCGCGTGGCTTCGGCGATTTCGTCGATCTTCTTCTGGCCTTCCTTGACGGAGTCGCCGGCCTGTTTCTGCGGTTCGGCGGGCTTGGCCGGTGGACCGCCGCTCTGGGCGTAGGCGGCCGATGCGGCAAGGCTGAAGGCGACCGTGCAGAGCACGGCCGAAGACAAACGCAAGTACTTGATAGGCGACATTCGATCCGTCGGTTCTTGTGAAGGCCGGTTCGTCGGCAAGGAGGTCTGCTCTTGGGACCCGATTGAGACGCGAATACGGCGCTTCGTCGCCGGCTGCCCCGGCTTTGGCTCACTCTCTAACTCAACCCTCCAGCGCGGAACCCGGCAACGCCCGTTTACAGCGCGCTGAAAACTTGGCCCCAACGGCACCCTTTTGTCCAGGGTTTCGTGGCAATCTGCGTCAAACTGCCGAGCAAGCGTAAGCTTGGCAGGCGTGGCCGCGCGCTATAAGCCGTCATCGAGGCTCGCTCCCGCCGGATTGCCGACGTCAGGTCCTTGCCGATGCGCCTAGGTTTCGTCTGCTTCGCCGTTTCGGCGACACTTATTGTCGCGGTCTGGGTTTGGCTTGGAGCTCCGCAGCCGATGCCGCAGGCACCGGTCGCCGCCGGCGAGAAGCTTTACTGCCTCTCCTATGCCCCGTTCCGCGGGACGCAGACCCCACTCGACCCGACGACCATGATCTCAGCGGCTCAGATCGAGGACGATCTGACGCGGCTGGCCGCTATCACCGACTGCGTGCGGACCTATTCCGTCGACTTCGGCCTCGACCAGCTCGCCGCCATCGCCGCCCGCCATGGTCTGAAAGTGATGCAAGGCCTCTGGATCTCGAACCATCCGGACAAAAACCGCTATCAGATCGACACCGCCGTGGCCTTGGCTAACCGCTATCCCGACACGATCCGGGCGGTGATAGTCGGGAACGAGGTGCTGCTGCGCGGCGACATGGCGGCCACCGGGCTTGCCGAGGCTATCCGCGAGGTGAAGACGAAGGTGAAGGTGCCGGTCACCTATGCCGATGTGTGGGAATTCTGGCTGCGCAACCGGGACATCGCGTCCGCGGTCGACTTCGTCACCATCCATATCCTGCCTTATTGGGAGGATTTCCCGATTCCGGCCGCCAAGGCCATGGCGCATGTGAAGGCCATCCGCGACCAGGTGGTGGCGGCCTTTCCGGGTAAAGACGTCATCATCGGCGAGGTCGGCTGGCCGAGCGCCGGACGTATGAGGGAAGGCGCCCTCCCGTCGCCGGCTAACCAAGCGCGGGTGATCCAAGACGTCCTGGCGCTCGCCGCACGCGAGAAGTTCAAGGTCAATGTGATCGAGGCCTTTGACGCGCCTTGGAAGCGGGCGCTGGAGGGCACGGTCGGCGGCCATTGGGGCTTGCTCGATGACGGCAACCGGGAGCCGAAGTTCGCCTGGGGCGTGCCGGTGTCGGACCATCCGGCCTGGCGCTGGCAGGCGGCAGGCGGGGTGGCCTTCGCCATCGTCATATTCGGCGCGGCGATGTGGGGGCGGGGTGGAGCCGCGCCGTTGTCGCTTTGGCTGGCGGTGAGCGCCAACGCCGTCGCCGGCGGAGTCCTCGTTGGCTGGACCATCGCCAACGTGCCGCTGGAAAGCCTCGGCGTCGGCGGCTGGCTGCGCTCGCTCGCCCTGACGGCCATCGCGCTGCTGACGCCGCCCATCGCCAGTGCCGCGCTCATGCGCGGCGCGCCGCCGCCCAGATTTGCCGCGCTGATCGGACCGCAGGACATGCGCGTGCGCGATCCGCTCACGTGGGCGCTCGGCGCGCTGCTGATCGCGGCGATGATGCTGGCGATCCTCACCGCGCTCGGTCTCGTTTTCGACCCGCGCTACCGCGACTTTCCCTTCGCGCCTCTCACCGCTGCGATCCTGCCGCTGCTGCTCGCGAGCGTGATGACGCAAGCCGCGCCGGGTCGGCGCAGTGCTTCTGAGTTAGCCGGCGCCGGCATTCTGGCGCTGTCGGTGCCTTACATCCTGCTCGATGAAGGCCTGACCAACTGGCAGTCGCTGTGGACCTGCGCGGCGCTCGCCGCGCTTGCGTTCACTCTGGCGCGGGTGCGCGCCGCGCGAGACTGAGCAACAACACGCTCACTGCCAGAGACGATAGCGCAATATTGTAGAGCACGATGCCGAAGCCGGCGCAGGCGAGAGCCAAGCCGACCAGCACCAGCGATGGCCTCAGCAGATTGAGCGCGGCGATAATCAGTGCCGCGACGCCGAACACCGAATGGGTGAACAGCGCGATGACGATGCTGCGGCTCAAGCACAGCCAGGTATTCAGCCCGGTGGCGCAAGACAGGCTGACCGTCGACGTCTCGATGACGAGATAGCGCAGATAAATCGCATAGCCGACCGACAGGAAGCCGACGATCAGCAGGATGTTGGTGGCGCGTGCGCTCGGCAGAAACAGCTTCATGTCGCCGATTATGCCGCGAGATTGCGTTCGCGATCAACGTTGCGCGATCTGCTCGCCTTCGAACTTGACCGGCCGGCAGGTGACCTTCGCGGCGGCAAAGCGCGAGCAGAGCTGCGTCGCGGCTGCCATAGTTGGCAGCGGTCCGACCAACAGGCGCACGTCGGTCGAACCCGGACGATGCACGCGCGCAGCGAGCGGATGCAAGCCGCCGAGCAGCGGACCGAAATTCGCCTTCACCGCGGTCCAGCGCAGGTTGAGCACCTCGATATTCGGCGCGCCGCCGATGTCGACGCCGATCTCGGCGGTCTTGCGCTCGGTTGGCTGCGGCGGCGGCAGCGCTGCCATACGCACGGGCGGCAGCGGAATAGGCTCGGCGATGGGTGTACCGCTTGGCGCGGCCTCGGCTTCCTTGGCCGGTTCGGTCGCGGGCGGCGCGACAGCGGCAATTGGCGCTTCGACCTTCGGCGGCGGCGCGGCAGGGGCGGCGGCGATTTGCGACTGCGGCGCGCTCAGCTCAGGCGGCTTGGCAGGAGGCGTGGCGACTTGCTGCGCTTGCCGCTTGATCGAGCCGGTCACCTCGTCGAGATTCTTTTCGAGGCTGGAAAGGCGGGCCGCGAGGCGATCGCGGTCGGCGGCGAGCGCGCGCACCTGCGCCTCCAATCGCTGCTGGGCCTCCAGCCGCAATTGCGTCTCGCGCACGAGCGCTTCGGGTTCACGAACCGGCTGCGGAATGGCGGCGACGGCTTCGGTCGAATTCGGCTGCGGCTTCAAGGCGACCTGCAGCCGCTCGGTGCCGGTTTCCGTCTGCGTGGCTGCGGCGACGACCGCGAGCGCAAGCGCCGCCGCGCTGCCCCAACCGAGTATGCGCAGCAGCGGGCGCTTGCGTTGCAGAACGCTACGCACGGCCGATACATCCGGCTCTGGCGGCTCGGCCCCGTGCACCATCAGCGCTCCCCGCATGGCGAATCAGATCGTTGAAAACGTTAGCAGAATCCGGCAATCCTGGCTTTCATTGCGTATCGTGAGCGGCTAAGACGCATTGCCGCTTGCGCTGCATCATGGCACCCGCAAATTCGCCAAGAGTGAGTCGCTGAGAGCTAATAGAACCGCATGCCCGAGAGATCATGCCTTGCGATCGTGCTGGCCGCCGGCGAAGGAACGCGCATGCGTTCGACCTTGCCGAAGGTGCTGCATCCGCTCGGCAACGGCCCGCTGATCGATCATGTGCTCAATGCGATCGGGGCGGCGGGCGCGTCCGAGATCGCGGTCGTCGTCGGTCCGAACCACGACGCGGTCCTCGGCTTGGTACATGCGCGGCTGCCGCACGCGCACATCTTCACGCAGGCGGAACGCCTCGGCACCGCGCATGCGGTGCTCGCGGCGCGACACGCCATCGCACGCAAGGCCGACGACGTACTGGTGCTGTTCGCCGACACGCCGCTGGTGCGCGCCGACACACTTCTGATGCTGCGCAACGCGCTGGCGCAAGGCGCGGCGGTGGCGGTGCTCGGCTTTACGGCGGCGGACCCGACTGGCTACGGCCGGCTCGTGACGCAAGGCGACCAGCTCACCGCGATTGTCGAGGAAAAGGAAGCGAGCGACGCCCAGCGCCAGATCAAGCTGTGCAATGCCGGGCTAATGGCGCTTGCAGGCAACCATGCACTCGCCATTCTCGACCGCATCGACAACAAGAATGCCAAAGGCGAGTTCTACCTCACCGACGCGGTGACAATCGCTCGCGACATGGGCTTGAAAGCGGTCGCTATCGAAACCTCGGAGGACGACGTGCGCGGCATCAACACCAAGGCGCAGCTCGCCGAAGCGGAGGCCGTGCTGCAGGACCGTCTGCGCAAAGCCGCGCTTGAGGCCGGCGTCACTATGATTGCGCCGCAGACGGTTTTTCTGTCGACCGACACCAAGTTCGGCCGCGACGTCACCATCGAGCCGAACGTTGTGTTCGGTCCGGGCGTGACGGTGGAGGACGGTGCGGTCATCCGCGCGTTCTCGCATCTGGAAGGCGCGACCGTGGGCAAAGGGGCCCGCGTCGGTCCTTATGCGCGGCTGCGCCCGGGCGCTACGCTCGGCGCAGACGTGCACATCGGAAATTTCGTCGAAGTCAAAGCGGCCCAGATCGAGGACGGCGCCAAGGCCAATCACCTTGCCTATATCGGCGACGCGCGCGTGGGGGCGGGCGCCAATATCGGCGCCGGCACCATCACCTGCAATTACGACGGCATCGACAAGCACAAGACCGATATCGGCGCCGGCGCCTTCATCGGTTCGAACTCCTCGCTGGTCGCGCCGGTCAAGATCGGCGACGGGGCCTATGTCGGCTCCGGTTCGGTGGTGACCAAGAACGTGCCGGACGACGCGCTGGCGGTGGCGCGCGGCGAGCAGATGATTAAGGAAGGCTGGGCGAAGCGCTTGCGGCAGATCAAGAGTATAGGCAAGAAGAAGCCTGCCAAGCCCGCCTGAGCCGCCGGAGCGGTTCCAAGCTTGTCACATGGCGCAACGCGTTGTGATTTCCCCATGCTGGCCGCTGGCGGCTAAAGCAGCGGAACTCGAAGGGTAAGGGGCCATCCACTAGTGGAGCGAATTTGACATTTGATACCCATTTGCTGCAATTCGCTCATCAAATGTCAAATTCAAAAGCTCCACTAGAATCATATAGTTGCTAGTGGTCCTTTGATTCCGACATTTGCTCGGGGAGCTTGCGGCAACGGAAGGCAAATGTCGGAATCGGGCCACTAGTATGTGCGGAATCGTCGGAATTCTCGGCAAGGGGCCGGTCGCAGCCCAATTGGTCGACGCGCTCAAGCGCCTCGAATATCGCGGCTATGACTCCGCCGGTATCGCCACGCTCGATCGCGGCTCGCTCGAACGCCGCCGCGCCGAAGGCAAGCTGGCCGCACTTGCTGCCCGGCTGGAAAAAGAGCCGCTGCCCGGCAATACCGGCATCGGTCACACCCGTTGGGCGACGCACGGCCGCCCCACCGAAAGCAACGCGCATCCGCACGCCACAGACCGCGTCGCGGTCGTGCACAACGGCATCATCGAGAATTTCCGCGAGTTGCGCGAAAAGCTGATCGCGGACGGCGCCAAGTTCGGCAGCGAGACCGACACCGAAGTCGTCGCGCATCTCGTCACCGCCGAGATGAACACTGGCAAAAAGCCCGCCGACGCGGTGGCGGCCGCGCTCAAGCAGTTGCGCGGCGCGTTCGCGCTCGCCTTCCTGTTCGCGGGCGAGGACGATCTGCTGATCGGCGCTCGCAAGGGCTCGCCGCTCGCCGTCGGCTACGGCAACGGCGAGATGTATCTCGGCTCCGACGCGATTGCGCTGGCGCCCTTTACCGACACCATCAGTTATCTCGACGACGGCGACTGGGTCGTGGTCACGCGCAAGAGCGCCGAGGTGCGCAACGAAGCGGGCGAGCGCGTCGAGCGCGCCATTGTGAAGTCGACCGCGTCGGCGCAGATGGTCGACAAGGGCAACCACAAGCACTTCATGGCGAAGGAAATCCACGAGCAGCCGGAAGTGGTCGGCCATACGCTCGCGCATTACATCGACATGATCGGCGAGACGGTGCGGCTGCCGGAGGCACTGCCGTTCGACTGGACGCGCATCAAGCGGTTGTCGATCACGGCCTGCGGTACGGCGTTCTACGCAGGTCTCGTCGCCAAATACTGGTTCGAGCGTTTCGCCAAGCTGCCGGTCGAGATCGATATCGCCTCCGAATTCCGCTACCGCGGCGCGCCGCTCGAAGCCGGCGACTTGATGAGCTTCATTTCGCATTCGGGCGAGACCCCCGACACGCTGGCGACGTTACGTTACGCTAAGGAGCACAAGCAGCACGTGCTCTCGGT
>Ga0134124_10003157_pt1 | contig 13246 bp, 9 predicted proteins | sample KB304_FD_96880 | JGI IMG/M metagenome (GOLD analysis project Ga0134124, IMG submission 96880) | Terrestrial soil microbial communities without Nitrogen fertilizer from Kellogg Biological Station, Michigan, USA - KB3-0-4 | ecosystem: Environmental > Terrestrial > Soil > Unclassified ... | reverse complement strand
GTATAGAAGGCTGTGTTGAGAGAATATATAAGGAAGTTGGCAGCGCATACGGGACTCGAACCCGTGATCTCTGCCTTGAGAGGTCAGCGTGTTAACCAACTACAACAATGCGCCGCAGAGGTCTGGGATTATAGAAGCCCGATGGCGCGGATAGCAAGTTATGGACGCGGATCTGTCCTTGTTTGTATACTGCTCGCGCTTGAGCTAGCTGATCCTCGATGCACCTTTGCCTATGAACATCGTTGTGTTGCGGGAAACACAAGAGGGTGAGGCACGCGTCGCGCTCATGCCCGAATCCGTTAAGAAACTCGCCGGACTCGGAACCTCCATACAAATCGAAAGCCACGCCGGTCTCAACGCCGCCCGCACGGACGACGACTATCGCGAAGCCGGCGCCGAAGTAAGCCCCGATCGAGAAGCCCTCCTTGCCGCCGCGGATGTGCTCGCCGTCGTCAATCGACCGTCAGCAAACGATTTTGCGCGACTCAAAAAAGACGCCGTCGTGATCGGCTTCCTGCGTCCACTCGACGAGCCCGCCGCGCTGTTGCCTGCGGTTGATCGCGGCGTCACGACTTTCTCAGTCGAGCTGATCCCACGAATCACACGCGCGCAGGCGATGGACGCGCTCTCGTCGATGGCCACTGTCGCGGGCTACAAAGCCGTCCTGATCGGAGCCACACACATCCCGCGAATGTTTCCGTTGTTGATGACTGCTGCCGGAACTGTGCCGCCAGCGCGTGTCCTCGTGCTCGGCGCGGGCGTCGCCGGGCTTCAGGCGATTGCAACGGCAAGACGTCTCGGCGCAGTGGTCGAAGGCTATGACGTGCGCGCAGCCGCGGGCGAGCAGGTGAAATCGTTAGGCGCGACATTTCTCGAAGTGGATCTCGGCGGCATCAAGACTGAAGACGCAGGTGGCTACGCTGTCGAGCTCTCCGACGAAGCAATGAACCGCGGACGCGCGTTGATCGCCGAACATGCAAAGACTGCGGACGTTGTTATCACGACCGCACAAGTGCCGGGCAGACGCGCTCCACTTCTAATCACTGAAGAAGCAGTCAACGGTATGAAGCGCGGCTCGATCGTGATCGATCTCGCAGGCTCAACCGGCGGCAACTGCGCGCTAAGCCAGGCCGACGTGACCGTCGAACGTGAAGGAGTAACGATCATCGCCCCAACGAATCTGCCGGCGACGATTCCAGTCCACGCGAGTCAACTCTACTCGCGCAACATCACGTCCTTCCTGTCGCTGCTGATCAAAGACGGACAGCTAAATATAGACATGAAGGATGACGTTGTTGGACCGTCGTGCGTTACGCATAACGGTGAAGTCGTAAACCAGCGCGTCGCGGCCGCGTTAGAGGCCCAACCAGGTTAGGAGCAAGCGAATGCCTTTAGACGATCCGGTAGTCCAAAAGATACTTTTGATTTCGGCGCTTTATGTGTTCGCGCTCGCGGCGTTTCTTGGTTACCAGGTGATTTCGCGAGTGCCACCACTGCTGCACACACCGCTCATGTCTGCGACGAATGCAATCTCGGGCATCTCGCTCGTCGGCTCGATCGTCACCGCGGGTGCGCAATACAACACGGTCAGCACGATCCTCGGTTTCATCGCTGTGGTTTGTTCCACGACGAATGTCGTCGGCGGCTTCGTCATCACCGATCGCATGTTGAAGATGTTTAAGAGGAAAGAGATCGTCAAAAAAGACTAACCACAGATCTCACGGATGCAATTCTACTTCATCGAATTCAGCTACCTGCTCGCTTCAATCTTTTTCATCCTCGGATTGAAGGGGTTGAGCCACCCCGAAAGCGCGAAGCGCGGAATGCATCTCGCCGAGTTTGGCATGTTGATGGCTATCATCGGCACGCTGGTCCACCACGAGATCATCACTTACACGTGGATACTCGCTGGTCTCGCGATCGGCTCTGTAGTCGGACTCGCGATGGGCTTGTGGGTGCCAATGACAGCGATGCCGCAACGCACCGCGCTCTCACACGCGTTTGGCGCGTTCGCTGCAGCGCTCGTCGGTATCTCTGAGTTCTACCGGTTTGGCGGCCATCTCGAAAACAGAGTCATGATGGGAGCGCTCGGCTTCGAAGTGATGCTTGGCGCACTCACGACGACCGGCAGTCTGCTCGCCTTTGCAAAACTCCAGGGAATGGTGCGCGGCACACCCATGACTTACAAGGGCCAGAACGTCTTCAACATGGCCCTGCTCGCAGTGACGATCGGGATCTTTATTTATCTGATCATCGTGCCCGGTTCAATGCCGTTGTTTTTCACGATGGTCGGACTCGCGTTCGTCTTTGGATTGTTGCTGGTGATGCCGATCGGATCGGCTGATATGCCGGTCGTGATGTCGCTGCTTAATTCTTACGCCGGGCTCGCCTCTGCAGCAACGGGATTCGTGCTCTCAAACAAGGTGCTGATCATCGCCGGCACGCTCGACGGTTTTTCCGGATTTATACTCTCGATACTGATGTGCCGCGCGATGAATCGATCGATGACGAACGTTTTGTTCGGCGCGTTCGGAAGCGCAGCGACAGCAACGGCGGGCGGCGGCGAGCAACAAGGATCGATGCGCGAAGTCGGTCTCGACGACATCGCCACACAACTCGCTTACGCAAACAAAGTCATATTCGTGCCAGGTTACGGACTCGCCACCGCGCAGGCGCAACACGCAGTGCGCGAGCTCGCAGACGTGCTCGAGAAGCGCGGGGTCACTGTGAAATATGGAATTCATCCCGTCGCGGGCCGCATGCCCGGTCACATGAACGTGCTGCTTGCCGAAGCGAACGTGCCTTATTCAGCACTGTACGAGCTCGAACAGATCAATCCTGAATTTCCAACCACAGACGTCGCTGTCGTCATCGGAGCAAATGACGTTGTCAATCCGGATGCACGCGACAACCCAGGCAGTCCCATCGCCGGTATGCCGATTCTTGAAGTCGACCGGTCGAAGTCAGTCGTGGTCTTAAAGCGCGGGCAAGGCAAAGGTTTCTCCGGTCTGGAGAACCCTTTGTTTTTTAAGCCGGTAACAGGCATGCTGTATGGCGACGCGAAAGACACGCTGACGCGACTGGTTCAAGCCGTGCAGCACGCTTAGCATCATTCGAAATCATTTTTCTGGAGACTAAATGCGAAGATTCTTAACCTCCTTCGTGTTGGCGAGTTTGCTCGTCACCACGCTTCCCGCAACTTACGCCCAGCGCGCTGCTCATAAATCAACAAAGAACGCCGCCGCACCGGCAGTAATAACGAAACGCGGTGTTGACACGATCGCGGCAGATCAACTCAGAGACTACCTGACGTTTATCGCCTCCGACGAAATGGAAGGACGCGACACACCATCGCGCGGCCTCAATACGACGGCGAAGTTTCTCGCGATGAATCTCACGCGTTGGGGTTTCAAACCGGCGGGCGACGAAGGCAGCTTCTTCCAACGCATCGATCTCCGACGCGAACGGGCTGACACGGGTCAAACAAAAGTTGATCTGAGCGGGCGAGCACTCACGTCGGGAACGGATTTTCTTCCGGGGGGCGGCTCCGGCAATGTCAGCGGTCAACTGGTCTTCGCGGGGAATGGTTGGTTTGTGAAGGCGAAAGACATGGACGCGTACAAAGGAGTCGATCCGGCCGGACGTATCGCCGTGATCTTCGGAAGTCCAAACATCCTGCCGCGCGGCATTTCACGCGCTGACCTCGGCAAGCCGAAGGAAGAGCTGATGAATGCGAGCGACTACGCGCGCAGCAAAGGCGTTATCGGTTTGATCTACGTGCCTGACGAGCAGTACATCAGAAACTGGCGCCGTCGTCAGAGCGTCGTGGAACGGGGCTTGACTGTCGTCGAGAAGTTTCAAACTCAAACAGCAACCACGCCGTTGCCGACGATCGTGATCACGCCGGATACAGCAAAAATCATCTTTGAAGGCGAGACGCAAACCGCTTCCGCAATCTCAACCGCGTCTTTCGGTGCGACCCCGACCACGATACCGGCGTTTCTGCTTAGCGAGCAAAAGAAGATCACGATGAATGTCGTGAACACAACCGAGACAGTGCCGACGCAGAATGTGGTTGCAGTTTGGGAAGGCAGCGATCCGGTTTTGAAGGCTGAATACGTCGCACTCGGCGCGCATTACGATCACGTGGGTAGCGGTTGTCCACCGGCCGGCACGGATACGATTTGCAACGGTGCAGACGATGACGGCTCCGGAACGACCGCGTTGCTGGGAATGGCTGAAGCGCTGGCCAAGGCTCCGACGCGTCCGAAGCGTTCGGTGTTGTTCGTGTGGCACTGCGGCGAGGAGAAAGGCTTGTGGGGCTCGCGTTACTTCACTCAATTTCCGACTGTGCCGCTCAACCAGATCGTGGCGCAACTCAACATCGACATGATCGGTCGTAGTAAGAAAGAGGGCGACACGAAAAAGGCCAACAGTGAGCTTACCGGACCAGACAGCGTTTATGTGATCGGCTCGACAATGATGAGCACGGAACTCGGTGAGCTCGTCAATAGTGTTAATAATTCGTTTTTGAAGCTCACGTTTGATACGAAGTATGACGATCCGAGTGATCCGAACCGGTTCTTCTACCGCAGCGATCATATCAATTACGCGCGCAAGGGAATTCCGATCATCTTCTTCTTTGATGGTGTTCACGAAGACTATCACGGGGCAGGCGATACGGCTGACAAGATCGATTACCAGAAGATGGAGAAGATTACGCGGACGGTCTATATGACGTTGTGGGAGATTGCGAATCGGCCGGCGCGGTTGAAGGTGGATAAGCCGCTGCCGGTGCAGATCAGTGTCACGGATTAACGCGGATCAGAGCCCGCGGATCTTTCAGATATGAGCTTTCGATAGGCTTCGGCGCGTGAGAGACCCAGCTCACGCGCCGCTTTTTTTAGGGCGGCGCGGTGGTCCAGGCCGGCCTGCTCGAATTGGTCAACTAACGTTGCGACACTCACCGCCGGAGTAGCAGCAGCACCGATCACGTTCCGATCGATCAGCACCACGATCTCTCCGCGAATATCCGTCTTTTCCGTGTAATCCGCGGTTAATTTACTCAACAATCCCCGCCTGATCTCCTCGTGTAACTTCGTGAGCTCCCTGGCAACGACGGCTTCGCGCTCGCCGAGTATTTCGTACGCGTCTTTGAGGGTTGCGGCGAGACGATGTGGGGCCTCGTAGAAGATCAATGTGCCGGGAATTGATTGCAGCTCGGTGAGCCGAGTCCGGCGTGCGCTCGTGCGCGATGGCAGGAAGCCCGCGAAGAAGAATTCGTCAGTCGGAAGACCTGCTGCAATTAGCGCCGCGATCAAGGCGCTTGGGCCAGGCACTGGAACGATCACGATCTCATTTTCAATTGCGGCGCGGACGAGACGAAAGCCGGGATCGCTGATTGACGGTGTGCCGGCGTCCGAAACCACAGCGATGTTGGTTCCCTGTTTTAGTCGATCGATTAACTCGGCTGCGCGTTGCTGTTCGTTGTGTTCGTGATAGCTGATCGTCTTCGTGGTTATGCCATAGTGATTGAGGAGCTTGTGTGTGTGGCGTGTGTCTTCACAGGCGATGAGATCGACGTCGCTGAGAACCTGGAGCGCGCGGTGCGTGATGTCTGCGAGATTGCCGATGGGAGTGGCGACGAGATATAGAGTGCCGGGCATGTTCGCTCATATCTTAGACGAGTTTTAGACAGGATTACAGGATTGACACGATTAACAAGATAAAGGCCCCGGCGTTTGAACCGAGGCCTTTTGGAAGGGTAGACCAGCAGATAACAGGCGGATATTCAGATGCGGGTTAATACCGAGGGAATGGAATTCGTCTCCACCAATCGTTGTTGTTGCGATTGTTGTTACGGTCGTTGCGATCACGACGCCAGTCGTCATCTCGATCGCGGCCGTAACCGCCGCCGTAGCCAAAACCGTAGACGTTGCTGATGTAGCGCAGCTCTTGCTGAATCTGCGACCACTGTGAAGCAGTGCGTCCATCAAATCCTCGACGCGAGAAGCGATCCAGGTCATCGGCTTCCTGGAGCACTCGGCGAGCTTCATTCGCGCTACGATTCAAGTCGCGACCATTGCCGACTCGCGATTTCAGATCGCCAACCGCATCACGAAACTGGTGGACCTGGTTGTTGATCTGATCTTCGCGGTTCGAGCCGTTTGTTCGGCTGTGATCGAGGGCGCGGTCGATGTCGCGTTCGAAATCTTTCGCGAGACGATCGAGACGGTGCACGGAATCCTTTAGTCCGCGATCGTCGTAGCGTCCGTAGCCGCGATTATCGTCGGGGTAACGTCCGTACTGGGCAGAGGCTGCGGCGGGCAGAGCGAGCGCCAGAATGGCCGCAGCGAATATTGAAAACTTCAGTGTGTGCCGGTTCGTCATGTTTTGAAATTCTCCTCAGTAAGTCCGACCGATGGTCGTTGCCGGAGGATTGGCAAGCGCTGTGCCTATGCGGAATTCACAGAAAAATCCGCGTGTTTGAAAGAGAGGTAACGCGAAAGGTGCAGTGACTACTGAAAACGTAACAGCAGGGGCTCAGTGACGTTTATCGATAAGGATAACGAGGTGGCGGCGGATGTGGGCTTCGAGGAGGAGATAGTTCTTTTCGGTTGATTTCCACGCGGGCGCGCCGGTGTGAGACTTCGCTAACAACAACTCCTCGTTCGCAGTCTTGATTCCGAGGTGACGAATGTTCGCCGCCGCGAGTCCGCCACCACGAACGATGCCATCGCGCGGCGTCCTGGGCCATCCGGCTTCTACATACAAAGTGCGAACACCGTTCGTGAGCGTCAACAGGTGTCCAACCATCGTCGAAGTCCCGGTTGGAAACCGGTGGCCTTCCTGTCTCGCAATCTGAATACTCGCGCCCGCGCGGTTTGCGTCGCCTGCCAACAAAGTAAACTCCGCGAGCAGCCAGTCGACGCCGGCTTTGCGCAGCAGGTCGTTTGAATTCTTCAGCGACAGGTACTCGGCGACGTCGCCGCGCCCGGCCAACCGAGCCTTGCGCTCCGCTTCGGACAATGCCGCCGCCCAGGCTTCATCTAGTTCGCTCATATTCGCTCGCCGATGGTATCATGAGCGCCGAATCGTCCCCCCACAATCCCAAATGCGGAACATATCGACAATGACCCGATCACATCGAGCGCTAATGCGCCTTTTGACCGTAATCCCAGCGGTTGGGCTGTTTTTCCTAATCAGCGCAAACCCGTTCGCACAGTCAAACCAACTGCCTGCGCCCAGCAGTCACCTTAGCGACTTTGCCGGCGTGATCGATGCCGACACAAAGACGCGGTTGGAAAGCCTTCTCCAGGGGCTCAAGGAAAAGAGCAAGATCGATCTCTATGTCGCTGTCGTCGAAAGCACCGGCGCTCAGGAAATCGCTCCATTCTCACAACAGCTCGCGCGTGATTGGAACATCGGAGCCAAGACGGGCCGCACGAAGACCCTGCTACTCGTTGTGTCAACAGCCTCGAAATCGTCGTTCACGCAATTTACTCGCGTGGTGCAGGCGGATTTGCCCGATGGCGTGCTGGGCGAGATGAGCTATCGCATGAGTGGACCGTTGAGCGATGGTCGTTTCGCTGAAGCTGTTGATAGCGGCGTACACGTGTTCGCGAGTGCGCTCGCTGAAAAGATCGGTTTCAAAGTTTCTGATATCGAAACGTCAGTTGCAGCGAATACGTCTGTCCCGACTGAGTCGCCGCAACAGGTCCTTGTCAGCGCGAAAGACACGCCACGCACGCGCCCGCGTTCCGTTCGCGAGGCCGAAGCGCAGGCAACACCGCCGCCGGTCGATGTGCCCAAGCCCGAGCCGGCGCCGAGTGAAAGTCCGGCTGCCGAGCCAACTGAGTCGCCGAAGACTGAAGCCACACCAACTGAATCACCAAAGACTGAATCAACGAATCCCGAAGAATCGCCAAAGCCCGACGTCGTTAAGACATCGAAGACTGAAGCCACGAAACCCGGGCGCAAAAAGCCGCCTGCCGCTGCTCCGAAGTCAGCTCCCGTCAAACAGAAGACCGCCGCTGAGATCGCGGAACAAGATGCCGATGAGTCAGAGGAAGTCGAGCTGACACTCACAAAACCGTTGCCGGAACGCGCGGTGAAGTTGAAAGAGTTTCTCGACACGCATCCCGACTCGAAAGCCAGACCACGCGCTATCGAATTATTGATCAGCACGCATGCAGGCTTAGGCGATCAGAAGTTGAAAAACGGCGACATCGCGGGCGGCATCGAGCAAATGATGCGCGCCATCGACGAGGCCGATACCAGCATCCCCGAAAAGCTCTTCGCCGGCGTGATCGCGCAGATTCCGACGAACTTGTACCTGCGCGGCGAGCGTGAAGCGGCGTACAAGGCGGCGCAGAGTATCGAAACGAAGTTTGGTGGCGATCCGAAGCGTCTGCTCGAGATGGCGGGCTTTTATCTCAGCGTCGAACGAGGCAGTGACACGGTTCGTGTCGCCGAGAGCGCCGTGAAGCTCGCGCCCGATCTCGCCGAAGCACATCGAATGCTCGCGGTCGGGCTGCACATTTCTTTGCGACTCGACGAAGCTGCGGCTGAGTACAAGAAGACTCTCGAGCTCGATCCGACGTCGAAAGTCTCGCGTGGCAGTCTCGCGGATCTCTACCGCGCGGCGGGTAAGAACGAAGAGGCGCTCGCACTCTACAACGAGCAACTCGCCGCCGATCCGAAAGACAAGGCCGCGCGCGCCGGCAAAGTGATCGCGTTGTATGAGCTCAATCGCACTGATGAAGCCAGCAGCGCCCTCGAGTCTGCACTCGCTGCCGAGCCACGCAACCTGCCGTTACTCTCCGGCGCCGCCTACTGGCTCGCTGCACACGGCAACAACGACAAAGCTCTCGAGCTGGGGCTCAAAGCAACCGCGATCGAACCGCGTTACACGTGGGCCCAGATCGCCTTGGCCCGTGCGCTTGCCGGTGTGAAGCGCCCGCTCGATGCAGAACGCTCGCTGCGTTATGCGCGACAGTACGGGAAGTTTCCAACGCTGACTTATGAGCTCGCGAGTGTGCTCGCGTCGATGGGTCTGTATGAGGAAGCGGCGGAAGTTTTGCGCGAGTCGTTCACGATAAAAGACGATCAGATCCAGGCTTACCTCGCCGGGCGCGTGCAAGTCAGCGACGCCAGCTTTATCGATCTTTTGGCGCCGGAACGACGCGCCGGGATTTACCAACCGGCGTCCGCCGACACCGCCGCAAATGCAAAGACGATGAAGGCGTTGCTTGCCTTCAGCACGGCAATCACGCCTGCTGAGGGACAGAAGATTGACGAGCCGGCCGCGGTCGCCGCTGCGAAAGAGTTCGCATCCGGCAGCGACAGCATGCGTCCCTTCCGACAGGTGTATGCGGCAAGTCGACTCGCGCGTAACGGAGTCGGCATCACGACTGCGCTCGATCTGATTTCGCAAGCCAGAAGAGCGACTGACGAAGCGCTGAAAGTCCCCGTGCTCACACTCGCTGTGCAAGCCGATGAATTTCGTGACATGCGCGCGAGTGCGATTTCGTCAGGCAATGTTCCCGACGTCGCGCCCGCGCCCGCAGCGGTCCTCGCGAATATTTACAAGGGACGTTTGGAAGATCTCGAAGGCTGGGCGCTCTTCAACAATGAGAGGTATTCAGAAGCCGTCGTGCACCTGAAAAAGGCTGCGGAGATCTTGCCGGCGGAAACTCCAGCATGGCGCATTGCGCTCTGGCATCTCGGCGTAACGCTCGAGCAGTCAGGCCAGAAGGAACAGGCGCTCGATGCGTACATCAGGAGTTATAAAGGTGAACCGGAGCCGTCAGCACTTCGTCGATCGGTGATCGAACAACTCTACAAACGCATCAACGGCTCGCTCGATGGACTCGAGGAAAAACTTGGGGCGGCAACAGGAGCAGCGGTTAGCACTTCAACACCAGCTACCACAACCCCGGAAACAACAACGCCGGCCCCGCAACCAACCACGACTCCCGAACCGGCACCCGCAGAAACTCCGAAGTCAGAACCCGCAGCGCCGAAATCGATGTCTGACGAGGCGCTCAAAAACGCTGCGGCACGTTTGCGAACGACCGTAAAAGTCACCGGACGCATTATGGACGCGAACAAGGTGGGAATCTCGAACGTGACTGTCGTGTTGATTAGTCCGTCGGGCAGTGTGATGGCGGCGACGACGGATAACGAAGGAATCTACTCGTTCAAAGTTGCGCCAACCGAGAAGACTTACAGAGTAATCCCTTCGAAGGATGGCTACACCTTCACTCCAATCGACCGCGCTCTGCCAGGATTGTTTGAGGATTTGAAGGAGATCGACTTTGTAGGAAGCAAACCTTAAATAAAGAAATAGGTCCTATAGGACTTATAGGACCTATCTCTTGAATACCGTGGCTACTTATTGTTGCTGTTATCCGAACCCGTCACGGGTTTTCCTTCAGCGTCGTACACTTCAACTTTCCCATACTTGCTCAGGACCTCACGCGCCTTCGCAGCATCACCGACTGCAACCACCTGAAGATGGCCCATGTCGATGTATTTCTTCGCCACGTTCTCCACGTCAGCAGCCGTGATCGCCGAAACCTTCTGCGGATACGTGTCCCAGTAATCCGCGGGCAGGTTGTAGAGCTTCTGCGTGATGATGTTCTGCAGGAGCGTCTGCGGCTGTTCGAGTGACAACGCAAAGCCGCCGATAATCGCGCGCTTCGCATTCTCGAGCTCTTCCGCCGGCACCGTCTCAGTTCGCATACGATTGAGCTCGTACATAAACTCCTTCATCGCGCCTTCGGTCACGTCGGTTCGAACTTCAGAGCTCGAAGTCCACGTGCCTCTGAATTTCGTGCCGCCAAAGTTGCTGTACGCGCCGTAGGTGTAGCCCTTGTCTTCGCGCAGGTTCAGGAACAAACGTCCCGTTGGACCACCACCGAGAACGCGATCCGCCACCAACACTGAAAAGTAATCCGGGCTGGTCCGCTCGATGCCGAGCGTGCCGAGCTGCAACACAGTCTGCACTGAGCCGGGACGATCGATCAGAAAGATCCGCGATTCAGACTGCGCGGGCGCTGGCGGAATCGTTGCCGCCGGCACATCGCCCTTCTGCCAGTCGCCGAACGCTTTCTCGAGCTTCGGCAGCATCTCCTTCAAGGTGACGTCGCCAACGATCGCGAGAATCGCGTTGTTCGGATGATAGTAGGTCGAATGAAAGCCCGCGAGGTCTTTCGGCGTCAGCTTCTTGATCGACTCGACGGGCGCGGTATTCAACGAAGCCGGATGGCTCGTGCCGTAGATCGCTCTTTGGAACTGTTCCGCCGCGAGAAACTGCGGATTCGATCGTTGAAACTGAAGCTGTGCGAGTGTCCGTGTTTTGTACTTGTCGACTTCGGCCTGCGGGAAAGTCGGATTGCGAATGAGGTCGGCAAACAAGTCCAGTGTCTGGTCCAGGTTCTCTACCAGACCGCTCGTGCTGATCGTGCTAATCATCGACGACAGACCGGAGCCTGCAGTCAATGTAGCTCCGAGAGCGTCAATCTGCTCCGAAATGTCTTTGCTGGAGCGCTTGGCGGTGCCTTCACGCAGTAACGCGGCAGTAAAGCCTGAGAGACCGCGAAAGTCCGGCTTGTCTGAAAGTCCACCACTCAACACCACCATCTGCATGTTGAAGGTCGGCACTTTGTGCGACGGAAGCACGATGACCTGCAATCCATTCTTCAGCGTCGCTTCTTCAGCGCGTGGAAGTTTTACTTTCAGCACTTCCTTGTTAACAGGCGCTTTGCCTTTGATGACTGCGCCCTTTGTGGTTTGCTGACCTGATCCAGCTTGTGCAAATGCCAGAGACGACACCAACGCGATCAGGATCAGTGCGAAGATAACGTTGCTTCTAGTCTTCATCATTCTCATTGCTCTAACTCCTTTACTGTCCCGATGCGCCGGTTGCGGGCTTCGCCTTCGCCTTCGGCATGGTGATTACAACGGTGCGATTGCTGTCGACCAAATACTGCTTGGCGACGCGTTGCACGTCTTCCTTAGTGACTGCAGAGACTTTGTTGAGTCGCTCGTTAATCAGGTTCGGATCGTTGTAGTAAACCGTGTACTGGCCAATCGTGATCGCTCGCGAAATCGAGCTCGCCAGGCCGTTGATCAGGTTGCGTCGCGTCGTGTTCTTTGCTTTCTGGAGTTCCCAGTCAGCGATCGGCTCTGTCTTCAGCCGTTCGATCTCGGCGTAGATCGCTGCTTCGATGTCTTCGGTCTTGGCGCCTGGTCTAAGAGTCGCGTTTGTGTATAACGCGCCCACGCCGCGCTTCTCATCCATGAACCCACCAACATTGCTGACCATCTCTTTGTCTTTCACGAGGATCTGGTACAAGCGCGAGCTCTGGCCGCTTTGCAGCACTGCCGAGAGCACTTGCAACGCGTAAAAGTCAGCCGTATTTCCCGCGACTGCTTTGTAAGCGAGATCGACACGCGGCGCGCGTGCGAGCACGTCGTCAACACTCGCCCGGCGTTCAGCTTTTTGCGTTGGCTCAGCCATGTCGACTGCCGGTGGATCTGGTTGGCGTGGAATGCTCTCGAAGCTGGATTTAATCTTCGCGAGAGCTTCTGCCGGTTTGAAGTCACCAACCAACACGAGCACTGCATTGTTTGGTGCGTAGTACATCTTGAAGAACGCAGCCACGTCTTCGACGGAAGCCGCATTGAGGTCTTCCATAGAACCGATCGTCGTGTGCTTGTACGCAAAGTTGTCGTAGATCAGATCCTGCTGGATCTCGCCGCTCTTGCCGTACGGTTGATTGTCGAGGCCGAGGCGTCGCTCTTCCTGGACCGCGTTGCGTTGGTTGTCGAGGTTTTCTTTCGTGATAGCCAAACTCTTCATGCGATCGGATTCGAGGAAAAGTGCGAGATCGAGTTGGTTGGCGGGAAGAACCTCGAAGTAGTTGGTGCGGTCTTCGTTGGTGGTGCCGTTCATGTTGCCGCCGTTATTGAAAACGAGCAAGATGTGTTCACCAGAGCCAATATTCTCGGAGCCTTTGAACATCATGTGTTCAAAGAGGTGCGCGAAGCCGGTGCGACCCTGGCGTTCGTTGCGCGAACCGACGTTGTAAGTGATGGAAACTGCGATTACAGGTGCGGAATGATCTTCAACAGTGAACACGCGCAGGCCGTTCTTTAAAGTGGTCTCTTTGAAATCGACTCGCACGTTGCGAGGGCCCTGTGCCTGGGCAGAGAGAACCGCGAGCGCGCAGACAAACAG
>Ga0134124_10003155_pt1 | contig 13252 bp, 14 predicted proteins | sample KB304_FD_96880 | JGI IMG/M metagenome (GOLD analysis project Ga0134124, IMG submission 96880) | Terrestrial soil microbial communities without Nitrogen fertilizer from Kellogg Biological Station, Michigan, USA - KB3-0-4 | ecosystem: Environmental > Terrestrial > Soil > Unclassified ... | reverse complement strand
GCCTGATAAACCGGCCGGCCGTCTCGCATTAACAACGTCAACGCCGTCGTCGGCAGTTTCTTCCCGGCAAACTCGCTTGCTTTCGCCAAAGCATCTGACGGCGCGATCCTGACTCGCGTTGCATCGATGGTCTCAATCTTTCCACCTTCGACAGCGTTGGGCCAGGCATATAGAAGACCGCTCGTGGCGAAGGCCAACACCGGAATGGCCACAATCAAACCAAGCCAGGTATGCGTTCTGTACACAATGGATCGCATGATATTTGAAAGCGCCTTTCACAAGTTCAGTCTGCAACAAAACGGCTCGTAAGATTCTTCGAGAAGAGTCTCAAACCTATTGACACGCTTCGATTCCTATTCTTATGACACGTCTGGATTCTCGCAAAGTGCCAGCGTGAGAATCCTTACCTGAGCGCATAAACAGCCCCATAAACTTCCTGCCTTACGCGCCGGAACCTCGGCGATAAACTATGGCGCTCTGTTTTAAGCATAGTTAGCTCTAGACAAACTATTTTTAACGCGATAGTATCCCCGCAGCGAATCCGATGAGAACTTGCCGGATTTGCTGTAGCTCCTCGCAAGGCCGATTTGATTCCCGCAGGGAGATTTAGCCATGAACCCTAAATCAGACAAACACCATGAGAAATCAAAGAGCGCAGGCCATTTTGAAGAACGAGTCAAGAAAGGCTCGCGGGTCGTCACGAGGACTAACCGCCTGGTGACCAAGGTCATAATTTTGGTTTTGTCGCTCGTGACGCTTGGTTCAGTGACCAAGCCGTTGATCATTGAGTACGCACCGTGGCTAGGGCCAACGGAATGCCGGCTTGCGAGCCATACCTGGCCTGCCATCACTAATGTGAAGCTCAGTTCGGACTCAACCTCTCATCCGAGAAAGCCAAGAGGTCAGCGGCCGTCCAGCGCTGTGACCGCTTCGCTAAGAACGTCGCCGGCAATCGAGTCCCCTAGGCGCAGAATTGCGCCGTTCACGCTTCCCAGGGGGATTCCTGTGGGGTTCCGCGAGGAACGCGGAGTAGTGCGTTCACAAGAACTTCCAACTGTCGCGACACTCCCAAGATCGTGGGGCAATAGCACCCTCCGGTAAGAGCGGCTCTCACTGCTGCTCAAGAAACAACTGATTACTTCATCGACACCATTTGAAACCGTGCTGGTTGAAAGGCCCTCAAGGTAATCGGACTTTTCCCCGTCACAAGCGTCTCAGCCATCAATTCTCCCGTTAACGGCGCTAACAGGATTCCATTTCGATAGTGACCGGTCGCATAGAATAAACCTCGGACCTCTTCATCAGGGCCAATCACCGGCAGGTTGTCTTCGGCATGGGGACGAAAGCCCGCCCACGCATCCGTCAATGCGAATTTTTCCAGACAGGGCGCGATCTCGAAAGCCATCGCCTTGATCGACTGCACGCCTTCGCCGCTGACACGTTTGTCAAAGCCCACCGATTCGCTGGTTGAGCCGGCCAGCAAACGGCCGTCGCGCCGGGGAACTAAATACCCGCGCGAGCTGTAAATGACGTGACTAGCAATTTGCGGAGCAGCGAAGCAGAGCATCTGTCCGCGAACCGGATTGATGGCAACCCGGGCGTGCGTGATCTGAGACGTCCAGGCTCCGGCGGCAACGATCACCGTCGGCGCGCTGAAAAATCCCGACGAAGTGTCGACGCCGGTAACTTGTTCATGCTCGATGCGCAGCGAGAGAACTTCACAATGCGTCACTAAATTGACGCCGGCCTTTTGATTGGAAACTATCAGGGCCTGGACCAGCCGGCGATTTTCAACTTGATAGTCATTTGGGAAACGGAGCGCGTAACGAACCTTTGGCGAGATGTTTGGCTCAACGGTACGCGCCTCATCGCCTGTTAACCAATCGATCTGCAAACCCGCGTTTGCTTGCCAGTCATGACGGGCGCGCATTTCATGTTGTTCAGATTCCGCAAAACTAATATAGAGAGTGCCGGCCTTCTCGAGTTCGACATCGATTCCAGTTTCTTCACGCAGCGCTTCGGCAAATTCCGGATACAGATCGCGACTGGCGCACGCTAAACGAAAGAACTCGTCCGGTTGATCAGCTTCAACTTGCGGCGCAAGAATGCCACCCGCGGCCCAGCTCGCTTCGGCGCCCGGCTCGCCGCGCTCAATCAAAATCAGATCGCGGATGCCGCGTTGCGCCAGCGCACGCGCGATCGACAGACCGATGACACCGCCACCGACGATGATGACGGCGGCGGTTGGCGTTAGCTTGTGTTTTCGGATTGAGCCACCCATGTACTTTGTGCTTTGTTCTTGGTACTTTGCCCTTTGACTTTTGCTGACCCGGACACCAAAGTACTAAGACCAAAGCACTAAGTCACAAAGCACGAAGTACAGTTTCTGAAAACTGTCGACTGGTTTATTTATGGCTCATCGTATCACACTGATTCCCGGCGACGGCATCGGGCCCGAAGTCGCATCCGCAGTCGTTTCTATCATCGAAGCCACCGGCGTTGAGATCGAGTGGGAAGAACACATCGCCGGCCAGGCGGCACTCGATAAATACGGCGTGACCCTGCCGAATGAATTGATCGAGTCGATCAAACGCAACAAGGTCGGCTTGAAAGGTCCAATCACCACACCGGTGGGCAAAGGTTTTACCTCGGTCAACGTCGGACTGCGCAAGGCGCTCGATCTTTACGCCAACCTGCGCCCGATTCGCGCATTGCCCAATGTGCCTTGTCGCAATCCCGATTTGAATCTGGTCGTCGTGCGTGAAAATACCGAGAGCCTTTATTCGGGCCTGGAACACGAAATCATTCCGGGTGTGGTTGAGAGTCTGAAGATAATCACCAAGAAAGCTTCAACTCGAATAGCGCGCTTCGCATTTGAATTCGCCCAGAGTGAGAAACGAAAAAAGATCACCTGCACGCATAAAGCGAACATCATGAAGATGTCGGACGGACTCTTCCTGAAATGCTTTCACACCGTGGCCAGGGATTTTCCGGACATCGAATCCGTCGACATGATTATTGACAACGCGTCGATGCAGCTGGTGATGCGGCCTGAGCAATTCGATGTGCTGCTTTGCGAAAATCTTTACGGAGACATTGTTTCCGATTTGTGCGCGGGATTGATCGGCGGACTCGGTCTGGTGCCGGGCGCCAACATCGGCGAGAAAGGCGCGGTCTTCGAAGCCGTGCACGGCTCTGCGCCCGACATTGCCGGAAAGGGCATCGCCAATCCGACCGCGCTCTTGCAGTCCGCGATTCTCATGCTGCGTCACATCGAAGAACGCAACGCCGCCGATCAAATCGAAAAGGCGATGCTGAAGGTCTTCGCGGCAGGCAAAGTCCGCACTCGTGACATCGGTGGAACCTCAAGCACGAACGAGTTTGCCGACGCGATTATCAATCATATGTGACAGCTTCAAGCGTATGGCCCAAAACCCCTTCTTTATTAGATACTGTGGGCCGCTCTCAATGGATGGTTGACGATAAGACTCCCATCGGCATGCGCAATACGGGCGCTCGGAACTTCTCCTGGCCTGACACTGGTGCAGCTAGCTCTTTTTTCCGCCGTTCCCGAGACGGGGTTTCGATTTAAGTTCCACCAAAATCACTTCGAACTCCCCGCTGCCGATGTTTTCCGGCTGGTGAATGGTAGCCGGGGTCCAGATTGCCTGGCCGGCCGTAATATCTCTTTCCTCTGTCTTGCCATCGGGAAAAGTGAACTTGCTTTTGCCGCTGGCCAGGAAGACGGCGACGGCATTCGGATGACTGTGCATGAGCGACTTCTCACCCGGTCCAATCTTGACACGCAATACGCGGACGTTGGCATTCTCGAATTCCACCTTGTAATGTTTGGAATCGACTTTGACCGGATCCTGCGCCAGCGCGGGCGCCGCGCAGGCAAATAGAAAGAGAGACAAGTACAATACTCGACGCATGGGGGGACTCCTCCTGTGGTTTTGGTTTAAGCGGCGTCATTTCTATGCGAACAGCGACGGGTTGTCAACAGTTTTCAGCGATGAGAAAGCATCAGGAGTTCGCAAAGTTAGTTGCAGATGCAGCGATGTGTACTCGTTGTCCGGCGATGTGTGACCGCGCGGCAGTGTTGAGCGAATTGAACGGACCAGTGACGGCACGCGTGATGTTCGTCGGCGAAGCGCCGGGCCGCAAAGGCGCCGATCACACCCGCGTTCCCTTCAGCGGAGATCAATCCGGCAAAAATTTCGAACTCTTCCTGAGCTCCGCCGCTTTAAAGCGATCCGAAATATTCATCACCAGCGCAGCGCTCTGCAATCCACGCGTACCCTCCGGGGCCAATCGACGTCCGAGCACGATGGAAATCAAAAACTGTTCGCAGTTTCTGCGGAGGACTATCGAATTGGTTAACCCGGCGCTTGTGGTGACGCTGGGAACAGTGGCGCTTGAGGCGCTGAAGCTAATCGAGGACCATGCTTTCACGCTGCGCGAGCACGTCGCGAAGATTCAAAGTTGGCGCGGCCGCGCGTTGATTCCGCTTTATCACCCGAGTCCGCAAGTGCTGATCACCATCCGCGATCAGAAAGCCCAGATAAGGGACTACCAGGTGGTGGCGCGCACAGTTGAGAGCATGTCGCCATAAATGTCTAACAAGTGCGGGTTTTCGCCGGCCTCGTAGTGGCCAAACGTTTATAGTCCATCGTCGATCACTGGATCACCTGAGCTCCTTTAGGAGCGAAAGAATGTTCACCGTTTCGCTTCTAAAGGAGCGATTGTTCCTTTCAGGAATATTGGTGCTATAAACATCACGCTCCTGACCGAGAGAACTCCAGCAATGAATGCTTCCGAAAACAGCAGCGATCTTCAAGGTTATGCCGCAGTGCGAGCAGGCGGCGCGGGCTTGATCGATCTGTCCGCGCGCGGCCGCCTGTTGGTGAGCGGCTCAGAAGCGGCGCAATTTCTCAACGGCCTGATCACCAATGACATGAAGACGCTGGAGTTGAATTCGTGGATGCCGGCCGCGTTCGCCAACGTTCAGGGGCGTCTGCTGGCGGCAGTGCGCGTAATTCGCCGCGACGATGGTTTTGTAATTGACACGGAACACGCGACCGGGGAGACCGTCGCGAAATTGCTCGAGCGATTTACCTTCGCCGGAGATTTTCACCTCAAGGATCTCGCTGATGTAATGCAGTTCTCGATTCAGGGCCAGTCCGCCGCGGAAATGCTCGGTCGAGTTCTGGGCGCAGAACTGAGCAGTCTCAGCCGCACCGCCGTCGCACTCGTCCCCTGGCAAAATGAGCAAATCACGGTCATCAGGTCCACACACACCGCGGAGGACGGATTCGATCTTTTACTTGCGCGCGCCGCCGGCGAAAGTTTGCGCGATGCGCTTCTTGCCGCCGGAGTTCAGGCGTTGACCGGTGATGTCTGTGAGATCCTGCGCATTGAGGCGGGACTTGCGCGCTATTGCGTCGACATGGATGAATCGAACGTCGTTACGGAAACGAATCTTGAAGATGCCGTAAGCTTTAACAAGGGCTGTTACGTCGGTCAGGAAATTATTGTCCGCATAAAGCATCGCGGACACGTCGCCAAGAAGCTGACGGGAATTGTCTTTGAAAAGGACTCGACGATTGAAAGCGGCGCAAAAATTCTGTCGGCGGACGAGAAAGAAGTCGGGCGAGTAACTTCCTCGACATTCTCTCCGCGTCTGGATCGAACCATCGCGCTCGGATATCTGAAGTACGACTATCTCGGGCCGGGCACGAAGGTGAAAGCCGGAGAAAGTTCCGGCGAAGTGTGCGACCTTCCGTTCATTTGCGGAAGTTGGTATTAAGGTCGCTCCGTCACGAGCGAGATGTTGATAGAACCATTTGCCTCTTTAGTTTCATAGCCCCGAAGGAGCGGCATTTGATTGGCTCTGAACTGATTTCGCTCGTAACGGAGCTTATTTCTTTTTTGGAGGGCGAGGACTATAAACATCTCGTCCCTGCGGGACGCTGAACCATCATGCCTGACAATCAAGAGCAGCCTGCCGGAGAGAAGTTTCTCGATAGCGATCCCTCTCAAGCCGAAGTCGCGCACGCGATCATCGAGTCCCTGCTCGACCACACGCGCGTGGTCAGCGATCTGATTGCGGTGATGGCGCAGGCGCTTGACGATGACACGCAAAAAGCGCTGACGCAGACCAAACAGTGGGAAGCCTACCTGGAAAGCCGCCGCCAGTTGGAACAGACGCGCAAAGACATCGAGCGTTTCGTTAATCTGGTCGCCCCGGCCGCAAAAGACTGACTCTTTTTCCGTCTCATCCTCCGGTAATAACGGTTTCAGCCTTGGTTTTTCTACTTATCCCGTGATACGCTAATCCGCGTATGAAGCAATTGACACAGGAAGAGTTCCTGAGTCTCATTCGCGATGATGTAGAGACTGAGGGGTCGCAAAAGGCGCTTGCGAACAAGCTGGAGGTTTCTGAAACATACCTGAGCGATGTGCTGAGAGGGCGTCGGACGGCGGGCAATAAAATCCTGTCCCGCTACAACCTGCGGGCGGTAACCAGCTACCACCCGGCAGAGGAGAAGGAGAAAAAGGAAGAATGAAAGACGCGACGCATATCTCAGTATTGCTGGACCGCTCGGGTTCGATGGGCACGGTAAAAGACGAGACCATCACCGGCTTTAACTATTTTTTGAAAGAGCAGAAGGACGCGGGCGACAATGCCACGTTTACGCTGGTCCAGTTCGATAGTGAAAGCACGGATGTGGTCCATGAAGCCCGGCAAATTCGTGAAGTCCCGGATTTGAATCAGGACACCTATCTTCCCCGGGGCAGTACTCCCCTGCTCGATGCGCTCGGCCAAACGATCATCAGCACGGGCAAGACCCTCGCGGGCATTCCCGAGTCGAACCGGCCGGACAAAGTTGTGTTTGTGGTGATCACCGACGGTGAAGAAAACGCCAGCCATCAATTCACCAAAGCCCGCGTAAAAGAAATGATCGATCACCAAACCGGCAAGTACAACTGGAAGTTCATTTTCCTGGGAGCGAACCAGGACGCTTTTGCTGAAGCAGGCTCCGTCGGAATCGCCAGGGCTATGGTCGCTAACTATTCTCCGGCCCACACGAAAGTGGCTTTCGCAGGAACGTCGGCGAACGTAGCCAGCTACCGCCGCTCGGGGCGATCTGAGGCGCTGCATTATTCCGAAGAACAACGCGAGCGGATGGTGAAACCGGAAGAGGAAAAAGAAAAGGCAAACTAAAGTAACGGAGTCAGAACCGGGAGCAGTAGCGGCTATGCCGCCCGATGTGCGGAAAGGCTTTGCCTTTCCGGGACGATCTCATCTTGATTCCGCTGAGGCTGAGTCTCGCGGCGTTGGGTTTAGTAACGATCTTCTGGTAAGGCCAAGCCTTACCGCACATCAGGCGGCATAGCCGGTTACCGGATCACCTTATTCTCTCAATCCCGCGCACGCGTTCAGCGCACGATCATTATTACTTTTCGTTCGCGCCCGCCGTCGAACTCGCACAGAAAAATTCCCTGCCAGCGGCCTAACAGTAATTCGCCGTCTGTAAATGGAATGGTCACACTCGGGCCGACGAGGCTGGCTTTGATATGCGCGTCAGAGTTTTCTTCGCCGTGCCGAAAACCCATGCCGTGTTGCGGAATCAAAGTGCGCAGCGCGTGCAGCATGTCACGCGGCACATCGGGATCGGCATTCTCATTCACCGTCAGGCCGGCGGTCGTGTGCTGTACGTAAAGTGTGACCACGCCTTCTTTGGCGCCGGAGTCGGTGAGCTTTTTTTGCACCTCGTCAGTGAACTCGACGAGTTCCTCGCGTTGATGCGATCGGACTTTGAGCGTGTACATAAACCTATCCACAGATTACGCAGATTTCACAGATTGGGCCACGCGATCAATTGCCGGTTGCCGCGGTGAGCACGATCAACAGAACAAGACAATTCAAAGCGCCAAACACTGCCGAAGCGATAACGATGAGGTATTGCCGGTTGGATTTTTGCCTGAGCTCAAAAGTCGACATGACGCCCACTGCGATTTCAGGCGCCGGCGATTCCGGAAACAGTAAGTTGCTCAACGCAAACACCGAGATGAATGGAGGCGCAAAAGGGATCAATAAAACCAGGAGCAAACCCAGCTTGGTATTCGAGGCAGTCGAGAAAACCACGGATGCTTCGTGAGGAAAGCTGAGAGTTGCAATCCAGACCAATGCGGCAATGACCAGGCCGATAATAAACGCCGGCAATAGCCATTTTCGACGTTGCGTAAGAGTTGCCAGACCCGCGTCCGACTTAAAGGCCAGGTCTTCAACATAGTCGCGCTTCCTGATCGCCTGCACACGCTGCACGGCGCGCACAACTGTGGAACGTGACTGGCTCAAGCGGCCTGTTTTTTCTCCGGCAATTCTCACTATTCTTCTTCTTCGTTGACTGACCGTCGAATTACGATCGTCGAGTCAGCGGCCGGCCTCGAATTCGGCGTGGGATAAACTGCGCGCGCGCCCACTTCGGCGCGCCACTGGCCGTTCTCATCATAAAGCCGGCGATACTGCATCGTGTTGCGCACCACGCCCTGGATGTAAAGCCGTGTCTCGCGAAATGGAACTTGCTCAGCCCATTCATCGATCTCGAGAGGCAAAGTCGCCCGCCACTGCACCACGCGCATCGGACCGGCGTTGTAGGCCGCCGCCACATATTCAATGCGGCCATACTTATCAAGTTGATCGCGAAAGTAAGCCGTTCCCAGCTGAATGTTCAGACGCGGTTCGAAAAGCGCTTCCATTGTGATGGCGCGATCGGCGCCCACTCTTTTCGCGGTGGTTATGGCCGTGGGAACGAGCAACTGCATCAGCCCGTAAGCTCTGGCCGACGAAACCGCGCGGGGATTGAAGACGGTTTCCTGGCGGATCAAACCCGCGACCTGATACGGATCGAGATTACGCGCCCGCGATTCCTGCGTGATGATGTCCCAGTAGGCGAGCGGATAAAACACGTCCCACTCGTCGCTGCGCATCTCTTCCGGCTTCATCTGCGAATAATCCGGATAGCTGCGCTTCAAATAATTCAACGCCTGCACGTTGTCGTTCCTTGCGCGATAAACTTTCGCGATCGCCAGATTGACGCGCGGGCTGTTCACAGCGACGGCCGCGGCTGCGCCCAGTTCTTCGAGGGCCCAATCTTCGGTGCCGATGATCGAGAGCTGATCGGCTTTTGCGATGCGCTCGTCTTCATATGCACCGGCGGTTTCTTCCGCGACGGTCACGGTCTTGAGGTTCGCGACCGCGCGACCGATCAGCGAATCCGCAGAGAACTGCTGCCGCGCGTTGTTTCCGTTGCGCGCCATGTTGTCGAGGCGCTGTTTGGCGAGATAGCCGTACCAGTTGGCGTCATAGCGGGCCTGCAGTCCTTCATAAAGCGCTCGCGCTTCGGCGATCTTGCCGGCGCGTTCGCTGTCACGAGCGGCCCAGTACGCTGCCTTGCCCCGAAAATCCGTATTGTTTCCCGCGTAGACAGCGATATGTTCAGTCAAGAGCCGCGACGACTCGGCAAAGTTCTTCGCTTCGTGGGCCTGCCAGGCAATGTAAAACTGCGCGGGTGTGACCTCGACGTTGCCGGCGGAAAAGTTGACGGCGGCGCGGTAGTAGTAACTCGCATTCACATCGTCCTTGGCTTCTTCGGCCCGTTGGCCCAGCTGCACAAAAGTGCGCGTGGTCCAGATGCTCGCGGGAAAAGTGCGGCGTAATTCTTCAGCGGTGCTGCGCGCCTGGGCCCATTGTTTCGCGCGGCCATACGAGAGCGCGAGATTGTACATTCCTTCGGCGCGCGCATCGCCGATCGAGGTGGGAATCGCGGCTAACGCGGTCGTTGCTTCCGGAAACTTTCGCGCATTGGCGGCGGCAATCGCGCGCCGTGATTGTAATTCAAGAGATCCGGCGAACCGGGTCACCGCCTCGGTGTAGGAATCGTAGGATTCGCCAAAGCGCTTTGCGGCAAATAATTTTTCGGCGCGAGCGGTTGCTTCCTCGGCGCTGGCAGCTGATAGCGATGAGCCCAATCGCGTGATCGCCGCGGCGGCATCCGAACTTTCGGCCGAGGCCGGCGCAAAGAAATAAATCCGTCGGTACGCCGCGAGCGCCCGCGTAGTGTCGCCGGTTTGCTCGTACGATTTTGCGGTCAGGGACAGGGCCGCGCCGTCGTCGCGCGCGGCCAGAGGCTTCAGAGTATTGGCCACTGCTCCGGGCTGACCGTCTTGCAATTGAAACTGCGCGGTGCGCAGACGCGCCTCACGCGCGCGCAAAGAAGTCGGGTAGTCGTTCGCCAGTTTTTCATAAGCGGTGCGCGCTTCGGCGCGACGGCCTGCCTGTTCCAGAGCGTTCGCGCGCATCCACAACCCGTAATCGCCAATCACGCTGTAATCGCGAATCGCGCTCGTGTCCAAAACGCCGGCCGCGCCTGCGTAGTCCCGCACATTCAAGCGAATGCGCGCGTGGACCAATCTCGCCAAAGCGCCCGCCGTGGTCTTCGAATAATCCGATTCGATGCGGACCACCGCGTCTTCCGCGGGCAGCACTCCGCCCCGGGTCATTGAGCGCAGGGTCTCACGGGCCTTCAACTCCTGGGGCGTTTGCTGCAGGCTGCGGCAGCCGGCAATCAAAAACAGCGGCGCCACCGCGGCCACGATGGTGCTCATACTCAGGAAAACGAATGCGAAGCGATGTTTACGAATATTAATCATGGCAGTGTGATTAGATGCGAGCATTACGGGGGCAGTTCGTTATCTTAACACGGAGCGGCGCGGGCCAAACCATTTCAAAAGAGAATCCACAGATTACACAGATTCAGAAACACCCAAGCCACAAGAAAGCACAAAAAGCTCAAAATGAAGTCATAGAAAGCGCGATTCTTGTTCAAGGCGATCCTGATTAGGAGAGACTCTCCTTTGAGCCTCTTGTGCCTTTTCGTGGTTGTGTTTCTTATCTGTGTAATCTGCGTAATCTGTGGATAACCAGCGCCACGTTGCGCCATGAACTACTTTCAAGGATTATTGGCGAGTAACTTATGCGGCGCGAACGTGAATTTGGTTTAGTTGTAGGCGGAGTCTTGCTCCTGTTGAGCGCCTGGTGGATTTACCGTGGAAAGTTTCCGCTTGTCTCGAAGTATTTCCTCGCCACTGGCGCGCTCCTGTTGCTGCTCGGGCTTTTACTGCCCAGGGCCCTGGTGTGGCCCAACAAAGCATGGATGGGACTCGCTGAAGTCCTGTCTTACATCAGCACACGCATCATTCTGGGTGTGGTTTTCTTTGGCATCGTCACACCGATTGGCGTCATCAAGCGCCTGATGGGATGGGATCCGCTGAACCGGCGCGCAGCCGCGAGCGACTCTTACTGGCAACCCTATTCGGAACGACAGCGAAACACGCGCCATTATGAAAAGATGTATTGAGGATTCTTGATGTCGAAAGTTCAGGTCATCAGCGAGCTCTGGGAATTCATGCGCCAGAACAAGAAGTACTGGCTGGCGCCGATCGTGATCACTCTGATCGTCTTCGGCGTGGTGCTGGTGCTGGCCAAGAGTTCCGCGATTGCGCCTTTTATCTACACGCTGTTCTAACTCACCCGGTCATTGTCACAGCCAACCTACATACTCGGCGTTTCCGCCTTCTATCACGACTCGGCGGCGTGTCTGGTCGCTGACGGCGAGATCGTCGCGGCGGCCCAGGAAGAACGTTTCACCCGCACTAAACATGATCACAGCTTTCCAGTTCAGGCTGCGCGTTATTGCCTGCGCGAAGCGGGCATCACCGCCGCGGACCTGGCCCATGTCGGGTTTTACGACAAGCCGCTGCTGAAATTCGATCGGCTGTTGGAAACCTATCTCGATTACGCGCCGTTTGGATTTCGCTCGTTCCTCAAGTCTATGCCGCTCTGGCTCAAGGAAAAACTTTGGATGCCTGATTTGATCCGCACTGAGATGGGCAAAGCGGACGGCGAGACTGACGAGCGCAAAGCAAAGAAGGCCGGGAAAAAGTTCGAGTGGAAACTTCTCTTCGGTGATCACCACGAGAGTCACGCCGCCAGCGCTTTCTATCCCTCTCCTTTTGAAGAAGCTGCGATTCTTACCATCGATGGTGTCGGCGAATGGGCCACGAGCTCGATGGGAATCGGACGCGGCAACGACGTCACCCTGCTGAAAGAACTGCGCTTTCCCGACAGTCTCGGATTGCTCTATAGCGCCTTCACTTATTACACCGGGTTCCGCGTCAATAGCGGCGAATACAAAGTGATGGGCCTGGCGCCGTACGGCGAACCGAAGTATGTCGCCTTAATAAAGGACAAACTGGCGGAAGTCCGCGACGACGGCAGTATCCGCATGAATCACGAGTTCTTCAGTTACTCGCAGGGGCTGCGCATGACCAACACCGCCTTTGATCGAATCTTTGGCGGACGGCCGCGACGGGCTGAATCAACAATTACTCAGCGCGAAATGGATCTGGCCCGCAGCATCCAGGTGATCACTGAAGAAGTCATGCTTAAGATGGTGCAGCATGTGCACCGCGAAACGGGAATGAAGAAGCTCTGCATGGCCGGTGGCGTGGCGCTTAACTGTGTAGCTAACGGGCGCATTCTTCGTGAAGGTCCGTTCGAAGACATTTGGATTCAGCCCGCCGCCGGTGATGCAGGCGGCGCCATCGGCATCGCTCTCGCCATCTGGCATCGATATCTGGGAAACGCGCGGCTCAGCGCTGAGAAAGCCGGCACTTGGAAAAGTGGCGCGCGCGGCTCATCGGTGGATCACGCGCAGGATGCGCTTGCCGCTATCCCTCCGTACGATGATGGCATGAAGGGATCGTATCTCGGTCCGCGGGACACGGTCGAAGAGATCGAAGCCTTTCTGAACGCTAAGAACCTGCCTTACAAAAAGTACTCGCGCGAAGAGTTGCCCGGGGTCGTGGCTGACCTGCTCTCGTCCGAAAAAATAGTTGGATTGCACCAGGTCCGCATGGAGTTTGGCCCGAGAGCTTTGGGAGGCCGCAGCATCATCGGCGACGCGCGCTCGCCGGCGATGCAATCCGTGATGAATCTCAAGATCAAATATCGGGAAAGCTTCCGGCCATTTGCGCCCAGCGTGATGCGCGAACACGTTTCCGAATGGTTTGATTTGGATGACGACAGTCCTTACATGCTTTTGGTCGCAGACGTGCTGCCGGCACACCGGCGCCGGATGACGGCCGAGGAAGAAAAACTTTTCGGCATCGAAAAGCTGAACGT
>Ga0134124_10003154_pt1 | contig 13254 bp, 13 predicted proteins | sample KB304_FD_96880 | JGI IMG/M metagenome (GOLD analysis project Ga0134124, IMG submission 96880) | Terrestrial soil microbial communities without Nitrogen fertilizer from Kellogg Biological Station, Michigan, USA - KB3-0-4 | ecosystem: Environmental > Terrestrial > Soil > Unclassified ... | reverse complement strand
GACCATGGGGGTTCCAGGGGGTGATCCCCCTGGGGTACGTCGCGGCAAAAGCGAAAAAGCCCCCGAAGGGGCTTTGAGCAGGCTGAGCCAGCTCGTGGAGGTGAGGGGACTCGAACCCCTGGCCTCCTCCGTGCGAGGGAGGCGCTCTACCAGGCTGAGCTACACCCCCTGGAAGCACTTCGCAGCTTACAGGACGGACGAGGCAGTGTGGGGCCGGGGCGGACTGGGACTTTCCGGGACGTTCCCCCCACCCCGCTCTGCGGCCGTCACTCAAGATCAAGCCAGGGCCGGCCGCATCCTGCCCTACCTTGTGGGGCTAGGTGGGCCGCCCCAGGCCCCATAACCCCGGACAGGATTCCCCACAAGGTCGGACAGGATAACCGAGCGGGGCGGTCCCCGCATGGCTACCCGTAGCCCGCGCGGGCGGCCGGCCAGCATCGGCCCCCAGCTCAGCCGGGTTGGCGCCGCCTCGGTCACAAGCGCGGCTTGCCACAGTCCGGCCGAGGGTACCGGCTCAGGACCGAGCTATAGGTCGGCACTCCCAGGAACAGCAGAGAGCCCAGGGTGAAGCGAGTGGCGGCGCGGCAGTCCGTCGAGAGACCGACGCCGGGGCGTCAGCGGGAGCAGTCGGCCGCGGTCAGGAGGGCCGGCCGCGCCGGAGCGTCGACTCGAGCGGCCGGCACCGCGATTACTGGCAGCGCTCGGGCGGCCATCGTCCCTGCGGGCACTGGGCTGGCGATCGCGCCCGTGCCTGCGAGGGCCGGGCGCCAGTGGGCGAGGTGCGGCTCGGCGGCGGCGAGCAGGGTCGCGAAGATCTCGGCGGCGCCGTGGGCGCCGAGCAGGCCGGCCTCGTGGCCACGCCAGCCGCGTTCCCGGGAGCCGTCGAAGATCAGTTCATGGTCGGGGGTGTCGTGGGCTCCGGTGAACGCGATCCGGGTGCCGGCGGGCAGGGTGGCGCGGGAGCCGGGTGCGGCGGCCTGGTTCAGCGGCCGGTGTTCCCATAGTTCCAGCGTCTCCTCGGGGACGACGTGGCGGTCGCGCAGCGGGACCTGCCAGGCGCAGCGGCCGGGCCGGTAGAGACCGAGGCTGACGCGTACGCCGCGGCAGCGCAGGTGCAGGCCCCAGCCGTCGGGGCGGACCGCGCGCAGTTCCACGGGCACGGCGGTGCTGGTCGGGCAGAGCAGGTATCCGTCGTTCCGCAGCCGGCCAAGCCAGGCATCGAACGTCACGGCGACTGCCTTTCGCTGGTGGGTGAACGACCGCCATGCCGATCTGTCCGCACCGGCCGCCGGGCGTCGCCATCGGCCAGGCGCCACCGGGACGGGAGCACGGTTGGAGCTGGGCTTTCGGCGTGCCATGACGACCCCGCCCGCGGCTTGCGTGGGCGGCCGGACGGGCGCGGCGACTGTCGCGCGCGGTCCGGGTGCGCTGGCCCAGGTCGGCCCGGCCAGCCAGATGGCGCGGGTCACCCGGATCGAGGCGATCTACGTCAGGTGCTTCGAAATCCCTCGCGCCCTGCGCCGGGGACGGCCATGGAGCGGACCGGCGGCGCTATGACGTCGCCGCGGTGAGAACCGGAACGCGGGCGTCAGCGGACGCGAGGGCGTCGACAACGACAACACCGCGGACAGGGCGCGCTGGCCACCGCGCCGAGAGGCGCGAGGCTGGGCCGCACACGGTGGGTCACGGCACCATTATGCACAGCCCCTGCCGCCCGCCTCCACAGAAGTGAGATCAAGATCGCCCGATGCGGGCCGACGGAGCGGCCCGCGACGGGACGAACTCGTCGCGGGCGTGTCCGACGGCGCGAGGAATCGCCCGTGGCCGGCGCCAGCGAGCCAGCGTTCTCGCGCGGCCCACGGGACGTGGGGCACCGCCAGCCGTCGGCAGCCGACCACGGGAGCAGTCAGCCGCCGACAGCGGGGCGCAGGGGCCGGACCTCGGCATCCTCGGTGCCCACCGAGGCCCCGTCCCCGGTCGCCGCCGGAGCGGCGGCGGCGGGGGCGGGGGCCGGAGGCGGCGCGGTGAGACCGCCGTGGGTGCCGGGCGGATTGACCTGCACCCGTCCCGGCCGGGACGTCGGCGGGCGGACGTTGGGCCGTCCCGCCGGGCGGGCGGCCGTGACCCGCACGTTGTTCGTGTAGCCGTCGTCCGGCTGGGCCGGCTCGAGCCCGGCCGAGGTGGCCGGCGCCGGGGAATAACCGCCGAGGTCGACGGTGTCGGCCCGCGCGGTGGCCAGCTCCTCCTCGGTGAGCGGGGCGTCGCGGTCGCTGGAGAGGCGGACGGGCGCGTATTCGGGCGACGGCGGACCACCGGCCCAGACGTGCGGCCGGCCCTGAAGCCCCGCGGCGGCCGGCACGCCCGATCGGGATTCCCCGGACGCGCCCGGCGCCGATGCCCGGCTGGGGCCCGGGGCGCCGGAACCGTGGGCGCCGGAACCGTGGACGCCGTGGGCCAATGCCGCCTGGGCGCCGCCCGGGCGAGCGGCGCGACGGGCAGCTCGCTCGTCGGCGATCCGCCGGTCACGAGCGGCCCGGGAGGCGGCCAGCCGGCGTTCGGTCCGCGCGGAGCGCCGCAGGTGCGAGACATACACCCCGAGGCCGACGTCGACCAGCAACTGGACGACGATCCACATCCCGGCGAGGCCGATCGCCAGGCCGACGGTGACCGGCACGGCGGCGACCAGCACGGACAGCCGCTGCCGACGCAACCGCAGCAGGGCGCGCCGTTCGGGGTCTACCTGCTTCGATCGGGCCACCGGACGAGTCGGCCCGACCGGCACGGTGTGCGCGGTCTGGTCCAGGTCGCCCCGCGCCCGCTCGTCGCCGGCCATCCCGCGCGAAGGCACGGCCGGCCGGGCGGCGACGCGGCCACGCTCCTGGGCACTGGCCGCGCGATCGCCTGGGGTCTTCGCGAGCTCGCCCGGCCGGCCGGCCTCGCGGCCCGGAGCGGTCGCGCGGCCGGCTCCGGCGCCAGGCGACGCGGCGGCCTGGGGGGACGTTCCGGCGACCGCCGGGGACACCCGGTCACCGGACGCCTCGCCCGAGGTGCCGAGGTCGGCGCGGCGCAGGTCGTCGGCCGAGAAGTCGAGGTCGTCGGCGTCATCGGCCAGGTCGCCGTCGTCATCCGCCTCGATCGCGCCAAGGCCGACCGCCTCCAGCAGGACCGGCTGAGCACGGCCACCGCGGCGGGAAAGGACCCGCATGGCGGTGGAGAACTTCTCGGCAGACCGCTGCTCCAGGGCACCATCGTGGCGCCGGAGCCACATCGGGATGAGAACGAATCCCCAGACGCCGACGATCGCCAGCCAGATAAGGGCGCTCACGGGGAGATCACCGCGTTCCCACGGCTGGTCGTCGCGACGCCGACGGTGGCGGTGCTTGCCGGCCCGCCCTGGTGGCGCCGGTCGAAGCGACGGGTCGCGCAGAACGCGCCGGTCGCCAGCCGCGTACCGTGCCGGCGTTCGCCACGCGACGCCGAACGCGCACGGAGCGCGGGAGTGCCGGCCATGTGCCGCCGCCTTCCAGGTTCCGCTCGAACCGCGTCCCGCTCGGACGCCGCGACAGATCTGGCTGGCGCGGGCCCGGGGGCTGCCGTCGAACGCGTCGACCGGCCTGCTTGTCCTGCCGGCTCGAACGTGGTGGGTTTCTGATTTCGTGCTTGACGCTAGTGAGAGAAAACCGCCGGGTCACCGACCACAAGGCCGCGTGTCGCACAACGGAGGCGACTGTCAAGCCCACGGGTGCGCCTGGTCGCTCAACAGGTCGGCCGGACGCCGCGCGATTCGCCGCCCGATCGCGCGAACGGCCGGCCGGCGAGCGATCCCGCTTCCCGGGCCGTCATGACAGCAACAGGTCAGCAAGGCGACTGCACGTTGGCGGCAACGCGATGACAACAAGACCGCCGGTCGCCGCGGGTTATGCCTGCGGGCGCCTTTCGGCGGCCCGAGCCGCGTGCCAGCGAGACAGCAGCCCGCCGGGGACGTCCTCGGTGGTGACCGCGTAGCCGATGTGGTCGCGGTACTGGCCGTCGATGGCGAGGTAGCGGCGGTGCATGCCTTCCTCGCGGAACCCCAGCTTCTCCAGCACCCGTCGGCTCGCGAGGTTCTCCGGCCGCACGTTCGCTTCCAGCCGGTGCAGTCCGACGGGACCGAAACAGTGGTCGACGACGAGAGCGAGCGCGGTCGGCGTGATACCGCGACCCGCGTACCCCTGGTCCACCCAGTAGCCGACATGAGCGCTGTTGAAGGCGCCGCGCACGATGGTCGACACGGTGATCTGGCCCACCAGCGCGCCGCCGTAAATGGTTCCGAACGGCAGCGCCGAACCACTCCTGGCCTGCCTGCGCAGTCCGCGCAGCATCTGGTTGTAGACGCTGAGGGTCTGGCGCTGGGCCCAGCCGACCCGAATCCCGGTCAAGCCCGGCGGGGTCGCCTCCCACGGCGCGAGCCAGTCTCCGTTGCGGCGCCGCACCTCCACCCAGGTCGGGCCGTCCAACATCCGCAGCGGGCGGACCGCGACCGGCCCGTCGGCCAGCCGCGCGGGCCAGCCGGGCGGGTTCACCGGCCCGGGTCTCTGCGGTCGCCGGCCACACCCGCGGCGCCTGATGGGTGATCGCCGCCGCGGAGCTGGTCGAGGGCATGACCGACGACGGCCCCGAGCACGCCGAGACCATCCCGCACTCCGCCCGTCGAGCCAGGCAGGTTGACGACCAGCGCCCGCCCGGCGGTCCCGGCGAGCCCTCGGGAGAGCACCGCGGTGGGCACCTTGTCCCGGCCGGCGGCCCGCAGCGCCTCGGCCAGCCCCGGAACGTCCTGGTCGAGCACCTCGGCCGTCGCCTCAGGGGTGACGTCGCGGGGCGAGAGCCCGGTGCCGCCGGTGGTGACGACCAGATCCGCGCCACCCGCGAGCGCCGCCCGCAGCGCCGCGACGATCCGCTCCCGGTCGTCGGGCACGACGACGGGACCGTCGACGGCGAAGCCGAGCTCCGCGAGCCCGCCGGCCAGCAGCGGGCCCGAGCGGTCCTCGTACGCGCCGACGGCCGCCCGATCGGAGACGGTGACGACACTCGCCCGGGCGCCTGCCGGCACCCGCGCCGGCCCGGTCACCCAGCTTCTCCGGTCCCGCCGTCCGGCTCGGCGACCTCGGGGCGCCGCCAGTCGCCGCTGCGCCCGCCGGACTTCGCCAGCAGCCGGACTCCCGTGAGCTCCGCCGCCGGATCCACTGCCTTCACCATGTCGTGCAGTGTCAGCCCAGCGACCGCCACGGCCGTCAGCGCCTCCATCTCGACGCCGGTGCGGCCCGTCGTCCGCACGGTCGCGACGATCTCCACGGCCTCGTCGGCCACGGTCAGGTCCACCGTCACCCCGGAGATCGGCAGCGGGTGACAGAGCGGCACCAGGTCGGACGTCCGCTTCGCGCCCATGATCCCGGCGATGCGCGCGGCGCCGAGCGCGTCCCCCTTGGGCATCCCCGAGCCGCGCAGCAGTTCGACCACCGCCGGGCTGACCAACAGCCGGCCGCCAGCGGTGGCGACCCGGTGTGTGACGTCCTTGGCCGACACGTCGACCATCCGGGCGGCGCCGGTGGAGTCGACGTGGGTCAGCCGAGGCGGGTTGTCCATCTAGGCATTCGCTCCCAGGGCGGAGATGCCGGCGACGGCCAGGTCGGGAGCGCCCCGCACCGCCTCGGCGAGCGGGGCGTCCGCCTCCTGGCTGGCGAGCAGGATCGCGGTCAGCCGGTCGCCTGCCTCGACCTGCGTGACGTCCTCGGGGACGACGAGCAGCGCGTTCGCGCCGGCCAACGTGGACATGTGGTGCGAGCCCTGCCCGCCGGCCGAATGGGCGACGAGGGCGCCGTCGGCGCCGTAGCCCACCCGGACCCGCGGGAACGACCGCTTTCCCGGCGGAGAGGTCAGCCGGTCGGCGACGGTGACGAGTGGCCGCGCCCGGTCCGGCCCGGGCAGCCCCCGCATCCGGCGCAGCGCCGGGCGGACGAACAGCTCGAACGACACCAGCGCGCTGACCGGGTTGCCGGGCAGCGTGAAGACGGCGACGCCGTCGATCACGCCGAAACCCTGCGGCTTGCCGGGCTGCATGGCGATCCGTTCGAACCGGACCTCACCGGTGGCGGCCAGCGCCTCCTTGACGACGTCGTGCGCTCCGACGCTGACGCCGCCGGTGGTGACGACCGCGTCCACCTCGGGCAGAACCGCGCGCAGCACCGCGGAGAACTCGGCCGGGTCGTCGGGCACCCCCGTCAGGCGGCGCACCTCACAGCCTGCCTCGCGGGCGGCGGCGGCCACGGCGTGGCTGTTCGAGTCGACGATCTGGCCGGGGCCGATCGCGGTGCCCACGTCGACGAGCTCGCTGCCGGTCGAGAGCACGGCGACGCGGGGCCGCGGGTGCACCGGCGGGCGGGCGACGTTGACGGCGGCCAGCAGTCCGATCTGCGCCGCGCCGAGCAGAGCCCCGGCGGGGAGCACCAGGTCACCGGGGGCGATGTCCTCGCCGGCACGCCGGATGTGCAGGCCGCGCGGGGCCGGCCGGTGGACGGCGACCGTCTCCGTGCCGCCGTCGGTCCACTCCAGCTGGATCACCGTGTCGGCGCCCAGCGGGAACGGGGCCCCGGTCATGATCCGCACGGCGGTGCCGGGCTCGACCGGGGTGACGCGGGCCGCGCCGGCGGCGATCTCGCCGGTTACCGGCAGCCGGACCGGCGCCTCGGGCGTCGCCTGCTCGACGTCGGCGGCGCGCACCGCGTAGCCGTCCATCGCCGCGTTGTCGAAGCCGGGGAGCGCTACGGTCGCGCGGACGTCGACCGCCAGTACGCAGCCCTGCGCCGCCGCCAGCGGCTGCCGCCGCGCGGTCAGCACGCGCACCGAATTCTGAATGTCCGAAATATGCTCGTCGACCGTTTTCACCGGTGCTCGCCCCGCTCCCTGAAGAACCACGGAACTCCGCGACCTGCCTGGGCAGCCAGCCTCCTGCTGACGGCTCGGAGCGGGCCGTGACAGCGGTCGAGGGCCCGGCACCTGAGCGGTCCGAGCGGCGGCGTGCCCAGACAGTCGCATGTCCCAGACCCGGAGCGTTTCGGTCGAGCACCGCCACCGTCAAGGGATGTGGATGGCCTGTTGCTTCTCAACCCAGCAGGCCACGCTCGTTGCTGGCGCGCAAGTGGGGGTCTGAGCAGGCCAGATGTGGAGCGGTTGATGTTACAGTGGCCCTAGTTGTCCGCCTTTGGGCCTCCGTTGGCGACGTACTCCTCCAGCCACGGGTAGATCTCCGGACCCAGATCGGGCCGTTCGCAGGCCAACCGCACGATTGCCTTCAGATAGTCGACCCGGTCCCCGGTGTCATAACGACGCCCGGTGAAGACGACGCCGTGTACCGGCTCGTTCGCGTCGTCGCTGGCCTGCGCCAACTCGCGCAGCGCGTCGGTCAGCTGGATCTCGCCACCCCGCCCGGGCTTCGTCCGGCGCAGGACGTCGAAGACGGACGGCGCGAGCACATAGCGGCCGATGATGGCGAGGTTGCTCGGTGCCTCGTCGGCCGGCGGCTTCTCGACCAGGTCACGGATCCGCACGGTCCGGTAGCGGCCACCGACCGAGACGGGGTCCGGGTCGACGGTGGCGACGCCGTACAGCGACACCATCTCCTCCGGCACCTCCATCAGGGCGATGACGCTGCCCCCAAACCGCTCCCGGATGGCCAGCATCTCCTCGAGCAGGTGGTCGCGCTCGTCGATGAGATCGTCGCCGAGCAGCACCGCGAACGGCTCGTCGCCGACGTGCGGGGCACCGCACAGCACGGCATGCCCAAGGCCGCGCGGGGCGCCCTGCCGGACCGAGTGCACGTCGGCGAGCTCGGCGGACGACCGCACCCGCGCGAGCCGGGTCTCGTCCCCCTTGCGCTCGAGCGCGAGCTCCAGCTCGGCGTCCCGGTCGAAATGGTCCTCGACGGCCTTCTTCGAACCGCTCGTGATGAGCAGGACGTCCCGCAGACCGGCGCGGGAGGCCTCCTCGACCACGTATTCGATGGCCGGCCGGTCGACAACGGGCAGCATCTCCTTCGGCACGGCCTTCGTCGCCGGAAGGAACCGGGTCCCGAGGCCCGCGGCCGGAATAACCGCCTTCGTCACTGGCATAGCCGAAACCTTAGTCGGCCCAACTGTCCGCGGCACAGCCATGGGCGCACACGCCGGTTAACACCACACCGGGACGCTCGCCGCTCTCCCGGGCTTCCCGCGGCCGCCGGGTGTGCCTGTGCCACAGCGGGAACCGCCGATCGCGGCCCACCACGGCCGAGGGCCAGCACCAGCACTGCCACTCCGTCAGGCGTCGTCGGTCCCGAGCCGCCCTCGGCTCGCCGGAAAGGCCGTCCGCCGCTCGATGGTGTCGCAGGCCTGCATTAGGCGGCCAGACGTGGTCGCCGGTGACCTTCGCGTCGGGAGTTCTCCCCCCGGAAGGCGACTTCAGGCAGTCTGGACCGATGCTGGAGGAGGGGCGTCCCGATGCCGCGCGGGCGGGCGGCGGCGATTGCCAGCGCCCAGGCGGCGGCCCTGCGCGCGAGCCGGACGGCACCCCGGGAAGCGGCCCGGGCGACGCCGCCGACCGCGCCGCGAGCGTCTCCGGCGATGCCAGTCCGGCCAGCCCGGGCGCTGGTTCTTTGTCCGAGGCGGACGGGGTTGCCCAGGCCAAGGCCGATCTGCGCCGGACACTCGCGGCCCGCCGGGCGGGCGGCGGCCCGCGCCCTGTGCCCAAACCCGGGACCGGTGCGTCCGGGTCCTGGCGTGGGCCGGCGGCCTCGGCCGTGCGGGCACGGCGGGCGGCCGGGGGCGGGGACGAGATCACCCGCCGCGTGCTGTCGCTGCCGGAGGTGGCCGTGGCCACGACCGTCGCCGCGTTCGCGAGCTTGCCGGGCGAGCCGGACACGATCCCGCTGCTGGACGCGATGCGCGCCCGCGGCCTGCGGGTGCTGCTGCCGGCGCTGCGGGGCGACCTGGACCTGGACTTCCGGGAGTACACCGGGACCGTGGTACCCGGAGCGATGGGTACGCGGGAGCCACCGCGGGCGTCGGCCATCGTCGAGCTCGCGCGTGCCGACGTGGTGCTGGTCCCCGCCGTGGCGGTGGACGAGCACGGGCGCCGGCTGGGGCGCGGGGGCGGGTCGTACGACCGCGCGCTGCGCCGGGTCCGTCCGACGGCGACACTGGTCGCCGTCGTCGACAACCTCGCGATCGTCGACGAGGTGCCAGTCGACGCGCACGACCTGTCCGTCTCCATCATCGTGACCCCGACCCGGCTGGTGCATTGCGGCGATCCGCCCAAACCGGGCGCTTAGCGCCCTCCCCTGCGTGATCCGGGGTGCTACTTGACCTTCGGGCGCGCAGGTTGACGGTGTCAGGCCGGGAGCGGGTCTCGCTGGTCGGTTCGGTGTGGTGGCTGGGTTGGTCTGTCCGGCTTGGCGGGGTGCGGCGGTCCGCCCGAACCTGGCGCGGAGCGACCTTGGGTGTGAAAGCCCTGGTCAGGGGGCTGGTGGGCTTGGTGTGACGGGTCGGATACCGGTCCGCTGGGCAGAGGCGGAACGCGAGCGGGGGTCGAGCGGTTAGAGTTGGCAGTCGCCACCTACGAGTGCCAGCCCCGGGCCGCGCCCGCGGCCAGACAGGTCCAGACTCGGGGCCGAGCAGTCCGGTTTCGGCCGACGGTCCGGGTCTGGTCTCACGGCCGCGCTTCGCCAGCCGAGCGCGGGGCCGGCACCCGGCCAGCCCGACAGGGCCCGTGCCTGGTCACCTGTACAGGCTCCGCGGCTGGCCAGATCGACACAGCGAGGGAGACCGTGCCGACTTACCAGTACCGCTGCACCGCCTGTGGCAACGACCTCGAGGCGGTGCAGAGCTTCAGCGATGCCGCCCTGACCGAGTGCACGGTCTGCGGAGGCCGGTTGCGCAAGGTGTTCGGCTCTGTCGGCCTCGTGTTCAAGGGCAGCGGGTTCTACAAGACCGACAGCCGCTCCGGCTCGTCAGCCACCGCCCCCGCCCAGCGCGCCAAGGACGGCGCGGACGCGGGCGGCAAGGACACCCCGAAGACCGAGGGCACCGGCACGTCGACGGCGACCGCCGACTCGGGCTCGTCGCCGGCCGCCGGGTCGAGCGCTACCGCGTCCTCGGCATCCTCTGCCTCGACGTCGTCCGCCAGCGCCGCCTGACAGTTACCGACGCGACGCACCGCCGGCCAGACGCCGCTGCCGCCGCCGGCCCGGCTCCCGGGCTCGGCGGCCGGCGCGCGCCCGGCGCTGCCCGAGGCACCTGCGCGAAGCTGTCGCGCCTTGATGGGCTGGCTGCCGCACGAGTCCCCGGCATCTTTGTGCCGGCCGCGCGCCGAGAGGATCCAGGCCGTAAATCGGGTGCCCTGGTTCCGTTCTCCGGCGGCCCGTCAAAAAGAGCACAGGATAGTGCGCAAAGAAGGCCGCCGAACGCTGGGCCGAACGCCAGGGACCTGCGTTCCAGAGGAACGAGGGCCTCTGTGGAAGCAGGCCGACGAGCGACCTGCCCAGCTGCCCGTTGGATGCGTTCGCTCCTGCAACAACCGGTAGCAGGCCGAACCTCGACGAACACTGAGCCCACCGAAGGAAGTGCGCGAAGCCTAGGGCTTCCTGCGTCGATAGTGCTCAAGGATCCAGACGTCGATCTCGCGCTTGCGCCAGACCCGGGTTCCCTTGGCACCACTACCCGCGGGCGCGTTGATGATCTGCAAGGGCTCCGGAAACCGAGGGTCCTTGCGTGTCCAGTAGTCAACCGCCTGGCGTGTGATCTTCAGTTGGAACGCGATGTCCCCGATGCCGACCAACTGCTCACCGTCGTCCACGGCGGACATCGTAGCCACTTTGCTCTCGCGCTAGACAGCCACCATCGGATGTTTTGCGGTTTAGCAATTCAGCGGGCGGAATCCCGATGCCAACCGACCCGGGCGATCGTCCGGCGATGAGTCCATGAGTCGATGAGCAGGATCGGACTATGACGACCGAGAACCAGCCAACCCGCAGCTCCCCGGCGGAAGACAGCGCTTCCGGCGCTGGCCACGATGCGGACACCGAAGCCGCTCCGGAACCGGAGACCAGCCGGTTTCCCGATACCCGGAAGGCCGGCCCCGTACCGGTCGCGGCCGCCTCCCAGCCGGCCCGTCGAATCGACCTCGACTGGGAGCGCGAGCCAGGAACCGAGATCGACCCGGAGGACTCGCGCGGCGGCCGCGCCGACAATCTCGCCCGGCTACTCGACGACGTCCCGCCGCACCACGTCGACCACTGACGCCACGACCACCCGCGTCGACCGCTGACGCCACAACCGCTGACGCCAGGTGGGCCGTCGCCGAGGTTGCCGCCCGTCAGCCCAGCGTGGCCGCGACTTCGGCGAGCAGGTCCGCGAAGGCTTTGGGCGCCTCCAGGTGGGCCGCGTGGCCGCAGCCCGGCAGCACCCGGACCGGGAGCCCCAGCTCCCGGTGCAGCGCCGCCGCCGCGCGATGGCGCACCTCAGGGGAACGCTCGCCGACCGTGACCACCACCGGTCCCGGCGTGGCGACGGGCGCCGCCGGCTCGAACCGCAGGAACATCGCCAGGTCGCGCGCTACCGCGCCGGGGTCGGCCGGCGCGTCCTCGGGGCGCCAGCTCGGCCCGTAGAGCGCGCGGCCGAAGGCCGGAACGCCGCCGCTGGCGTACGCCTCAGCCATCGGCGCGAGCAGCCCGGGCAGCAGCGAGCCGACGGCTGGCTCGTGCAACACCGCGGCGGCCAGCGGCATGCCGGCCGCCAGCGCGGCCAGGCCCAGCGTCGCGCCCCCGCTCACCCCGCCGAACACGACCGCCGGCCGCACCCCCTCGCCCGGCGGTGTCTCCCCGCTGACGACAGGCGCCCGCGCGGGCACGCGCACCGGCCAGGGCGCCGCATGTGGCACGGAGGCCCCGCCGACCAACGGCACGGAGGCCCCGCCGACCAACGGCACGGAGGCCCCGCCGACCAACGGCACGGAGGCCGCCTCGAGGGCGCCGCGCACCATCGCCAGCTCGCGGTCCAGATCGCCGGTCGACGGCCGATCGGGCGCGAGTACCAGGCGTTCCCCCAGCGCCGCACGGACTCCGGCCCAGATCGCCCCCGTCGTGGCCGCCCCATGCAGCAGCAGGAACGACGCGGCTGACGTCGTCCTGGCCACGCCTGTTCCCACGGCCACCCATCCTCCCGACATCCGGCTCCGGTACCTCCGGCCGCCTCGAGCCACGCCCGCACGCCCCAGACCGAGGTCGCGCAGCGGGCGCCACCGACCTACGGGGCCGCCAGCACGCGGGGCCGCCGACATCATCGGGCCGCCGGCGCGGCGAACCAGACGGGCCGCCGGAGTCGACTCAGGAACGTAACAATCGGCTGGTTGATCGGAAACACAGGAATCTCTACCGTCACCTGCATGTACACGAGCCTGTATACAGGTTCGTATTCAGGGGGATGGGTGTTGCGAAGTGTCCGCAGTTCCGCGTCCGCCGCCGCGGTGGCGGGGCGATGCTCGTTCAGAGACCAGGCGTCGACGGTTCGGCGCCGTCCGCGAGCCTCGACCCGGCTGGTCCGGCGCCTCGCGAGCGCCAGGCCGGTCCCCGATGGCGGATGCTCAGCTTCATGACAGCGACGCAGCCGCCGACGGCACGACCGTCAGGCCAACAGCCGGCCGGGGGGCGGCAGCCAAGCACGCCGGTAGTTACCCAGCGGCCGGCGCCGCGTCCGTCCATCGCCGGCAACCTGCGAGAACACGCCTACATCGAGTTGCGGCAACGGCTGATGACGGGAGAGTTCTCGTTTCGCGACCGGCTGACCGAGGAGCGGCTTGCCGGGCTGCTCGGGGTCTCCCGAACCCCGGTCCGGGAGGCGCTCACCCGTCTCGCTAGCGACGGTCTGGTCGAGAAACGTGCGGACGGAGGCTACTACCCGGCCGAGCCGGATCTCGACGGACTGCGCGATCTGTACGAGATCCGGATCGTGCTCGAGCTGCACAGCCTGCAACGGGTGGCGGAATCCGGTATTCCCCACGACGCCGTGTTGCTGGAACCGCTGCGCGACGACTGGCGGGCACTGCTCGCCGCGCCACCAGACCCTGACCCTTCCTTCGTCGCGCTCGACGAGGGCTTCCACCTCACGCTTTGCCGTGCGTCCGGAAACCTCGAGCTCGCCAACATGCTCGACGCCATCAACGCCAGGATCCGGCCCGTCCGGATGCACG
>Ga0134124_10003152_pt1 | contig 13257 bp, 7 predicted proteins | sample KB304_FD_96880 | JGI IMG/M metagenome (GOLD analysis project Ga0134124, IMG submission 96880) | Terrestrial soil microbial communities without Nitrogen fertilizer from Kellogg Biological Station, Michigan, USA - KB3-0-4 | ecosystem: Environmental > Terrestrial > Soil > Unclassified ... | reverse complement strand
TTGAATTACTTCAACCGCCCCATGACTCGGGGCCAGACTGGCTCGCTGCACCTTGTCTGTAGCGGACTTTCACCGCCAACATATTGCCGATTTCACCGGCGCTCCCCCGTAGGGGTGAAATGTCCCTGCGCTCAACTCTACGCCACTTCTAACGAAGCTAGGAAGTCCACGTCGGTGTCCGTAACTATAAACATCGCACCCCTACGGGGTTGCCGGGCGCAACGCTCGATTCCCTGCTCTGAGTTCCGGGTGACCTAAGTCCCGCCCCAAGTCCCACTCTTAATCACACCCGCGCCCGCGTGCAAGCTTGCGGTATGCTTCCAGCGCTGCATCCTTCACTGACTGCTCGACCAGCGGGAACGTTGAAAGCACGTGCGCGAACTCTTCTTCAGTCAGGCCGTAGAGGTGGGCGATCATACCGTCGAGTTCGGCTCGCAGCCTGGCGCGCCCGGTGGTAGCGGTGACTCCGTTCTTGTGACTGCCCAGGCCGGCTTCGCGCGCGAGCTCATCGAACTCCGGCGTCGTGCACGTCAGCGCCGCCGCCCGATTCATGATAGGAGCGAACGCGGCATCCCCGCGCGTAAGACGTGGCACAGGAAGCTGATAAACATAGAACATATTGCAGTGGGCGGTGACCTTCTGTCGTATCACATAATCACAGGCGAGACTGTCCAGCACCGCCAGAACAAAAAGCAGTTCGTCATATCGCCTGAATTCCTGCGACAGGATGATCGTGTTGCCGGCAAAGACGCGGCGCGGGATGATTGCCGCAATCAGCGTTCTCATATCGGTGTTGCGCGCTACATCTCTGAACGCCAAACGATACTTCTCATAAGGCAGCTCCTGACCTTGTTCGATCCCACCGCGTCCGATGACTGCCTTTCGGCTCTTCTTCTCGTTTAGCCAGTACCGGGGTCCTCCGAATCTATGGTCGAAGTGATGAATCATCTTTCCCTCGTAGAGCGGAACCCGTCCGGACGATGATTCGACGTGGAACAAGTAGCTATCAGTAGTCATGTTAAAATCGGAGCCGAGAGTCAGCTTCCAGGCGCCGGTGATCTCTTCACCAAGCACCGGGAACTGGAACATCTTCCTGGCAATTTGAACATCGATCTCACTTTTGAATTCCATTATCGAGAGCGAATCGGGTGATAGTCGGCGAACGAGATCTACACTGAGGAACAATGAGCCTTCTTTGGGAAATCGAGCGAGGTCTTCGACATTGTGGCGCATGAAGGCGGATGGAAAGCTGGTTGTCTGCTTACCCTTCTCGAATGAGAGCACGACGAACTTAAAGCGGCTATCAACCCCTTCAAACACCATCTTTCGATTCTCGAAACCGAACAGCCCGGTGATCAGCGTTCGCGAGAACAGCATCTCTCGCATCTGTTTTCCACCCAGGTCGGTGTAGATTCCGCTCGGGATAACGATCCCGCACTCGCCGCGGTCGCGAAGCAGATTGTAGCTTTGTTCGATGAAGTAACTATATAGGTTGATTTTTGATCCCACATTCCTGCCATTCACAATCGAGAGCTGGTTTTTGTATTGCCGAGCAGTTTTGAAATACTTCGCCACATGTGGGAATCGGCTCGTGTATTCGAGCCAAACCTTTCTTAGACCTCGATCCGCCATCAGCTTAGCGTGCTGCTTTTTCCAATCCTCAATCCGGATCTTGTTCTTCTGAATCGCCGGCACGTACTCCTGAAAGAACTCTTTCTCATCGGTCTGAAACACTTCCCAGGGCGGGTTTGTGATAATGGCATCGAAGCCGCCATGCTCGTTGATGACTCGATCGAACTCGTAGCCCCAGTGAAACGGATGCAACGCCTCGATGTCTTCGATCTTCAAGCTCCGCTTCTTCGGCTTGCCTTCTTTCTTCTTCGAATCATCCCAGGTCGCTTCTTCGAATTTGATGCCGAGATTCACAAAGCTATTCAGTAGTATGTCATTCAGAGTGCCGCGTGCTTCTTTCTTTTTTTCGTCGATGCTGTCGCGCAGCTTCCGCAAGTCGTCAGCATAGGTTGCAGTGTGGCGGTAGTCGTCAATCAAGCGGTTCTTCTCGTCGAGCACTTCGCGATAAGGTTTCACAGACAGATTTCCCTGCGCGTGACGCTTGTCGAAGTCGCGATCGTCAACGTGCACGAGTCCAATCAGCGAGTTGCCTGCCAGAATGTTGAAGTCGATGTTGGGCAGCGGCTCGAGTTGCTCGGCCGTCTGCGCCGAGGCGACCAGTGCGAGAAACAGGCGGAGCTTGGCTATCTCGACCGCCTCCTCCATTATGTCCACGCCGAACAGGTTGTCGGTGACAATCTTCTTCTTGATGTTGTAAGCGATGCCTGGATGCTTTCGCTCCATTCGCGCGAGCCAGTGAGACAGATTGTTGTCGTCGAGGGATAACTTGATTTCCCCCACTACCACCGAGTAGATCTTGATGAGCGTTTTCATCGCCGAAACCAGGAACGCCCCCGAGCCGCACGCCGGATCGAGCAGCCTCAAGTCAGGCAACACATTGTCGATCAACTCGCGGCAGAGCTGCGCGTCAAGATTCATCAGCATCTCGGCGATGGATTCGAACCGGCGGGCGGGCAACGCGCCGGGAATTGCCGGCTTGTTGACCCGGTCCAGGATCAGTTTGTGAATCGTTCGTTCACAGAGATACTCGGTAATCTCTGGCCGTGTGTAGTAAGCGCCGAACGCTTCCTGGTTTATATACTTTTCAAATATGTAGCCGAGCACGTCGGGGTTCAATTCGTTGTCTTCACCACCGGGAGTGTCGTTCAAGTTCCACGAGTATCGGCCAAAGAGCGCAAATAGATTGTCGAAGGCTTTGTCGGCAATATTAATTCCCTTCCAGTCCAATTCGATCCGATGTTCGAGGAAGAGGCCGCCGTTTAGATACTTGATCGTCCCCAAAAGCGTGCGCGTCTCCTGGCTCCGTTCCCGCTCGGGTTTGGCGAAGCCTTCAAAGAACAAAGTGGCCAGGAACTCCGAATAGTAGAGGTCGCGCCCCCGCTTGCGGCTCTCCGCGAGCTTGTTCTGGAGATACAGGCCGTCACCGTTGTTGATGAAGAGTTTCTTCTGAAGGAAGTAGACGAACATCAACCTGTTGAGCATTATCGAGGCATACCAGCGGCGGTCGCGCTCGTCGTCGATACCTTTGATGAATTCCAGAAAGGCGATGTGTTCCTGCTGGAACTCGGCGTAGAACTTCCTGGTGACTTGTTCAATATCGAGCGCCTTCTTCAGCCGAGTCGCGACCTCCACGATGGCCAGCCGGCCGCCGTCGTCCAGCTCGCTGATATCAACGGCCATCGAGCCTAGCTTTGACAGAAAGAGGTCACCAGGCTGCGCCTTGAAGTAAGATTGCTCACGGGGATACGACTTGCCGTCTTCGCGTTTGACCCAATACCAGAGACTCTGAGTTCGCTTGCCATCGACGAATATCAGGAGATTCTCGTGATAGTGCTTTGCCGTTTCCTTGTGGATAGCCGCGCGCGTTTTCGCATCGGGAATCCGGCCGTCCGATGCAGTGACTTCGAAAACTACGACGCCCGAGAGTTCTGCAATCTGAACGCGCAAGAAGCTTGCGTCGGCGGCCTCAACCTGGGCAGGCCTCGGCGAAGCGGGCTGTCCCCAGCCAAGTTCATCAATAAATAGACGCTTGAATTCGAATTGTTGGAGGAGGTCCAGGATTCTGGGTATGTTCAGCTTGGCCATCTGACCTCAGCAATATAGCGGTACCCAACACCGGCGGCCAATTCCGTAATCATGCTGGAAAGCGGACGCTTCTTTGCGAGCCTTGCGGTCCTTTGCGTCTTTGCGCTGTGAATTTCTTTCTCTTGCTGGGAAATACTCAGCGCAAAGACGCAAAGAACCGCAAAGCTCGCTAAGAAGCCGGCGCGCCGATTAGGCGGTAAACAGAAGGTTCCGTGATTATTTCAGTTCGAGGACAGGGTCGGCTCAATAATACTGCTTTATGTATCCGTAGGCTCGATCGAACAGCTCTTGATCGGTATGAAGCTTGTACTTGAGCAGCGCGCGACGAAGCTCTTTCTGCACCAACCGTTCTCCCTGACTGGTCTGCTGCCAATCAGGAAAGCGAACCGTCCTCACGATCTCGTCGATGTCTGCAACAATCCGCTCGACGATGATGTGCGTGTTATTGCCCTTGGCCTCATTGAACAATTCGGTGAGCGCCTCCTTGGCCCTGTCGCGTTCCTCGCTTGGATCGACTTTCTTCTCGCTTTCGACGACCTCCGCCGCAAGCTCGAGAATCTCTTTCAGGAACTGAAGACTATTTAAAAATCCTTCCTCGTGACGCTGCTTGATCTTTTCCAACCGTTCGCCGAGCGCGACGAAGATAGGATTGCCAAGGTGGCGGCGCAGTCTGGCGACTAGCATGATTTCGATCTCGCGGCTCTTCTTCTCAGGATCATCGGACTGAAGAATGCTCTCGAGCACTTGTGCATCCATCACCAGCGTCTCAACGTCGTCCCGAACCGACTCGACGTGCACGTTCTGGTTAATCAGTTCCACCGTCTTCGCGCCCAGTGCGTGCCAGAGCAGCTTGCCGTTGCCGCTCGGCGGCTTCACTGACTCATATACCAGCGTGAGCCACTTGTAATCCGACTCGTAAGGAGTCAGGCATGGATCAGGGGAAAGCGCTTCCCAAATCGTGCCCAGAACCGAGTACGCCGCTGCGAATTTGTCGCGGACCTCGTTGTTGGGCAGACACTGCTGCGCCGCCATCAGACCCTCATAACCACCCACCGTTCGGTCGACGCCGGTGAAGAAGGCGACGCATTTCTGTACCTGGACAGGCAACGCCTTTCGCAACTCGTCGATATTCGACACCACTTGCTGAACGGCTTTCTCATCGAAGTTCAACGCGCGCGCGACGTCGTCGAAGATGCCGATATAATCCACGACCAAGCCGTGTGTCTTCTCCTGGCCAAAAGTCCGGTTGGTTCGACAGATCGCTTGCAGAAGGTTGTGATCCTTCATCGGCTTATCCAGATACATGACTTGCAGGATCGGCGCGTCGAAGCCGGTCAGGAGTTTCGATGTGACAATGACGAAGTTGAGCGGGTCGGAGGGATCGCGAAAGCGGTCGAGCAGTTTCTCCTCTTCGTCTTTATCGCGCACGTGCTGCTTCCATTCGGGCGGGTCGCCGGGAGCGGTGGTCATGACGATTGCGCTGGACTCCGGCCCGATCAACTCGTCCATCACTTGTTTGTAGAGGACGCAGCACTCGCGATCGAAGGTGACTACCTGTGCTTTGAAACCGTTCGGCTCAACTTTCGTTTGAAAATGTTTCACGATGTGGTTGACCACGGCGTGAACGCGCTCAGAGTTTTTCACCAACACCGCCATCTTCGCGGCGCGTTTGGCCAGGTCATCGCGGTCCTGCTCGCTTAGTTTGCCGGTGATCTCGGCGTAGGCTTCATCGATTGCCGCCTTATTGATCTTCAGCTTTATCTCCGGCGCCTCGAAATGAAGCGGCAGCGTTGCCTTGTCTCGGATCGAGTCCTGAAACGAATAGCGACTCAAGTAGCCCTTCTCATCCTCATCCGCTCCGAAGGCCCAGAACGTATTTCGATCTGCTCGGTTGATGGGAGTGCCGGTCATCCCGAACAGAAAAGCATTCGGCAACGCTTCACGCATGTTGCGTCCGAGGTCGCCTTCCTGAGTGCGGTGCGCTTCATCAACCATCACGATTATGTTTGAGCGTTCGTTTAGCCTGCCGCCGGCCTCGGCAAACTTGTGAATCGTGGTGATGAGCACCTTGCGCACATCCTGTCCAAGAAGCTTCTGCAATTCCTGCCGTGTTCCTACGCCGATCATGTTCGGCACGTCGGCGGCGTTGAAGGTGGCGGTGATCTGGGTGTCCAAGTCGATGCGGTCTACTACGATAATCACCGTGGGATTACCCAGCTTCGGATGAAGCCGGAGCTTCTGCGCCGCAAAGACCATCAGCAACGATTTGCCGCTGCCCTGGAAATGCCAGATCAATCCCTTCTTCGGATGACCTTTCACAACTCGGTCAACTATCTGGTTGGTGGTGATGTATTGCTGGTAGCGGCAGATGATCTTTATTCGCCGGTGCTTCTTGTCCGTCGCGAAGAGCGTGAAGCTTTGAAGGATGTCGAGCACCACACCGGGCCGGAGCATGCTCTTCACCGTGGCTTGCACGTGATGTAGTTCGCCTTCGTCCTGGTTGTCATCGTCGCGCCACGGACCCCACATGTCGATCGGCATGCGTATCGAGCCGTAGCGATAGAAGCGGCCCTCGGTGGCGAATGAGAACACGTTCGGCACAAACATCGCCGGCACTTCTTTCTCGTAGATCTGGTTGAGTTGGAACGCACCGTCGAACCACGTGACCGCGCTGCGAGTCGGGGTCTTGGCTTCGCCGATGACGATGGGCAGGCCGTTGACGACGAAGACTATGTCGAAGCGTTTCTCAACCGAGCCAGTTTGATACGTCCACTGATTGGTGACGGTGAGCCGGTTGGCAGCGGGTTGAGCGGCATCAACGAGACGCACGGGCACGTGCTCGCCGTTAGGACCGAAAGGCATTGTCTTCTCGCCGCGCAGCCAAGCCATGAAGTTTTCATTCGCTCGCACGAGCCCATCAGTGTCAACCGAGAGGATGCAAGCGCGCAGGTTGTAGATGACTTCATCGGCGCGGTCGGGTTGTGCTGCGATTTCGGGGTTGAGCTTGAGCAACGCATCGCGCACCCACGACTCGACCATCACGTCGCCGGTCTGACGAGGAATCTGCGCGTGGGGAACGTATTCCCAGCAAGCCGACCTTAAGTCCTCCCCGAGCGAAGGCCCCCAGCCCGGCGCCGGCTCATCACGCACTGTCGGCTCCGAACTGGCCTTAACCACGGAGTCGAGAATCATCTGCTCGACGGTGTTGGATTCATTAAACGACATTTGTTGCTCCCAACAGAGCCTCGATTAAACCAGTCTTGAGTCTACCTGCCTCGATTAGCTCTTGCGCAATAGCTGCATGTGCTGATCTCACTTCCCCAAGTTTTTGGACAATCTCTGCTTGTCGGCGACCTTGCGGAAGCGGAACACGGACACTTCGAAGTGCGGAACCAGAAATCCCAGCGATCGTGGTGAAGCTCCTAATACGTCGTATTTCTTTAGAGCCGTTTGGACTATTGAACCACTCAAAAACGAACCGGGATGAAACCTTCTCCGGATCAACTGTTACCCGCAGAATAGATGATTCAAAGGCTGTGGGCTCATCCAGAGCTCCAACCATTGAGCATTTTCCTGCTCCTTCCAAGACAATTGATCGCCGACCAAAGAGAAGGTCATGAGGCGTCAGTGAGTATTTTCTTACTTCGTCTGTTGAGAGATCCATACGCTGCATTGAGACCGACCGATCGATGACTTCGTTACCAAACAGTTCGGCCATGTTGACGGTCTTAACTCCTCTGCCAACGTACATCGGACCCTTGTATATTCCGCTCTGTGGCTGTCTCGCCAATACTTCAGTCAGCTTCACAAACGAGTTTTGCCGTAGCGCGAGCTTGCAAAATAGATCACTCGCTAAGGACTGAAAGAATCCGGTCAGTTCTTTGTGTAGATGCCACGATTTGCTTTCAAACTCATCCGCCACGCAGAGGATTTCTGCAATGAACCGTTGCTGTTCAACCGGCGGGAGGTCAAACTCAAAGCTCGCGAGACTACTCCAGTTAGTGCGCGGCGAGAGCGAACCGGCAGAGGTTCCAACCGCGTGCTGAAAGAATCGCTCCGAGAGGCAAAGGAACGGCAGCAGCTCCCGAATAAGACGATTCTTCGGAGCAAGCACGTAGATGTCTCCCGACACGACGGCATCGAACTCAGCGACCGCGACTTTGCGTTGATAGGCCCGTCGCTTTCCGAATAGTACCTGGCCAGGACGACAGCGACGCGTGAACGTCGTTCCGTCCGCGACGTTCCCCCACTTGCTAACGTGCAGCGATCCAGGTTCAAGATGCTCTAACCCTATGAACCGATCTATCCCGGCCTCTCCGGGATTGCGCTCCGTCTCATTGAGATTCGCGACAACATCGCCGAACCGAACGCGCGCCCATCCTGTTCGCTCGAACAACGGAAGCGACGCCCAGTCAGGATTGACCTTGAGTGAGTTCAAATCAATCACGAACCCTGTTCCTCCAAGGGAAGGATAGCATCCTGCAACAGGCGCCGGCCGGTCGCTCGGAGCTGTCTCAGGGTTGGCGGCCGCGAAGCCAGCAGTCCCCACTGGCAGCTATGACGCGCCTCCTCCAGATCCGGCTCGTTCGCCTCACCCAAGAGCTGGCGAAGCCCGGAGCCCTGCGTGCCTGGCGTGTTCGCGCCACGTGCTGGGGAATTTGCTCTTAAGCGCATCGCCCCAGAGCCGGGACCAGTCGAGCGTCGAGTCCTCCTGCTTCGCTTCGCTGAGTTGGGCCAGCGCGAGAACGCGTCCGAGGTCCTTGTTGCTCCGCTTTATTTTTCGGCCATCTATCAGCCCGCTCATGGTCTCCGGACCGATCGTCGGGTGATGCAGGAGATTCGCGAGAGCCATCATCTCGGGTCGAGCGATAGCGATGCCGAACGGCGTGGGAAGGGGTTCGTATTCCGCCAGGAAGAGAAATCCAAAACTGCACAGGCTTAGATGCCCCTTTGATGTTGCGAGACGGATGTATCGCTTGTCGATGTCGTTCTCGGACTCCGGGACAGTCAACAGTTCGACAAACCAACCTGTCGAGTCCGGTGGATCAAGGCGCGCGACCGGAAGCTCGACCTCCAGAGTCTCAGCATTACCCGGCTCTCTAAACTTGTCCTGAGGGTGGAATTGCCATTCCTCTTCAAACAAGAGATCTGCCACAGCCTTGCCAGTAGAAATGGCTTTGATTCGTGGGGACAGAAGACAGTCCACGTCCTTGGTGCGAACCTGGATGTTGGGCTTGTCTCCGAAGAAGTAGTAGCCCGCCGCTAGACTTCCGATGATGATCATGTTTTCGCGACAGTTTTCGGGAATCGCTCGCGCAACCTGCTCCAGCACGAGTCCCGGCGATATGAGTGGTGATAGGTCTTTGGAACTCACGCTGTCTGACCTCTGTCCTTGGTGAAGGAATTGAGAAACTCGAGGGCTTGTGATTCCAAACGTACTTCATGAAGGTCCAGAAGACATTCCACCGGATCGGCCCATTGGAGCCCGCCCTCGCCTGGCTGGAACAGCGACACTCCTCGGCGGATTTTGTGAACGACGAGAATCGGTGATTGATCGCGTTGAGTGGTCTCCTCAAGTGCTGGATCGAGCTGCTCAACAAAAGACAGGTCAACGACCTTGCGTGCGGAGTGAACTGACAGGTCGAGCCGTGGATTGCCGACCAGGTCCAGAGACGGCTGATAGTGTCGCGCTCCCAACACGCCCCCGACAGCTATGTCATTCCTCGCGAGCTTGGCAAGCCGGTGGAGCAAAGACTCCGGCGAGCGCGCCTGTCCCGAGCGATCAGCGAAACCAACGGTGTCGCGAACTTCGCCAGAGACTGCAAGCAGCCGCGCCCACTCGTCGCGGGGAAAGAAGCGTAGCTCCACGCTCCGATCGGAGTGACGACGGAGACAATGAGCCATCCTCTTCAGGGATTTTGAAACCGTGGGATGGCTCGTACCTGAGATTTCCATCAGTGATTTTATGGTGATCGGACCCTTGCCGAGCAACCACTGATGGATAAGGATTCGCAAGATCTCATAGTAGGCCTCCGATCCTCTGCGCGAGCTTGCGGGTTTTCGTGTGTGTTTGTGTTTGAGGACTTCCTCGAGCACGGCCAGTTCGCTCGTCTTGGGGGACGATGGAATTCCTGTCCATTCTCTTGATTGATGAATTGCCAGCGATAAACGGGCCAACAGCTCCGGCCGTATGACGGACGCAGCTCCCTCCCATTCGTCTCGCAAACGGGACTCCGTGATGCGTGGTTCCTCGAGGACGAGCACCACGCGTCGTCGCGCGCTTCCTCGCGAAGCGATAAGCGACATCTCCATCAACGCCGTTCGCAGTCTTCTCGCATCTCGTGGTTCGAGGAGCACCTCGAAGACCGTGTCGCCCATCACCGCATCGGCCCGAAAGCCGGGGAGATTCTCAATTGGGGTCTCATAACGAAGCGCTCTCATAGAACTAAAGTACGACTTTCAAATGAAAGTCGCAAGTACAAACGAAAGTCGCAACTCAATCCTCGGGTTCGGCGATCAGCCGTTTGATTTGTTGCCGCACGACCTGCGAGCTCTCAAGCCAGGCGGTCAAAGCTCCCGCAAGATCAGACTCTGCGCCGGGTTGACCAACGTCCCCAACGGAGTCAGCAGCGTTCGATCCAGCGACGTAGAGAGGGAGGCTAAGTGCAAATTCTTTGGCTCGGATTTCCTCGAGGGACGCCACGCGCGCGAAGCGAGGTTGAGTCTCGAACTTTCGATAAGCGGCGACGATCCGCGCGAGATGTTCATCTGTGAGAAAGCTCTGCGCGCGTTCGCGGGTGACTTCATTGACGGCGTTGATGAGAAGGATTTTGCCGCGCCGCGGCTTAGGCTTCTTTGTGCGGCAAATGACGACGCAAGCCTCCATCGGCGAGTTGTAGAACAGGTTTGGCCCCAACCCGATGACGCACTCGATAAGGTCGGCTTCAATAAGCTTACTTCGCATCTCCGTCTCTTCCTGACGAAAAAGCACACCGTGGGGAAACAGGATCGCGCATCGCCCGGTCTTTGGAGCGAGGCTGCACAGTATGTGTTGCCAGAAGGCGTAGTCCGCGCGGCCCTGCGGAGGAGTGCCGTAGAGGTTGCGTCCCCACGGGTCAGAGGCAAACGCGTCGCGGTCCCACTGCTTGATGGAATACGGTGGATTGGCCAGCACTACATCGAAGCGCATGAGTTGGTCGCCCTCAACGAGCTTCGGCTCGGAGAGAGTGTCGCCGCGAACAATTTGAAAGTCCTCGATCCCATGAAGGAAGCAATTCATCCGAGCGATCGAAGACGTCATGAGGTTCCGCTCCTGGCCGTAGAGGCGGACGTTGCGCCACTCCTTCGCCTGGCTGCGGAGGTGTGCGACGGACGAGAGCAACATGCCGCCCGAGCCGCACGTCGGATCGTAGATGGATTCGCTCGGCTGCGGCTCCAGCATCTCGGTCATGAGATGAACGACAGTTCGGTTCGTATAGAACTCAGCGGCCGTGTGACCTGAGTCATCCGCGAATTTCTTGATCAGGTACTCGTAGCCATTGCCCAACTCGTCCTCGGGAAGATTGGCCAGAGTAAGTTCCAGCGCGCTGAAGTGCTCAACTAGATCACGCAGCATCGCATCCGACAAACGATCCTTGTTAGTCCACTGTGCGTCACCGAAGATTCCGTAGAGTTTGTCCGGATTCGCGGTCTCGATCGCGCGCATCGATGATTGAAGCGCACGTCCAACATTAGTTGCTGCTTTGCGGACCTCACGCCAGTGGGCTTCAGGTGGAACCTGGAAGCGATGATTCTCGGGAAAGAGAGCGAACTGCTGATCCCCGCCGGACTCGCTGAGAGCGGCTTGAGTTTCCTCGTCGAAGACATCGCAGAGGCGTTTGTAGAAGAGGAGCGGGAAGATGAACTGCTTGTAGTCGCCCGCATCGATAGTCCCACGAAGCAGAGTTGCGGCGCCCCAAAGATACGATTCGAGTTGTTGTTGAGAGATGCGGTCAGCCACGCGATCGCTCCTTCATCAGTAAGCCTTCCCTCTGCAGTAATTCGATTAGCTTTTCCTCAGCGGCGAAGGCGGCGCGAGTACTCTCTTGAAGCCGTTGCATAGCCTCCTCAACCGACAGCACTTCTTGCTCGTTCTTCGGCTCCACGTAACGCGGGATGTTCAGGTTGTAGTCGTTGGCCGCGATCTCATCAAGAGTTACTACACGAGCGACGCCTTCCACATCCGCGAACTCGCGACACCAGCCGTGAATGCGTTCGACATGCTGAGGCAGCAGTTCGTTCTGAGCGCGGCCGGTCTTAAACTCCTTCGACGCGTCCAGGATCAGCACCTTCTTTTTACGGTCTTTTACCTTCCGCTGGCGGAAGACGAGGATACACGCGGCGAGGCTGGCGCCATAGAAGAGATTCGGTCCGAGACCGATGACGGCTTCCAACAAGTCCATGTTGAGAATCTTCTTCCGCATCTCGCCTTCTTTGCCCATGCGGAAGAGCGCGCCGTGCGGCAGCACGACGGCCATGCGTCCGGTTGCAGGCGCCATCGATTTGATCATGTGCTGCACCCAGGCGTAGTCGCCGCTCTTTGCCGGCGGCATTCCGGCAAAGTTGCGGCCGTAAGGATCGCTTGCCCAGACTTCGTCGCCCCACTTCTCAAGAGAGAATGGCGGATTGGCGATCACACAGTCGAACGTTGCCAGGTTATCACCCGAGAAGAACGCCGGGTTGCGCAGCGTATCACCTCGAACGATCTGGAAGTCAGCCGCGCCATGCATGAACAGGTTCATGCGAGCTATGCCTGATGTGGTTAGGTTCTTCTCCTGGCCGAACAATTTGCCCCAAAGCGTACGATCATCGCCGTGATTGTCGCGCACGTGATGGACGGCCTCCAGCAACATGCCGCCGGTACCGCACGCAGGATCATAGATTGATTCGCCTTCACGTGGATCGAGGATGCTGACCATTAGCCGCACGATGGATCGAGGTGTGTAGAACTCGCCCGCCTTTTTGTTGGTTAGATCGGCAAACTTCTTGATGAGGTATTCATAGGACTGTCCGAGAATGTCGGCTTGGGCGACCTTGTTCCCCAGGACGATTCGCGAGAAGTGCTCGATCAGATCGCGCAACAGAGCATCGGACAGACGCTCTTTGTTCGTCCACTGGGCGTCACCGAAGATCCCATAGAGTGTTTCAGGATTGGCCTTCTCGATGCCACGAAGCGCCTTTTGCAACGCCTGGCCGACGTTCGTCGTTATTGCTCTAACGTCCCGCCAATGACAGTCCTCCGGGACTTGAAAACGGTAGTTCTGAGGGAAGAGGGCGTACTCTTCATCGCCACCAGACTCAACAAGCGCAGCATTGTGTTCCTCATCGTGAACGTCTGAGATGCGTTTGAAAAAGAGTAGAGGAAAGACGTAAGTCTTGAAGTCCGCTGCGTCAACAGGACCGCGCAATATGTTTGCGGCTTCCCATAGGTGAGATTCCAACTGGCTGAGTGTAAGGGCCGAGCTGTCCATAGATCACAGTTCCGTTCGTCGCTACTCTGGG
>Ga0134124_10003150_pt1 | contig 13259 bp, 14 predicted proteins | sample KB304_FD_96880 | JGI IMG/M metagenome (GOLD analysis project Ga0134124, IMG submission 96880) | Terrestrial soil microbial communities without Nitrogen fertilizer from Kellogg Biological Station, Michigan, USA - KB3-0-4 | ecosystem: Environmental > Terrestrial > Soil > Unclassified ... | reverse complement strand
TCAAGTCGGCCAGGTCGGTGATGTTGTGCTCGGAGATCAGGTTCTCCACCAGGCCGATGCGCTCCAGCCGGGAGCCGGCCCTCAACGCTTCCCCGACCTCGGTGGCGTTGACGCCGGCAAGCTCGGCAATAGCCGCGTAAGCCTCAGGGGCATTGTTGACCTTGAACTCGACCAGGATGCTGCGCAGGTCGCGCTGGTAGCGCGCGAGCGTGCCATACAGCAGCAACGCCCGCTCCGCCTTGTTCAGTTGCAGCAGGCCCGACAGCGCGTCGATGTTCTTTTCCACCAGGGTGGAATGCTTCTTCAGCGCGTGGGTCAGCCAGTCGCCGGTAACGGCCAGTACCGACAGCAGATCCTTGGGCTGGTCCTTCGCATATTCGTCGAGGTAGAAGAACAGCGTGCCTTCTTCGTAGGGGCCGCGCCATACGCCGTGGCGATCCAGGAATTCCTGCGTGGCGAGCTGCTCGTGGCCGCGCCAGAACTCGTTGTCCTTGCAGCGGCGGCCGAGGAATTCCCGCAGCCGCGCCAGCGCCGGAGTCGGCCACACCAGATGCCGCCCGGCCAGCGACAGCAGCCCATTCAAGTCGCGCCTCACGTTGAACTTGCCGCCCTGCTTGGCCGCCAGCGTCAGCACGAAATGCGAGCACATCAAGTCCAGCACCGGCGCGTCTTTCAGACCCGGCGAGGGTAATAGCTGCACATCGACCGAACGCTTGGCCATTTGGGAACTACTCCAGGAGACCGCGTGAAAGCGCCTTACGATAGCGCGACTCGATGCTACATGGAAGACGCCAAATGTGGGGAATGCGCCACTTTCCGCCGTCTTTACCGCCGACAATTCCATAGATGCTTGTCCTCGCCGATATTCGTCAAGCTGCGCAGCGCCTGCAGGGGCAGGTGCTCAACACGCCGTGCGTCGAATCGCGCACGCTCTCGGAACTCACCGGCGCGCAGGTATTCCTGAAATTCGAAAACCTGCAGTTCACCGCATCGTTCAAGGAACGCGGCGCCTGTAACAAGTTGGCCCAACTCGGCAGTGGCGATCGCGAGCGCGGTGTCGTCGCCATGAGTGCCGGCAATCATGCGCAGGGCGTGGCCTACCATGCACAGCGGCTGGGCCTGCGCGCGGTGATCGTGATGCCCCGCTTCACACCCGGCGTGAAGGTCGAACGAACCCGCAGCTTCGGGGCGCAAGTCGTGCTGCACGGCGACACGCTGGAAGAGGCGAGCGCTCACGCCCTCGAACTGGCGCAGCGCGAGCAGCTAACCTTCATCCACCCATACGACGATGAGGCGATCGTGGCCGGCCAGGGCACGGTGGGCATCGAGATGGTGGAGGCGGTGCCGGGGCTGGACGTGCTGGTGGTCGCCGTCGGCGGCGGCGGCCTGATCGCGGGCATTGTGGTGGCCGCCAAGGGCCTGAAGCCGGACATCGAAGTGATCGGCGTGCAGGCGCTGCGTTTTCCCAACATGTTCAATGCGGTCAAGCACGCGGCGATGCCGCAGGGCGGCAGCACGATCGCCGAAGGTATCGCGGTCGGCGCGCCCGGCCGCATCACGCGGCAGATCATCGAGCGGCAGGTCGACGATCTGGTCCTGGTCGATGAAGGCGATATCGAACAGGCCATCGTCATGCTGCTGGAGATCGAGAAAACCCTGGTCGAAGGCGCCGGCGCGGCTGGGCTGGCGGCGCTGCTGAAGTACCCGGATCGTTTCCGCGGCCGCAAGGTCGGCCTGGTGCTGGGTGGCGGCAACATCGATCCGTTGCTGCTGGCGGCGATCATTGAACGCGGCATGGTGCGGGCCGGCCGGCTGGCGCGCATCAGCGTCAGCGCGCGCGACGTGCCCGGCTCGCTGGCCCACATCACGGCCATCGTCAGCGAGGCGGGCGCGAACATCGACGAGGTCCATCACCAGCGTGCCTTCACCATGCTGGCGGCGCAGAACGTCGAGGTCGAACTGGTGATCCAGACCCGCGGGCGCGAGCACATCGAGACCGTGCTCGAGGCGCTGCATGCGGGCGGTTTTCAGGCGCGGGAGCAGTAGATGAAGACGCAGCTGTTCGCGGCCGCGCTGGCCCAGTTCTTCGCCCCCTGGGTGCAGCGGCTGGCGCTGCAGGTCGAATCGTTCGATGCCGACAGCGTGACGCTGCGGCTGCCGCAAAGCGCCGAATTGTCCCGCGTCGGCGGCATGCTGTGCGGCCAAGCCATGATGGCCGCGGCCGACACGGCGATGGTGCTGGCGCTGATCAACCACTTCGGCGAATTCAGGCCGTGCACCACGGTACAGATGAACACCACCTTCCTGCGGCCCCTGTCCAACCAGGATGCCCTGGTGCAGGGGCGGCTGGTGCGTGCCGGCAAGTCGCTGGCGTTCGGGGAGATCGACATCCGTGGCGCTGACGACGGCAAGAGCGTGAGCCGCGCCAGCGTCACTTATGCGCTGCTGTGAATCCGCCCCGGCCGATGCGCCAGCGATATGGCAGCTAGAATCCGCAGCATCGCCCGCGAGCCTGCACCAGGAAATACCATGCCCACCCCACCAGCCGAGCGCCCCAGCCACGGCACCTCGCACGAGCCGCACGACCCGGTGGAGAGCATCATCAAGGCCGTTCCGCTGGTCCTGCCGCTGATGGCGGGCGTGCTGATGTTCATGCTGGCCTTCATCGCCATCTACATGGCCTGAAACGGCTGCTTTACTGCGCTGCCGGCACGTCCTTCTGCGGCATGATGTGAATCGCGTCCGGCGCGATGCGCAGCCGCAGCCAGCCGCCGGCCGGGGCTTGCAGAAATCGCAACTGGCCGGTCGACAGGCTCAGGGTCACCCGCTCGTGCGCCAGCTGCTCGGGCTGCAAGGTGCACAGGCTGGTTTCGCCCAGCACCAGCTGCTCCAGGACCTTGCAGCGCAAGGTGTTGCCCTCGCAAGCGCCGTCTGCCAGCAAGTCGATCCGCTCCCCGGCGATGACCCAGGTCACCGTCGCGCCGTCCGGAATCCGGTTCTTGTCGAGCACCTGGAGGGAAACGCCGCCGGCGTCGCCCCACTCGAGGCGGCCGCGGCCGGGCTCGACCTTGTGGAAGCGCCCGCGAAAATGGTTCTGGATGCCCACCAGCTGCGCCACGCGGGCATTGCGCGGACTGGCGAAAACCTGTGCCGGCGTGCCGGTCTGCAGGCTGCGGCCGGCGTCGATGATCACCACGCGGTCGGCCAGGCGGCGCGCCTCGCCCAGGTCGTGCGTCACCAGCACCATCGGCGTCGACAAGGTCTGTCGCAGCGCCGCCAGTTCGCGGTAAAGCGCCTGCCGCGCTGGCGCATCCACGGCCGAGAACGGCTCGTCCAGCAGCAGCACCTTGGGTTGGCGCGCCAGGGCACGGGCCAGCGCGACGCGCTGCTGCTGGCCGCCCGACAGTTGGGCTGGCCGGCGCCGTTCCAGGCCGGCCAACCCCAGGCGCTCGAACAGGGCGCCGAACTGATCGGGCTGCGGCGCGGGTCCGGCCGCGAGCACCACATTGTCCAGCGCGCTCAGGTGCGGGAACAGCGCGTAATGCTGGAACACGAAGCCGGCGTGGCGTTGCTGCGGCGGCAGGTTGAGCCCGCGTTCGCTGTCGAACCAGGCCTCGGGGCCTACGGCCACCCGCCCGCGCAAGGTCTTGCTCTTCAGCAGGCCCGCGATCGCCCGCAACAGGCTGGTCTTGCCGCTGCCGGAGGGACCGACCAGCGCCACCAGTTCGCCGGGCGCGCAGCCGAAACTCGCGTCCAGCCGCATCGGCACGGTGTTTTGCAGCGAGACTTGCAGCATCGAGGTCCTCGCGCTAGCGGTCCTGCAAGGGCTGCCGCCGGTCGGCCGCGAACACCGCAGCGACGGCGACGATCGAAGCGGCTACCAGGCTCAGCGCCATCACATGGGCGGCGGCCGTGTCGAAGGCCTGGACGCGGTCGTAGATCGCGATGCTGAGTGTGCGGGTCACGCCGGGGATGCTGCCTCCGACCATCAACACGACGCCGAACTCGCCCAGCGTGTGTGCCGCCGTAAGCGCCACTCCGCCCAACAGGCCGGGCCAGGCCAGCGGCAATTCGATGCGCCAGAACGTGCGCCAGTTGCTCAGCCCCGACACCCAGGCCGCTTCACGGACGGAATTGGGAATGGCGGCGAAGGCGCGCTGGATGGGCTGGGCCATGAACGGCAGATTGATCAGCACACTGGCCAGGAGCAGCCCTTCGAAGCTGAACACCAGCCGCAGGTTCAGCTGGCGCACCAGCCAGGCGCCCAGCGGCGAGCCCTGTCCGAGCGCCGTCAGCAAGTAAAAACCGATCACCGTCGGTGGCAGCAGCAGCGGCAACATCAGGCAGGCTTCGGCCAGCGGCTTGCCGCGCCAGGAGCTGAACGCGAGCCAACGCGCCACCGCGACGCCCGGCGGCAGCAGCAGCACGGCCGTCAGCACGGCCAACAGGAGTGAGACGCGGGCAGCTTGCCAATCCATGGTAGAGATTGTGCCGCGCCGGCCTGCGCGAACCCAGGACACGAATTGGCTGCTGCAGAGCAGAAACTGGCTTGCATAACCCTATGCATGTTTTGCATTCTTTTCAGCTCCTATCGGACGCACGCCTTGGTCCCGATCACTGAGAATGGCCTGCCGGCCCCCGCCAGAACCGATTTCAAAAGGCACCTGCTCACTTTCCACGCCTGAGCTACGGCTTCTTTTGAAAGCGGTTCAACTTTTAGGAGCTCCGATGAATTCTCCGGTCATGCAGGGACTCAACCTGAGCAGGCCAGCCTACGTCAGGAACGCCAATGTCATCGCCTGGGTCGCCGACATGGCCGCCCTTTGCAAGCCTGACAGGATCCACTGGTGCGACGGCAGCGACGAAGAATACGACCGGTTGTGCCAGGAGCTGGTAGCGGCCGGTACGTTCCGCCAACTCGATCCGCGCAAGCGCCCCAACTCCTTCCTGGCCTGCTCCGATCCGAGCGACGTAGCCCGGGTGGAGGACCGCACTTTCATCTGCTCGCAGCGCAAGGAAGACGCCGGCCCGACCAACAACTGGGAGGCGCCGGCGCAGATGCGCGCGACCCTGCAGCCGCTGTTCGACGGCTGCATGCGCGGGCGCACCATGTACGTGGTGCCGTTCTCGATGGGGCCGCTCGGCTCCCCGATTTCCCACATCGGGATCGAGCTGTCCGACAGCGCCTATGTGGTCGTCAACATGAAGATCATGACGCGCATGGGCCGGGCCGTGTTCGACGCGCTCGGGGCGAACGGCGAGTTCGTGCCGTGCGTCCACACCGTCGGCGCGCCGCTGGCAACAGGCCAGCACGATGTGCCCTGGCCCTGCAACAAGACCAAGTACATCGTCCACTACCCGGAAACGCGCGAAATCTGGTCGTACGGCTCCGGCTACGGCGGCAACGCCCTGCTGGGCAAGAAGTGTTTCGCCTTGCGCATCGCCTCGGTCATGGGCCGCAAGGAAGCCCAAGGCGGCAAGCTGGGCTGGCTCGCCGAGCACATGCTGATCCTGGGCGTCACGACGCCCGAAGGCAAGCGCTACCACGTGGCGGCGGCGTTCCCGTCGGCTTGCGGCAAGACCAATTTCGCCATGCTGGTTCCTCCCGCCGCTTTCCCGGGCTGGAAGGTCGCGACCATCGGCGACGACATCGCCTGGATCAAGCCGGGCGCGGACGGCCGGCTGTACGCGATCAATCCGGAAGCGGGCTACTTCGGCGTCGCGCCCGGCACCAACACGGAAACCAACCCCAACTGCATGGCCACCCTGGACAAGGACGTGATCTTCACCAACGTCGCGATGACCGACGACGGCGACGTCTGGTGGGAGGGCATGGGGCCGCCGCCGGCGCACGCGATCGACTGGCAAGGCAAGGACTGGACGCCCCAGATCGCGCGCGACACCGGCGCCAAGGCCGCGCACCCGAACGCCCGCTTCACGGTGGCCGCCACCAACAATCCGGCGCTCGATCCGGACTGGGACGACCCCAAAGGCGTGCCGATCGACGCCTTCGTGTTCGGCGGCCGCCGCTCCACCACGGTACCGCTGGTAACCGAGTCGCGGAACTGGATCGAAGGCGTCTACATGGCCGCCACCATGGGATCGGAAACCACTGCGGCCGTGATGGGCCAAGTGGGCGTGGTGCGGCGCGACCCGTTTGCCATGCTGCCCTTCACCGGCTACAACATGTCGGATTATTTCCAGCACTGGCTCGACCTCGGCCGCAAGCTGGCGGCGTCCGGCGCGACCCTGCCACGCATGTACACGACCAACTGGTTCCGCAAGGGCGCGAACGGCAAATTCGTGTGGCCCGGTTACGGCGACAACATGCGCGTGCTCAAGTGGATGATCGACCGGATCGAGGGCAAGGCGCAGGGCGAGGAAAACGCGTTCGGTGTCGGTCCCACGTATGAAGAGTTGAACTGGAGCGGGCTGGACTTCAGCCGCGAACAGTTCGCGACCGTGATGAGCATCGACCAGGCCGACTGGCAACAAGAGCTGCAATTGCACGCCGATCTGTTCCGCCAGCTCGAATACCACCTGCCGCGCGAACTGGCCGAAACCAAGGCCGCAATCGAGCGGCGGCTCGCACGGTAGGCGGCAGAGCCAGCCGCAATAGCCCGTGTAAAAAAGCCACCGCTTCGGGTGGCCTTATGGGTCTGGGTCCGCTTGTGGCGGGCTCAGGCAGGCCAATCGGACGGGAGCTTGTATTGCGCAGCCGGTGCCGCAGCCCTGGCTTTGCGCGCCTCCGTTGCACGGCGGCGCCGTTCAGCGTGCTTGCGCGCGACGAAGTAGGACCAGGCGTCAAGCACCTTGACGACCCGGGAGGGCAGGAGGTGCAGGACCTGGATCAGCAAATTGGGGCGAGATAACGTATTCATTTTGCGATGCTCGAACTACTTGGATTGACTGCTTGAATCGCCTGGACTTCTCGTGTCTTAGTAATAGGCCTTGATGTCGCGCACGGCGTCCGCACTCATCGCACGGCTGATGTCGGCCATCACGCGCGCGTCGGTCAATGCCAGCTGCCAGAGCTGGGCATCTTCCGCCGCTTGCTTGCGCGCGGCGTTCCAGCGCCGCAAGCCCACTCGCAGCGCGGCGGACGCGCGTTTGGCCGGCGTGGCCAGCAGGGCGAGGGAGGCGAAGGCCACCGCCCACATCACGATCCAGGCGGCCAGCAGATGGCCTTCAGTCCAGGTATCGATCACCTGGCTGGCCACTACCAGCAGCGCGGCGACGATGGCTGCGAGCAGCAGGCTGGCACTGGCGCGAGTTGCATTGAAGCCGTGGGCCGCCTGTTTCAGGCTTTGTGCCGCCCGCTCGGCGCGGACCACACCGGGGTGCTCGCTCGGATAGTGCACATGGGCAAAGCTTGTCATGATCTTCCTCTTCGGTTGACGCTGGCTGAATTGTCAGGGTCCGTACCCGGATACTAGGGTTACTACCGATATTTATCCACTTTAGATTGGTGATTGATATCATTCACAAGCATGATGAAAGCAAGCCCCAATTTCCGCACCCTGGACCTGAACCTGCTGCGGGTGTTCGACCAGGTGATGGCCGAGCGCAACCTCACCCGCGCGGCGCGCAACCTGGCGATGACGCAGCCGGCCGTGAGCAACGCCTTGAGCCGGCTGCGCAACGCCGTCGGCGACAAGCTGGTGGGACGCAGCGGCTACGGCGTGGAGCCGACCCCGCGCGCACTCGCGCTCTGGCCCGCGATCGCCGATGCGCTGCGCCAGATGGAGGCTTCGCTGTCGCCGGGGGACTTCGTCGCGTCAGAGGCGGTCAACACCTTCGTGGTGGGCATGGCCGACGCAACCGCCGCCGAGCTCATGCCGGGGCTGACTGAAATCATGGAGCGGGACGCCCCCGGCGTGTCGATGCGGATCCTGCCGCTCACCACGCGCGATCCGCGATCGCTGCTCGACGAAGGCCACATCGATCTCGCGGTGGGGTTCTTTCCGCTGGTGCTCGCCGACCTCGCGGTGCAGACCCAGTCCGGCGGCATGGCGCCATTCGATCACCAGCGGCTGTTCGCCGGCGAGTACGTCTGCGTGATGCGTAAAGGCCATCCGCTGGCGACCGGGCCGCTGACGATCAAACGCTATTGCTCGGCCAAACACTTGCTGGTGAGCTTTTCGGGACGCTCGTTCGGGTTCGTCGACGAGTCGCTGGCGTCCCTGGGCCGCAAGCGGCGCATCGTGCTCACCGTGAACCAGTTCTTCACGGCCGGCCGGGTGGTGGCGGGCTCGGACCTGCTGACGGTGCTGCCGCGCCACTTCGTCAACATCACCGGCATGGCCCACGAATTCGTGCTGCGGGACCTGCCCTTCGACATGGCGCCGGTCCTGATCGACTCGCTCTGGCATCGCCGCCAGGGCCAGCGCAGCGACCACGCCTGGTTGCGCCTGGCGGTGGCGGCGGCATCCCAGAAGGCCTTCGCGGGCGAGGGGCGCTGAGCGCGCGCGCTTGCGCCGCGGCGCAAAGCTGGTCATGCTGTCGCCTCCAATTCTTCCCCGGGGAATATCCACATGACCACTCCATCGAACACGCCACGCCGCCGCGTCTTGCAAATCCTGGCTGCGGGTGCGGCCAGCGTTTCACTGCCATCGCTGGCGGCCTGGCCGGACAAGCCGATCCGCATCGTCGTGACGTTTCCGGCCGGTGGCGCCAGCGACATCGTCGCGCGTGTGATGGGCGAGCACCTGGGCCACAAGCTGGGCCAGGCGGTGGTCGTGGATAACCGCCCCGGCGCCGGCGGCAGCATCGGCGGCCAGGTAGTGACGCAGGCGCCCCCCGATGGCTATACGCTGATGCTGTCCAACTCGACTCCGATCTCGATCGGCCCGTTCGCGCTGGAACGGCAGCCCTATGACCCGGTGGAAGGCTTCACGCATATCGCCCTGATCGGCAGCGCGCCTTGCGTGGTGATGGCCAATCCGAAAGCCGGCATCAAGACGATGGCCGACCTGGAGGCCACCGCCAAGAAGGCCGGCCGGCTGGATTTCGGCTCGGGCGGGCCGGCGTCGATCGGCCATATCTACGGCGAGCTGATGAAGAACACGCTGGGCTTGAACATGGTCCATGTACCCTACCGGGGCGGGGCACCGATGACCACTGACCTGATCGCGGGCGTGGTGCCGGTCGGCATCGACGTGCTCACGGCGTTCGTGCCCTATTTCAAGGCCGGCCAGCTGGTGCCGCTGGCGGTCACCTCGGCCAACCGCTCGCCCCTGGTTCCCGACGTTCCAAGCGTCGTGGAGGCGGGCTACCGCACCTTGGTGCTGGACAACTTCTTCGGCCTGTCGGGCCCGGCCCGGATGCCGGCCGAGGTGGTGAGCCGGCTGAATGCTGCCTGCAACGAGATCCTGGCGCAGGCCGACATCCGCAAGAAGATGGACGAGCTGGCCATTACCGTCACGCCGGCAACGCCGGCAGCGTTTACCGCGTTCGTCAAGCAGCAGGTCGGGCAGCTTGGCCCCGCGGTCAAGGCGGCCGGGGTGCGGCTGTAGCGGCATGGCCCGATGAAATTCCAGCTGCTCTCCGACCTGCACCTGGAAGTCCATCCGCATTTTTTTCCGCAGCCGGCGCCCGAAGCCCAGCTGCTGGTGCTGGCCGGCGATATCGGCTCGTACCAGAGTGGCAGCCGGCTGCCCGGCGATGACTTCGGGCTCGAGCGTTTTTCACCCCGGCTGGGTTGGCCGGTTCCGGTGCTGTATGTGCCTGGCAACCACGAATACGACAACCTCGACTTCGATGCGGCCCATGCACGCTTGCGCGAGACCTGCGCCCGCCTGGGCATCACCTGGCTGGAACGCGAATCGTTGACGCTGGACGGGGTGCGCTTCGTCGGCACCACGCTGTGGGCCGACTTCGATGCGCTGGTCACCGACAGCGATCGTGCGGCGGATGAGGCGGGCGTCCTCAGGAAACGCGGCAAGGCATTCCGCGCCGCCAACTTCTACCTGCAAAAAACCGGGACGACGCGCCGGGGCGAGCCAATGCTGGCGCCGCAGTGGCGCGAACAAGCGCTGGTGTGTGAGCACTGGCTGCGCCGCGCGCTCGCCGAGCCATTCGACGGCGCGACCGTGGTGGTGACGCACTTCGCGCCCAGCCTGCGCAGCGCCGATCCTCGCTACGGCCTGACACCCGGCACCGCGGGTTTTTGCAACTCGCTCGACGAGCTGTTCCCGCTGGCATGTCTCTGGCTTCACGGCCATCTTCACCGCCAGCAGGACTACGTCGCCGGCGGCTGCCGTGTCGTGGCGAACACGCTGGGCTACGCGGCCCGCGGCGAACAGCAAGGGTTTCGCGAGCAACTGGTTCTGCAAGTTGCTATGCCTTGAATTGGGGCGGGGCGCGTCATCGCGGTGCGAGCGTCACGCGCGGCGGATCCAACGCGACGCAGCGGCAGTCGAAGGATTCACTTCCGCGTACATCTGTCCCGAGTTCTTTACAAGCCGGACGTGACGCGCAAGCGCTCGACATGGAACACTTCTCCCACAAACAGCGGAGGCTGGTGTGACAAGAACAATCTGGACCCCTACCCTGGCATGGCTGGCGGCCGTGACGGCGGCGCTCGTGCTCGCCTTGGCTGCCCCCAACGAGTCGCATTTCCTCGGCCAGTTGCCCAAGCTCACCGTCAAGCGGCTGGACCAGCAGCACGTCGTGCTGCCGCAAGAACTACCGGCGCCTCGCACGCTGGCGCTGGTGGCGTTTCGGTCCAGCCAGCGCGAAGAAATCCGCAGCTGGATCGAGGGTCTGCGGCTGGATCAGGACGACTCCATCGCCTGGTTCAAGATGCCGGTGCTGAAGGATCCGGGCAGCGAACGCGCTCGCAGCGATATCGAAAGCGTCCTGCTGGCCAGGCACCCCGCTGATTTCGACCGCTCGCGCCTGGTGCCGGTGTTCACCGACCGCGACGCCTTCATCCGCGCCGCCGGGCTGCCGGGCAACGAGCACGCCTGGGTGCTGGTGCTCGATCGCGAGGGCAAGGTGCTGGCGCGGGCCGAAGGCCGCTTCGACCAGGACAAGGCGCAGGCGCTGCGCGAAACGCTGCTCGCCGTGCGCAACTAGCGCCTGCGCGAATAGAAAAAGAGGTCCTGCAGGCCGCCTACACGCCGGCCAGGGCCGCGCCGGCAAAGCGCGTCAGCGCCGCCGTCAAGGCGTCTAGCACCTCGGACTCGAGGTTCCAGCAATGCCAGAACAGCTGGATCGGCAGCGCCTGCGACGGCGCGATATTCACCAGTGTCCCCTGCTGGAGCAGCTCGCGCGCCAGCAGTTCGGGCACCACGCTGACACCCCAGCCGGCCAGCACGGCGCGCACCTGCCCTTCCGAGCTCGGCACGAACAGCTGGTTGAGTGACACGTGCTTGAGGCCGAAGGCATGGCTGACGAACTCGCTTTGCATGTCGTCCTTGCGGTTGAATGCGATGAACGGCACGTCGCGAAAATTGTGCTGGCTCAAGCCCGCGGGGAAGCGCTCGCGCGCATATTGCGCCTGGGCCACCGCCACATACGGCATGGCCCCCAAGGGCACCACCTTGCAGCCGCGCAGCGCGTGCTTCAGCGTGGTGACGCAGCCCAGGACCTGGCCTTCGCGCAACCATTCCTGGGTGAAGTCCTGGTCGTCGGTAATGATCTCCATCGGCAAACCCTGGCGTGCCAGATCGTCCAGCGCAGGCAGCGCCCAGGTGGCAATGCTGTCGGCGTTGATCGCGATCGAGATGCGCTCCTCCTCGCGCGTCCCGCCGTTGGAACCGGGCGCCAGCTCCTTGAGGTCGCGTTCGAGGTCGGCGCGCAGCAGCCGCAACTGCTTGGTGTGCTTGAGCAACAGCTGGCCAGCGCAGGTGGGTTTGAGGGGCCGGCTGCGCACGATCAGCACGGTGCCCACCTGGGCCTCGAGCGCCCGCAGGCGTTGGGAAACGGCCGACTGGGTGATCGACAGCCGTTGCGCCGCCCGTTCGAAGCCGCCTTCCTCGACGATGGCCGCAAGGCATTCGAGCGCGTCTGGATCAAAAGTACTCATATAAGGTGACTTGATGATGTCACCGCGAGTTTAATTCTCCTGATGAGCTAATCGCAGCGCCCGTTCAAATTCCGCCGTACCAGTTGTAGCCCTGGTCTTCCCAGTAGCCGCCCCGGCCACCGCCCATGTCATCGAAACTGTCGACCAGTTCCACCCGGTAGACATACTTGGGTTGTTTGTAGCCGAGCTGGCGCTCGATGCGAGCCCGCAGCGGCGCACCGTTTTCCACCGGCAGCGGCTTGCCGTTGAGCTCCCACGCGAGAATGGTCTGCTCGTGATAGGCGTCGTCCAGGTCCACGCTCTCGTAGTACATGGAGTCCGCATCAGCTTCCTCCATCTGATCGAGGCAGTGGAAGACGACGAATTTCGCTTCAGGCTCGATCTGCGCCAGGTTCAGCAGGTGCGACAGGCGCACTCCCTTCCACTGGCCGATGCAGCTCCAGCCTTCGACACAATCGTGGCGCGTGATCTGGCTGCGGGTCGGCATTGCCTGCAGTTCCGCCATGGTCAGCTCCATCGGATTGGCGACCAGCCCGTCGACTTTCAGGCGCCAGCCGGCAAACCCGGTAGCCACCAGCGACGCATAAGTCTCGCCCATCGGCATGGTGGTGCCGTTGGCACGAAACTTCGGCGCCACGTCGGCCGGCGCGAATTCCTGTGCCATGGCGCGGCGGCCGAGCAGCCTGTGCGTGGCGTTGTTCAATGACTCCGCGCTTCGCAGCACCTCGACGGCACTGTCGTTGTGGCTGATCGCATCGCAGCCGGCCAGCACGCCGCCGGCGGCCACGGCCAGGCCGGCGCGCAGCAGGCCGCGGCGCTCGCGGCGCTGCTCGAAGAAGGGCTTTTGCGGTTTCATTTCGGCAGCCTCCAGTAACCGGTGATCATTGAGCGCAGGTTGTTGACCAGGCCCGTCACGATCACCTCGAACAGATGAACCAGCACGAAGGCCAGCAGCAGCACGGCGGCCACGAAGTGCAGGGTGCGCGCCGCCTGCCGTCCGCCCAGCCAGTCGACCCAGCCGGGCGAGAAGGCGTCCATCATCGGCGACATCGCCCAGCCGCCCAGGACGATCAGCGGCAGCACGATGAAGACGATGCTGAGGTAAGCAATGTTCTGCAGCACGTTGTAGCGCCGCGCCTCTTCGCCATGCGGATGACGCAGCAGCAGATGGTCGCGCAGCGACCGGCCGATGCCGCGCACCTCGCCGCCGGTGGGCACCAGGTCGCGG
>Ga0134124_10003148_pt1 | contig 13261 bp, 10 predicted proteins | sample KB304_FD_96880 | JGI IMG/M metagenome (GOLD analysis project Ga0134124, IMG submission 96880) | Terrestrial soil microbial communities without Nitrogen fertilizer from Kellogg Biological Station, Michigan, USA - KB3-0-4 | ecosystem: Environmental > Terrestrial > Soil > Unclassified ... | reverse complement strand
CCGCCCGCGGGCACCAGCACCGGGTCGGGATGGCCCGCGCCCGACAGGGCCAGACCGCCGACGTCGCGGGGGTCCAGCACCGCGAGGATCAGGGTCACGAACATGGACGGCGGCATGTCCCGGCAGAGCGAGCGGTTGAGCCGGGAGAGCACCGCCCCGGGCTCCTCGAGATCGCGGGCGATCTCCCTCAGCAGCGTCCGGGTCATCACCATCAGGAGCGCGGCGGGGATGCCCTTGCCGGAGACGTCGCCCACCGCGACCCCGATGCGATCGCCCATCGGCACGAGGTCGAAGAAGTCGCCGCCCACCACGGTGGAGGAGCGCAGCATCGCGCCCGCCTCGAGCCCGACCAGCGTCGCGGGCACCGGGGGCAGCAGCCGCTCCTGGATGTCGCGGGCGGCCTCCAGGTCGCGCCCGAACTGGGCCATGCGCTCGGCGGTGAACCAGTCGCCCAGCACGCTGAGCAGCGGGCTCACCGCCCGGGCCTGGGCGGAGCGCTTGAGCAGCGCGGCCACGCGGGCCAGCACCTCCGCGGGCTCGAACGGCTTGCCCACGTAGTCGTCGACCCCGCGCTCGAAGCCCCGCATCTTGTCGGTGAGGCCGGAGCGCGCGGTGAGCATGATGACCGGCACGTGCGCGGTGGGCGCGTGCTCCCGGATGCGCTTCAGGGTCTCGAGCCCGTCCGCGCGCGGCATCATCACGTCCAGCAGGATCAGGTCCGGGGCCTGGCGCTGGATCGCCTCCACCGCCTCGACCCCGTCACCGGCGCTCGCCACCTCGTAGCCGGCCCGCCGCAGGGTCACCACCAGGATCGTGCGGATGTCGTCCTCGTCGTCGACCACCAGGATGCGCGCCGCGCTCATGTCCGGCTGCCGTTCCCCGGCCGCAGGCGCGAGCGGATGGCGCCGAGGAGATCGGCGGAGCTGAACGGCTTCGTGAGACACACGGTGGCCCCGAGCGCGCGGGGATCACCCGGCTCCACCTCGATCGCGCTCAGCACCACCACCGGGGTCTCGCGGGTCTCCGGCTGCTCGCGCAGGAGGCGAATCGCCTCGAAGCCGTCGAGGTCGGGCAGCATCAGGTCCATCGTGATCACGTCGGGATGCTGCTGGCGCGCGACCTCCACGCCCTCCAGCACCCGTCCCGCCTCGATCACCCGGAAGCCGGAGAGCTGCAGCACGTCGCGCATCAGCGCGCGCACGTCGGGCTCGTCGTCGACCACCAGCACCAGCGGCGCCTGCTCCCCGCCGTCCGCCGGCGCGGCGCCCCCCGGCGCGGCCGGCGCGACTCCGGGCAGCGGCAGGCGCACCGTGAAGGTGGCGCCGGCGCCGAGGGCGCTGTCCACCCCGATGCGGCCGCCGTGCTCGTCCACGATCCCGCGGCAGATGGCGAGGCCGAGCCCGGTCCCGCCGACCGCCCGCACGTTGCTGCCGTCGAGCTGCTGGAACTTGCGGAAGAGACGCCCCACGTCCTCCGGCGCGATGCCGCGGCCGTGGTCGCGCACCCAGATCGCCAGCTCCGCCCCGTCGCGCCGGGCTCCCACCGTGACCCGCTCTCCCTCGGGGGAGAACTTGATCGCGTTGGAGAGCAGGTTGGTCACCACCTGCACCATTCGATCGAAGTCGACCTGGACGGTGGGCAGGTCGGGCTCGACCTCCGCCTCGATGGTGATCCGCCGCGACTCCGCGAAGCCCCGGATCCCGTCGACGGCCAGCTCCACGAAATCGATCGGCCGGTGGGCCTCCAGGTCGAGGTGGATGTGCCCCGCCTCCATCTTGGAGATGTCGAGGATGTTGTTGATGAGGCGGATGAGGCGGTCGGTGTTCTTGAGCGAGATGTCCACGAGGTGCCGCTGGGTCTCGTCGAGCACCAGGTGCTCGTCCGAGAGCAGGAGATGGAGCGACCCCTTGATCGAGGCCAGCGGGGTCCGCAGCTCGTGCGAGACGGTGGAGACGAACTCGGTCTTCATCCGGTCGATCTCTCGCTCGCGCGTGACGTCGCGCAGGGTGACCGTGAGCCCCACCACTTCGCCCAGGAGATCGCGCGTCGGCGTGACCATCCAGCGTAGTGTCCGTCGCTGGGCGCCGGTCAGCTCGAGGTCGCCGTCGGCCGCCTCGCCCGGGCGCTCGAGCGCGGCGGTCAGGGCCGGCCCGCCCGCGGCGGCCCAGTCCACCGTGCGGCCCACCGCCTCCGCGAGATGGGCGAAGGGCCGGCCGATCATCGCGCGGGGCACGATGCCGAGCAGCTCGCCGCCCCGCTGGTTGAGCGCCACCACCTCGCGCTCCAGGCCGAGGACGAGAAAGCCGTCCGATGTCGAGGCGAAGACCTGCTCGAGCTGCGTCTTCTGGTTCTCCGCGTCCTCGAAGAGGGTGGCGTTGTCGAGCGCCATCGCGAGCTGATCCGCGTAGGCCGAGAGCAGGCGCGTCTCGGCCTCGGTGAGGCCGCGCGGCCCCGCGAAGAGCAGCAGGAGCCCGCCCAGCACCCGGCTCCGGCCGCGCACCGGGAAGCCGGCCAGCGCGTGGCCGGCCTCGAGCAGCCCCGCCCGCAGGAGATCCGGCCGGGCCGCCGCGTCCGCGATCAGGGTCGGCGCCTCGCGCCGCCGCAGGGGCGCGGCGAGGGCCCGGACCGCGGCGTCGGGCCAGTCGCCCCACGTGATCGCGTCTCCGCTGCCCGCTCCCGGCTCCTCGAACAGGACGATGCCGACCCGCCGGGCTCCGAAGGTCTGCCCGAGCGTGCCCGCCGCCTCGGGCAGGAGCCGCTTGACGTCGAGCGTGCGGTGAAGCGTGCGGGCCGCCGCGTTGAGCAGCGCGGCCCCGGCCAGGTTCTGCTGGGTGGCCGAGTAGAGCCGCGCGTTCTCGATGGCCACCGCGCCCTGGGCGGCCAGCGCCGACAGCAGGTTCACCTCGCGCTCGGTGAAGACGTGGGGCTCGAAGTAGGAGCCCCCCAGCACCCCGAACACCTCGTCGCGGATCATGATCGGCGCCGCGAGGTAGGCGCGCGGCGCCCCCGCCCCGCCCATGGCCGCCGCGTTCTCGGCCCCGTAGGCCAGGGCGGGATCCGCGAGCCGATCGTTGGTCCACGCGGGCCGGCGCTCCGCGTAGGCGCGGCCGGTGATCCCCTCTCCCGCCTGGATGAGCCGCGGGCGCGCGAAGTCCTGGGGGTGGTTGCGCCCGCGCACGAACACCAGGCCGCCGCGGGTCGCATCCCAGCGGTAGAAGCCGGCCGCCACGCAGCCTAGAGCGGCGATGGTCCCGTCGGCCACGAGGTCGAGCACCGCGTCCAGCTCCAGAGTCGACGAGAGCTTCCGGGTGACCTCGAGCAGCAGGGTCGCGTCCCGCTCGCGCTGCCGCGTCTCCTGGTAGAGGCGCGCGTTGTTCACCGACGTGGCGAGCTGCTGGCAGAAGAGCTCGAGGTGGGCCACCCCGCGGCGGGTGATGGGCCGGCGGCTCGGCTTGTTGTCGACGCTGACCAGCCCCACCGGCCGCCCCTGCACCAGGAGCGGCACCACCGCGAAGCGCCGCGTGCGCAGCACCGGATGACGGTGCCATTGCGCGGGCAGCCGCGGCACGCGCGCGAGCTGCTCGTCGTCGGCCACCATCAGGGTGATGCCCGACTCCCACGCCTCCCGGAAGCCGCCCGCCTGCGCGAGCGGCACCACCGCGGGCACGCCCGGCCGGCAATCGCTGCCCGCCACCAGCCGGAGCGCGGCGCCCCCGTCTTCCTCGAGCCACACGTTGAGCCGCTCGAAGTAGAGCGCCCGCCCCGCCCCCTCCGCGAAGATCTCCACCCGCTCCTGCAGATCCATCGAGCGGTCCATCGCCTGGGTCAGGGCGTAGAGGTCCTCGGTGAGGCGCCGCCGATCCTGGATGTCCTGGAAGAGGCGCGCCTTGGCGATGGCGGACGCGGACTGGGTCACGAAGACGTCGAGGGTCTCCTGGTCGTCGGGGCCCAGGCGGAAGGGCTCGCGGCCGCCCATCACCAGGACGCCCAGCAGCATGTCCTGGAAGACGATGGGCATGCCGAGGAAGCTCCGGAACCCGTTGGCGTCCCACCATTCGCGGTTGGTCACCCGCGGATCGGCGGCCACGTCGTCGATCTCGAGGGTCCGGCGCTCGGTGGCGACCCAGCCCACGTCGCCGTGTCCCACGTCGAACGAGCGGCACGGGAAGTCGGGCACGCCCGCGGGACCCGCGAAGGCGCGCGCGTCGAGACGCTTGAGGGCCGCGTCGACCACCCAGACCGACACCACCGGCACCTGCATCAGCTCCACCACCGCCGCCGCGATGCCGGCCAGCACCTCGTCCGGCTCGAGCGAGGAGGACACCAGGTGGTTGAGGCGGGCCAGCGTGCGCAGGCGGCCCGCCCGCGCGTTCAGCGCCTCGTGGAGGCGCGCGTTGCGCAGCAGCACCCCGGCCTGCTCGCCGATGGCCTGCAGGGGCGCCAGCTCCTCCGGGAGGAAGCGCCGCCGCCGCCGCCACCACACCAGGTAGAAGGCGCCCGCCACCTGGCCGCCGAGGAAGAGCGGGATGATGAGCCCCGACTGGTGCGGGAAGCGCCGGAAGAGCTCGATGGCGAAGCGCGGATCGGACGGGAGGTCGTCGTTCCAGATGAGGTGGCCGGTGCGGAACACCGCGTCGAAGCCCTGCTGGTCCGAGACGGTGAGCCGGGCCGCGGCCAGGGCCGCGAGGGCGTCCTTGGGCACGTGATAGCCCGCCACCGGGCTCAGCGCCGCGTCGGCGGGCTGGCGGACGTAGGCGGACACCGTCTCCGCGCCGGTCACGCGTGCGAGCTCGCGGCAGATGAGGCGGAGGGCCTCCTGGAAATCGGTGGTGGAGCTCGCGACGCGGGCGACCGAGAGGAGGGCGGCGGTCTCGCGCAGTCGTGCCTCGAGCGCCTCGCCACCCGCTGGATTCGACCCCGCGCCGTCGTCCGGGCGGGCACCGCCGGCCCTCTGGCTGCTCATGGAGTGGATTCCAGTATATGCCGCGGGCCGCGAAACTCCGTCAACGCGGGGAGCCCGGCTTGACGCCGGTCGCCCCGTAGTAGTTGAAGGTGAACACGAAATGGCCGGCCGCGTCCGCGCGCTCGATGGCGGCCAGCCATCGCGCGGCCCGGCCGGCGCCGACGAGGCCGAACCGCTGGGCGAGCTGCGCCCGGCGGGTGAGGAGGCCGTGGGTGAAGGGATCGAGGCTCCGCACCTGGTAGACGTCGGCCAGGAGCCGCACCCGCTCGAGCCCCAGCTCCACCAGCCGTCGCACCAGCGTGCGGCCCGAGTAGGGCTCCGGATACATCCGGGCCGTCACCCCGTCGAGGATCACCCGGGTGAGCGCGCGATCCGGGTGATCGAGCACCTGGGTGCCGAAGTCCTGGTCCTGGAGCGCCACCGTGCCGCCCGGCCGGGTGACCCGCACCAGCTCCCGCAGCATCGCCTGCGGCCGTGCCACGTGCAGCAGCACCGTGACCGCCAGCGCGCAGTCGAAGCGGCCGCCGCGGAAGGGCAGCGCGGCCGCGTCGGCCCGGCGGAAGTCCACGCGCCGCGCGAGCCCGGCCTCGCGAGCGCCCCGGCGCGCCGCCTCCGTCAGCACGCGGCTCCTGTCGACGCCGGTGACGTGGCCGCGCGGGCCGACCAGCGCGGCGAGATCACGCGTCACCACCCCGCTGCCCGAGCCGACCTCGAGCACGCGCCAGCCGGGCTCGACCCGGCAGAAGCGCAGGAAGCGGCGGCGCACGCGGGCCTGGGTGGGCGTGCGGCCGCGCGACTCCATCATCCGCACGTAGCCGGCGGGGTCGGGCTGGCGGTCGACCGCGCGCCAGGGATCGGGATGCGGAGCCACGGAGCGCCTCAGGCGAAGTGGCGGGGGAACAGCTCACCCAGCAGTCGGAGAAGGCCACCGTCGGCCGCCGCAGGTGCCACCCGGTCGGCCGCGCGGCGCACCACCTCCGGCGCGTGCGGCATGGCCACCCCGAGACCGGCCTCGCGCAGCATCTCGATGTCGTTCTCCTGGTCGCCCACCGCGACCACCCGCGCGAGCGGCACGCCCACGTGCTGGGCGAGGCGCGCCAGCCCCGCGCCCTTCGAGGCCGCCACCGGGATGATCTCGAGATAGTCGTGGCGCGTGCGGACGAGGCGCCCGTGCTCGGCCACGATCGGGGTCAGCTCCTCGCGCACGACGTCCAGGTCGCGCGGATGGCCGATCAGGAGACTCTTGATGAACGCGCCCAGCCCGAGGAACTCCGCCACGTCGGGGATCACGTCGACGGTGAGCCCCTCCTCCTGGCAGTAGCGCCGCACCGCGGGCGTGCGCTCCGCGCAGTAGAGCCGGTCGTCGCGGTAGTAGATCGGATGCACCGGCGCCTGGGCCACCACCGCCCACGCGCGGCCCAGGATCCCGCGGGGCAGCGTCAGCGAGATGAGATCCGGCCCGCCCTCCGCGCCCCGCACGACGGCCCCATTGTAGTAGATCACCGGCGCGGTGATGCCGAGCTCGTCGCGATAAGGATCGGCCGCCGCGGGCATGCGCCCGGTGGCCAGCGAGATGGCGAGGCCCCGCTCGGCGGCGCGGTGGAAGGCCTCGACCAGCGCGGGGTCGAGCCGCATCTCGTCGTCGAGCAGGGTCCCGTCGAGATCGGAGACCAGCAGATCGTAGCCGGCCGGCGCCGCGCCGTCGCGCTCGCCGCGGGCGCTCACGCCCGGCGCTCGCCCCGGTGGAAGCGGTCCGCGCACTCCCGGCTGCAGAAGTAGGCCGGCGCGCCGCCCGCCTCCTCGCGGATCGCCCGCGACATCAGCACGTAGGTCTGGCAGACCGGGTCCTTCACCAGCTCGTCGCGGCGCGGCGGGCCCGACGGCAGGCGCGAGCGGAGCGCGGAGGGCAGGCGCATGAGGGCCATCACGATCAGCAGCAGGCAGGCCACGATCAGCAGCGCGCGCATGGCGCGGTCAGCGCGGATCGGGTCGGATCGAGAGCGAGCGGAGAAAGTCGCGGTCCTGCTCGGTCAGGTCGAAGCCCTCGGCGGCCTCGCGGGCGCGGCCGCCGGAGAAGAAGATGCCGGTCTCGGCGCCGCGACGCAGGATCTCCTGCACCGCCTCGCGCGAGGCCTCGGTGGCCTTCATGGAGAGATCGATCGCCCTCAGCAGCTTGTCCATCAGGCGATCGGCGGGGCGCTCTTGCGTCATGGCGTTTACGATAGCACACTACCCCGGCGAGCCCGCCCGTGGACCCCGAGAACCCCGACGCCCGCGATCGAGTGTGGCGGTTCTTGCACAGCACCGAGCGCCTCCGTCTCGGGAAGCTGACGCTGCGCGAGGACGTCTGGCGCCTCCCCACCGGCGCGCGGAAGACCTATCCGATCCTCCACGTCGGGCTCACGGTGGGCGTGGTGCCGCTCGTGGACGCCGAGCACGTCCTCCTGGTGCGCCAGTTCCGCCATCTCGCCCGCGCCGAGTCGTGGGAGCTGCCGGGCGGCGGCGGCCGGCCCGGGGAGAGCCCGGCGGCGGCGGCGCAGCGCGAGCTGCGCGAGGAGGGCGGCTACCGGGCGGGGCGGCTCACGTTCCTGACCCGCTTCCTGCCCTCCGCGGCCTATCTCGACGAGGACGCCCACTGCTTCATCGGCGAGGAGCTGGTCGCGGACCCGCTGGCCTCCGACGACGACGAGTTCTTCGAGCGTCGCGTGATCCCCTTCCGCGAGGCCCTCGCGATGGCCCTCGACGATCGCATCACCGAGTCGGTCTCGAAGCTCGCGCTCCTCGCTGCGGCCCTCCGCCTGAACGTCCGCCCCTAGGACGCCTTCGCGCCCCTCGGGTGCGCCGCCTAGTAAGTGGCGCGACCTCCTGACAGGTCGTACACCGCGCCGGTGCTGAACGTGCACTGATCGGAGGCGAGCCAGGCCACCAGCGCCGCCACCTCCTCCGGGGTGCCGACGCGGCCCATCGGGATCTTGGAGATCAGGAGCTCCACCGTGCTCGTCTCCATCTGCTTGAGCAGCTCGGTGCCGATCACGGCCGGCGCCACCGCGTTGACCAGGATGCCGCGGGTCGCGACCTCCTTGGCGAGCGCCTTGGTGAGGCCGATCACCCCCGCCTTGGCCGTGGAGTAGGGCACGAGCGTGGGGTTGCCCTCCTTGCCCGCGATCGAGGCGATGTTGACGATGCGCCCGGCGCCCTGGCGCAGCATCACCTTCACCGCGGCCCGGCAGCAGAGGAACACGCTGGTGAGATCCACGTCGATCACGCGCTGCCAGTCCTCGTCGGTCAGGTCCCAGATCGGGAACGAGCGGCCGGTGATCCCCGCGTTGTTCACCAGGACGTCGAGGCGACCCCACTCTCGCTCGATGCGCGCGATCGCGGCGTCCACCTCCGCGGCGCGGGTCACGTCGGCCGCGAGGCCGAGCGCGCCCGCGCCGAGCCCGGGCGCGGCCGCCTCCACCGCGGCGCGGTCCTGGTCGAGCATCGCCACCCGCAGGCCGTCGGCGGCCAGGCGCGTGGCGATGGCGAGGCCGATGCCCCGCGCGGCCCCGGTCACGAGCGCGGTCTTCCCCCCGGGCGTCATGGCTAGTAGGCCGGCGGGGCGTACACCGAGAGGAAGAAGAGCGGGGTGCGGCCGGAATTGCGCACGTGGTGGAGCGTGCCGGCCGGGATCATCGCGCACGTCCCCGGCCCCACCTCGTGCTCCCGCCCCGCGATGGTGAGCACGCCGTGTCCCTCGATGACGTAGACGACCTGGTCGCCGGCGTGGGTCTCCTCGGGCCCGCCGTCTCCGCCCGCCTCCACGGTCATCACCGCGGTCTGGCTGCGCCCGGTCTCCTGCAGCACCTCGAAGAATCGTCCCTTGCGGGGCAGCACGTCGATCACCGGCTTGGTCATGAGAAGTCCTCCGGAATCTACCTGGGGACGGCCTCGGTCGCGGCCTCGCGGGGCTCGCGCCAGGCCTGGGTGTGCCGGTCCACGCCCCGCATGAGCGCCCAGTAGCCCAGGCGCACCGCGAGCCCGATCGCCACGATGCAGACCGACATCGCGGCCGCCTGCGCGGCGTCGCCCGCGTCGTCCATGAGCAGCACCGCCACCGCGGCCAGCTCGGTGCCGGGCGCGACCAGGAACACCACCGCGGAGAGGGTCACCATCGCGTTGAGGAAGAAATACATGCTGATGGCCACGATGGACGGCAGGGCCATCGGCACCGTGACCCGCCAGAAGGTGCGGTAGAACGGCACCCCCAGCGAGGCGGAGACGTTCTCGAACTCGGCGTCCATCTGGCGAAGCGCGGTGGTGGCGGTGAGGAAGCCCACCGTGAAGTAGTGGATCACGTTGGAGACGATCAGGATCGCGAGCGTGCCGTAGAGCACGTTGAGGGTGCTCCCCGCCACGTTGAACGTGAAGATGTAGGCCAGGCCGAGCACCATGCCCGGGATCGAGACCGGCAGCACGGCGAGGAGATAGAGCGGCCCGCTCCACGCGGTCCGGCACTTCTCGATCACGTACGCGCCCACGAAGGTCAGCACCGTCCCCACCAGCGCGGTGAGCGCGGCCACGTACACGCTGTTCAGGAGCGGGGCGTAGCCGCCCACCGTGTCGAACCGGTAGTGGCGCAGCGTCGGAGTGAAGTTGTAGGGCCAGCGCATCACCAGCGAGTAGACCACGATGGCCAGGTACATGCCGGCGATGGCGCCCGCCACCAGCGCGCAGTAGGCGAAGGCGCCCCAGTCCGCCGCGGGTCGGGGCGCGGGGGCCAGCGGCCGGGAGGACGCGGTCACCAGCGCGTAGCGCCGCCGCTGCACCACCCGGTCGACGAGGAACGCGAGCACCGCCGGGATCAGCAGCACCACCGAGACGGTGGCTCCCATCGTGAAGTTCTGCTGGCCCGAGACCTGGTTGTAGATCTCGGTGGCCATCACCGAGAACTTGCCCCCGATGGCCTTGGGCGCGCCGAAGTCGGTGATCACGAGGGTGAACACGACGAAGCACGCGCTCACCAGGCCGAACTTCACCCCCGGCAGGGTCACGGTGAGGAAGGTCCGGAGCGGGCTCGCGCCGAGCGTCCGGGCCGCGTCGTAGAGGCGCGCGTCGGTGGCCGAGAGCGCGGCCACCAGGATCAGCAGCGCGTGGGGGAAGCAGTAGAAGACCTCGGCCATCACGATGCCCTTGGCCCCGTAGATGCCGATGTTCCAGCCGGTGGTCCGGGTCACGATGCCGTTGTTGCCGAACACGTAGATGAACGCGAGCGCCTGTACCAGCGACGGGGCGAAGAGCGGCAGCATCGCCACCAGCCGGAAGACGCCGCGTCCCGGCATGCGGGTGCGGGTCAGCCCGTAGGCGTAGACGAAGGCGAGCGTCACCGTGATCGCCATGGAGACGATCGACACGAAGAGGCTGTTGCCGATGGACTGGGCGATCGCCGGGGTTCCGAAGTAGCGGCGATAGTTGGCCGCGCCCACGAAGGTGCCGTCGTTGGCGAGCAGGCTGCGCCAGACGACCTGCAGCAGCGGGTAGAGCACGAAGAGGTACAGGATCGCGGCGAGCAGCGCCACCAGCGCCCAGCGCACGAGGTCCTCGGCCCCGAGCCGGTGGCGCACGGTGCGGTCGGGCAGCGCGGCGGGCAGGCTCGGGAGCGCGGAGGCCACGCGGCTAGCCCGCGAGGGGAAAGACGCGCAGGGCGTCGGCCCGGAGTGCGAGCGCCAGCTCCGAGCCCTCCGCGGCGCCGAGCGCCGCGAAGGCGGTGGCGGCCACGTCGCACTCGAGCGCGGGGGCACCATCCGGAAGCGTGAGGCTCAGGCGGGTGAAGGGGCCCAGGAACTGCACCGCGCGGATGCGGGTGACGAGCCGGTTCTCGCGGCCCTCCGCGGCCGGGCCCACCAGGATCTCCTCGGGCCGGATGGCGAGGGTGAGGCGGGTGCCCGCGACGAGGGCCTCGGTGGCGTCGTGCCGCATCTCCACCGTTCCGAGCCGCGCCCACCCCGCGCGGTCGCCCGCGGTGGCCTCCAGGAAGTTCATCTGTCCCACGAAGCGGGCCACGAACGGGGAGCGCGGCCGCGTGTACACCTCCATCGGCGTGCCGACCTGCTCCACCACCCCGTGGTTCATCACCACGATGCGGTCGGCCATCGCCAGCGCCTCCTCCTGGTCGTGGGTCACCATGATGGTGGTGACGCCGAGGCGGCGCTGCAGCGCGCGGATCTCGTGGCGGAGGCTTTGCCGCACCCGCGCGTCCAGCGCGGACAGCGGCTCGTCCAGCAGGAGCAGCGCGGGCGACGGGGCCAGCGCCCGGGCCAGCGCGATGCGCTGCTGCTCGCCGCCGGAGAGCTGGGCCGGGTACTTGGCCTTGTGCGCCGAGAGCCCGACCAGGGTCAGCAGCTCGTCGACCCTCCGATCGATCTCGGCGCGCGGCCTCCGGCGGGTCTCGAGGCCGTAGCCCACGTTCCGCGCCACCGTGAGATTCGGGAAGAGGGCGTAGGACTGGAACACGATGCCGTAGTTGCGCAGGCTGGGCGGCAGCCCCGAGACGTCGCGCCCGGCCATCATCACCTGCCCCGCGTTCTGCCGCTCGAGCCCCGCGATGATCCGAAGCAGCGTGGTCTTGCCGCACCCGCTCGGGCCCAGGAAGCACACGAACTCGCCGGGGGCGACGGTGAGGTCGATGTCGCGGAGGGCCACGAACTGACCGAACTTCTTGGCGATGCCGAGCAGCGCGACCGCGGCCGGGCGCGACGGCGCGGGCGCGCTCACCGGAGTCATCGGGGGCCGGCCTTCCCCGTCTCCTCCGCGATGACCCGGAGGAAGCCCGGCCCGTAGCGCTCCGCCTTGTGCGGCCCCACCCCGTGCGCCATCTCGAGCTCGGCCCGCGTCCGCGGCTTCAGCATCGCGATGTCGCGGAGGGTGCGGTCGCTGGCCACGATGAAGGGCGCCAGGCCCTCGGCGCGCGCCACCGCGAGCCGGTGCCGGCGCAGGGCCTCGAAGAGGGCCTGCGCGGCGGTGTCGAGCTCGGCGGCCTCACGCGCGGGCCGGCGCCGCTCGGTCCCGCGCCCGGCGGCGGGCACGGCGGCCGCGCGGCGGCCGGTCGCGGGCAGCAGCAGCCGCACGGGCCGCTCACCCTTCATCACCGCGCGCCCCTCCTCGGTCAGGACCACGACCGGGCGGTCCCGTCCGGAGAAGCTCACCCAGCCGGCCGAGACACAGCGGCGCAGCAGGGCCAGGATCCACTCCGCGGGATGCTCCTTGAGGTTGCCGTGGGTCGGCACGCGCGTCAGCCCGGCCCGCTCGAGCCGCTCGTCGGGCTCGCCGCGGACCAGCTTGACCACCGTCTGGAGGCCGAACCGATCGTGGACCCGGGCCACGCCCGAGAGGGCCTTGCGGACGATCAGCGAGGTGCGCTCGGCGTCGTCTTCCTCCGGGGCGGCCTCGAGCGCCCGGCAGACGTCGCAGCGCCCACAGCCGGCGAGCGTCTCCGCCTCGTCGCCGAAGTAGCGAAGAATCGCATCGTGACGGCAGCTTCCACCCTCGACCCAGCGAACGAGCTCGAGGAACATTCCCCACTTGTGCTCCACGACCGCCGGGTCCGGCGCCGCGCCGTCGGTGCCCCGCTCGAGGAGCGCACGGCGAAGCGGGAGATCGCCGCCGCTCACCAGCAGCAGCCCGAGGGCGGGAGCGCCGTCGCGGCCGGCGCGCCCCACCTCCTGGTAGTAAGCCTCGATGGAGCCGGGCGGACCCAGGTGGATCACCGCGCGGACGTCGGGCCGGTCTATGCCCATACCGAACGCATTGGTGGCCACGACGACCTCGACCCGTCCCTCCGCAAATCCGCGCTGGGCCAGCTCTCGCGTCCGACCGTCGAGCCCGGCGTGGTAGGCTGCCGCGCCCCAGCCGCGGCCGGCCAGCCGGTCGGTCTCCTCCTCGGCCTTCTTGCGGGTCGGGGCGTAGACGATCGCGGTGCCGCCACCGCGGCCGGGGCCGCCGAGGGACTCGGTCAGCGCCGCGTCCACCAGCCGCTCGCGCTCGCGGCGGCCGTCCACTTCGACCGCGCGCAGGGCCAGGTTCGGGCGGGCGAAGCCCCGGACGATCTGGGGAGTCTCCGGGGGGAGACCCAGGCGCGCGAGGATCTCGTCGCGCACGATCGGGGTCGCGGTGGCCGTGCAGGCGAGCACGCGCGCCCCCGGGAAGGCGCCGATCAGCGCGCCGATCTCGAGGTACTCCGGCCGGAAGTCGTGGCCCCACTCGCTGATGCAATGGGCCTCGTCGATTGCCACGAGGGGGACGTCCAGGTCACGGAGCATG
>Ga0134124_10003146_pt1 | contig 13263 bp, 7 predicted proteins | sample KB304_FD_96880 | JGI IMG/M metagenome (GOLD analysis project Ga0134124, IMG submission 96880) | Terrestrial soil microbial communities without Nitrogen fertilizer from Kellogg Biological Station, Michigan, USA - KB3-0-4 | ecosystem: Environmental > Terrestrial > Soil > Unclassified ... | reverse complement strand
GGCCGGAGCCCTAGCGATGTCGGAGTTTGGTTACTTGGGAATGGAGTGCCAAGAAGGCACTCTTCACCTGAACACAACGGACTTTTATCTCGAGTTCGTCCCCGATGGGCAGCCCGGCGGCCCCGCCGAGCTCGCAGAACTCTATGTGACGACGCTCCGAGAGCGCGTGTCACCGAAGATCCGCTATCGCACGGGCGACTTCTATCGTCGTCACGACACGCCGTGTCGCTGCGGTAGCACCCACCCGGCGGTGACCTACGAGGGGCGAAGAAAAAACCTGCTCACCGCCGGTGGGGGCCGCCGGGTGACCCCCCGTGAGGTCGACGATGTCGTCGGCGTTCGGTCCTGGATCGACCTCTACCAATTGTCCCAGCTCGGCGCTGACCGCTTCGTGCTGCGCTTCGTCGGCGAGCGCAGCCCCGATGGGCGTGAACAGGATTCGCTCAGAGGAGAGTTCGCCGATTTGCTGGGGTCATCAAACGTGAAGTGCGTCCATGCCAGCTACATCGCGAGCGAGCGCGGCGGAAAGTTCTCTGCTTGTAAGGGGGCCGATGAAGCCGCAACTTGAGCTCGATAGCCGCCAGACTGGCGCATTCGCGCGTCTCCGGGAGGAGTTCCCGATATTGCAGCGGCGCGTTGACGGGCGCCCGCTCGTTTACCTCGACAGCGCGGCAACGAGCCTGAAGCCCCGATCCGTGATCGACGCGGTCGTTGCGTACTACACGGAGTCTACCGCGAACATCCACCGCGGACAGCACGTCTTGTCCGAGGAAGCATCGAATCAATACGAATCGGCGCGGACGACCGTGGCGCAATATCTGAATTGCTCCAGCAGCGAGATCTGCTTTTTCCGGAACACGACGGAGGCGCTCAATGTCGTCGCACACGGGCTCGTGTTCTCCGCCGACGATACGGTGCTTGGTTTCCTCGACTCGCATCACTCGCAGATCCTGCCGTGGCGCCGAAAGGCCAAGCTGGCGCTGGTGAGAGTCGGAGCCGACGGACGCGTCGACATGGACCATTATGCCGAACTCCTGCGCACTCGCCCCCGTGCAGTTGCGATCACGCATTGCTCCAACGTGACCGGCGCGTACGTACCGCTCGCGCAGATGGTCTCGATGGCGAAGGAAAGCGGTGCGCTCACGATCGTCGACGCCGCTCAGTCGTTGCCCCACCGCATCATCGATCTGGCAACCATCCCCATCGATTTTCTGGCCTTCTCGTCGCACAAGATGCTCGGTCCTTCCGGCGTTGGCTGTCTCTTCGGCCGCGGCGCGCTTCTCGATCAAATGGAGCCAGTCAACTGGGGCGGGGGCATGGTCGACTGGGTCGACGCGCAAAGTTCCCGTCCTCGAAAGATCCCGCACCGCTTCGAAGCGGGAACGCCGGCGATCGAAAGCACGATCGGCTTCGCCCATGCGCTCGAGTTCCTGGAGCGCCACGACCCCGAGGCGATCGCGCGCCACGATCATCATCTCAGCACCGAACTTCTTCGGCACGCGTGCGAGCGATCGTATCTCCGCTTTCTCGGCCCGACCGACGCGAACGAGCGTGCGGCCATCTTGAGCCTGCGGGTCCAGGGAGTCGACGACCTGTCGATGATCGCGCGCGCGCTCAGCGACTCGTACGGGATCATGTGTCGAAGCGGCCACCTGTGTGCCCAACCGTTGGTCGACTCGTTCTCGAGTAGCGAGGTTCTACGCGTCTCTGGTTATATTTATAATACCACTGAGGACATCTCGTTCTTCTTTCGTGCCCTTGACGAAATCGTCTCTCATCTGCACGTTGCGGGCGCCTAAATGGGAAATACGAAGAGGTGTATACGCCTCGCGGAGGCGCACGAACATCGTCTCATCGACGCGCTCGCCGTCGAAGCATGGGCCGTACTGAAGGATGGTTACAGCGCCGATCAGTGGGAGTGGCTCATGCTTCGCATTGGGACAATGTCGAAGATCGCCGAACGCGGCGACATTCTCGTGGCTGCCGAAGGAAGCGAGATTCTCGGCGCCGTGGGCTACGTTCCCCCGGGTGGGTCGGATCCCGCGTCTTTCCCGCTCGACTGGCCGGTGATGCGCATGCTCGTCGTAAGGCCGTCCATGCGCGGCAAAGGGATTGGAAAAGAACTGGCCACCGCGTGCGTCCAGCGCGCCAGCGAGAGCGGCGCGCATTGCATCGGCCTCCACACGAGCCCGATCATGACGGTGGCATTGCCCATGTACCGGCGCATGGGTTTCGTCGAAGACGGCGAAATGCCGCCGATCGCGGGCGCACCTTATGCCCGCTACGTGCTCCGATTCGACGCCGCGCGGTCTGCGTCGACCTGTCAGAACGAACTTGCCCCAGGAGAGATTGAAAAATGAACGATCCAGTGTTCGACGTCGCCATCGTGGGCTCGGGGTTCGCGGGATCGATCACCGCGACCATCCTGAGTAAGCTCGGCTATTCGACGCTCTTGCTCGAGAAAGGGAAGCACCCACGCTTCGCCCTCGGCGAGTCGTCGACCCCGGTTACGACCTACTATTTCGAGCGCTTCGCGCGCTTGTTCGACATTCCTGAATTCGTTCAACTGTCCGGTTACGATCGAATGAAGGCGGACCCATTGCAGCTGAACTGCGGTCCGAAAGAACTATTTTACTACCTCTACCATCGGCTCGACGCGCCGATCCGCCGGTTCGAAGAGCTGGATCGAGAGATCGCGCTTCAGGTTCGAGGTGTCGACCTGCAGTACGACCGAGCCGTCCTCGATGAATACCTCATGCGGGTGGCATGCAAATACGGAGCGACGTACATCGACGACGTCGACGTGACGACGCTCGACGTTCGCGACGACGGTGTCGAGCTCGTTTGCGTCAAGCAGGGGGAGACATTCCGTCACCGCGCCCGTTTCCTCATTGATGGGACGGGGAACCATTCGGTGCTGTCACAGGCCCTCAATCTGCGCGTGTCGCCAGCGGACCTCGATACACCGCTGGCGAGCCGCACGATCTTCACACATTACCGCGGGGTCAAGAACCTGAACGCTGTTTTCCCCGGCGGCTGCCCGAACGAGCGGCTGCCCATCGACCGGCAGCGGAGCACGCAGCATCACGTCTTCGACGGTGGCTGGTACTGGTTCATCCCGTTTGATAGCGGGGTCACGAGCGTGGGCGTCTCGCTGGACCTCGACCGCTATCCAGAGAATTCCGTAGCCGCCGAGCAAGAGTTCCTCGAGATCACGCGCCGCCTGCCCGTGGTAGCGGACATGCTGGGCAACGCCGAGCGAGTCTTGCCGTGGTTCAAGAGCCGGCGTCTTCAGTACCTCAGCAAGGAGTTCGCCGGTGATCGTTGGGCCCTTTTGCCGGCCGCGGCGTTCGGCATGGACGCTTGGCAAAGCACAGGCCTGACACTCTCGATGATGGGAATCGACCGCCTCGTGTGGGCGCTCGATAACGTGGTCTTTCGTTTCAACGCGTTCCGCAAGGAATCGTTACGAAGCTACGCCAAACCACTTCGTCAGGAATATCACGACGTGAGCCGCTTCGTTCACGGGGTTTACAAGAGCTTTCGGCACTACGACATATTCCGACTTTTTTGTCTCATGCCCGCGCTCAGCGTGGAACCGTTCGCGCTCGACGGCGGCCTCAATCGCCCCTGGGACGAGAACGCGCTGTTCATGTTCTTCGGCAATCCCCATTGGCGGACCGCGTTCTACCGTCTCTACGACGTCGTCCTCGCGTGCGCGACCCGCGACCGTGTCGATCCGGAGGTCGTGCGCGGAATGCAATCGTTCATCGTGAATGACTTGAAACGGTACAACAATCGCGATTACGGCGACCCCGCCGCTCGCAACATTCACATGCGGCGGGGCGACAACGACCGGGCTCTCGAGGACGCGCTGAGGTTCGACCGATGACCGTCACGATTGGGCAGCCTGGAAAACGCCGGGGCGGCCAGGCCGCCGCCCCAGGGCTCTTCGACCCAGAGGCGCTCTGGCGCATGCCGGCCATGGAGCGGGAGGAGTTCCTCGTCTCGACACTCCAGAGCCTCGTTCGCCAGCTGAGCGCCGGCCAGACACGCGAGGTCGACAGCAGGGCGTCGCTCATCGATCAGGGGTTTCAGTCCCTCACCCTGCTACGTCTCTTCAATCTCGTTGGGAAGACATTTGGGGTCACGGTGCCCCTCGCCGCGCTCGCCGATGGCGGCAGCCTCACGAAGATCGCAAACGTCCTCGACGCGGCGCTGGCGCGCGATGTCGCGCCGGCACCGCCGATCGCCGCGCCGGCGATTCGCATGCAACGCTCGGACGAGCCGTTCCCGTTGACCGACGTTCAGCGCGCCTACTGGATCGGCAAGCTCGCAGGTCTCGGCCTGGGCGGCGTCGGCACGCACTTCTACAACGAGTACGAGCAGGCCGCGCTCGACATCCCCCGCCTGTCGTCTTCGCTCCGTGCCATGATTCGCCGGCACCCGGTCCTCCGGTGCGTCGTCCTTCCCACCGGACAGCAGCGCATTCTTCCGAACGTTCCCGACTACGACATCGACGTCGTGGACCTCCGGCCCCTTGCTACCGCCGAGGCGGCGAGGGTCGAAGAGGAGACGCGGCGCGCGCTGGAGACACGTGTTCTTCCGAGTGACCAGTGGCCCCTCTTCCAGGTGCAGGTCGTCCAGCGATCCGACAAGTCGATCGTCCGGATCTACATTGACAATCTCATCTTCGACGCGTCGAGTTACCAGACGTTCCTGAACGAGTGGGGCGCACTCTACGAGAAGCCTGCGGCGGAGCTCCCGGCGCTCGATTACGAGTTTGCGGACTACGTCCGCGCCGCTGCCGAGCATCGCTCGACACAAGCGTACGCCGCCTCCCTCGAGTTCTGGAGGGCGCGCGTCGCCAATATGCCTCCCCCTCCCGATCTCAACCTGATCAAAGACCCAAACGACGTCCACGAGCAGAAGACGACGCGGGCCGAAGCGCGCCTGTCGGCGACGGCCTGGACGAACTTCAAGAAGCTCGCGCAAGCGAACGACTGCACTGCGTCGAGCGCGCTCATGAGCGCCTACGCGGACATTCTCTCGATGTGGAGCAACGCTGCGCAATTCACGATGAGCATGACGGTATTTCACCGTCCCCCCTGGCACCCCCAGATCGAGCGCATTCTCGGGGACTTCACGAATATCGTCTACGTGTCTCTGCGTCGTGAAAAGGGCGCGAGCTTTGCCGCACGCGCGCGGAGCTCGCAACAGGCAACCTGGGAGTGCCTCGATCACAAGCAGGTCGGAATTGCCGACATCCAGCGCGTGTACCGGGAGGTGCGAGGCGAGATGGCGCAGCCGGTGCCGGTGGTCTTTACGAGCCTTCTCGGGGCCGAGTGGGGAGAGCCGTACACGTCGCCGTGGCTCGGCGATGTCACCTACAATCGGACGCAGACCCCACAGGTCTGGATCGACCACGTTGTCCTCGAGTCGCAGGGCGAGCTCATTTTCTTCTGGGACTACGTCGCCGAGCTCTTTCCCCCCGGACACGTCGAGACCCTGTTCGCGACCTACGCGCGTCTCCTCGAGTCACTCGCGTCGCCCGAGGCGTGGTCCGAGCGGCGGCTCGGGCACTTGCTCCCGGACGACGAGAAAGTGCGGCGCGCAGCCTACAACGACACCGCAACCATCTGCCCTCTGGATCCGTGGCTTCACGGTCCGTTCGAGAAGTGGGCGGAAACGTCGCCCGAGCGCCCGGCGGTCATCACTCCCAGCAAGACGTTTTCGTACGGGGCGATCGAAGCAAAAGCCAACCAGGTCGCCTCCCGCTTGCGCGTGAAGCCGGGCGAGCTCGTCGCGATCTTCGCGCACAAGGGGTGGGAGCAGGTCGTGTCGACGCTGGCCATCCTAAAAGCCGGCGCGGCATATCTTCCGATCGATCCTGCATTGCCGGACGAACGACTGAAGTGGATTCTCCAGAGCGGTGGTGTTCGGTTCGTCCTGGCGCAGGAGAGGACCGCCCCCCGACTCGCGCAGATGCCCGAGGTGGAGACCTTCATCGTCAGCGAAGAGACCTTCGCCGGCATACCCGCGGAGCGTCCACCGCGCGTCGGAACGCCAGGGGACCTTGCGTACGTGATCTACACATCGGGATCGACTGGAACGCCGAAGGGCGTCATGATCGAGCACCGTGCGGCGGCCAACACCGTCGATGCAATCAATCGCCGCTTCGGAGTGACCGAGCGCGATCGCGTTCTCGGGCTGTCGAGCCTGTGGTTCGACCTCTCGGTCTACGATCTCTTCGGCGTCCTCGGAGCGGGGGGGGCCGTCGTTCTGCCCGACCTCGAGCGGGAGCACGACCTCGAACACTGGACAGACCTCATCGTCGCGCACCGTGTGACGATCTGGAATTCGGTCCCCGCGCTCATGACTTTGACCATCGAGAGCCTCGAGCGCAGGAGTGCCGAGTTCTCTGCTGACCTGCGCGCCGTACTGCTCAGCGGAGACTGGATTCCCGTGTCGCTCCCCGAACGGATTCGCGCGCGCGCCCGCGGAGACGTTGCCATCTGCAGTCTCGGCGGCGCCACCGAGGCGAGCATCTGGTCAATCGCCTTCCCTGTCGACCGTGTATCCGCGGCCTGGAAGAGCATTCCCTACGGCTACCCATTGCCGAACCAGTCGATCGAGGTCCTCGACGAACAGGGCAATCCGCGACCGGAGGGGGTGGTTGGCGAGATCCACGTGGGGGGCGCCGGGTTGGCACGCGGCTACTGGAAAGATGAAGAGCGTACCTCCGCGAGCTTCGTCGCCAATCCCAATGGCGAAGGCCGCCTTTACCGGACAGGGGACTTCGGGCGTTTCACGCGCGAGGGGTACGTCGAGTTTCTCGGCCGCCGCGATGGCCAGGTGAAGGTCCGTGGGCACCGCGTCGAGCTAGGTGAGATCGAAAGCGTTCTTCTTCGTCATCCACGGGTCGCCGAGGCGGTGGTGAAAGCCGAGGGAACCCCGGGCGCGTTCAACGCACTCTCCGCGTTCATACGACCCGCTGGCGATGCCGGGGGCCTCCCTGACGTCCTGCTCCGGTACCTGCGGCAGTGTCTCGCCGACCACATGGTGCCCAGCGCCTTGATGATCGTCGACCAATTCCCGCTTTCCGCCAATGGCAAGGTCGACAGGCAGCGTCTGCTACGCGTCGAGCCAGAAGACGCGGTGTCGATCCGGAGCGCCCCGGAGGGACCGATCGAGGAGGTGCTCGTCCGCCTTCTCCAGTCGATCGTGATCGGCTCGCGCTTCGGCTCGGACGACAACCTCTTTGCGGGTGGTCTCGACTCTCTGTCGACGATTCGTCTGATGGATCAGATACGCGAGGTCTTCGAGATTCGCCTTTCGATGAGCGACGTCGTCCGCCACCCGAGCGTCGCACGCTTGGCGCGTCTCCTCATCGAGCAATCGGCGTCGCCTGAAGAATGCGAGGCCGTGGCGCAGGTCTATCTCCGCGTCGAGGCGATGTCGGCCGAAGACGTCGCGCGATGCCTCCAGGAGTCGTGAGGAGAACGTCATGCCGTCCGAAGACCGCGCCGAACTCGAAATCCGTTCCAAAAAGCAGCAGCTCTTTTCCGCGTTGAAGCGCGGCTTGGGCGTGCGCCGCGCGGCGCTCGTCGAGATCGTGCGAGACGAAGCGGCAGCCTTTCAGCCATTCCCATTGAACCCGCTCCAGGAAGCTTACTGGATGGGCGAGAGTTCGAACTTCGCTCTGGGCAATGTCCGCGCGCACTTCTGCAACGAGCTCGAGTTTCTGGAGCCGCTCGATCCCGAGCGGCTCCAGCAGGCGATGCGCCAGCTGATCGCCCGCCACGAGATGCTGCGTGCGGTTGTCCGGCCGCAGGGCGAATGGCAAGTCTCGCGCGACGTGCCCCCTTACCGAATCGACGTGCGCAATCTCGAAGGCGTGGTCGGCGATGACGAAGCGAGGGAGCTCGCTCGAATCCGGCGGACGCTCACTGATCAGGGGCCCACGACCGCGGAATGGCCGCTCGTCCAGACCGTGTTTTGTGTTCTCGAGGGAAGACGAACGTACTTATTCCTGAACTGCAGCCTTCTTCTCTTCGATGGCCAGAGTTTTCATATCTTTCTGAATGAGCTTTCGCAATTTTATGAACGCCCCGGGGCCGAGCTTCGGCCGATCGGCGTCACGTACCGGGATTACGCGCTCAAGGTCGCGTCCTTGCCTGACGCTGCAGCCAAGGAGTACTGGTGGCGTCGCCTCGACGACCTCGCGCCTGCGCCGGACTTGCCGGTCGCGCGGGACCCGGCCTCGGTGGCGCGGCCGGACTTCGTGCACCGAAGCGCCCGGATGGACGCGGATACCTGGTCGCGGCTGAAGCAAAAGGCCCGCGACCGCGGCGTCACGCCGACGAACGTGCTCCTGGGCGTCTTCAGCCAGGTACTCGGACGCTGGAGCGGAAACGCGAAGTTCACGATCAACGTCATGTACCTCAATCGGATGGATTTGCACGCGGACGTGAAGAGCGTCGTGGGCAATATGAGCACGACGGTTCTCGTCGAGACCGATACGGGCAAAGACCAGCTATTCACCGAGTACCTGGTCGGCCTCTGGGAACAACTGTGGCGTGACTTCGAGCATAGCAGCGTTCACGGCGTCGAGATTGTCCGCGAACTGAACCGGCGCGCCGGGGGAGCCGCGCAGGCCTCATTCCCTGTCATCTTCGCCAGCACCTTGAGTCTGGGCAAAGACCACGAGACCCACTCTGCCGGACCGTGGATGGAGCGTATCGTTCACAACAGCCTCCAGACCCCGCAGGTGTGGATGGATATGCAGGTGCACGAGTTGAACGGAGCGCTCATTTACAACTTCGACACGGTGGAGAGCCTCTTCCCCGCCGGCCTGGTCGAAGACGTGTTTCGAGCGTACGGCCGCGCCTTGGCCGCGCTCGCCGCCGATGATCGCGCCTGGCAAAAGCCACGGTGGCCGGTCTTGAGCGAGGCCCAGATAGAAACACGCGCCGCCGCGAATCGCACGGAGACCGCGAGAACACCGGAGACGATGCACGACCTCGTCCTCCGTCAATCGCGGCGAGTTCCCCAGAAGCAAGCGGTGGCAGGCCCGCGAGGAGCGCTCACGTACGGCGAGTTGGCGGAGATGTCAGACGACCTGGCGCGCCACCTCGTGCAGCGGGGGGCGCGCCGCGGCGAGCTCGTGGCAATTGTCCTCGAAAAGGGGCGCGAGCAGGCTATCGCTGCCCTCGGCGTTCTCCGCGCGGGCGCGGCGTACCTGCCAATCTCCCCGTCGTTCCCGCCGCGTCGCATTCAGTCCCTGCTCGAACAGGGCGAGGTGAGGACGGTCGTCACGTCATCGTCGCTGACGGCGAAGCTCGCGTTGCCTCCGCAGTTCGGCGTCGTTTGCGTCGACTTGCCCCTCCGCGCGGAACCGGCGCGGCTGCCCGTAGTTTCGCCCGAAGACCTCGCGTACGTGATCTTCACCTCCGGTTCGACGGGAACCCCCAAGGGGGTAATGATCACCCACCGAGCGGCGGTGAACACCCTTGTCGACATCAACGAGCGATTCGGAGTTTCCGACGCCGACGCGGTTTTCGCCATCTCCGAGATGACGTTCGATCTGTCCGTCTACGATCTCTTCGGAACGCTTTCGGCCGGCGGCACCATTGTCTTTCCGGATCCCGATCTCGTGCGCGAACCCGGGCACTGGTGCGACGTGATGAACGCCCACGCGGTCACGGTGTGGAACTCGGCTCCGTCGCTTGCGACGTTGCTGGCCGATCACTCCGGGGTGGTGTCATGGCCGCGATCCCTTCGTCTGATGATGCTGAGCGGGGACTGGATCCCGGTCAGTCTGCCAGACACGATTCGGCGCCATTGCGCAGATCTGCGTATCGTGAGCCTCGGAGGCGCGACCGAGGCGGCAATCTGGTCGATCTTTCACGAAATCGACCAAGTCGACGCGGAGTGGAAGAGCATTCCCTACGGCAAGCCGCTCGCAAATCAGAAGATGCACGTTCTGGATGCCGCCGGCGACGATTGCCCGGTATGGAAGGCGGGGGACCTCTTCATCGAGGGGGAAGGACTGGCGCTCGGCTACTGGCGAGATCCGGAGAAGACGAACGCGGCATTCGTGATCGACACCCGCGGCCGTCGCCTCTATCGCACGGGCGATCTCGGGCGCTACCGGCCAGACGGTACCATCGAGTTTCTGGGCCGCACTGACGCCCAGGTGAAGATCAACGGTTTTCGCATCGAGTGCGGAGAGATCGAGGCGGCGCTTGAACGAAACGTCGCGGTCAAATCGGCTGTCGTGGTTGCGGTTGGCGAGCGCGACGGAGACAAGCGTCTCCTCGCCTATTGCGTGCGTAACGGCGAGCGAGCGCTCGATCATGAAGCCCTGCGCGCGTTCGTGGCCGATATGCTGCCCGCCTATATGGTCCCGCACGAACTCGCCGAGGTCGACGCGCTACCGCTGACCCACAATGGCAAAGTCGACCGAGCCGCCCTCAAGGCGAGGGCGATTCCGCCGCGCCCGCGCGTCGCGGCCTGTGATACCGAGCCGCTGACGACGCTCGAGGTGGAGGTGGGCGCGATGTTCGCGGAGGCGCTGGGCGGCACCGATCTGAGCCGAAACGAGCGCTTCTTCGAGAAGGGGGGCACGTCGGTGCAGGCGGTTCGCCTTCTGTCGCGCCTCCAGAAAGCCTATGGGGTCGCGATCGGCTTCTCTGCTTTCCTTGCGAATCAAACGGTAGAGGGAGTTTCGCGGCTCGTTGGCCAGAGCGCTCGCGCACAGCCGGGCGACGCGATCGTCGCCATCCGGCGAGAGGGAGACCTCGCGCCGATCTTCTGCGTTCATCCCGTGGGGGGAAGCGTGTTCAAGTTTCTCGCGCTGAGCCGCGCGCTCGGTGCACGGCAACCTCTTTACGCATTTCAAAGCTGTGGCATCGAAGAGGGCGAGACTCCGCTGCGCACCGTGGAGGCTATGGCGGAGTACTATATCCGCCTGATGAGGGCGGTGCAGCCCCACGGGCCGTTCACGATCTGCGGCTACTCGTTCGGCGGCATCGTCGCGTTCGAGATGGCTCGCCAGATCGTGCACTGCGGCGAGACGATCGCCAGACTCGTGCTGCTCGACTCCGCAGCACCCAGTGCGATCCCTTCCTTCGATCTGCGTGACGGTAAGTGGCTTCGCGTCCTCGCGAAGACGCTGCGCTTGCCCCCCGATGTGCTCGACGGCGTGTCCTTCGAGCCATTGGACCCCGCCGAGCAGATTCGCCAGTTCCAGGCCGCCATCGTGCGAAAGGGCGGTGCGTTCGGAACGCAGGGCGGCGCGGAGATGCTTGAACGCCTCGTGACCGTTCACGAGGCGAACTACCGCGCGATGCTCGACTACCGGCCTGCGCCTTGCGCGGTGAAGACTCTCGTCGTGCGCGCCGGCAACGAGACGCCGCTCGACCGAATCGTCACATTTTATCGGAACTATCGAAGTCCCGACCTCGGGTGGAGCGCGTGGATTGGGGGGCCCATTCGTGTCGAATGCGTGCGCGGCGACCACGAATCCTTTCTCGAGCCCGCGAACGTCGACGCCGTCGCCGAGGTGCTGCGCTCGTGAACCCGCAGGAAGGGGGCGTGCCCATCGAGGTGCAGTGTGAAGTCGTGTCGGTGGACTGTCTGAATCACGACGTCCGCCGTGTCCTTCTTCGCGCGCCGGTGCAACGACCTTCTCTGTGGTACGCGGGACAGTACCTCATCGTGCGACGGGTGAAGGGGGGAACGGCGTTTTCGATCGCCAACGCACCCGGCGGCCGGGATATTGAGCTCCATATCCGGTACGACCGCGAGAACGGCTCGCTCGGGGAGGCGATCGCGCTCCTCGAGGGAAGCACCAAGGTCACCATCGAGCTCCCGTGCGGCCGACGCTACATCGACAACCCGCCAGACCGGCCGTTGTGGTTTCTGTGCAATTCGACCGGGTTCGCGCCGATGAAGGCGATGCTCGAGCACTTGCGGAACGTGGGGTTCGCCGGCGAGGTCCGACTCTACTGGGGGGCGCGGCGGCGGGCCGATCTGTACCTGGAAGACGCGGCGCACGAACTTCAACGTCAGATGCGGAATCTCCGTTACACCGCAGTGGTCTCCGAAGAGGCAACGCAGCATCGTGCCCCTACGCTGGTGCACGATGCCGCCATGGTCGAGCTCCGCGCGCCCGGGGAACCGCTCTTCTTCGTCGGCGGCTCGCCGTCGATGGCCTGGAGTGCGTTCGACTCACTCGTCGCGCGCGGCGTACCGCCCGACAACATTCATTCAGACGTCTACGACTACGCGCCGCGCTCTCCCGCCGCTGCGCACGGCGGAGCGCCTCGCTAGAAGTACCGCTTGCCTGACTACCTCCGGCCCCTGCAATCGCTCTTCGAGAAGGGAACGGTCACGGCGTACGCAGCGGCGCGTCTCGTCGACGATGAGCTCTATCCCGAAGAGAGGGCGTACATTGCGCATGCCGTTCCGACACGGCGCGCCGAGTTCGGAACAGCGCGTGTGCTCGCTCGCCGGGCGATGTCGGAGCTGGGAATCGATCCATGCCCCCTGGTCCCGCACGCCGATCGCTCGCCACGCTGGCCGGCCGATGTCATCGGGAGCATCTCGCACACCCAAGGCCATTGCTTCGTCGCCGTCGCGCGCTCGGCTCGCGTGCGCGCCCTCGGTCTGGACGCCGAGCAAGATGCGGGTCTCGGGCGTAACCTCGAGGCCATGATCTGCACCGAAGGCGAGCGGCGCTGGCTGAAAGCGCTGCCGGACGACCGACGCGACCGCGCGGGCATGGTCCTCTTCAGCGCGAAAGAAGCATTCTACAAGTGTCAGTACCCAACGACGCGGACGTTTCTCGACTTTCAGGAGGTCGAGATCCAGATCGATGCAGCAATGTCGACGTTCTCCGTTCGTAGAGTCGGCGGCAACGATTCGTCGCGGCGATGGGTCGAACAGGTGCGGGGTCGCCTGCGGCTCGCCGGAGGGCTGATCATGGCCGCGGCCATCGCCTGACGGGCTCACGGGCTGACCGGGATCGCCGGAACAACCGGCGACAAGAGCTAGAAGCATGTCGCTGGCCTTGGCGACATCTTCATCGACAAGCTCCACGTAAGCCACGTCGAACAGTGGAGCTTGGGATCGCCAGCTTGATCAAAGCCGGCGATTACTCGCCCACCACGGCAAACGGCTGGCTGTCCATTCTTAGGCTCATCTGCAAGGCCGCCAAGCGGCAGTTCACGCTACCGCACCTAGCGACCGAAGACATGC
>Ga0134124_10003144_pt1 | contig 13264 bp, 10 predicted proteins | sample KB304_FD_96880 | JGI IMG/M metagenome (GOLD analysis project Ga0134124, IMG submission 96880) | Terrestrial soil microbial communities without Nitrogen fertilizer from Kellogg Biological Station, Michigan, USA - KB3-0-4 | ecosystem: Environmental > Terrestrial > Soil > Unclassified ... | reverse complement strand
TCGCCGCCACGCCGTGCTCGAGCCACCCCGTCGCACTGCGGATCGCCTCCAGGCACTCCTCCGACTCGCCGCGGGGGTGCTGGTCGGCCTCGGCCAGCAGACGCCGGGCCACGCCCTCTGCCAGCGCGGCGAGCTGTCGCTGATACGTAGGGCGGTCCGCGGCCGGTGCCCACGCGACCGCGGCCTCCAGCGCCTCGCGCGCTTCGACGTCCTCGCCGAGGCCCTGGCGCGCCAGGGCCACCACGCTCCACAGCGCCGCGGTCGCGTGGGCATCGGCCGGCCGGCGGGCGTCATCGGGATCACCCAGCGCGGCGGTGGCGAGCTCGACGACCTCGTCGAAGCGGCCGGACTGCTGGAGCGCGAAGCACTCGTCCACGACCGAGCCGACGCGCACGACCTCGACGATATGGACCGGCTCGGCGGGCAGCGGCGCAGCCTCGGGCAGCTCGGCGACCGCAACGGCCGCCTCCACGGGCAGCGGCACCGGGGGAAGCGAGGCGGGCGCGCGGCGCGGCTGCGGGCTGCGCCCGAGCTCGAGACCCTGCCGCTGCAGCAGGCTCGCGCGTTGCACGCGCGCGGCTCGCGCCGCGAGCGCTCGGTGCGCGGGGACGGGTCGGCGCAGGCGAACCGGGTGCCGGGGCCGCGTGGGCCAGATCAGCTCCATCACTCCGAGCATCAGCAGACCGCAGGCGCCGAATCCCGCCAGGACGATCAGCGCCTCCTCACTCAGCATCGCTCGCGCGCTCCTCCCTTCCGATGGCAGCCCCATTGAAACCGGCGAGGGCACCAGGAACCAAAATAATTGGGCGACCGATCCCGGACGCCGCACTGCGTCACCTGATATGATTGGGCGTCGGCAAGGCAGCCACCACCAGGGAGGACGCATGCGGCGAGTCGCAGTGATCGGTGTCGGAGTCACGAAGTTCGGCAAGCACGATCGGACGTCGGCGGAGCTGTTCGCCGAGGCGGCGGCCGACGCCCTGGCCGACGCGGAGCTGCCGGCCAGCGCCGTGCAGGCCCTCTACTACGGCAACGTCGTGGGCGGCGAGACCGAGAAGCAGCTCCACACCGGACCGCAGGCGGCCTCCGTGCTCGGTATCCCCACCGTTCCCACCACGCGCTTCGAGACGGCGTGCGCCTCGTCGCACGCGGCGTTCCGGCACGCCGTGATGGACATCGCCTCCGGCACCTCGGAGGTCGTGCTCGTCGGTGGCGCCGAGCGCGTCCTCAACGTGACGACCGAGGAATCGACGGAGTATTTCGCCTACGCCTCCGACGCCCGCTGGGAGCAGACGCTCGGCCTCACCTTCCCCGGCGTGTTCGCGCTCGTCGCGCGCGCCCACATGGCCCGGTACGGCACGACCGAGGCGCAGATGGCCGCGGTGGCGGTCAAGAACCACAAGCACGGCACCCTCAACCCGAAGGCCCAGTTCCAGAAGGAGATCACGCTGGAGCAGGTCCTCAGGTCGGCGATGGTCGCGGATCCGCTCAAGCTCTACGACTGCTGTCCGTTCACCGACGGCGGGGCCGCGCTGGTGCTCGTCTCCGAGGAGGTCGCCCGCAAGGCGCGGCGGCCCATCTGGGTCCTGGCCTCGGCCGCCGCCTCGGACTGGATGCTGATCAGCGACAAGCGGGATCTCTCGCGGGTGCCGGCGACCGAGCGGGCGGCCGCCGCCGCCTACCGTCAGGCCGGGCTCGGCCCGACCGACGTCGACGTCGTCGAGCTGCACGACTGCTTCACGATCGCCGAGATCGTCGCCACCGAGGGGCTCGGCCTCTTCGAGCCAGGCGCCGGCGGCGTTGCAGCCGAGAAGGGATGGACGAGCCTCGGCGGCAAGATTCCCGTCAATCCGTCGGGCGGCCTCAAGGCCAAGGGCCATCCGATCGGCGCCACCGGTGCGGCCCAGATCGCGGAGGTCGTCACCCAGCTGCGAGGCGCGGCGGACCGGCGGCAGGTCGACGGCGCCAAGATCGGTCTCACCCACACGCTCGGCGGCAACACCGCCACGGTGCTCGTATCCCTGTTCGGCCGTGACTGAACCGGTGATCACGCAGCGCCACTTCTTCGAGAAGGCGCGCGAGGGACAGCTCACGGCGATGCGGTGCGGCCACTGCGGCGAGCTCTCGGTGCCACCCAAGACATTCTGTCCGACCTGCTCGCAGCGCCGGTGGGAGCCGATCGGGCTCTCCGGCGAGGGCACGATCGCCAGCTACACGATCATTCGCGTCGCGCCCCGCGCCCACGCCGCCGAGGTGCCCTACGCCATCGCCGCCGTCCATATGAACGAGGGCGTATCGCTGCTCGGCCGCGTCGTCGACGTGCCTCTCGAACGGCTCACGGTCGGTCTTCCGGTGCGGTTCCGCCCGCTGGTGAGCGGCGGGCAGACCGCCGTCGGATTCGGGCCCGCCTAGCCGGTGGCTTCCGGCGGGTCCAAGCGCCCCGCCCGCTCCTCGATGCTGCCGCCGGGAGCCCCTCTCCTGGCCGAGGCCATCCGTGCCCTCGGTGGCACCCTGGACCTCGCTCGCCTCATGGGCCGGCTGACCGAGCTGACCCAGGCCAACCTCGCCGCTGACGCCTCCGGCGTCTGGCTCCTCGAGCGCAACGAGCTGGTGCTCCGTGGCGACGTCGGCTTCAAGCGCCCCGAGATCGTCGCCCGGCTCGCGCAGTCGCCGGGCCGCGGCGTGATGGGATGGATCGTGGATCGACCGGGGCCGCTCGCGCTGCGGGGGCTTCCGGCCACCGCGCAGCCCGAGGCGCGCCGGTGGATCGAGGTCGAGGAGTTCCGCTCGTTCCTGGGCGTGCCGATGGTCGGTGACGCCGCCCCGCTCGGCATGCTCGGGCTCTTCCGCCGCGGCCGCCGCGCGTTCACGGGCGCCGACATTGCCCTCGCCGAGACGCTCTGCGTGCCGGCCGGGCCCGCGATCCTGAACGCTCGGCTGTACGCCGAGCAGCTCCGCCGCGCCGAGCGTACCGAGATCCTGCTCGCCACGGCGGAGGCGCTGGGCGCGACGCTCGATCTGCCGGCCGCGCTGAACGATCTCTCGCAGCGCGCCGCCCGCGCGCTGGACGCCGAGCGCTGCGCGATCGCGCTGTGGCCGGGCGGCGTGGTGCCCGCGGAGGCGCCGCTGGGCGAGGCGGAGGCCTCGCGCACCAAGCGTCCCGTCGAGGTCGACGACAGCCTGCTGGTGATCCCGATCGTGCGCAAGGGCGAGGCGATCGGCGTGCTGCGCCTCACCGCCCGCGTGCGCCGCCGCTGGGAGCGCTCGGCCGTCGACCTCGCCAGCGCGATCGCCGGCCAGATCGCGCTGGTCGCCGAGAACGCGCGGCTCTATCGCGAGGCGCACGCGCAGGCCAGCGAGCTCACCGTGCTCCACGAGATCGGCACCACCCTCACCTCCACGCTCGATCTGCCCACCGTGCTCGACACGGTGGTGGACGCCGCCATGCGACTGAGCGGCGCCCAGCAGTGCGCCGTGATGGAGCTGGACCCGGTCGATCAGCGGCTGTACATCCGGGCTCAGCGTGGCTTCGACGCGAGCTGGCCGAAGGTGTCGCTCGCGCTCGGTCAGGGCGCCGGCGGCATCGCGGCCCAGACGCAGGCGCCCTTCTTCGCCGCCGATCTCGAGCGCGAGCCGCTGCCGATGGAGGACGCCGAGGCCGGGCGGCCGGGGGAGCCCCTGCGCGAGGTCATCCGCCGCGACGGGCGGCGGGCGGCGCTGGCGGTGCCGCTCATCAGCAAGGAGACCGTGCTCGGCGCCATCACCGTTTTCTGGCGGACGCCGCGCGCGCGTGACGGACGCGAGGTGCGGCTGCTGACGGGGCTCGCCCAGCAGGCGGCGGTGGCCATGGAGCAGGCGCGCCTGCACGGCGCCTCGCTGCGCCGGACCGGCGAGCTGGCCGCACTGCTGCGGGCCGTCCGCACGATGCTGGGCGGTCTCGACACCCAGACGATCCTCGAGAGCATCGTGCAAGAAGCCTCCGCCATCGCGGGCACGCCCAACGTGAAGCTGCTCCTGCTCGACCGCGCCTCCGGCGCGCTACGGGTGTCGGCCCTGGTGGGCGGTCCGATGCCCGGCGATGGCGACGCCCCGGTCGGTGAGAGCCATTCGGCCGAGGTCGCCCGGACCGGCCGGCCGCTCTTCGTCGACGAGACCTATCTCGGCCTGCCGGTGAAGATCCGCGACACCGTCCTCGGCGTGCTGGCCTTCACCACGACGACGCCGCGCCGGTACACGGCCGAGGAGCTGGCCTACCTGGGCTCGTTCGCCGACCACGGCGCCATCGCCCTCGACAACGCGCGTCTGTACGAGGACGCCCAGCGGGCGCTGAGCGACCTGCGCGTCATGCAGCGGCGCCTGGTGCAGGGCGAGACGCTGCGCGCGCTCGGCGAGCTGGCGGGTGGCGCCGCGCACCACCTCAACAACCTGCTGACCATCGTGGTGGGCCGCATCCAGCTCATGCGCCGCAGCGTGCAGGAGGAGCGCCTGCTCCGCCCGCTGGAGATCGTCGAGCGGGCGGCCAAGGACGGAGCCGAGGTCGTACGGCGCTTGCAGCAGTTCGCGGGCATGCGGCGCACCGCGGAGCCGCGTATGGTCGATCTCAACCACATCGTGAAGGACGTGCTCGAAATGTCCCGGAGTCGCTGGCAGGATGCGGCCCGCCCGCCGGGCACGGAGATCGCCGTGGAGTCACGCCTGACCACGCTGCCCGAGATTCCCGGCGACGCCGCCGCCCTGCGCGAGATGCTCACGAACCTCGTCCTGAACGCGATCGACGCCCTGCCCGGCGGCGGCCGCCTCACGGTGGAGACGAGCGTGACCGGGAGCACCCTCGCGGTGACCGTGACCGACACCGGGCTGGGCATGTCCGAGGAGGTACGCCAGCGCGCCCACGAGCCGTTCTTCACGACCAAGGGCGTGAAGGCCACGGGTCTCGGTCTGAGCGTCGCCTTCGGCATCACCCGCCGCCACGGCGGCGAGCTCACCGTGCAGAGCGAGCAGGGACGGGGCACGACGGTGCGCGTGACGCTCCCGGTGCCGGCCGGCTCGGCACCGCCGGCACCGCCGGCTGCGCCCCTGCCCCGCCGCCCGCTCCGCATCCTCCTGGTGGACGACGAGGAAGAAGTCCGCCAGGCGCTGGCCGAGATGCTCATCGCGCAGGGCCACACCGTGGTCCCCGCCGGGGGTGGACCGGACGCGCTCCGTCGGCTCGAGATCGACCCGGCGATCGACCTGGTCCTCACGGATCTGGTGATGCCGACGATGACGGGCTGGGAGCTCGCCACCGCGGTCAAGGCGCGGCGGCCCGACCTGCCGGTCGGCGTCGTCACCGGCTGGGGCGACGTGCCGGAGTCCACGCCGGGATCGCAGCAGGCCGTCGACTTCGTCCTGTCCAAGCCGGTGACGCTCGAGGCTCTCGACAACTCGGTCGGCCGCGTCGTGAGCCGCGAGCGCTAGCCCCGCGCCGGACCTCCGAGGTAGGCGCGCTGCACCGCCTCACCGGCCGCAAGCTCGGCGGCCGGACCCGACAGCACGACCTGCCCCGTCTCGAGGATGTACGCGCGATCGGCGACCGCGAGGGCCTGGCGCGCGTTCTGCTCCACCAGCACGATCGTCACCCCTTCCCGCTTGAGCTCCGCCACGACGGCGAAGATCTGCCGGACGAGCTGCGGCGCCAGGCCGAGGGAGGGCTCGTCCAGCATCAGCAGCGTGGGCCGGGCGACGAGCGCCCGGGCGATGGCCAGCATCTGCTGCTCGCCGCCGGACAGCGTCGACGCGATCTGGCCGCGGCGCTGGCGGAGCGCCGGGAAGCGCTCGAGCGCGGCGTCGAGATCGTGGCGGGTGCCGGCGGCCGTCGCGTACTGGCCCATCAACAAGTTCTCCCACACCGTCATGCGGGTCAGCAGCCCACGGCCCTCGGGCACCAGCCGCAGCCCCCGGCGCGCGATCCGGTGCGACGCCCAGCCGGTGACGTCGGTGCCCTCGAAGCGTATGCGGCCGCCGGTGGGCGTGAGCACGCCGGCCACCGCGCGGAGCAGCGTCGACTTGCCGGCGCCGTTGGCGCCGAGCAGCGCGACGACCTCGCCGCGGCGCACGCCGAACGACACACCGTGGACCGCGCGGACCGTCCGGTACGAGACCGTGAGGTCGTCGACCTCCAGCACGTCCACGCCTCAGGCCTCCTGGCCCAGGTAGGCCTCGATCACCAGCGGATCGCGCTGCACCTCGGCCGGCGTCCCGTCGGCGATCTTCTGCCCGAAGTTCAGGACGGTCACCCGGCTGGAGACGTCCATCACGAGACCGACGTCGTGCTCGACGAGCACGACCGTGCAACCGGTGGCGACGATGTCGCGGATGAGCCGGTTGACGCCCAGCTTCTCGGTGGCGTTCATGCCGGCGGCCGGCTCGTCCAGCAGGAGCAGCGTCGGCTCGCCGGCCAGGGCCCGCGCGATCTCCAGCCGCCGCTGGTCCGCCAGCGGCAGGCCCTCGGCGGGCTCGTGCGCGCGGGCGGCGAGCCCCACGAGCGCCAGCAGCGCCAGCCCGCGCTCGCGGGAGGCCCGCTCCTCGGCGACGGGACGGAAGGGCACCCGCGTCCACGCGCGGATCAGTCCCGCGCGCGTGCGGCAGTGGCGGCCGACCAGGACGTTGTCGAGGACGCTCATCCCCGTGAACAGGCGGATGTTCTGGAACGTGCGGCCGAGACCGAGCGCCGCCCGCTGGTGCGGGCGCAGGCCGTCGATTCGGAGATCCCGCAGCAGCATCCGGCCGCCGTCGGCCGCGAGGATGCCGCTCACGCAGTTGAGCAGCGTGGTCTTGCCGGACCCGTTGGGTCCGATGAGGGCGTGGACGGCGCCGGCCTCCACCGTGAGGTCGACGCCGTCCAGCACCCGCAGACCACCGAACGACTTGCTGACGCCGCGCAGCTCGAGCAGCACGCCGCTGCCGGCCGCCGTTAGTAGTCGACCTTCACCAGCTGGCCGTCCTTGACCGTGAGCAGCGTGGACTTGCCGGCGCCGTCGCGCTCGGCGTTGATCGTCGTCGACCCTGTGATGCCGTCGAAGTCCTTCACCTTCGTCCAGCCCAGCCGGATCCGATCGCGATCGGCGTCGAGGTCCTTGGCCTCGTTCGTCACGCCGCCGCTCTCGATCACCCACTTCATGATGTAGACGTTGTCGTAGGAGCGCATGCCGCCGTAGTTCGGCTTCTTGCCGCCCGACTTCTCCATGAACTTCTTCAGGAAGGCGGCCGTCTTCGGCCGGGGATCGTCCGGCCACCCGGCCGAGCCGATGATCGAGCCCTCGCCGTCCTTGCCCACCAGCTTGGCGAACTCCGGCGAGCCCACACACGCGCTGGCCAGGAACGGCTGCTTGAGCCCCTGCTTGCGCGCCTCGCGCACGATGTTGGCCGCCTGCTGATAGCACGCACCGAGCGCGATGCCGTCGGGATTGAGCGCCTTCACCCGGGTGATCTGGGCGCTGAAGTCGATGTCCTTCGTCTGGTAGGTCAGCGACTCCTTGACGTCGATGCCGGCCTTCTTGAGCAGCGCCGGCAAGACCGCGCTGCCCTCGGCGGCGGCCACGGCGTCGGCGGAGTCGTAGATGATGGCCGCCGTCTTGATGCCGTACCGCTTCTGCCAGACGTCCACGGCTGGGGCCAGCTGCTTGTCGCTGGTGAGCGTGTTGCGGAACGCCCACGTCGAGAGCGCCGAGATGCCGGGCTTGGCCGAACACTGCGAGACGATCATCGTCTTGAGACGGTCGAGCAGCGGAGCGAGGGCCTCGAACTCCGAGGAGAAGCACGGCCCCAGGATGGCCAGGACCTTGTCCTCGAGGATCGCCTTGCGCGCCAGCGAGATGGCCGGCGCCACCTCGGTGCCGGTGTCCTGGATGAGAACCTCGAGCGGCACGCCGCCGACGCCGCCGGCCTTGTTGATCTCCTCGACGGCGATCTCGGTGGCGATCTTGCTATGCTCGCCCCACTCCGCTCCCTTGCCGGTGATCGAGTAGATGGCGCCCAGCTTGACGGACTTGCCCCCGACCTTGGCCGGGGCGCTGCCGGCCAGCGCGCCCGTCACGAGCGCGGCGGCGACGATCACGGACAGCCAGCGATGTCTCATCGCGCGACCTCCTTGGCATGGCCGGGCAGCCACCGGCGCATCGCCCCGAGCAGGCGATGGTCGATCAGCCCCTGCGGCCGGACGATCATGACGGCGAGCATCGCCAACCCGTACAGGGCGAGCCGCCACTCCTTGAGAAATCGCAGCCACTCCGGCAGGAGCGTGAGCGCCGCCGCCCCCGCGACGGCACCCCAGAACGTCTCGATCCCGCCGACCACCACGAACGTGAACGGCATGACGGACCGGGCGAACCCGAACTCCTCCGGCTCGATGAATTGTACGTAGTGCGCCCACAGGGCGCCGGCCAGGCCGGCGACCACGGCGCCCACGATGAACGAGACCAGCTTGGCGTGGGTGACGTCGACACCGATCACCTCCGCGGCCAGCTCGTCACGATTGATGGCGGCGAACGCCCGGCCCATTCGCGAGCCGGCCGTGCGGGCGGCCAGCACGACCGTCGCCACCGCCAGGGTCGCCACCAGCGGCAGCGACGTCACGAACGGCATGCCGCGAAAGCCCTGGGCGGCACCCGTCGGAGCGAAGTTGAGGAAGAATACGCGCACGATCTCGCCGAAGGCCATCGTCATCAAGACCAGGTAGATGCCGCGCACGCGCAGCGCCGGCAGCCCCACGAGCGCGCCGATGAGGCCGGCCGCCGCCGCCGCCACCACGAAGGCGACCGGCCACGGCCAGCCGAGCGTGGCCGTGAGCCAGGAGGAGGCATAGGCGCCGATCGCCATGAAGCCGCCCTGGCCAAGCGAGAGCTGGCCCGCCGACAGCGGGAAATAGAGCGAGAGGGCCAGGATCAGGTTGATCCCGAGCTGGACCAGCACGTCCTCGAGGTAGGGGCCGATCACCTCAGTCTCGCCGCGACAGCCGCAGCCCGAGCAGACCCTCGGGACGGACCAGCAACATCAGCATGACGGCGCCGAAGGCGAAGGCGTCGCGATACGACGACGCGAAGTAGGCGACCCCGAGGACTTCCAAGACCCCCAGAACCAATCCGCCCACCATCGCCCCCGGCACGTTCCCCAATCCCCCCAGCAGCATCACCACGAGCCCCTTGATGCCCATCTGCACACCGATGAACGGGTGCACCGAGTTGTAGGCGAGCCCGACGAGCACGCCGGCCGCGCCGGCCAGCGCGGAGGCGACGAAGAACACGAGCACGATCACCGCGCCCACGTTGACGCCGAGCAGGCCGGCCACCGTCGGGTCCTCGGCGGTCGCCCGCACCGCTCGCCCCGCGCGCGTGCGCGCCAGGAACAGCGACACCGCGGCCATGAGCACGACGGCCGAGGCCAGGATGAAGACCTGCACGGAGGACATCCTCAACGGGCCGATCTCCCAGAGCCTCAGCGCGATCGTCGAGGGAAAGCCCTTCTGCTCGGGGCCGAAGTACCAGCGGGCGGTCTCCTGCAGCGCGATGCCGGCGCCGATCGTCGTGGCCAGCGGCGCCAGGTGATGTGCGCCGCGCAGCGGCCGGAAGGCGACACGCTCGATGAGCACACCCAGCAGTCCGGTGGCCAGCATCGCCGCCGCCAGCGCCAGCATCACGTTGCCCGAGTACGCGGTGGTGACCACCAGGCCCACGAAGGCGCCGACCATGAAAACCTCGCCGTGGGCCAGGTGCAGCATGCCGAGCACGCCGAAGATGAGCGTGTAGCCGATGGCGATGAGCGCGTACACGGCGCCGAGCATCACGCCGTTGACCAGCTGCTGGAGCAGCAAGGTTACTGCGCGCCGCGCAGGACGGGGGCGGCGGCCCGGACGGCCTTCACGATGCCGTGATACCCGGTGCAGCGGCACAGCACCGCCGAGAGGCCCTCGCGCACCTCGGCCTCGCTCGGGTCGGGCTTCACGCGGAGCAGGTCGAGCGCGGTCAGCAGCATGCCGGGCGTGCAGAAGCCGCACTGCAGGCCGTGGTGCTGGCGGAACGCCTCCTGCAGCGGGTGCAGGACGCCGTCCTTCATCAGCCCCTCGATCGTCGTGATCTCGACGCCGTCGGCCTGGACGGCCAGCATCAGGCAGGAGCGCGCGGCCTCGCCGTTGAGGAGGATCGTGCAGGCGCCGCAGATACCGTGCTCGCAGCCGACGTGGGTGCCGGTCAGCGCCAGGTCGTCGCGCAGGAAGTCGACCAGGAGCTTGCGCGGCGGGCAGCGGCCCTCGAGGGGCGTGCCGTTGACGGTGAGACGGACGAGGACGGTCTCGCTCATCGCGCGCGCTCGATCGCCCGCTTGAGGGCGCGTGCGGTCAGCACACCCGTGAGGTGGCGACGATACTCCGCCGAGGCGTGGACGTCGGCGTCCGGCTCCACCAGCTCGGCGGCCCGCGCCGCCGCGGCCGCGACCGCCGCGTCGCCGAGGCCGTCGCGCTCGAGAATCTCCTCGGCGGCGCGCAGACGCACCGGCACCGGGCCGGCGCCCGCCGACGCCAGGCGGGCGGCGCTACATCGGGCGCCATCGCGGACGATCATCGCGGCGATGCCGACGATCGCGAAGTCGCCGTGGCGGCGCGCGAACTCCTCGAAGGCGTGGCCAGCGCCCGCCGGCGACGCGGGCAGCCGCACCTCCACCAGCAGCTCGTCCGGCGCCAGCCGCGTCGTCAGGTACGTCTCGAAGAGCTCGCCCGGCTTCAGCGTGCGCCGGCCGCGCGGGCCCTGGGCCACGACCTCGCCGTCGAGCGCGGTCAGCACGGCGGGATACTCGGCCGAGGGGTCGGCGTGGGCGATGGAGCCGCCGATGGTGCCGCGCGAGCGGATCGGCAGATGGCCGACCCAGCGCGTGGCCTCGAGCAGCAACGGCAGGCGCCGGGCCACCAGGGGCGAGAACTCGATCGTCCGCTGCCGCGTCATGGCGCCGATGGCCACGGTGCCGTCATCCTCACGTACGTAGGCGAGCTCCGGGATCCGGTTGACGTCGACGAGCGCGGCCGGCCGCGCGAGCCGGAAGTTCAGCATCGGCATCAGGCTCTGGCCGCCGGCCAGCACCTTGGCGTCCCCGCCGTAGCGGGCGAGCAGCGCGACCGCGTCGTCGATGCTGCGCGGGGCGTGGTAGTCGAAGCGCGGGGGCTTCATTGGAGCGGGTGCCGCTTGCTCGGGTAGAAGCGTGGGTGGCCTGACCTAGAAGGCTGCCGGCTCCGTTCTTTTTGCCGATTGACCATATGAAGACGAACACTCGCAACACTCACGTGGGTAGCCCTGCCAGTCATCGGGCCGCCGCCGATCCTTTGCTTCGCGCGGCTTTGATCAGGGCGTGCAGGCGGGTCGGGGTCATCGGCAGCTCGGTGATGCTGATGCCGAGGGGCTTGAGCGCGTCGCTCACGGCGTTGGCGATGACGGCGGGGACCGTCATCGACGAGGACTCGCCGAGCCCCTTGGAGCCGAGCGTCGTCAGCGGCGAGGGCGACACCACGTGCGCGATCTCGATCTCCGGCGCCTCGGTGGCCGTGGGCACCAGGTAGTCCATGAACGTGCCGGTCAGGAGCTGGCCGTCGTCGTCGTAGGCGAGCTCCTCGTAGAGGGCGCCGCCGAGGCCGTGCAGCGCGCCGCCGTAGATCTGCCCCTCGACGATCATCGGGTTGATGATCGTGCCCGCGTCGTGGACGGTGACGTACTTGACGATCGTGATCGCCGCGGTGTCGGGATCGACCTCCACGGCCATCACCTCGGCGATGAAGCCGTAGGTGTTGGACGAGTTGACACGGTCGTCGGCGTCGACCGACTTCGCCACCGTGAAGCCGAACACGGCCGTGGCCTGCAGGCCCGGCTCCATGCCCTCGGGCAGCGACTCGGTGTTCCAGTGGGCGCGACCGGCGAGGTCCTTGATCGAGTAGGCGGCGCCCTTGCCGACCTTGCGGTGCACGCCGCCGTCGCGGAACTCGAGCTCCTCGACCGGCACGTCCATCAGGTGCGCCGCGTACGCCACCAGCTTGGTCTTGAGCTTGCGGGCGGCCAGCGCGGTCGCGCTGGTCCCGACCGAGCCGAAGCGGCTGGAGTACGTGCCGGAGGAGATCGACCACACGCGCGTGAACGTGTCCATCTCGTCCACGACGGTCACGTCGCGCGGCGCCACCCCGAGCTCGTCGGCCACGATCTGCGAGACGATCGTCTGGTGCCCCTGCCCCTGGGGCGTCGTCCCCAGGATGGCGATGACGCGGCCCAGCGGGTCGATCTTCACGGTGGCGGCGTCGACGGCGCCGGACTTCGGCAGGTACTCGGGCTTGGCGCGGAACTGCGGATCGAGCGCGGTGGCGACGTAACCCATGTTGGAGACGGAGGGATCGACCGCCAGCGCCAGGCCGATGCCGAAGTAGCGCCCGGCCGCGCGCGCCTGCGCCTGCTGGCGCTTCAGCTCGTCGTACTTCGCGACGGCGAGCGCCTTGTCGAAGGTCGCTTGGTAATCGCCGCTGTCGTAGAGGCCACCGGTCGGCGTCCGGTAGGGGAAGCTCTCGGCGCCGATCAAGTTGCGCCGCCGGATCTCCACCGGATCGATCCCCAGCCGCTCGGCCAGCAGGTCCATCATCCGCTCGGTCTCGAAGTAGAGATGACCACACGCGTAGCCGCGGTTGGGCCCGGTGAGGCTCTTGTTGGTCATCACCACCGAGGCGTCCACCTCGAGGTTCTGGAAGCGGTACGGCCCGACGAAATTGCCGGTCGGGCGGAAGCTACAGCCCGGCTCGGGACTGCGGATGTAACCGCCGACGTTGTCGTACCACTTGAACCGCATGCCGAGGATCGTGCCGTCCTTCCGCGCCGCCACCTCGCGCCAGGCGACGCGGTCGGTGCCGCTGGAGGACGCGAGCAGGTGCTCGCGGCGGTCCTCGATCCACTTCACGGGCACGTCGAGCTTCATGGCCGCCACGCCCATCAGGGCGAGGTACGGATAGATGCTGCTCTTGATGCCGAACGAGCCGCCGATATCGGGCGGCACGATGAACCGCAGCCGGTTCTCCGGCAGCTGCAGCACCCGCGCGACGAGCGGGTGCATGATGAACGGCCCCATGAAGTTGGACCAGATCGTCAGCACGCCGTCGATGGGCTCCCAGCGCGCGATGACGCCGTACGTCTCGATCGGGGTGGAGCCGTACTTCGGGAACTTGAAGCGCTCGCGCACGACCACGTCGGCGTCGGCGAAGGCGCCGTCGGGA
>Ga0134124_10003143_pt1 | contig 13266 bp, 9 predicted proteins | sample KB304_FD_96880 | JGI IMG/M metagenome (GOLD analysis project Ga0134124, IMG submission 96880) | Terrestrial soil microbial communities without Nitrogen fertilizer from Kellogg Biological Station, Michigan, USA - KB3-0-4 | ecosystem: Environmental > Terrestrial > Soil > Unclassified ... | reverse complement strand
GCTTCTGATCGAGCCAGTACCAGCGGGGCCGCACGAGCTCGAACTCGAGGACGAAATAGAGCGAGACGCCCTTTTGCAGCGCCTCCTCGAGCGTCGGATTGAACGCGAGGTCGAACTGCGCATTCAGGACATAGCTTTCATCCTCGGGCAGGAGCTCGGCCGACTTGACTCCGATCGTGTCGGCGTGCGCGATCGTTGCCGCCAGAAACGACAGCAAAGCGGTCAGGCACAACAGGCCGGCGAGAATGCGGCGCATGGACGGGAGCGGCGAGCCGCGCGATCCTTCCGGAAAGACTCAGCTCTTTTGCAGGAGGGCGTAGAAAAACCCGTCGTGATTGTGCGCTGCGCCCGGGGCGGCTGGCAAGAGTTGACCCTCTATGGCGGCGTATTCCGCCGGCAATGTGAGTCGAATGCGCAACGCATCGCGGTGACGCTGGAGGAACGCGGTGATCTGATCGTCGTTCTCGGCGCCGAATATCGAGCAGGTCGAATAGAGCAGCACGCCGCCGCGCTTCAAACACGGCCACAGCGCATCGAGCAGGCGAATCTGCTGCGCGACGAAGCCCGCGATATCGGTCTCGCGGCGCAACCATTTGCCGTCGGGATGCCGTCGCACGATGCCCGACGCGGTGCAGGGCACGTCGGCCAGAATGCGATCGAACGCATCGCCGTCCCACCAGATATCGGGCTCGCCGGCATCGCCGACGATAAGACGCGCGGCAAGACCCAGGCGCGCGAGATTGTCGCGCATGCGTTCGACCCGCACGGCATCGACGTCGAGCGCGACCAGATCGAGCGCCGCCAGCTCGGCCAGATGCGTCGTCTTGCCGCCCGGTGCGGCACAGGCGTCGAGCACCCGCATGCCGTCTTGCGCCCCGAGCAGAGGGGCAGCCAGCTGCGCCCCTGCGTCCTGCACCGAAAACCATCCCGCCGCATACCCTGGCAATGCGGACACCGCAGCCGTCTCGTCGAGCACGACGCCGGCCTCGCCAATCGCAAGCGCCCGAATGCCCTGAACGTGCAACGCCCGCAAATAGTCTTCGCGCTCAAGACGCCTGCGGTTGACGCGCAAGGTCAGCATCGGCCGCGTGTTTCCCGCATCGAGCACCGCGGCAGCATGCTGCGGATACTCGGCAAATACGCGGTCGATCCACCAGCGCGGGTAGGAAAAGCGCCCTTCGGGATCGTTCGCGATCTCTCCGAGCAGCGCATCGCGGCGCCGCAGAAAGGTGCGCAGGATCGCGTTGGTCAGGCCCTGCGCCGACGTGCGCTTGAGTTGCGCCGTCGCGCGTACGGCGGCGTCGACGACCGCATGCGCCGGGGCGCCAGTGTGGATCAGCTGGTACAGCGCGACCCAGAGCAGCGCCTCGACGCTGTCATCGGCCAGCGGACGCTCGGCCAGCGCACGCACGATCGCGCGCAGTTCGCCGAGGAAGCGCAGCGTGCCGTGGGAAAGTTCGTGCACCAGCGCGCGGTCGCCCTGGGGCAACGGCAGGCCCGCCAGTACCGCGGGAAGCGGATTGCCGGCAAGGACGCGCCGGACGATTTTCGCGGCCAGCCGCTGCGCGCGCTCCATCGCGGGGCGCGCGGCTAGCGTTCTGTCCCGCAAATTCGCTCGATAGTCGTAACTTGCGGCACAGGACCCTAGCGCGGCTGCAATCCGCGCTGGAATTGCGAAGCCAGCGCAAGCAGACGGCGGATGCGCTCCTCGATGGGCGGGTGCGTGCTGAACAGTCCGGCGAGTCCTCCGTCATGCAACGGATTGACGATCATCATTTGCGCGGTTGCAGGATGCTCTTCGGCGGGTGGCAGCGGCACGCCCTTTGTGTAGCGCTCCATTTTCGCCAGCGCATCGGCCAGCGCGCCCGGGTCGCCGGAAATCTCGGCGCCGCTGCGATCGGCCTCGTATTCGCGTCCGCGGGAAATGGCGAGCTGGATAAGCACCGCGGCGATCGGAGCCAGGATCATCACTAGCAACGCCATCAGCGGGTTGCGTTCACCATCGTCGCGGTGGCCGAAGAACATGCCGAAATGCGCGAGCGCCGATATGGCGCCGGCGATCGATGCGGTGATCGTCGAGGTGAGCATGTCACGGTTCCGGACATGGGCCAGCTCGTGCGCAAGTACCCCGCGGAGCTCGCGCGCGCTCAGCAATTCGACGATGCCGCGAGTCGCGGCGATCGCGGCGTGCTCCGGATTGCGACCGGTGGCGAACGCGTTCGGCTGCGCCTCGTCGATCAGGTAGACCCTGGGCATCGGCAGGCCGGCGCGCGCGGCCAAGTCGCGCACCGCGCCATAGAGCTGCGGTGCGGTCGTCGCGTCGACCTCGCGAGCGTTGTAGAGCCGTAGCACCATCGCGTCCGAAAACCAGTACGCCCAAAGATTGGTGCCCAGGCCGAACAGCAGCGCGATAAGCATTCCCTGCCCGCCACCGATCGCGGCGCCGGCGATGCCAAACAGCGCCATGATGGCCGCCATCAACAAACCTGTCTTGAACCAGTTGCCCAACATGATCGTCATCTCCGCCTCGAAATCAGCGAGGCCTTCAGCGCCTTAGATGCCCGCGATGCGCCCGTAATTCAATCGGATCCCCCCTCGAAAGTCGCGCCGGCCGCGACTGGATGTCCGTCGAGAAACGAGGCGGCGGACAGCCGGCGGCCACCCCCGCGCTGCAGTTCGCGCACCCGTAGCGCGCCGCGGCCGCAGGCGACGAGCAGGCCGTTGCCGTCGGCGCTGAGAATCTCGCCGGCCGGGCCGAATCCTTCGGTCGGCTCAGCCGCCCAGATCTTGATCGTCGCGCCCTGCAGCGTCGCAAACGCCCCGGGGGCCGGGTTAAGGGCGCGAACGACACGGTCGATCGTCACCGCGTCCTCGTTCCAGCGTATCGCGGCTTCGGTCCGGCCGATCTTGCCTGCATAGGTTGCGGCTGGCGCGTCCTGGGGCTGCGAGGCGAGGACGCCGGCTTTCGTCAACTGAGCGAGCGTCCGGACGACCGCCTCGGCACCCACCGCGGTCAGCCTCTCCGTCAGCGTGCCCGCGGTGTCGCGCGGTGCGATCGGCACGACCGTGCGGGCGATGACCGGACCGGTGTCGAGGCCGGAATCCATCTGCATGATGCTGATGCCGGTCTCCTCGTCTCCCGCCAGCAGCGCGCGCTGGATCGGCGCCGCGCCGCGCCAGCGCGGCAACAGCGAGGCGTGGATGTTGATCGCACCGTGGCGCGGCCAGTCGAGCATGGCCTGCGGGAGTATCAGCCCGTACGCGGCCACGATCAGTATGTCGGGTCTTGCGCCGGTCGGCGGCGGCAGGCCCTTCAGCGTCGGCGGTTGAAGCACTGTCAGGCCGCGCTCGACGGCCAGCGTCTTGACTGCGGACGGCGCGAGCTTGAGGCCGCGCCCCTGCGGCCGGTCCGGCTGAGTAAGCACCAGCGCCACGTCGTGGCCGGCGTCCAGAATCGCCGCCAGCGCCGAGGCGGCGAACGGGGGGGTTCCGGCGAAAGCTACGCGCAGCGCATCGGGCACGCCGGATTATGGCCTGTGCGGGCCTCAGCCCGCGAGGCGTTGCTTCTTCTTCAGCTTGGCCGCAAGCCGCGCCCGCTTCAGCGGCGACAGGTAGTCGACGAAGACCTTGCCGACCAGATGATCCATTTCATGCTGAATACATACGGCGAGCATCCCGTCGGTGGAAAGCTCGAATGGATCGCCTCGCTCGTCCTGGGCGCGGACGGTAATGCGCGCGGCCCGCGTCACGTTGTCGTAATAGCCGGGCACCGACAGGCAACCCTCTTCGCACTCGGCTTCGCCCTCGGCGGCGACGATGGTCGGGTTGATGAAAACCTTGAGGTCGTTGCGCGCCTCGCTCACGTCGATGACGATGATCCGCTTGTGCACGTCGACCTGGGTGGCGGCCAGGCCTACGCCCGGGGCGGCATACATGGTTTCGGCCATGTCGGCGACCAGTTTACGGATTTCGGGGGTCACCGCGGCGACCGGGGCGGCGTGCCTCCGCAGCCGGGGATCGGGGTACTCCAGGATGTCCAGAACCATAATTACTTGCAAAATGAATACTCGGGATGCAGAATCCGACCTAAACCCTTATTTTGCGTCGGTTTAGGACGTTTGCAAGTCCCGCACAACACCTGTACCGGAGAGGCCCCATGAGCCTAAACTCGCGGCTGAATTCTATCATAGCGACCCTGCTGTTTTCGGCGGTCCCGCTCGTGCTCATGCTCGCGTCGCCGGCCGCCGGCGCCGAAGACCTTCAGCTGCAGGACAGCCGGCCGGACCGGTACACAGTGCAAAAAGGCGACACTCTGTGGGGCATCTCCGGGAAGTTCCTGAAGCAGCCGTGGCGCTGGCCCGAGATCTGGCGGATGAACCGCGAGCAGATCAAGAATCCGCATTGGATCTACCCCGGTGACGTCGTCGTGCTCGACAAGGTCGACGGCCAATGGCGGCTCTCGCTCAATCGCACGGCCGGCCCCCGCCCGGACGCTCGCCTGTCACCGTCGATCCGGGTCGAAAACCTCGAAGGCGAGGCGATTCCGACCATACCGGCCGGCGACCTCGCTCCGTACCTCAGCAAGCCGCTCATCGCCACGACCCGCGATGGCTTCCCAGGCGCGGCCCGGATCATCGCGGCGCACGACGAACGCGTCGTGCGAGGCGAGGGTGACTACGTTTACGCGGTGGACGTCGAGGAAAAGGCGGGAACGCAGTGGCTTATCTACCGTCCTGGCAAGGTGCTGCGCTCGTACGACAGCAACGAAACGCTAGGCTACGAGTTGCGCTATCTGGGGACGGCACGCGTCGACCGCTTCGGCGAAGTGGCGCGCATGGAGATCACCTCGGCGCGCGAGGAAATCCTGATGGGTGACTTGCTGCTGCCGGCGCCGCGCGAAGAACTGGTCAACTTTGTCCCGCACGCGCCGGACAAGGCGGTCGACGGCCGCATCATCGCGCTGGACGGCGATTCGCATGAGGTCGGCCGCGGCCACCTGGTAACCGTCGACCGCGGCCTGCGCGACGGGCTCGACGTGGGCACGGTACTGGCCATCTACCATCCGACCGCGGTGATCGTCGACCCGCGGCCGTCGACCGAGCCCAGCGTCATGGCGCGGTTCGCCAGCGATCCGACGCGCGACATGCTGCAGCCGACGCGCTATTTGAATATCCCGCCCGAGCGCTCGGGGCTGCTGTTCATTTTCCGGGTATTCGACAAGGTCGCCTACGGGATCGTGCTCAATGCGTCGGAGCCGGTCGTGACCGGCGACCTCGCGCGCAAGCCCTAGCGCCCCGGCGATCCCGCCGGTCCGGCCGATGGAAATCGACGCGCGCGTCGAGGCCTGGGCGTCCCTGCAGCTGATCCCTGGGCTCTCCGCTCGCGCTCTCGTCGCACTGCTCAAGGCATTCGGCGGCCCCGCGGAAGTGCTGGCGGCATCGCGAGCGAGCCTTACACCGTTGGTCGGCGCCGAGCTCGCCTCGGCGATCGCGCAGGGCGCCGCTCCGGACGAGCTCAGCCGCTCGCTCGCCTGGCTTGCGGAGCCCGGCCATGCGCTGTTGGCGTGGGACGACGCGGCTTACCCGAGCGCGTTGCTTACGATCGGCGATCCGCCGCCCGTGCTCCATTACGCGGGCAAGCCCGACCTGTTGAACCGCCCTGCGCTGGCGATCGTCGGCAGCCGCAATGCGACGCCGCAGGGCCGCGAAAATGCCGAGGCGTTCGCCGCCGCGCTGTCGGCAGCGGGACTCACGATTGTCAGCGGGTTGGCGCAGGGAATCGATGCGGCCGCCCACCGCGGCGGGCTTGCCGGCGCCGGCAACAGTGTTGCGGTTGTCGGGACCGGAATCGACCGCATCTATCCGGCTGGTAACAAGGCGCTTGCGCACCGCCTGGCCGCAGAAGGAGGCCTGCTGTCGCAGTTCACGCTCGGCACGCCGCCGCTGCCGGGAAATTTCCCCCGCCGCAATCGCGTGATCAGCGGCCTTGTCCGGGGTGTCCTGGTCGTCGAGGCGACGCCGAACAGCGGCTCATTGATCACGGCGCGCTTTGCCGCAGAGCAGGGGCGCGAAGTGTTTGCGATTCCCGGTTCGATTCATTCGCCGTTCTCGAAAGGGTGTCATCGCCTGATCAAGGACGGCGCCAAGCTCGTCGAGACGGCGCAGGATGTCCTGGAAGAGCTGGGCTTGGCGCCGGCGAGGGCTTCCGACCGGGCGTGGGCGGGCACGCCGGCGCCCGACGGCGATGCTGCGAGGGTCCTCGCGGCGCTCGGCCACGATCCGGCCGACGTCGACCTGCTTGCCGAACGCACCGGGCTCGACGCCAGCGCGATCGCGGTCGCCCTGGTCGAGCTCGAGCTCGCCGGCCAAGTCGCGCAACTCCTCGGGGGAGCGTTCCAGCGCGTTATGTGATACATAGGCGTCCCACGCCGGTTTGAGAGCCGCATCAGCGCCGACTGAGCGCCCACTGAGAGCAGTCCACGGCGGCTTTGCTATTATCTGCCCTCCTTTTTTTGGCCCCAAGATCGTGAACCCCTGATGGCGAAGAGCCTGATCATTGCCGAAAAGCCTTCCGTCGCCGCCGACGTAGCGCGCGCGCTCGGGGGGTTTACGCGCCACGACGATTACTTCGAGAGCGATCGGTATCTGCTGTCGTCGGCGATCGGTCACCTGCTCGAGATCGGCATGCCCGAGGACGAGGAGGTCAAGCGGGGCAAGTGGACCTTCGCGCATCTGCCGGCGATCCCGTCGCAATTTGCGCTGAAGCCGATCGAAAAGTCGGAAGCCCGGTTGCGGCTGCTGCTCAAGCTCCTCAAGCGCAAGGACGTAAGCGAGCTGGTCAACGCCTGCGATGCCGGGCGCGAGGGTGAGCTGATCTTTCGCAATATCGCCCAGTACGCCAGGAACACCAAGCCGATCCGGCGCCTGTGGCTGCAGTCGATGACCCAGGGCGCTATCCGCGACGCGTTCGGGAAGCTCCGCAGCGATGAGGCGATGCGGCCGCTCGCCGATGCAGCCGTATGCCGGTCGGAATCGGACTGGCTGGTCGGCATCAACGGCACGCGCGCGATGACCGCGTTCAACTCCAAATCGGGCGGCTTCCAGCTGACCACGGTCGGCAGGGTGCAGACGCCGACCCTCGCGATCCTGGTCGAGCGCGAGGAGAAGATCCGCGCCTTCGTCCCCCGCGACTATTGGGAAGTGCTCGGCACGTTCCGCGCCGCCGGCGGCGCCTACGGCGGCCGCTGGTTCGACGAAAAATTCAAGAAAGCCGACGACGACCCGGACCGGCGGGCCGAACGCCTCTGGGACGAGACCCGGGCGCGCGCGATCGCCGCGCGCTGCGATGGCAAGCCGGGCACGGTCACCGAGGAGACCAAGCCTTCGACCCAGGTGGCGCCGCTTCTCTACGACCTGACCAGCCTGCAGCGCGAAGCCAACGGCCGATTCGGTCTGTCGGCGCGCACGACGCTGTCGCTCGCGCAGGCGCTCTACGAAAAGCACAAGGCACTGACTTACCCGCGGACCGATTCGCGCGCGCTGCCCGAGGATTACCTGCCCACCGTCAAGGCGACGATGGAAGCGCTGCGCGAGTCCAACGCCTACGCGGTGTTCGCCGGCCAGATCCTCAAGTCGAAATGGGTGAGGCCCAACAAGCGGATCTTCGACGACAGCAAGATCTCCGATCACTTCGCGATCATCCCGACCTTGCAGCGTCCGAAGAACCTTTCCGAGCTCGAGACCAAGCTTTACGACCTGGTCGTCAAGCGATTCCTCGCGGTGTTCTATCCGCCCGCCGAGTATCTGCTGACGACGCGGATCACCCGGGTCGCCGGCGAGCCGTTCAAGACCGAGGGCAAGGTGCTGGTCTCGCCGGGCTGGCTCGCGGTCTACGGCAAGGAAGCTCAAGGCGACGACGATGCGACGCTCGCGCCGGTCCGCCAGGATGAAAAAGTGGCGACCGAGGAAATCAAGGTGGTCGCGAGCCAAACGCGGCCGCCGCCGCGCTTCTCCGAGGCGACGCTACTGTCGGCAATGGAAGGCGCCGGCAAACTGATCGAGGACGACGAGCTGCGCGAAGCGATGCGTGAAAAGGGCCTTGGCACGCCGGCGACCCGCGCCCAGATCATCGAAGGCCTGATCCAGGAAAAGTATGTGCTGCGCGAGGGTCGCGAGCTGCAGCCGACCGCGAAGGCGTTCTCGCTGATGACGCTGTTGCACGGACTGGGCGTGCCGGAGTTGTTCTCACCCGAGCTCACCGCGGAGTGGGAGTTCAAGCTGGCGCAGATGGAGCACGGCAAGCTCAAGCGCGAGCAATTCATGCGCGAGATCGTCAAGATCACGAAGCATATCGTCGCGCAAGCGAAGAACTTCGAAAGCGACACCATACCGGGCGATTTCGCGACGCTGTCAGCGCGCTGTCCCAAATGCGGCGGCGAGGTGCACGAGAAGTACAAGAAGTTCCAGTGCCAGTCGTGCGATTTCGGCATGTGGAAGATCGTTGCCGGGCGCCAGCTCGAGATTCCCGAGGCGGAGGCGCTGTTGACCGAGCGCAACGTCGGTCCGCTCGACGGCTTCCGCAGCAAGCTCGGCCGGCCGTTCTCGGCGAGCTTGAGACTCAACGACGCCAACGAAGTGCAGTTCGATTTCGGCGACGGAACCGGGGATGGTGCAGAGGGTGAAGCGCCCGATTTCAGCGACCAGGAACCGCTGGGCGCGTGCCCGAAATGCGGCTCGCGCGTGTTCGCGCTGCCGGCGGCGTACGTGTGCGAGAAATCGGTGGGACCTGACAAGACGTGCGATTTTCGTTCCGGCCGCACCATCCTGCAGCGGCCGATCGAGAGCGAGCAGATGCGAAAGCTGCTGGCGACCGGGAAAACCGATCTGTTGCAGTTCGTGTCTTCGCGCACGCGCCGTCCTTTCGCCGCGTACTTGGTGCGGCAACCGGACGGCAAGATCGGATTCGAATTCGAAGCCCGCAAGGATGGCGCGGGCAAGCCGCTGCGCGGCGGCCGTGGCGCGGCGGCGCTTCGGGTGCTCGGCAAGCACCCGAAGGACAAGCAGCCGGTGGAGTTGCACGCGGGCCGCTACGGACCCTACGTCAAGCACGGCGGCGTCAACGCGACGCTGCCGGACCGTGACAAGATCGATGCGCTCACGCTCGACGAGGCCGTCGCGCTGCTGGCCGAGAAGTCGGGGAAGGGCGCCAGCGTGCGACGCGCCAAGACTCCCAAGAATTCGCGGCCGGCGGCGGTCAGCACCAAGCGCCCGGGGGCAACAAGCGCGAAGCCCCTGGCCAAGTCACCCCGGACGGCGAAGGCATCGCCGCGCGCCGCGACGCGCAAGCGCGCGACCTGAACACCTTGGCTCAATTTCGCATCACCCTGGTCGGCTCGCGCTACTTCGGCGCGGCCACGCTCGCTCGTCTGCTCGAAGAAAGCGTCGACATCGCCCGAGTCCTGGTCCCGGCCGCCGACGACAGGCTCGCGCTGGCAGCCGCGAGCGCCGGGCTCGAGGTCAAGGTCCTCGACGATCCGAAGCTTGTTCCGGCCGACGCTATCGCCGAAGGGACGGACCTGATCGTCGCCGCGCACAGCCACGCGCGCGTCAGCAACGAGGCGCTTGCGCGCTCACGCCTGGGCGGCATCGGGTTCCACCCGTCACTGCTGCCGCGCCATCGCGGCATCGCCGCCGTCGAATGGACGATACGCGAAGCCGACAGCATCGCCGGGGGCTCGATCTATCATCTGGCCGACCGGATGGACGCGGGCGCGATCGCGGCGCAGGACTGGTGCTTCGTCAAGAAAGGCGAGACCGCGCGCGAGCTCTGGGAGCGCGCGCTGGCCCCGATGGGTCTGGCGCTGATGGCGCGGGTGATCCGGCACGCCAAGGAGCACGGCACGATTCCGGCACAGCCGCAGGACGAGCAATTCGCCACGCAGGCGCCCCTGATTCGCGACGGCGCCTAGCGACAGTCCGCTCGTCCCCGGCCGCGCGGCGCGCGGCGCGTTACTTCAGTGGCAGACGGTCCCCGGCGAAGTGAAGACTTCGCGCGTGATGTTCTTGGTCTGGACGACGTCGTCGACGCTGTAGCTGAAGATCCCCGAGTTGCCATCGAAGAAACTCAGCGTAGCTGTGCCGACGACACTGCCGGTCGCGCCGCCCGGGCTGCCGATCGGCGGGAACGGGACCGCGTTGAACGGCGGCCCATTGGTGAGCCGGATCAGGTCGCCGCTGTACGAGCTCAATCCGCTCTTGTCCGCAGTCGTCACCAGCCACATCGGGGAGCCGTCCCTGTCGTAGGTGTACCAGGTTGCGAAAATGGTGTCGCCCTCGTGCGCGATATTGATTCCCCAGCCCGCCTCCGAGGCTGCCGGCGCGGCCCACCACAGGTCCTGGTAGTTGCGAGTCAGCGCCAGATTGACCTGCGCCGCGAACAGGCAGGTCGGCAGCAGTCCGAAGGCTTCGCGCGTAATCGACTTGGTCTGCGCGATGCCGTTGACCGTATAGGAGAACGCCGCGTTGTTCGAATCGCTGAACGTCAGCGTGGCGACGCCGACCGGCGAGCCGGCTGCGCCGCCCGGGGTCCCCAGCGGCGGAAACGGCACCGTGTCGAACGACGGCCCCGTCCCCTGGAACAGTGTCCCGCGGTAGACCTGGTGCGCGATCCGATTCGCGCTCATCACCAGCCACCATGCTTTGCCGTTCAGATCGTAGGTGAACCACGAAGCGAAGATCTGATCGCCCTGGTGCGCGAAATTGATGCCCCAGCCGGATTCGGACCCGCCGGGCGCGTTCCACCACAAGCCGCCGAAATTTACCGACAACTCTTCGATGCCTTGCGCAGCCTGCACTGCCGCATACGCATCGACGATGCCCGCGCCGCAGGTCGCGGTCGTGCAGTCGGAGCCGGGAGGAAACGGCTTGGCGCTCGACGTAAGGACGGCCCGCACCTGGCTTGCGCTGAGTCCCGGCGCCGCCGACAGCATCAGCGAAATGACGCCCGACACCATCGGCGCGGCGTAGCTCGTGCCATTGCCCACGTCGAGCCCATCGGTGGTCGGGATCGAGTGCCCAAGGTTGCTTAGGATTTCGATGCCGTCGAACCGCCCGAACGTATCGCCTCCGGGCGCGCTGATCGTGGCGCCGAAGTTGCTGTACGACGCTCTGCTGCCGGCGGAAGTGGTCGCGCCAACCGAAATGACGCCCGGGCAGTTGGCAGGCGTATTGGTGGTGACGTCGGCGCCGTCGTTGCCCGCCGACGCGACGATCGCCCGCGTGATCCCGTGCGCCAGCGCCGACGCGATCACCTGCTGGTAGCCGGGCGCACATTCGGCCGGCTCGCCGATACTCAAATTGATGACCTGCGCCGGGGTCGGATTGGCGGGGACACCGGGTACGCTCAATCCCGCCGCCCAGGCGATACCGTCGATGATGTCGGAATCGTCGCCGAAACACTTGCCAAGCACGCGCACCGGCAGAATCTTCGCCGCCCAGTCGATGCCGGCGGTCCAGACGGCATCGTTGCTGTTGGCCGCGATGATCCCCGCGGTCGATGTGCCATGCCAGCTGCTGTTCTCGATGTCACAGCCGTCGAACGTGTGCGAGCTGGTCAGATCGGTTCGCGTGATCCAGTCGCCGGGATCGGACGCGTCGGCATCGCGCCCGTCGCCATCGTTGGCGACGATCGGATCGGAAACGAAATCGTATCCAGGAAGAATGCGCCCGGCCATCGCTGCATGAGGGCGGTAGCCGGTATCGACGACCGCGACGACGATATTGGCGCTGCCGGTTGCGACATCCCAGGCGCTGAAAGCGCTTATGCCCGCCGCGTCGTCGCGCAGATAGGTCTGCAGACTCACATACTGATCGTTCGGCACGAATTGCGCCCGCATGCGGTGATCCGGCTGCACGTACTCGAGTTCGGCGCGGCCGGCGAGGCGTCGCGCGATGGCGCGGGCCTCGGAAAGCGGCACCGGATGGTCGAACGCAACGACGTGCGCACCGAGCGCCATCGGTCTCACGTAGGCCAACGCAACGCCGCTGTCGGCAGCCAGCCGTGACACGCGGCCAGCGCCGCGCACCGATTCTGTTTCGACGCCGGCGCCGGGCATCGGCGAACGGAATTTGACGATCAGACGCTGAGTCGTCGGCTCCGGCAGCCCGGAGATGGAAGCTGGCGACGCGGGCGCGAGCGCGGCCAGCGTCAGCAGGCAGGCAAGTGTCGCGCGGACAATCACCGAGCGCGAGTCAGACGTCGAGATTGCGCACGCCTAGAGCATTGTTCTCGATGAATGCGCGGCGCGGCTCGACGTCCTCTCCCATCAAGGTCGTAAAAATCTCGTCCGATGCGATGCCATCCTCGATCTGCACCTTGAGCAGCCGCCGCACCGCCGGGTCCATCGTCGTTTCCCACAGCTGCGCGGGATTCATTTCGCCGAGCCCCTTGTAGCGCTGTATCGAAACTGCGCCGCGAGCTTCGCCCAACAGCCAGTCGAGCGCTTCCTTGAACGAGGCGACGGCGGAACTTCGCTCGCCGCGCCGGACGCTCGCCCCGGGCCCGATCAGCCCGCGCAAGACCTCGGCCGCCGCCCTGATCTGCGCATAGTCGCCGCTCACCAGGAAGTCCGCATCGAGCGACGTAGCGTGCGGCGTGCCGTGCCGCGTATGCACGATAACGAGGCGGCGCGATTCCGCCGACGCGTCGTAGCGTGCCTGCACGGTGATGTCGGGATCGCCGATCGCCCGCTCGAGCGCTGCTGCGCTCGCCGCTGCAGCATCCGCAGTCGACAGGTCGATCGCAAGACCGGTCAGCAACGCATGCAGCGCCGCCGGGTCGACCAGCCGCGCGACCCGGTCGATCACCGCTTCAGCCAGCAGATACTGACGCGCGATGTGATCGAGCGCCTCGATCGAAAGCGGCGCGAGCTCGGCGCCAGGCACCAGCTCGGCACCCTTCAGCGCGACCTTCAGCAGGTGCTGCTTAAGGTCGTGATCGTCCTTGAGGTAAGTCTCTTCCTTGCCTTGCTTGGCTTTGTACAGCGGCGGCTGCGCGATGTAGATGTGCCCGCGCTCGACCAGGTCGAGCATCTGCCGATAGAAGAACGTCAGCAGCAGCGTGCGGATGTGCGAGCCGTCGACGTCCGCGTCGGTCATGATGATGATGCGGTGATAGCGCAGCTTTTCGATGTCGAACTCGTCTCGCCCGATTCCACAGCCCAGCGCCGTGATGAGCGTGCCGACCTCCGCCGATGAGAGCATCTTGTCG
>Ga0134124_10003140_pt1 | contig 13272 bp, 7 predicted proteins | sample KB304_FD_96880 | JGI IMG/M metagenome (GOLD analysis project Ga0134124, IMG submission 96880) | Terrestrial soil microbial communities without Nitrogen fertilizer from Kellogg Biological Station, Michigan, USA - KB3-0-4 | ecosystem: Environmental > Terrestrial > Soil > Unclassified ... | reverse complement strand
ATCTGGATTGCTCCACAACGTCGTCCTGCTCTTCATCCCGATCTACAACACCGACGGCCACGAGCGCTCGAGTCCATATAATCGCATCAATCAAAACGGCCCCTCGACCATGGGTTGGCGCACGACCGGGACGTATCAAAACCTTAATCGCGATTACATGAAAGCTGACACCCCGGAAACACGCGCATGGTTGAAACTTTGGAACGAATGGCGGCCCGATCTCTTTATTGATTGTCACGTGACGGATGGAGCTGACTACCGCTGCAACATCACTTATCACCACGAACATCACGCTGGTGTTGACGGAAATATTTTGACGTGGGAGCGCGATGTGTTTGACGACAAAGTTGCAGCAGCGACCGAAGCGGCAGGCAATGTGATCTCATGGTACCTGGAGTTCATCGATAATCGAAAGCTAGAGCTTGGTACTCGGGACTTCAATGGCTCACCACGATTCTCTACTGGGTATGTTCCTTTGAGAAATCGGCCTGGGATCTTAATAGAGACCCACATGATCAAGGACTATCGATCGCGTGTGATTGGTACCTATGATTTTCTTCGGGCAGCTCTTGAGGAAGTTAACCGGGATCCCGAGCGACTGAAAGAAGTTGGCCGTGCTGCTGACCGGGCGACAATAATTAACGCTGAGACCCGAGAGTCATACCCAATTGGCTTCGAACTAACCGATCAGACGACACCGTTCCAGTTAAAGGCATTCTCTTACGAAACAGAGCAGAGTGATATTTCCGGAGACCTCAGGGTCGTCTTTGGCAGGGAACCTTTGGACCTGACCATCCCGATGTACCAAACGTTTCGTGTGACTGCTTCCGTGTCGCCGCCACACGCCTACATCGTTCCGGCACAATGGCAGGACGTCATCGAAGTAATAAATGCGCACGGTTTGAAAACGACAACTCTCACCGCGAGCAAGTCGCTTGAGGTTGAGAGTTACAGATTGGTCAACGTCACTTGGCCGACCGGTCCCTTTGAAGGTCGCCACATGCCGAGCTTTGATACCGAAGCAGTCACTGAAACGCGCGACTTTCCGGCCGGCTCGATCGTGGTCCCACTCGCACAGCCACTTGCAAAGTTATTGATGAATCTTCTTGAACCTCAGGCGCCGGATTCATTTCTTAGGTGGGGATTCTTCAATGCGATCTTTGAAGAAAAAGAATACGCCGAACACTATGTTCTGGAGACGCTCGCGCGGCAAATGTTGAGTAGCGATCCGGAGCTTGAGCGCACATTTCGTGATCGCCTGGCCAGCGACAACGCTTTCGCTTTCAGTCCCTCGGAGCGTTTACGCTTTTTCTACAGGCATTCGCCCTACTGGGATCCACAAATGAATCTCTATCCAGTAGGGCGATTGATGAACTCCATCGAGTAAACAAATCGCACACCGATCAGAGACGCCCGACCTTCAATCGTTTTCTCAAACGAGAGTGTCGGGCGTCGAGCAGGGCAAACAGTGTGCGAGTTTGCCTAGATGGCCGTTCTCCGGCCAGAGATTATGTTGATAAGAAGCACCACCAGTGCTAAGACCAGCAAAATGTGAATAAACCCGCCAACCGTGTAACTACTAACAACACCCAGCAGCCACAAGACCAGCAAAATTACAAAGATTGTCCAAAGCATCGTTTCCTCCTTTTGTCGACCACCCTGATTCCAATTCGTTCGTTGGTACAAAAGCAATCGATGTTGACGGGAGCAACGACCATGCCAACAACCGCATCTAGCTTCAGTCGTCTTAAAAGGTCGTACTAGAGAGCAGTTTAGCGAAGTAGAAGGGCTTGGGAAGATCCACATCAACTTCGATCGATGTCTTTCGCAATGTATGAAAACATGGCAGTCCGATGCTTAGCGATGTAATTCAGTTCAGCATGAGATGTTTCTCTGGACTTCGGACAATTGTGACTGGTAAATTGTCGTTAACGCTCGTAATGGTGTTAACGGGCGCTTCGTGGTTTTGAGCAGTCTCGCTCGCGTGCGGGTCCTTCCTTCAGAAGTCCGTCGCTTTTCCTAACCCGATTCTTTGTCGTCATAGATTCTTTCGCGATTTCAGCGGTAATTCCCCTCGCTGGACGCTTTGGAGGTTTTTTTATGCCTACCCCCGCGCCGAAAGTTTCCTTACGAATGCGTAAGGCCACTCTTGTGCTGTCCCTCGTTTTGTTATCTCTTGCCGTAATCGCTGCGGTTGTAAAGTACCAACAACATCAACCAGCGATCGAAAAGATTAATTACTCGCAACTCTACTCGTTAGCTGGTGCGACAGGCGCCGCGAGTCTGACTGTCGAAGGCGAAACCATCACTATTAGAAGGCAGGACGGTTCGATGGTGGAAGCAGTTGTCACTGGTGAAACTGCGCAGCACGAAATCGTTGAGCTGTTTCGAAAAAACAATGTGCCGGTTGAGTTTCGTGCGCTCCAGCCCGGCCTGTTGGTTAGCGTATTGAATTGGGCAATTCCATTTCTTTGCCTTGCCTTTCTGGGCTTCGCAGGATGGAAGGTGTACTCGAGCATGAGCGGTCGCGGTTCGTTTGACCTTGAGAACCAGAGCGGCAAACAGACCGTAGGTTTTGATGATGTGGCAGGCGTCGATGAGGCAAAAGCTGAACTCACCGAAACGATAGAGTTTTTGAAAGACCCTGCTCGTTTTGGTCGCCTTGGAGGCCGCGTGCCACGTGGCATCTTGTTATACGGGCCGCCAGGAACTGGCAAAACGCTCCTGGCCCGCGCTGCGGCTAAAGAAGCAGGCGTTCCGTTTCTCGCTGCCTCGGGTTCAAGTTTCCAGGAAAAGTTTGCAGGACTCGGTGCTGCTCGTGTTCGACACCTCTTCTCGAAGGGACGAAAGCTTTCACCATGCATCATCTTCATTGATGAGATTGATGCTCTTGGTCGTAAACGCGGACGCGGGGGCGACTCAGCATCGGCCGATCAAGACCAGACTCTCAATCAGCTCCTCGTAGAAATGGATGGCTTTGATCAGTCGACCTCCGTGATAGTCATTGCCTCTACAAATCGACCAGACATTCTCGACAAAGCGTTGACCCGTCCAGGTCGTTTCGATCGTGAGATCGCAGTTAATCTTGCGGACGTTGGCGGACGCGAAGCAATCCTGACAGTGCACGCTCGTAACCTGAAACTTGAGGACGAACTGGATCTAAAATGGATAGCACGGGGTACTCCAGGCTTCTCCGGCGCTGAACTTGCGAACCTCATGAATGAATCTGCCATCGCAGCGACCCGAGATGGATCAGAAGCGGTGGGACGCAAGCATGTTGAATACGCTCGCGATCGAATCCTGATGGGCGCTGAACGCCAGGGCTTCATGATGGATGAAGAGGAACGTTACGCGACAGCCGTTCATGAAGCTGGTCACGTGGCGGTTGGCCTGGCCGTTGAGAATGGTGATCCGATACACAAGGTCTCGATCCTTCCGCGAGGGCGAGCATTGGGTGTTACTCAGTCATTGCCTGAGAAGGATCGATTGATGAAGAAGCGCGAATACCTCGAGGACCAGATCGCGCTACTGCTGGGCGGACGTGCTGCTGAGCAAGTCTTACTCTCGACCATGACCGCGGGAGCATCAAACGATATAGAGCGGGCCGTCGAGATTGCCAGGAAAATGGTTAGTGAATTTGGCATGAGCCGCCTGGGTCCGATTCATCTTGGGCAACAAGATCAACCTCATAGTCAGCACTTACTCGATCGTATTGAAGAAGCAACAAACGAGATCATCAATCATCAGCTGGAACGCGCGTGTACCGTGGTCAGCGGAGAGCGAGAATCAATCAATCGTCTGGTCGAGTTATTGATGGAACGCGATACGCTCGACGCCGAAGAGATTGCGGGGTGCTTTAGATCTGAAACAATGCGGGCTGCATAATGGGTTAGTGCGCCAGTGCGTCCGGGTGCTCACTGATCTCCCGGACTGCCTGGCTGCGGGCGCGCCTCGTCACGATTGCCACGCCTGAGAAGATCAGAATTGCCGCGATAACCGTCCGCCAGGTCCATTTCTCACCAAGCAGAATAGGCGCGACGCCAAAAGCAAACAACGGCTGCATGTAAATGTAGATTGCCACTGTGCTCGGTGTGACCTGAGTGAGTGCCCAGGCGTTTAAGTAGTAAGCACCTACTGTCGGAAACAAGACAATAAAAACAATCGTCAGCCAAACTGTCATTGGCAGTGTGTGCGCCTGGGCGCTACTGAAAAAGTAGATGCCGGCCGGAATTGTCATTATTGAACCGACCACGAAAATCCAAGTGATGACGTTGAGCGCTCCGTAACGTTCAAAGAGATCCTTCGAGATCACGATGTAGATGGCATAGAGAAGGGAACTTGTCGCCACAAGTAGATTGCCCACCATGTTATGACTCGACAAGTCTGCGCGAAACGGATTGATGAGATAGACAACGCCGCTGGCAGCCAGAGCGATACCGATCACTCGCCTTATCGACAGATGATCGTGTCCGAGGAGGATGCTCACTAATAACGTGAACGCGGGAATAGTTGTACTCAAGAGTGTGGTATTGATGACGGTAGTTAATGACAGGCCTTTAAGATAGATGAACTGGTTACCCACGACCCCGACGATACTGCAGAGAGTTAACCAGGCCAGATCTCTCAGGGGCATGGAACGAAGAGGACGGAGATGCCTTTGAATCAACGCCAGAACAATGGCCGCGCCGATGAGCCGACACAGCATTAAGTTCGTTGTCGACATCGAACGGAGCACGATTTTCCCGAAGATTGGCCAGGTACCGAAAAGAATTTGTACTGCGATTAAGGCCAGATGAGGGGCCAGGTGTGAATTTTGAGATACGCGTTGCTTCATCGGGTAGGCAACTCAAAAGCAAAACTATTCGGACAAGTGATGTGCGATAAGATTCAGCCTGTCGTAAAAATAGTTTTGGGAATTAGTCGCTTGGTGAGAATCAAGGTAAGCGCGTCTACTGTAGAACCGGCAAACTAAAGCTTAATCGGACATTTGATAGTTCAAACGACCAGATAAAGCGGGTTCTCAAGTATTTTCTTGACCGTCTGCAGGAACTTCGCACCGGTCGCTCCGTCAATCACACGATGGTCGCATGACATCGTCACGCGCATCATCTGGCGCACTACAATCTCGTTATCCCGTACGACTGGTTTCGCTGCCATCGCACCGACTGCCAGGATTCCACCTTCTGGAGGATTAATAACCGCGGTGAACTCGTCAATCCCAAACATTCCCAGGTTGCTGATCGAAAAAGTCGCGCCTGTATATTCTTCCGGTTTGAGTTTTCGTGTCCGTGCGCGTTCGGCAAGTTCTCTGACTTCACCCGCAATTTCACTTAGAGACTTTTGATCCGCAGAGCGAACAACCGGAGTGATCAGTCCATCTTCAATGGCGACCGCGACACCAATGTCCGCGTGTTCGTAGTAACGAATGAATTTATCCTGGAACGAGGCGTTCACGGCGGGATGTTGAACCAGCGCAGCGGCGACGACCTTTATGATGATGTCGTTAATGCTGATCTTTAAATCCGGATCAAGAGCATTTATTCCACGGCGCATTTCGGCCGCCCGATCCATTTCAATCTCGCTGGTTAGGAAGAAATGTGGAACTGGCCCGATAGAGGTTACCAGGCGACGAGCGATCGTTCTGCGGATTTCGCTTGCAGGTTCGTCGCGGTACGGAGAAGCAGCGGCCACGGCCGCCTTTTGAAAACGCAGGGGTTCGACCGCACGTGGGAAAGTTCCCGCAGTCTGTGGGGCTTTCTGCGACTGACTCATGGCGGTCTCAATGTCACGTTTTATTATTCGCCCACCAGGTCCACTGCCTTGCAAAGATCGAAGATCTAAACCTGCTTCAGCCGCCATTCGTGCCGCCAATGGTGAGACGATCATACGACCGGATTCCGTTTGGACCGCTTGAGGCTTTGCGTGGCCATTGGCTTCAGGTGCAGCCACAGGAGTCTGAGCGGCTTCAGGAGGCGCCGGCTTTGGTGATTCAGTTTTGGCGGGTGGTGCTTCGCTAAGTAAGGCGGAGATGTCTTCGTTAGGCTCGCCTATTACAGCAATCAATTGCCCGAGTGGTGCGGACTCACCTTCGTTAATGAGAATTTTTCGTAGCACTCCATTTGAGAGTGCCTGCATCTCCATGGTCGCTTTATCGGTATCTATCTCTGCGAGAGGCTCACCCATGGAGACTTTGTCTCCCTCTTTTTTGAGCCAGCGAGCGATTTGTCCCTCCTCCATCGTGGGGGAGAGTTTGGGCATGATTACCTTACTTGCCATTCGGCGTTCCTTCGTTTGAAAATGACCGGAGAAAAAACCTAAGTCGTAAACTGCAGATTAGTCGAGATAAGCAACTTCACGTACGGCTGCGACAACACGTTCGACGTCTGGAATCGCAAGATTTTCCAGGTTCTTTGCATAAGGCATGGGAACATCGACTCCCGACACGCGTTTTACTGGCGCGTCCAGGTAATCAAACGCTCGTTGCATTATCTCTGCACTTATCTCAGCATTGACTCCACAAATTGGATGTGACTCTTCCGCCAGGACAACACGGTTTGTCTTCTTAACCGACTCAACAATTGTATCGATATCGAGAGGACGAATTGTGCGCGGATCGATCACTTCGCAAGAGACGCCCTGCTCAGCAAGTTTGTCTGCAGCTTTCAGGGCTATTGGAACCATCAGAGATCGCGCCACGATCGTAACGTCTGTTCCTTCGCGCTTGATATCGGCAACACCGAGTGGAATTGTGAAGTCCGGATCCTCAGGTACTTCACCCTTGTTACCGTACATTCGTTCCTGCTCGATAAAGATCACAGGGTCGTCGTCACGGATTGCAGATTTCAAGAGTCCCTTTGCATCAGCTGGAGTGGACGGCATAACCACCTTGAGTCCCGGGAAGTATGCGAACCACGATTCGATTGCCTGGGAATGTTGAGAGGAAACTTGAAATGCTGAACCGCCCGGTCCGCGAAATACGATCGGGATGTTGAACTGACCGCCCGACATGTAGAGCATCTTCGCCGCAGAGTTAATAATCTGATCGGTTGCAAGAATCGAAAAATTGAACGTCATGAACTCGACGATTGGTCTAAGGCCAACCATCGCGGCCCCTACACCCAGGCCTGCAAATCCAAGTTCGGTGATAGGAGTATCGATAACTCGCTTGGGACCAAACTCACTCAGGAGTCCCTTGGTTACTTTGTAAGCGCCGTCGTATTCAGCGACTTCCTCGCCCATCAAAACCACCCGCTCGTCGCGGGCTAATTCTTCCCGGATCGCTTGATTCAGCGCTTCGCGTATCGTGATTAGTGGCATTTCTTTTTTAGCGGGTCCTGTTCCTGGAGGGATCAATCGGATTAGCGTAGATGTCAGTGTAGAGTTCTTCTGGATCAGGGAAGGGACTTTCTTCTGCAAAGCGGACCGCTTCCTCAACCTGTTGACGAACCTCAGAGTCGATCTGGTCGAGTTGCTTGTCGTCGGCTATCTTCTTTTCTTTTAGTGTTGCCACAAAAAGTTTGATTGGATCTCGTTCCTGATACCTTTCGATTTCTGCGCGTGTTCGATAGTTACCAGGATCCGACATCGAGTGACCCATGAAACGATATGTCCGCACTTCCAGCAAAGTTGGTAGGTAGTCTTTTCTTCCACGTTCGACAGCCCGGGCAACAGCTTCCCGAACCGCCAGGACATCCATTCCGTCGACAAACTCAGACGCCATCTCGTAAGCACAAGCCTTTTGTGAGACATCACGGAGAGACATAGCACGCGCCAGCGAAGTTCCCATTCCGTACTGATTGTTTTCGCAGATGTAGATGCAGGGAAGCTTCCAAAGCTGAGCCATATTTAGCGACTCGTGAAATGCTCCCTGATTGACCGCAGCTTCACCGAAGAAACACAGAGTCACCTGATCGGTACCTTGATACTTTGAAGCGAAGGCTGTCCCGGTCGCCAGAGGAATCTGACCACCGACGATCCCATGGCCTCCAAGAAAATTCACATCCTTGCTGAACATGTGCATTGAGCCGCCCTTACCTTTGGAGCAACCCGTCGCTTTGCCATAGAGCTCTGCCATGACAGACTCAGCTGACATTCCTTTTGCCAGTGCGTGACCATGTTCGCGATAGCTGGTAAGCACATAGTCATCTTTTCTGATCGCCGAAAGGGCGCCAACTGCAACGGCTTCCTGACCGATGTACAGATGGCAGAAGCCGCCAATCTTGCCGGCGCTATAAACCTCCGCTGATTTCTCCTCGAACCGTCGAATCAAAATCATCTGACGGTAGAGGTCGATCAGCGTTTCGTTATTGAGGCTGGCGAGTCGGTCCTTCTGTAGTTCTTTTGCCGCGTCTCTTTCACGGCTCAGCGTCTTCCGGTCAACCTCGGGAGAGTCAACGACGCCAGTTGAGCCTTGCTCTTCAGCACTCGCAGCGGAGATTGGTTCTGCAGTTTGTTTACTCATGAGTCAGGCGAACTTACCCTAAATAATGCCCTCACGGAAGAGGGCTCTTGGTCCGTTAATACCTTGTGTTTTAGTCAAGAACTGAGGCGTTGAATTATACGCGAGATATGCGAAGTGGCGCAAAAGAGCTTAATAAGTAGTAGCGTTTCAGTTTGAAGGTCGATCTGCAAACCTTTACTTTCAAACCATCTGATCTTTAGGTCGATTGCAAAAGAAAAAAGCACGCCCTAAGGATTAGTGCGTGCTAATAAAGCGGCGAGTTTCCCGGCACTCTTCAAGTCATCGCTTCAATCGCTTCCAGGGGCCCACTAGCAATCGTTAGCACGGTTTTCCTCGCGTGTTTGTCGCGTTGCATGTTGCGCGCGGCTGCCGTTAGTAACTCTTCCGTAGTCTCTCCGTTATCTGGAAACGCTGCAAACCCTACACTGAGTCCCAACCCAATCATAGTTCCTGTTCGCACTGAAAAAAGTTGTTCCTCAACGGCATTTCGCATTCTGTCAGCCACGGCAGTAGCCATCGCAGTCGACGCCATTGGCATGATGGCCACAAACTCGTCACCGGCATATCGAGCCAACATATCCATCTGTCGTAGCTCACGTCTTAATACAGCCGCTACACTGGCCAGCAATCTATCTCCGATCGAGTGTCCATACTTGTCGTTGATTACCTTGAAGTCATCGATATCCATACACAGAACGGCAAGCGATTCCCGATTCAGTCGTTGGCACTCGGCAATTCGTTGTTCAAGCATCATGTAGAAACTGCGTGCGTTGGGTAGATCGGTCAAAGGATCAATAAGCGCGCTCTCTCTCGTCTTCTCGTAGGTCATCGCGTTATTCAAAGCACTCGACGCATGCTGGCACACGGACTCCAACAGACGCACATGCTCTGTCGTGTAGGAAGTACGACTCTTTGAGTAGAGCGAGATAGCCCCGAAGGCGCCGTCTTCTCGAACCAACGGTGAAACCAGAACTCCGCGATATTGCTTCGCAAACTCATCGGGCAGGCCGACAAAATCAAGCTCGGGTGAAGCGTTGCACATTGAACGAGAGTTAGCGATGACCCAACCAGTGATGCCGTCACCAATATTCATTCGCCGTTTGGAGAGCAACTCTGAATCCTCACCCACCGCGTGCGCCGCAGTCGCTTTTCCCGAACGCTCATCGACCAGGAAGATGACGCCGCTGTCGAAAGGCACAATAGCTTTTAGTTTGTTCGTGACCAGCGTAACAGTGTCGAGAAGATTCAGCGACGACCCGATCGTTTGTGCTATCTCATGAAGAGCGAAGACTTCACGCTGTGCCTCGCTGATTGAGCGAAATCCTGACGACTCAACGTCTATTGTGCCCAGGATGTCTGAAGCTAATCCGGCATCGGGTTTCGTCTTCGTTTCTGTATCCAGTGTATCGGATGCTACCTGTTCTTGAATGTCTTCAGTCCCAATTAATTGATCAAATTCTTCAACGTGCTGAACAAATTTGTCGACTACGTAAGGGTCGAACGAAGTACCCACCATGCTTTTTAATAACGCGAGTGACTCTTCGCGTTTCATACCTTTGCGGTAAGGTCGATCGCATCGGGTGGCATCATAAAAATCCACGACTGAGATAATGCGGGCGACGAGTGGAATACCTTCACCCTTCAGACCTTTTGGATATCCACTTCCATCCCACTTTTCATGGTGATAACGAACGATATCTTCGACCGGATAAGGGAACTTGACGCGTTTCAAGATGTCGCCGCCAACCGACGGATGAATCTTCATCTTTGCGAACTCAGCTTCAGTGAGTTTGCCAGGCTTGTTGAGGATATATTCGGGAACTGCGAGCTTGCCGATGTCGTGAAGTAAAGCTCCCGCGTGCAAGGCCTGCACTTCCGACTCAGTTACCTTGAAAACTTTGCCCATCTGAGTCGCATATATTTGTGTACGTCGCACGTGACCGTGAGTCGTCTGATCCTTCGCATCGATTGCAATTGCCAGCGACTCAATCGTGTTCATATGAATGTCGGCCATCTCTTCGATATGCCTACGATGTTCGGCCTCGGCACGTTTGACCTCTCCGAGTCTACTTTCATTGAAGCGATAGAGCAGATGTGCGAGAGCCAGGATCAGCAGGCCAAGGAGTCCATAAGCGAGGTCGCGATAAAGAATCGAAAGGTAGAGGAGAACCGCAGATGCGGCTCCTGCAAACTGAGTGGTTAGAGTCCAAACTACGCTTTCGGGTGAGGGAATCAGTCTGAACTTACCTGCATCGAAACTCAGGAACCAGGTCGTTGCTACAGTTGTAAGTGAGTACTGAAGGAAGGCTAGCGTGAACAAAGGAACCAGGAGCGTGTTGAGCGGAACAGCGTTGTCTAATCCCGGCTCGACGGTGCCGGCGAAGAAGTTGACGAGTAAACCATAGAGTGACGCGGATACGAAGGTCGAGATTACCGCCATCGCCGTTGTGAAAATTATCTCTCGTCGGGTTGCCAGGCGATAAGTCGACAAGAAACCGACAATCGCGGCGAGTAGCACGGCAGGACCAGGAGAGTTCAACGGAGGACCGGCGTAAAGAATTATCGCGAGGAAAACAAACGCATCGGCAATCGACTTTCGATAGCTGTGAACCCCGTCAGTACTGGTTACTGAAACTGTAAATCGACTGACTGCAACTGTCAGGACGACGAGAACCGCCAACGAAATGAGACTGGCACTTCCTGAAAGAGCTAACGCTACTGTGTCAGGAATACCCGAAAGCAGAGCGCCCAGGCTGATCACCGAAATCGGCATCAGGAGAGCCGTACCCTTCCAGCTAGTCGTGCGCATTTCTTAAATGAACGTCCCTTTCCCGCTGTGGATTTCAGTATCCGCTGACTCGCGGCCCAGTGCCGGAATAGAACAGGATGTTGCTCTCTTGGTAGGTTGACCAGAGTTGGCTAAGTGCCAACGCCGTTTGGCACGAGGCTAAATATAAGGGGTGGAGAGGGTTGAGGTCAAGCGAATGCTAGCTCGACCTGGCCAATTGCTCTGCAAGTGCAACGAGTTCAGTTACGGGCTGCTGGCAGACGTAGTTCTGACAAACATACGCGGTGGTTTTTGCTCCCACCACCTCCTGACGATTTTGCAGAAGAGCGATGATTTCCGCGCCTTTTGGAGCCACTCCGACTTGCGCAGCGATCGCCTTGTTGGGGATGTAATTGCGCCAGACCTCACGGATAAACTCTCGGACGGAGGCCTGTTCAGAGCCAACAATTGCGACTTCCCGCGGGTTCGACAACAAGAAATCAATCGCAGCGAGTGCGTACCCGAATCCGGAAGGGTACTTTCGAGCAGAATCAGCGACCTCCCGCAGCACTGAGATAGCAAGGTTTCTGTAATCCTGGTTGTCGGTGAGAACAGCCAGCCGCAAAAGGAGGTTGGCAGCTACTGAGTTTCCAGAAGGAGTAGCGTTGTCGAAGTAGTCCTTGGAACGTACGATGAGGTTCTCGTGACTCTTGCCGGTAAAGAAAAAGCCACCGTCTTTTGAGTCCCAGAATTCGTCGATCATTCGCTGGGTTAGTGTGCACGCTTCGTTTAGCCATTCAAACTCACCAGTTGTTTCATACAAAGTAACCAGTCCTTCAATTAAGAACGCGTAGTCTTCCAGATATGCGTTGTACTTGGCGACACCGTCTTTATACGTTCTCAAGAGTAAACCGTCGCGTCGGAGGTTGGATAAAACAAAACGCGCATTATGCCTGGCTGCTTTCAGATAGTCTGGTCGGTCAAGTGCAATTCCCGCTTCGGCAAAGCTAGCGAGCATCAAACCATTCCATGCTGTCAGTATCTTCTCGTCTCGATCCGGCTTAACTCGTCGTTCTCGCACTTCAAACAATGTGCGCTTGCTCCGATTTAGAGAGTCGGCCAGTTCAACTTCTGTGACACCGAGTTCAGCCGCAACGACGTCCATTGGCCGCCGAACGTTGAGAATATTCTTGCCTTCAAAGTTTCCGGCTTCAGTGACGTCGTAATAAGTTGAGAAGAACAACGCGTCTTTCTCTCCGAGCAGCGATTTGAGTTCAGCAATTTCCCAAACGAAGAACTTGCCTTCGTGTCCTTCTGAGTCGGCGTCTTGTGTCGAGTAAAATCCGCCTTGAGAATCTGTCATTTCCCGCAGAACGTAGTCGAGAATCCCCTCAGTAGTTTGAAGAGCGAGCGGATCTTGTGTGACCTGGAAGTAGTGCAAGTAGAGGCGAGAGAGCAGGGCATTGTCGTAGAGCATTTTCTCGAAATGCGGAACCAACCATTTGGCATCTGTCGAATATCGATGAAAACCACCGCCGAGCTGGTCGTACACTCCGCCGAGGGCCATCTTTTGAGTTGTATGACGAACAGTGTCGAGAGCTTCGCTCTTGCCCGTGCGAACATAGGTACGAAGCAGGAACTCGAGAGTCATGGCAGGCGGGAACTTCGGTGCGCCGCCGAAACCGCCGTTCACCGAGTCATAATTGCGAACGATGCCAACTTGAGCCGCGTCGAGCAGTTCCTTTTCGAGAGGCTGATCCGAAGCATTAGTTGCACTTAGTCGTTGCAATTCTTGCAGCAGCGATGCCGACGTGTCTGCGATCTCACTTCGACGATCGCGGTATGCTTCGGCAACGCTGATGAGCACGCGAGGAAAGCCCGGCATGTTGTAACGATCCTGCGGAGGAAAATAAGTGCCGCCGTAGAAGGGAACTGCGTCCGCGGTCAGAAAGACTGTCATTGGCCACCCGCCATGATGGGTCATCATTTGAACCGCATTCATGTAAATCTGATCAAGGTCAGGTCGCTCCTCGCGGTCGACCTT
>Ga0134124_10003139_pt1 | contig 13272 bp, 12 predicted proteins | sample KB304_FD_96880 | JGI IMG/M metagenome (GOLD analysis project Ga0134124, IMG submission 96880) | Terrestrial soil microbial communities without Nitrogen fertilizer from Kellogg Biological Station, Michigan, USA - KB3-0-4 | ecosystem: Environmental > Terrestrial > Soil > Unclassified ... | reverse complement strand
TAGACCTTGTCGATCGTCTCCGCGTACCACTGGATCGTCTTCGCGGCCGACGGGACATCGACGGCGAGCGTGTCCCGGATCGGCTTGCCGACGTCGAGCGACTCGAGGAGGGCCAGCTCGTCGCGCTGCTCGCGGATCCGTTCCGCGAAGCGGAGGAGCACCTTCTTGCTGTCGGCGGGGGCGCGGTCGGCCCAGCGCCGGTCATCGAACGAGGCGCGCGCCGCGGCGACCGCCCGCTCGACGTCCTCCGGGCCACCCGACGCGACCTCCGCGATCGTCGAGCCGTCGCGGCCTGCGACGTCGGCGAACGTCTCGCCCGACGCCGCCGCCACGAACCGACCGTCGATGAACGCATCGGTCTGCGGCGTGACGGCGGCGGCACGCGCGATCCACTCCTCGGCTGAGACCCGCGCGCGCTCGGCCGTCCCGCTCACGCCGCGTACCTCCTGATCGCGGCCTCGTCGAGGACGGCACCGATGCCCGGCGCCGACGGGACGCACAGCATCCCGTCCGAACGTGGCCGGATCGGCTCGGCGAGGAAGGCGTCGCGTCGCTCCGGGGTCCAGCCGGGCGGATCGTACGGGAACTCCAGGAACGGCCCGCCGCCGACCCCGGCGGCCACCTGCAGGTTCGCGAGCAGCCCGATGCCGTTCGTCCACGTGTGCGGGCTGTACCAGCGGCCCTTCGCCAGCGCGAGCTCCGCGAGCCGCCGCCCATTGGACATGCCCGCCGCGAGGACGACATCCGGCTGGTGCACGTCGAACGCGTCTGCGTCGAGGGCGGCCTCCAGCTCCCGATACGTGCGGGTCATCTCGCCGCCGGCGATCCGGATCCGGGGCACCGCCGCTCGCAGCGAGGCGAGACCCGCCAGATCGGAACCGTCGAGTGGCTCCTCGAGCCAGAGCACGTCGAGCTCGGCGAGCCGTTCGGCGATCGATCGGGCGGTCGACACGTCGATCGATGGGCTCACGTCGCCGGCCATCCGCCAGCCCTGGTTGAGGTCGACCATGATCTCCATCGAGTCGCCGACCTGGTGGCGTGTGGCGGTGACCGCGGCGATGCCTTCCTCGAGCCGGTCCGGGGTGCGTGGATCGATCCGGATCTTCAGGGCGCGAAAGCCCTCTTCACGCAGCCGCAGCGCCGCCTCCGCCCGGGCCGCCGGCGGCAGGAGCATCCCGCTCGACGCGTAGGCCGGGATGCCGTCGAGCTTGCCGCCGAACAGCGACGCGACGGGCAGCCCCGCGACCTGCCCGGCGATGTCCCAGAGCGCGACCTCGAGCGGCCAGTAGCGTCCGGCGTGGAAGTCGATCGTCTCGAGCGACCGGACGTGGCGCGCGATCGCCAGCGGGTCCTGGCCGACGAACAGGTGCTCGAATGGCGCAAACCCGTCCATGGTGTCGCCCGATCCGATCCCGACGACGCCCTCGTCGGTCTCGACCCGGACGATCGTGACCGGGAACGACGTCCGCGGGACGGGGTCCCACGCGGCGGGAAACGGCGGATCGAGCGGAACCGACAGCCGATCGGTCCTGATGGCGCTGATCTTCATGCCCGGGCAGTATCGCCGACGATCCGGCCCTCGGTCTCGGCGGTGCTCGTCACGGACCCTCGCGCAGCCAGACCCGGAGCGGGCCGACCGTCGCGAACCCCGCTGCGGTCGCGGCTTCCAGCCTCGTGTCGCTCAGGTAACCGACGATCGGGCGATCCGGGAACCGCTCGACGATGGCGGCCGCGGCGTCGACGAACGCGTTGGCGAACGCGGCGCCCGGGACGTCGTCCTCGGCTCCGACCGCGAACACGTTGGAGATCCCGACGGCCGCGTCGCCCTCGGTGGCGATCGCTCCCGCCATCCGCCGGCCGTTCCGATCCCGGCCGGACAGGATCGCCACGGACGGCTGCTCGAGCAGGGCCGGCGAGATGATCGATCCCGCGCCATGGTCGAGGGACCACGCCACGAGTTCGTCCGGCCGGTCGACGCGCTCCCACTCGAGCACGGTCGGACCACTCGGCGGCTCCGGTGAACGAAGGATCCATGCCGCGTGAAACAGCACCTCGAACCCGGCGGCCGCGAGGTCGAGGGTCGCGAAGCTGTCCTTGACCGAACAGCCGGCCCCCCGATCGATTCGCGCCAGCAGCTCCTCGGCCGCCACGTCCGCCGAGAGCGTGACCGCATCCGGATACATCGGCGGCGTGCGCCGCGGGCTGACCCAGGCGTCTGCGTCGAAGCGGCCCGTGATCGCGTGCGTGGCGCACACGAGGTGGCACCACTGCGCGTTGTCGCTCACGGCTGCGGCAACGGCCGCACGGCCATCCATACCCCAAGCGTCGCACAGGATTCCCGAGCCCGGACCGTTCCGGGATGCGCTACTGTCGCCATTCCAGCCGCGCATCCACGTCCGACCCGCCCGCCAGGAGGATCGAAGCGCCGATGGCCGACCAGCATCGCCAGGCCGCGGTCGTCGAGTTCGACCACGTCACGAAGCGCTACGACGCTCCGAGCGCCAGGGACAAGGGCAAGCCCGTCCCGGGCGCGGTCAACGACCTGTCGCTCAAGGTCCCCGCGGGCAAGATCTGCATCCTCGTCGGTCCGTCGGGCTGCGGCAAGACGACGTCGCTCAAGATGGTCAACCGGCTGATCGAGCCGACGTCCGGACGGATCGTCATCGATGGGGTGGATGCCGGCACGCGCGAGTTGACCGAGCTCCGGCGGAGCATCGGCTACGTGATCCAGCAGGTCGGCCTGTTCCCCCACCAGACGATCGGCGACAACGTCGCGACCGTCCCGCGCCTGCTGGGCTGGCCGAAGGCCCGGCTCCAGGAGCGGTCCGAGGAGCTCCTCGGGCTCGTGGGCCTCGATCCGGCGAAATATCGCGACCGCTACCCGAGCCAGCTGTCCGGCGGCGAGCGGCAGCGGGTCGGGGTCGCCCGCGCGCTGGCCGCGGATCCGCCGATCATGCTCATGGACGAGCCCTTCGGGGCGGTCGACCCGATCGTCCGCGACCGCCTCCAGAACGAGTTCCTGCGGCTCCAGGAGACGATCGCCAAGACGATCCTGTTCGTGACCCACGACATCGACGAGGCGATCAAGATGGGCGACCTCGTCGCGGTCTTCCAGACCGGCGGGATCCTCGCCCAGTTCGGCCGGCCGCTCGACATCCTCGCCGCGCCCGCGTCGGAGTTCGTCGCCCGCTTCGTCGGCCAGGACCGCGGTCTCAAGCGCCTGTCGCTCCTGCGCGTGGCCGACGTCCCCCTGCGGCCGGCGGTCACCGGTCGCGCCGGCGACAACGCCGCGGACGCCCGGCATCGGGCCATGGACGACCCGCTCCGCTACCTGCTCCTGATCGACTCGGGCAACCGCCCGATCGGCTGGATCGCCCACGGCGACATCCCGAACGAGGGCGGCCTGGCCGAATCGATGGCCAACCCGAGCTCGCCGATCCTGAACAAGCGGACGACCCTCAAGGACGCCCTCTCGATGATGCTCGACGCCGACGTCCAGACCGGGATCGTCGTCGACCGGACCGGCGCGGTCCAGGGCCTCCTCTCGATCGACACGATCGCCGACAAGATGCGCGAAGGCGAGCACGCCGCCGTCTTCGACCAGGCGCCGCCGCCGGAGCCCGAGATCGGCGACCCCGATCCGGCCGACGACCCGGGGGCGACGCCGGACGCAATCGAGGCGGAGGTCTGAGATGCCGCCCGGCACGAAGGTCTTCGACTTCGACTGGCTGTTCGGGCACTTCGGCCAGATCGGGGAGCGGCTCGTTCAGCACCTCCAGCTGACGATCCTGCCGCTCGTCCTGGGGATCATCATCTCGCTGGTCCTCGCGGTCTGGGCCGTCCGCCAGCCGAGGGTCTATGCGCCCGTGACCGCGATCACGGGTCTGCTCTACACGATCCCGAGCCTGGCGGCGTTCGCCGTGCTGAGGCCGATCACGGGGCTGTCGCTGCTGACCGCGATCATTCCGCTGACCACGTACACGCTCCTGATCCTCTTCCGGAGCTTTGCCGCGGGATTCACGGCGGTCCCGGCCGAGATCCTCGAGGCCGCCGAGGGGATGGGTTACACCCGCCGCCAGCGGCTGTTCCGCGTCGAGTTGCCACTGGCGGTCCCGCTGATCATCGCGGGCGTCCGGCTCGCGAGCGTGACGACGATCGGGCTCGCGACGATCGCGGCCGTCCTCGGCGACGCGTTCGGCGGGCTCGGGCAGCTCATCACCGAGGGCATCCAGGGCTTCTTCCCGACGAAGTACCTCCTCGGCGCGGCCCTCTCGGTCCTCCTTGCGTTCGCGGCGGACTTCCTGTTCGTGAGGTTCGAGCGGGTGGTCACTCCGTGGGCCCACGCCAAGGCCGGGGTTCGCTGATGGACGGTGTCGTCGCCTTCTTCACGGATCCGGCGAACTGGCAGGGCACGACCGGCATCCCGAACCGGCTGTTGGAGCATCTCGTCATCTCGGGCCTGTCCATCGCGGTCGCGACGCTCATCGCGGTCCCGATCGGCCTCTACATCGGCCATACGAATCGCGGCTCCGGGCTCGCGATCAACCTCGCCAACATCGGCCGTGCCATCCCGTCGTACGCGATGATGGTCATTCCCCTGCCGCTGACGCTGTCGCTCGCTCCGGTCCTCGGATACGACCCGACCTTCGGCCTCGACTTCCTCCCGATCTTCCTCGCGATGACCTTCCTGGCCATCCCGCCGCTGCTGGTGTCGACCTACGCTGGCCTCCGGTCCGTCGACCGGGACCTGATCGAGGCCGGGCGCGGGATGGGTCTGCGAGAACGGCAGATTCTGGGCCGGATCGAGCTTCCCATCGCTTCGTCGATCATCGTCGGCGGGTTCCGGACCGCGACGCTCCAGGTGATCGCGACGGCAACGATCGGTGCGATCCTGTCGGGCGGTGGCCTGGGCCGGTTCATCTTCGACGGCCTGAACCAGGGCCTGGCGGGTCGATCGTCGATCTATGCCGGCGCGATCCTCGTTGCCTCACTGGCGATCGGCGTCGATCTGGTCCTCTCGCGCGTCCAGCGGCGGCTGACGCCGGTCGCATTGCGAGCCCCCCGACGCAGCGGCCGCTCGGGGCCGGCATCCGTGGTCGGCGGGCCGGATCTCGCCGCTCCCGCAGGCGGAGCCGCCTGATCGGCTCGTCCGGCGACGTTCGCGCGATGCACTGGTAAGGTACGCGGGCGATGCCGCTCCCCGCGGCAGGTTTGAGGAGGACATCCACATGCGGACACCCCGCGTGCTGGCACTCGGGATGGCGACGTTGGTGCTCGTCGGCGCCTGTTCGTCCGGCGGCACGCCCGCCCCGTCAGCCGCCCCGAGCACGGCAGCCAGTACCACGCCCGCGAGCACGGCCCCGTCGACCGCGCCGGCATCGGCCGCCGCCAAGGCGGACATCCGGATCGGCTCGGACAACTTCTACGAGTCGAAGCTCATGGGCGAGATCTACGCCCAGGTGCTCGAGAAGGCCGGCTACAAGGTCGAGCGCAAGTTCGGACTCGGGTCGCGCCAGGAGCGGATCCCGACGATGGACGCCGGCCAGATCGACCTGGTCGCGGAGTACGTCGGCTCCGGTCTCGGCTTCTACGACAAGACGAAGATCACCGGTGACGGCCAGGCCAACGCCGACGCCCTCCAGGCCGCGATCAAGTCGAAGGGCTTGACGGTCCTCGGAATCTCGCCGGGCCAGGACCAGAACGCGTTCGCCGTCCGGGCCGAGACCGCGACCAGCATGGGTCTCGCCAAGATGAGCGACCTCGCCGCACACCAGGCGGACATCAAGTGGGGCCTCCCGTCGGACTGCGACACGAACCCGCTGTGCAAGGGTGCGCTCGTCGAATACGGGATCACGTACCCGCCGGCCAAGCGCACCCCGCTCGACGCGTGCAGCGTCCCGATGGCCCAGGCCCTCCAGGGCAAGGCGATCGACCTGGCCGAGTTCTGCTCGACCCAGCCCGCCATCGCCCAGTTCGGATTCGTCCTCCTGGACGACGACAAGAAGACGCAGCCGGCCGAGAACATCGCCCCGATCGTCCGGGACGACTACCTCGCCAAGGTCGACGCGGCCGCCTTCAAGGCGCTCCTCGACGCAGCGTCCGCGAAGGTGACGACCGAGCTCCTGACCACGATGGGCCAGGACATCGACGTCAACCACAAGGACGTCGCGGAAGTCGCCAAGGCCTTCCTTACTTCCCAGGGCCTCTAGCAGCCCTCGGGTTCCGTTGTTCGATCGAAGCCCGTCCGGTCCCCGGACGGGCTTCTTCGTGCCCGGCATCGCTCGCTGCGGCGCAGGGCTGCCCCGATGACCGTCGTCCTGACCGGGCGGGACCTCGATCGCGAGCAGGTCGTCCGGGTCGCCCGCGGCGGCGAACGGGTGACGCTCGATCCCGAAGCCCGGGCGGCGATGGACCGGACGCATGCGATCGTCCGTCGCTCGGTCGCCGCCGGTTCGTCGATCTATGGGACGACCACCGCCGTCGGCGTCCTGAAGCGGGTCGGCGTGGCCCCGACCGAGGCGGCCGCCTACTCGTCGTGGATGCTCGCCCACCATCTCGTCGGCCAAGGTCCGGCGGCACCCCCGGACGTCGTCCGGGCAACGATCCTGCGCCTCGCGAACCACCTCGCGGAGAGCTCGCCGGGGGTTCGCCCGGAGCTCGTCGACCGCCTCCTCGCGGCCCTCGACGCGGGCGAGACCCCGGCGGTCCATGCGATCGGCTCGGTCGGCCAGGCCGATCTGGCGCCGCTCGCCGAGATCGCCGTCGCGCTGCTGGCCGGCATCGAGCTCGAGCCGGGCGAGGGAACGGCACTGCTCGACAACAACGCCTTCTCCACGGCCTGGGCGGCCCTCGCGATCGCCGACACGACGGCGCTTCTCGACGCGCTGGACGTGTCCGGGGCGGTCAGCCTCGAGGGGTTTGCCGCCAATCCGACGCTGCTCCATCCGGCGATCGGCCGCGTCCGGCCGTACCCGGGCGTTCGGGCAACGATCGCCCGCTTCGCGGAGCTCCTCGACGGCAGCGCGATTCACGAACCGGGCGTCCCACGCAACCTCCAGGATCCGCTGAGCTTCCGGAACCTGCCCCAGATGCACGGCGCCGTTCGCGACGTCCTCGCCCACGTCGAGGTGGTGCTCGCGATCGAGCTGAACGCCTCCCAGGGCAACCCGATCGTCGTGCCCGAGGAGGATCGGGTGGTGTCAGTGGCGAACTTCGAGATCGTGCCCCTTGCCGCGGTCCTCGACTACCTCCGGATCGTCCTCGCGAGCGCGCTCGGTGTCGCGAGCGAGCGCGTCGTGAAGAGCCTCTACACGCCGTGGTCCGGTCTGCCGACGGGCCTTGTGCCGGACGGCGGCACGGCCCACGCGGGCTTGACGTACCTGAGCCTCGCCGCCCAGAGTCTGGCCGTGGAAGCCCGCCTCCTCGCCGCGCCCGTCTCGTTCGAGCTGGCCTCGACCGCCCATGCCGAGGGGATCGAGGACCGGACGACGATGGCCCCGCTGGCCGCGCGCCGGTTGGCCGAGATGGTCGAGATCGGCGCGTCGATCGCGGCGATCGAGTTGGCGGTCGGCGCCCAGGGGATCGAGCTCCGCGGTCTGCGCCCGGGGACCGGCACCGGTCGGGCGGTCGCGGCGGTGCGCCGGCACGTCCCGTTCCTGACCATGGCCGGCCAGGTGCCGGACGTCAGCGGCCTGGCGGCCGCCGTTCGGAGCGGCGAGATCGCGGACGCGGGGCTCGGGACAGCGCGGCCCGCGCACGGCCGGCCCGCGCACGGCGGGCCAGGGTCCGGGGGGAACGGCGATGGCGACCGCTCGTGACCGCCCGCCCGAGGAGGCGCACGAGGACACCTCCTTCGCGCGAGGCCTGCGCGTCCTCCTGACGATCGCCGATCGGGGCGAGGTCCGGGCAGACGAGCTCAGCACCGTCCTCGAAACGCCGGTCTCGACGATCTATCGATATCTCCGGACGCTGTCCGAGTTCGGGTTCATCGACCGACATGAGGGCGGCTACCGGCTCGGCCCGCGCCTGATCATCGGCAGCGGCGCAAACGTGACCGCCGAGGAGCTGATCCGCACCGCCGATCCCGTTCTGCGCCTGCTCGCCGAGGAGACGGGCGAGACCGCGGTCATCGTTCGCCGTCTCGGGCTGGCGGCCGTGTGCCTCCATGAGATCCCATCGAGCCAGGCGCTGCGCGTGACGATCGCCCCGACGACCAGCCTGCCGCTCCAGAGCGGTGCCTTCGGCAAGGCTCTCCTCGCGTTCGCCCCACCGGACATCCTCGACGAGGTCATGGCCCAGGAGCCGGCGGCCGGCCCGCCCGCTCCGGATCTCGATCGGCTGCGGGCCGACCTGGCCGACATCGTGACGAGTGGCGTGGCCCGCTCGGTCGGCGAAGTCGTTTCCGGGTCAGTGGCGATCGCGGTTCCCATATTCCGAGAAGACGGAATCGTCGCCGCGATCGGGGTCATCGGTCCGGAGGCCCGCTGCGGCCTCGCGTGGCGCACGCGGGTGGCGCGGCTGCTTCCCGGAGCGGCCGGCTCGGTCGTCGGCGCGCTTGCGACGGGACTTTCGTCCCAGGACTCCCGTTATCCGGAATAGTTCTATCTCAGTATTTGACAATCCTGTGCAGACGCCTATGCTCGCGATCGAATGGACGTGCTGCCGCTCCTCGCTCCGGTCTCCGAGGGCTATGCGGGGCTGCCGGTCGCGCAGGCCTTCAACTGGCAGGAGGCGGCCGCCGATCTCGGAGATGGCGAGTGGTATCTCGTGGCCTTCCGCTCGATCCGTCGACCCGGCGCTGACGAGGCCCGCCTGACGCTCTTCGACGAGCTCGCCCACCAGGAGGCCGCGACGTCGCCCGGCTTCGTTCACTACTTCAAGGGCCCACAGGCGAGCGACGGCTCGTGCCTGTCGTTCTGCCTGTGGAACAGCCGCGCCGAGGCCCGGGCCGCTGCCCGCCGGCCCGACCACGTCAACGCGGTCAGCTTGATCGACGAGATGTACGAGACCTACACGCTCGAGTTCCACCGCGTGACGCGCGCCGCGGATGGCCCGTTGACGTTCGAGCCCTACGACTTCGCACCCGCCCACGGGACGCCCGCAGGCGGTCCGGCGCACCTCGCCGACGTCCCCTCGCGCGCTCCGAACCTGTCGGTCAGGCCCGCTCCCGCGAGCTGACGGCCGAGGGCCACCGACCAAGACCCAACGACCGTGCGCGACGGGCGACAGCGCGCGCTACGTCTCCGCCGACCCTCGCCAGCCGAGCCGCGCAAACGCGATCCCGCCGCCGATCGAGGTGACGACGATCAGCGCGACATGGACGAGGAACCCGAGGGCGAGCGCCGACGACTGCTCGAGCCCGACCGCCTTGCCGAGCTCCTGGGCCGCCAGCTCGAACGTGCCGAGATTCGATGGCCCTGCCGGCACCGCGCTCGCGAGTGCGACACCCGACGCGATCAATGCCGCCTGGGCCATCGACAGCTCGATGCCGAGCGCCTGTCCGATCGCGGCGTAAGCGAGGACCGCCATCGTCCACGAGGCGCCGCTGGCGAGGATCGCCTCGCCGACCGTCCGCGGCCGGGCCGCGACCGACAGGCCGTCCTGGAGGCTGCTCGCCAGGTCGCGGACGCGCGGGTAGCGCTCGACGACGGCCCGGATCCGGTCGAGACCGGGCAGCCGGTGGGCCGCGATCCCGATCGCGAGGACGATCAGGAACAGGCCGGTGACCGCGCCGCCGACGAGCACGGCATTGGCGACGACGCCGCGCACGCTCAGGATCAGCAGCGCCACGGCGGCGATCGCGACGACGGCGACCAGGTCGACGATCCGCTCCACGACTACCGTGCCCAGCGCCGCAGCCCGGCTGATGCCCTCGCGGTCGCCGAGGTAGTGGCTCCGGACGAGCTCGCCGAGCCGGGCCGGCAGGATGTTGTTGGCGAGATAGCCGATCAGCAGGTAGCCGAGCATCGGCGGATAGCGGACGTGGGCGATCGGTCGGAGGAGGCGTTGCCAGCGCAGGGCCCGGAACGCGAGGTCGAGCGACATGAACACGCCGCCCGCCGCAACCCAGCGCAGGTCGGCGCGGCTCAGGACGTCGGTGGTCCTGGCGAGGTCGGTGCCTTGCAGGACGAACCACACCGCGACGATCGAGATCGCCCCGCCGATGGCCGCGCGGAGAACCGGGCCCGACCGCATCGCTCGGTGGCCGCCGTCAGGCGGCCCGGTTCGGCGGCTGCGGCCCGCGCGCGGTCAGCTGGGCGCTCCGCCGCAGGCCGACCCGGTGGAGCAGGTAGCGGCCGACGACGCGCAGCGTCGAAAGCCCGTACACGACGCTCCGCTTGAAGCCGACCGAGCTCGCCTCCTCGAAGTACCGCGTCGGGACGGCGATCTCGCCGATCCGGCGACCCATGCCCGCGGCCACGACCTGGGCGATCAGCTCCTGGTCGAAGACGAAGTCGTTGCTGTTGAGTCCGTACGGGATCGTCTCGAGGAGGCGCCGGCTGTAGGCCCGCAGGCCCGTGTGGTACTCGGACAGGTGGAGCCCGAACGCGACGTTCTCGACGATCGTCAGGAACCGGTTCGATACGTACTTCCAGCGCGGCATGCCGCCGGCCAACGGATCGCCGAGGAAGCGGCTGCCGAGCATCAGGTGGCGCTCGCCGCGGACGATCGGGTCGATCAGCTCCGGAATCCGCGTGGCGTCGTACTGGTAGTCCGGGTGGAGCATCACGACGATGTCCGCGCCGCGGCTGAGCGCGGCTTCGTAGCAGGTCTTCTGGTTGCCGCCGTAGCCGAGATTCTGCTGGTGGATGATGACGTCGAGCCCGAGCTGGCGGGCGATCTCGACGGTCTCGTCCTTCGAGACGTCGTCGACGAGGATGATCCCGTCGATCGTGTCGTGAGCGATGTCGGCGTACGTCCGCTCGAGCGTCTTGGCCGCGTTGTAGGCGGGCATGACGATGATGACCTTCGGTCGGCCGGCAAGCGGGGGGGATCCGACGTCGCCGGCGGCGACGTCGCTTGGGCGGTCCACGAGGCGGAAGCCTACTCGATCCCGGGCGATCGAACGGGCGACCGGGACCGGTCCGTCATCGGCTCGACATGGACCCCGCCGCCCGATGTGCAACCATGGCGCCTGCCAGCAGCCTCGGAGACATCATGTTCGAACGCCTCTTCGGCGGCCGGGAGACGGATCCCGCCACCGCCGAGCGCATCCCGCCCGGCCAGTACAAGACCGACAAGTTCCCGGTCCTCCACTACGGCTCGGTGCCGCGGACCGACCTCGCGACCTGGGATTTCAAGGTCTACGGCGAGGTCGACAATCCCTTCACCCTGACCTGGGACCAGTTCAAGGCCCTGCCCCGCAAGACCGTCCACACCGACATCCACTGCGTCACCCGCTGGACGAAGCTCGACACGGACTGGGAGGGCGTCCCGATCCAGGAGATCCTGCGCCTCGCCCAGGTCCGCCCGAGCGCGACGCACGTCGTCTCCCACGCCGAGCAGGGCTACACCGCGAACGTCCCGCTCAGCGTCCTCGACGACGATGACGTCCTCCTCGCCGACACGTTCGACGGCAAGCCGCTCGAGCTCGAGCACGGCTATCCGCTCCGACTCTTCATTCCGAAGCGCTACTTCTGGAAGAGCTCGAAGTGGGTCCGCGGCCTCGAGTTCCTCGATCACGATCAGCTCGGCTTCTGGGAGCGCTACGGCTACAACAACGATGCCGACCCCTGGAAGGAAGAACGCTTCTCGGAGTAGGGGCTGTCGCGCTCGCAGACGCGCGGCGGCGCCGTGCCATCCTCGGCCCCGCGCGGCTGACGCCGGATCGCCCGCGGCCGATTTCCACGCCGCGGCCCGCGCCCGATCAGGACCGGGTCAATGGAGCACGGCGAGGGCGTCGAGATCGAAGCGCGGCCGGCCGACCGTGCCCTCGAGGACGAGGCGGATCGTGTGCGTCCCGCTCGCTGTCCAGGTCCTCTGCCAGGCGATGGCCCGGAACTGGACCGTCGCGGACAGGAGGTCGAGGCGCGTGATGTACGCGCCGTCGATGTAGATCTTGACGCGGCCGCGGGTCGCCGCTCGGGTCGTGACCAGCGCGATCCCTCGGCCCGTGAACGTGTAGCTCGCTGCCGCACCGGCCGTGCTGGAGGCGCGCGCCGAACCACCGGAATAGGAGGTCGACCAGGCGGTGGACCACGCGCCACCGTAGCGGACGGCCGTGCTCGTCTGCTGGACCAGCCCCGGCGTGACGGTCGCGCTCGCCCGCCACGCGCTCGCATGGCCGACGCCATCGATCGCGCGGACATCGAAGCGGTACCGCGTTCCGGACGCCAGGCCGATCGCGAACGGAGCGTGCGCGTTCGTGGTCATCACGACCGGCGTTCCGCCGTTCACGCTCCGCCGGACTTCGTAGCGGACGACCCCCGTGCCCGCGTCCGCACCGGTCCACGTCAGCTCGTATGGGATCGTGACACCGTTCGTCGACCCGCCGATTCGAGCCCGGACGCCCGGGGTCGAGACAGTCGGCGCCAGCCGGTCGACCGTGACCAGGCTGCCCGCGACCTCCACGGTCGGTGACGGATTCGCGGCCGCGTCCAGGACGGTGCCCGCGAAGATCGCCAGGCCGACCTTGCCCGTTCCGCAACCGGTCACGGCGACGCTGTAGCTCGCGCCGGACCCGACGGGGGCGTTGATCTGGCAGTCCGGCGCACCGCCGTTCAGGGCCAGGTCGGCGGCGGTCAGGCCGGTCACCGGCTCGTCGAACGTCAGGCTGAACGTCACGGTGGAGGAGGCGGTCGGCGAGGCTGGCGAGCCGACCGTCGCTGCGGCCGGCGTCCGATCGAAGGTCAGCGGGCCGGCCGACACGGGTGCGACCGGGCCCGGATTGGCCGCCCCGTCGGTCACGGCCCCGGCCGCAAGCGTGAGGGTCACGGTCCCGTCCGTGCAGCCGGTGAGGGTGACCAGGGCGTGGGTCGGCGACGTGATCACGGGCGCGCCGATCACGCACCCGGTCGCCGTTCCGGACACGCCGAGATCGGCGGTCGTGAGACCCGTGACCGGCTCGCTGAAGGCGAGCTGGAACGTCGCGCCCGCCGAGCGGGTCGGGCTGGCCGGAGCCGTGATCTGGGCGCTCGGCGGAGCCGTGTCGGGCGCGACCGTCAGCGTGTCACAGCTGGCGCTCGAGCTGATGTTGCCCGCGACGTCGCCCGCCCGCACGCAGATCTCGTGGGCGCCGACGGCGAGCGCGGGCTCGATCCCGACGACGCGCCC
>Ga0134124_10003138_pt1 | contig 13276 bp, 13 predicted proteins | sample KB304_FD_96880 | JGI IMG/M metagenome (GOLD analysis project Ga0134124, IMG submission 96880) | Terrestrial soil microbial communities without Nitrogen fertilizer from Kellogg Biological Station, Michigan, USA - KB3-0-4 | ecosystem: Environmental > Terrestrial > Soil > Unclassified ... | reverse complement strand
GATGTCCATCGAAGCCATTACGCGCAGATGCTGGAACGGAAGACAACACGGTCTCAGAAGCCGTGGGGCGAAAGCTCGTGGGGGTTCGAGTCCCCCTCTGCGCACTCTATGATATGGTCTCGAAATGGAAACGCGAGAGGAGCAGGTAAGGCCCGAACTGCTTGCACTCTTCGAGAACGCGGGTCTAGAGATCACGCTGCGGACTCTGATCAGCTGGGCGTCTGGAAAGATGCCGAGCCCCTCCTGGTACGAGGCGCTCGTCCTCGATGCGCTTCGGTTCGCGCAGCGCATTTACGAAGGGCGCGCGTTCTACCATTGAAGGCGCCCGGATCGTTCGGCGAGCGTGGTGGAACGGTAGACGCAGTCGTTTCAAAAACGACCGCCTCGTGCATGCGGGTTCGACTCCCGCCGCTCGCACTGATACGGTGGTCGAGATGAGACCGATCTGGCGCAAGATGTCACACGGCCGATGGCGCTACCTGAACGCGCTCGACGTTTGGCGCGTGTCCGTGAATGGTTCTGACTACAGGTGGATGGTCAAGCTCGGCGACTGGTCGGCTTCAAGGCCGACGCTATGGGGCACTGCGTCCTATTTGGTTCATGCCGTGCCGTTCAGCGACTGGATCTGAGGAAGGAGGACGTGCCCATGCAAACGCTGGTGTTGAACGTAGGGTACATGCCCGTTGAGCGCGTCCCGTGGCAGAAGGCCATCGTCTGGGTGCTCGAGCGGATCGCCGAGGTCGTCGAGGAGTACCCCGATCGCTACATTCGAACGACGAGCTGGTCGGTGAAGATGCCGTCGGTGGTGCGGCTCGTGAAGCCGATCCAGCGGAAGAGGGCGGTGAAATTCTCGCGCTACAACGTCTACGCCCGCGACGGCGGCCGGTGCCAATACTGCGGAAGCAAGGTCCCGCGCGAGGAGATGCAGTACGAGCACGTTGTTCCCCGTTCGCAGGGTGGCAAGACGTGCTGGGAGAACATCGTTGTCGCGTGCATGCCGTGCAACCAGCGGAAGGCCGGCCGCACGCCGGAGCAGGCCGGGATGAGGCTGCGCTTGTCGCCGGTGCGGCCCAAGAAGCTGCCGGAGATCCGTCGACCGATAGCCTGGACGGACGGGATGCCGAATGCGTGGCGGAGTTGGTTGCGCTCCGAGGTCTACTGGAATGTGGAGCTGGAGTCCGACGGAAACTCATGACCTGTTCCGCCTGCCTATCTCCATTCCATCCTGCGACCGGGCACGCGTTTACGGAGCGCACTCGGCTTTGCCACCTGTGTTCGGGTCACTTCTGGGCGTGGGCGGTACGCCACACAGGCAAGAAGGCGAGTCGGCGCAACCGGGTGGTGCCGACCGCCGAAAGTTTCTACGAGGCGGCAGCCTCAAGCGTGAAATGGGAGCCACCGAAGGAGTGAGACCGTGAACTACTTCCAGGCGCGGCCTCGACCAGGAGGCCCACATGTCGAGGACGTACAAGGGACCCTGGCACTGGAACGGGCGTTGGAACGGATGGGACGACAAGCCGTGGAAGCGGCAGTCTGACCGACGACGCTTTGTCGGCGAGCACTGCCGAGAGCTGCAGCGGAAATTCCGGCAGGCGACGCGCCTGGCGCTGATTGCCCGTCGCGAGTGCCCGCCGCAGCCCCCGATCGACTGGTACTCGCTGACCTGATGGAGAGCGAAGCCGGCCGGCGCCGGCCGCCGTTTTGAAAACGGATGGTGTGCGTGAAGCACATGGGGATCGACACCTCCGCTCTCCTCTTGCCGAGCCGCGGCGGTCACCGCGGCAATCCTGGAGATTGATCCCCGGGCGGCCGGGGGCCCCGTTGGAAGCGGGTGCGCGCCGGCTCAGGCGTTCGGTTCGACTCCGACGGTCTCCTCTTCTGGAAGCCTAACCGGTCGGGGACCGGGCCCGCTTCGAAAGCGGTGCGCGCAGCCATGCTGCGTGGGGATCGAGACCTCAGGCTTCCGCTATCGCCCGCGTGGTGGAACGGAAGACACAGCCGGCTTAAACCCGGCCGCGCGAGCGTGCCGGTTCGACTCCGGCCGCGGGCACCCGCATGACAGCGGCGTTGGCTGTAATGCGAAGTCAGTATGAGCAGTGCTGGAAGGTGAACCGGGCGGGGCCCGGCGCCGGTTGCTAACCGGTTGGCATCCGAAAGGGTGTGGGAGTCGGGATCTCCGCCTTCCGCTACTTCATCGCTCGTCGCTGTTCGCGCTCTGTAGCCTTCATAGCGTAACGGATAGCGTGTCCGTCTTCTAAGCGGACGGTGGGGGTTCGAGTCCTCCTGAAGGCACTTGCGAGGTCCGGTAGCTCAATGGCAGAGCAGCGGCCTTATAAGCTGCAGACGACGGGTTCGATCCCCGCCCGGACCAATTCGTTAGAGCTTGACAGAGCAGCGGCCACTATTCAGAACTCGGAATCAAATGCTCGAGCACCAGAAAGCCCGACCGTGGGTGATTGCCTCCAACGAGGTGCAGCTCGCGACCTGGCGGGAAGCCCTCGTCGCGTCGCACGGCAACATCAAACGGGCGGCCGAGGCAATCGGTATCGCGCGCTCGCACGCCACGACGCTCACCCGGAAGTTCGGACTCGTCGAGTTCGCCGCTCAGCTACGCCTCGCTCACGGCGCGGCCCGCACCGTCGACGGAGAACGCAAGGGAGTCGTCACTGGCCGCCCCCGGAAGAGCTGACCATTTCGAAAGTGACCTGAATACCAGTCACTTTTTCGAGATACCAAGTAGTTTTGTGCGGGCCTTATTGGATACCAAATGTAAGCTTGGTAATTGACCGTCGGGGATGGTCGGGCATAATGAAGGCCTGGCTGCCCCTTCCCGTAAGCAGTTCGGGATACGAGCAACCCGATACGGTCGGGGCGGCCCATCCCGCGTATGGCTGAGACCTCCGCTTTCGAGCGCGCCGCCCGCGCGCATATCGCCTCCCGGGGCTCCAAGGGGACGCGGGACCTCTATGCCGCAGATCTCGACGGCTGGCTGGCCTGGTGTGCGCAGCGCCAGTGCGACCCGTCGCGGCCGACCCTGCAGGCTGCAACCGACTACCGTGATGAGCTGAAGGGGAGACTTGCCGCCCTGACGGTTCGGCGCACGATGTCGGCCCTCTCCTCGATCTACGAGGCCGCACTGGGCTTCGAACAGCCCTTGGTCACTTGGAATCCCTGGAAGCGCCTTCCGCGCCCGCCGGCCGACGCGTTCACGCAGACGGAGGCCGTGTCTGACTCGGTCGCCGCCGCTGTCATCGCCGCCGCCGAGCGGGACGACTCGTCCGCGGGGCTTTGTGACGCCGCGGTCCTTCGGCTGATGCATGACACCGGTCTACGCGTCTCCTCGGTTGTCTCTATCCGACGGGAGGACGTGTTTCGCCGCGGTGATCAGATGGTCGTCCGCGTACTCGTCAAAGGTGGCAGGCGGGAGGAGACCGAGGTGCCGGAGCCCGCCGCCGCGGCCGTCGACCGGTGGCTTGCCATCGCGCCGCCGTCGGTGTTCCTGTTCCCTGCCCGCGGCGGGAAGAAGCATATGGTCACGAAGGCAGTGAACAAGCGCCTGGACACGCGTGCGCGCGAGGCTGGCGTCGGGCATGTGCACCCCCATCAGTTTAGGAGCGCGTTCGCAACCGCCGGCTTTGACGCGGGGAAGGCTCTTCACGAAGTCCAGAGGGCCATGCACCACCTGTCCCCCTTGACGACCCTGCGCTACGACCGCGGCCAGCGAGGGACCGGGGTCACGAACGCAATTGCGGAGTTCAGAAAGGGAAAGGGTCGGCGGTGAAACTCCAGGTGATGTCCGATCTCCACCTCGAGAGGTACGCCGAGGATGATGGCTGGAAGTTGGTCCGCTCATTGCCGGTGCTCGCCGAGGTTCTGGTCCTGGCAGGCGACATCACCCCGCTCGACGACCGCGCCGTCGCAGCCAAGCGGTTGGGGTGGCTCTGCTCGCGCTGGAAGCACGTAGTCTACGTGCCGGGCAATCACGAATACTACGGCTGCACGCCGTGGATGGCGGAGGCGGCTCTCGATGCGCTCGAGGGCGAGCTTCCGAACCTGCGCTTGCTCAAAGTTGGTCGTACGTGGGCCGAACCGTCGCTGCCGCGGTTCGTGGGCTGTACCCTGTGGTTCAGGGCGCGCGCGCCGTCGCGGTACCTTGCCGACTTTCGCCTGATTCGCGACTTCACGCCGTGGGTCTACGAAGAGAACGACCGGGCCAAGGCGTGGCTGGCCGAGACGGTCGGGCCGGGCGACGTCGTCGTCACGCACCACATGCCGTCGTCGAGGTCGGTGCATCAGAGGTACCTGGTGTCTCCGCTCAATGACTACTTCCTGTCGAGTGAGATGAAGACGATCGCGGAGAGAAAGCCGGCCCTCTGGCTCCACGGCCATAGCCACGAGGCGGTCGACTATCGGCTGCACGAGACCCGCATCCTGAGCAACCCGAAGGGGTATCCGCTCGAGAGCAAGGCCACCACCTTCAACCCCGCACTCGTCGTCGAGGTTTGATGCATGAGCGATGAAGATCTGGAGTGCGCTGTTTGGCTCGCGGTCGCCGCGGTGGCGGGTCTGGTTGTGACGTTCTGGCTCCGCAGACGAAGCCGAGATCGAAGGCGGCAAGCCAGGACGTGGCTGAAGCGGAACGGGGTAACCGAGCCGAGGACGTGGGGCGTCGCCTGAAGCCGTGCCTTTCGTGGGCGTATTGAGTACAGTACCGGCGTGGGACAGGAGCTTCGACGGCTAACGAAGGCCGCCGTCAGGGGGGTTGCGGAGGAGCTGGCCAGGCGTGCGCAGTCAGAGCGGATCTCCGCGCCAGGAGCCTCCGACGAGGCGCGTGGATACGCGCTCGGACGGGCATCCGGCCTCGCATATGCCGCCCTGATCCTGTCGTCGAGCTTTGACCTCGGGGCCGCAGCGATGCTCGAGAACGACGTCCTCTCGCGCTGCAAGGACTGTGGCTACGTCTTTTGTCGGTGCGCGTCCTGCGGCAAGCCAACGTGCAAGGATAAGAAAGTCCCCTAGTCCGGCCGACCCAATTGACTTCTGGTTCCCATAAGTGCCTCATATGGGCGCCACATATTAAGGGGGGCTGCCATGCAGGCTCGGGTGGGTCTGTTGTTCTTCGCGATCGTCGAAGTGGCGGCGTGCGGCACGCCGTCGGGGCAATGTTCCGAAACCGGCGGGGCATGCAGCCTGCCCACTGACCCCACGACGCGGGATTGCTGTCCGGGTTATGTCTGTCGCGCCGACAGGAAGTGTGCTCTGAATGCATGCCTGCAATCAGATGGGGCATGTAGGACGACGGATGATTGCTGCCCCAGCCTCGCGTGCGGCAACGGCGTGTTCGGCACGGACGGCCGCTGTACCGCACAGTGCAGCGGTGAGGGCAAGGAATGCGGACCGTCGCATGGTGGCCAGATTTGTTGCGCTGGCGCGGGTGCGTGCGTGACTGGCTGCTGCGGCGGAGCGTGCGCATCCACGTGCGCCACTGCTGGCGAGTTATGCAGCACGGCGTCGCAGTGCTGTGCGGGGCTCACGTGTCCGCGCTTTGGCACTACCTGCGCGAAGGGACAGATCGGAGATCCATGTCGTTCGGGGGCGGACTGTGTTTCGAATCAATGCGACGGCTGGTGTACGCAGCCCTGCGTGACTGATGCAGGCTGCGGGGCGACAAACTACTGCATCTCGGTGGACCCGTCGGTCTCGAAGTTCCTCTGCTTTCCCTTCTGTCAGAAGAACAGCGACTGCGCCATATACAAGGCGGCCTCGTGCAAGCAGGGGGCTGACCCCGATGGGCTGATGCTCTCGGTCTGTTCTGGCTAGTTCACTTCCTCGCAGTCTGCGCCGACTCGGACGGTGCGGCCGTCTGTGCGACCTTGTTTTGAGGTGCCTGCGGAGGCGTCACGCGCACCGCCCGAGTGATCTCGCCGGTCTCGAAGTTGACCGCGTCTAACGGCCGGCCCTGGTCGTCCCACAGCTTCACCTTGTAGCGGGTCGTGATGTCGTTCGCCGCCTGTACGGCCGGGGCAAACTCCGCCTGAAGGTCGCGCATTCGTTGCTGTCCGATTGCTACCTTGTTCAAGGCTGCGTCGAGCCGGGCTGCGGTGAGCGGATCCATTCGTTTTGGAAGCTCGTCCGGCGCCTTGCTTTGGGAAGCCGGTTTCTCGGCCCGAGCTATGAGGACGAACATAGCAACGAAACCGAGAGCTATGCCTGCGAGGGTGAGTAGATGCCTGAGCAAATTCTTCATCGTTTTCTCCGCGCGATCATTAGAAGGGCTAGCGTGAGCAGAGCGGCGCCACCGGTGCCCTCGCCACCGACGGCGCATCCCGAAAGCTCAACAATCCGTGCGCCGCTCACTATATGACATTCGGCATCGGTGGTCCCCATGTCGGTCCCCATGTCGGTCCCCATGTCGGTGGTCCCCATGTCGGTGGTCCCCATGTCGGTGGTCCCCATGTCGGTGGTCCCCATGTCGGTGGTCCCCATGTCGGTGCTTGCCTGGCTGCCAGCATCCCCAGCGCCGTCGGGAAGTCCCGCATCTTCCGTGGGTGGCATCAGCTCGGCAGCGAGGACGTCGAACACGAGCTGCGCCACCTTGCCGTTTCCCCGTATTGAGAGGTGGACGTTGTCGTTGACGTAGTCGCAGGCACCCCCGGGACCGGTGTTCGACCAGGTGCCCGAGCAGCTGACCGCGGTTTCGATGCTGAATGCAAGGCGCGCCTGGATGCCCGGCGCCATTGTACGCACCTGGGAGAGCACGCCCTCGATGCCGGCGTTGAACGGAGATATCAACCCTGTCTTCTGACCGCCGTTGCAGGTATCAGGCGGCGCGCCGACGAGGATGATCGTGTTGGGCGAAGCTGCATGGACATGCACGAGGATGTCCCGCAAGTGCCGAAAATCGTCCTGCAGCGTGAAAGCGGTATTCACGACGTCGTTGGTGCCGCCCACCAAGACCAGGAAGTCGGGCCTGAGTCGCCCCGCCTGCGCCGGGATGGTGCCGCCGGGCAAGCCGCCCGTGTCCATCGTAAGGATGGACACGGCGTTGTAACAGGCGTTGTCGCAATCAATCTGCCCAGTCGCGCAGTTGTGAGCCGACCACTCGAGTGTCCCGCCCACGAAGTCGAACGCGATGCCCGCCGCGGCGAGCTTGGCTTGCAGTGGCGCGCGCCAGGCCCCGTTGATCGCGTTGTAGCCAGCGCCCGAGTGGTCACAGTGGCTATCGCCCACGACCATGATCGTCGGCACGGCAAGAGCGGGGTGCGAGGCCAAGAGAAGACAGGCGAGCGCCGTGCTCCTCATAGGTCGCATCCCCCGGACTTTGCGCACGCGGCCACAAACTGCGTGGCCTGGGCGGCAAGCGAACCGCCGGCCTGGCACAGAGCGCTTGGGACCGTTGTCTTTGATGACTTGCAGGCCGCATCGAAAAAGACCACGCGATCGATCCGGGCCTCGCCGGCCATCACGCGCGTCGTCGCGTGGCCGCCTCCATCCCTGTGCATGCAGACGTCCACCCAGTCGACCGTGGGATCGGTGGTGGTCCCGGGGCGGCTGGCCTTCATGCCCACCCGGAAACCTGGCTTCGGCGCGGGCGCCGGTGCGCTCGCCTTTCTCGTCGGTGCCGCGCAGGCGAGGGCCGCCCCAACGCACATGCCCGCCAGCGCCGATATAGGGTTGCTCCATTGCAGTTTCATCTGATCGATCCTCCGTGTCCCCAGTTGGTCGCAAGCGCCCCGCAGCCGAGCGGCGGCTCGTTCGATGCCAGCAGCGAGAGCACGCCGACCTGCACGAGGTCCGCACGCACAGCCTCGTCGAACTTGGAGCGCCCGTAATCGTTGAGGTGCGTCGACGAGTCGTACAGGTAGCCGGCTCGGATGTTGTCTGAACCGTCGTTTACGGTCGTCGAGCCGGTCGCGTCGCACAAGGTAACGCCCGTAAACGTGCAGGCTGCGATGGCCGTATTCACGGCCTGCCACGTCGCATACATGCCGCCGGTGAAAGACGCCTTGTCCGGCAGGAGCGTGTGCACGATGATCTTCGCATTCGGCACGTCGGTATGGAGGTCCGTGATGAGTGCCTGCAGAAGGCTTAAGATCGTCGCCGAGTCCTGGCTAAGCAGGCGGACGTTATTGCCACCGATAAGAATGTCGAACGCGAGGATCGACTGGTCGGCCTTGTACTCCGAGTTGTCATAGGTGGTCTGTTGACTGGCGATATTTGCGCCGCCAACAGCCAGGTTGACGATGTCGATCGAGCCTGTAGTCCCGTCTAGGATCAGCGAACCGCGCATGATCATGTTTCCGAACGAGTCCGAGTTCGAGTCGCCAATAATCACGACCTTCGCCGGGAATTTTGATGGGGTCACGCCGGCAGGAAACGATATGCGCTTAAACATCGCCGGCAGATACGAGGCGCCGGCATTCGACCCGAGGTAAAAGGCGCTAGGGACCTGCACCGTCCCCGTGGCGTTGAATACCCTGTCCACCTGGCAGCAGTGGTTGACGCATACCCTGAATCGCCCGTCGGTGCTCGTGCCGAGGCTCGCCTTGTTCGTCGCGCGAATGTCGACGTCGAGTGCAGAGCCCGTGCCTTGGACGAGCACGTTGGCCTTCTCGGCATCGTTGACAATGAATCGCCAGATGCCGTTTGTGTCTACGTTGACCGCGAGCAGCCCTCCGGCCGTATTTGCCGAGAACACGTAGCCGGCCGAGATCGTGCCGGAGCCTCCACCGAGCTGGGTTGAAGAGAGCTGAATCGCAATATCGAAGTCTCCGCTCGACACCGTGTTCGCGAGCAGAGACGAACTGATCTGGTAATCTTGCGGACCTGTTGAGCCGCCAGCACCGCCTGCTGTCGCGATACCTGGCATATCAGCTGAAGTCGGCGTGTCGAACATCGAGCCACCCCAAACATCGATGGCCCCAGTACCGGAAGCAGTGAACGTGGTCACGTCATTGCCGGCGTAGATCCCGGGAGTGAATCCTGCCGGATCGAGCGACATGAACTGGACGTTGAAGCCAAAGGCGGTGACGCGCTGCCAGTTGGTCGTCAGCGTCGCAAACGAGGTGCCCGCCTGTCCGGCGCCCGCATCAGCGACCCACCCCCCTGACACGCTCGGGTTTGGAGTGTCGAGCTTCGCCCAAATAGATCGCGGGCGCTGCCCAGCGATACCGAGTCCAGTCCAGTTGACCACCTGCACCGCGACGGCGCTCGTGTCGTTTATCTTATCGGCGGTCGAGGTGCCGTCGGGCGCCGTGGTCGCGTCCGCGGTCACCGTGGCGCTCTTGCCGTAGCTCGCCGAAGCAAAATTGAACGGCGCTGGCAGTAGATTGATCAGCGAGGGGAATGACTCGCATCCGACAGCACCACCCCCGCGATTTTCGCAGACGCCCTGCGAGCCGGCCGCCTGGATAGTAGCCGTCGACGCGCTCGTGGCGAGGATGAGGCTGTCACCGGTTCGAGCGCTCGGGGTGATGCCTGACGGTATGGTACCGCCTGAAAAGTCGAAGGCGAGGCCGGTACCTGCGTTCGAGCCGCTCGACTTGAAGACGCCGGCCCCTCCCGCAAACGTGACGCCGAGCAGACCGACGGTCAGGAGAAGCTTGCGAAAATCCATCACTGTACTCCGATACAGTGGCCGCTGAACGCGTAGGTGCTGCCACCATTCGCAGTTCCGTTAAACGTGATCGTGAGCACCGTCGCGGTCTCGGTGTTCGTTATTTTGGTGGCGAGGTTTCCGGCGTCGTTCGTGTTGTTCATCTCGACGATGCAAACCGGAGCTGTCGTCCACGTACCGTCCTTGAATGTGAGCGCAATGGTGGGATTCGCAGCGATGCCGGAACCGTTGGCGGTTACGGTTCCAGTCCACGCACCGTCGGTGCCCAGAATCGAGGCGATAGCCGCCGTGTTGCCCCACCCGGCCGACAACGCAAAATCACCTGCAACGAGTGCAGTACCGTTGCCGAGCGAAATTCGCGTGCCCTTCAGGAGGCCGCCAAGTGAGGTGTTGCCGCCATCGACCTTGATCGAGAACGCGTTGGTGATCGTCCCAGTCGGTGCTCCGACAATATGAAGTGAGCTCGCGGTGGCCGCTGTGCCGACGGCACCCGCAAGGATCTCGAGGCCGCTCGTTTGCGTCACCGTCGAGTTGGTGGATTGCACGGGCGGACCGGAAATCTGCAGAAGCGAGGTTTTGGTGAACGTACCGGACGTCGTCGACAGGAGATTCGGTGCCGTCATCGTGATGATGGGCTCGTCAGCGACGGTGCCGCCGGACATCGCCCACTGCAGGTTGGCCGCATTGCCGATGACAAACGGCGTGTACGTCGCCGCGCTCGTCAGCGCGGTGTGTGCGCCGACGTTGGCTTTGAGAGCGAAACTCGGAGCACCCGCCCCGCTGGCTGGTTGTACCACCGACGCCGTACGCAGGAACGTGTTACCGAACGGTGCGCCCGACGTACCCAAATCCTGATTGAAGCCGTTGGTAATTGCCGAGGTGGTGATGAGGAGCAGCGTGTTGCCAGCCGCATTGAAGAGAATCTGGTTTGACGCCGAGGTGATTCGTGTGGACGCGCTCGCCTCCGTCGAGAAGCCGTAGGTCGAGATCATCGCGCCGTCGGAGGAAATCGTGCCGGTGAGGTTGATCGTAGGCACGGTGTAGGCCGAGGCCGCGTAACCAGTGTCGTCGAAGGTCGTATTCGCGCCGTAGAGGGTGAATAGGATGCCCGTCGTCGAAGGCGTTCCGCCCGACGCCGAGCGGATGATTTTGTATCCGGCTGCACCAGTGACAGCGGCCCAAGTAATACGATTGAAATTCGAAGTCGTCAGCGTCGCGTTGCCGGTGGCGGTCGACGTGGTGTTCGAGGACGGCGACTCGTTGCCGTACGGATCAATCGCCGTGATTCTATACGTCCAGGTCGCCGCTCCCGTCGTGCCTTGCGGAGTGACGGTGGGTGCCGATGCGGTAGCGAGCTGCTTGACGAGAATGCCACCGCCGCGTAGGTGGATGACTGCTGACGGGGTGCCGCTGATGCCGCCAGCCATGATCGCGCCGTCGATGGTGGCGTCCGCGGTCGAGTTCCGGGTGGCGTTCGCGAGACTCGCGCCGGTTCCGACGTCATTGAATGTCGTCCCCGTCTGCGTGGTCACCAGACCGGTTGAACTCGGCGTACCCCCAGCGATAAAACGATAGATCTTGTAGTTGGCCGCACCCGTGACGGCGGCCCAGCTGAGGGCATTGAAGTTCGACCCCGTGAGCGTCGCGTTCCCGTTGGTGATGTACGTCAGGGGGCTCGCGAGTCCGATATTGCCGGCGGTATCCACCGCCGCGACGTAGTACGCCCACGTCGTCGAGCCAGTCGCACCGTTGGGCGTGACCGTGACCGTGCCGACGTCGGTGAGTGCTTGCTGCCTGAACCCGTTGCCGAAGTTTTGAAGACCAAAGACCGTCGGCGTGGTGTTGACGCCGAGTAGACCTGTCACCGTCGTTGCGACGGTGGTGCCGTGGCCGATGTTGATACCGGTCGCGTTGGTGGAGCCCAGGTTGAGCGCGCCGGCCGCGTCGATAGTGAGGTTGCCGACCGTGGTCGACCACGTAGAGGTCGCAGCCGCGGTGATGGTCATCGCCGCCGAGGTCGCGACGAGGGAGGCGGTCTTGCCTGAGGCGCCCGCCCAAGACAGGGCGCCAGTCGACATCGCGAAGTCGCCTGTTGAGCCGCTGAAATTGTTGCTCGTTGAGCCGCTGGCGGTGAGACCGTTTTTCACAACCATGCCGGTCAGCGTCTTGTTGGTCATCTCCTGCGTGGCAGTGAGCGTCGCGATCGTGTCGTAAGCGGCACCGTTGAGGGAGACCTGGAAGGCCGGGATCGAGTTGTTGTAGCGGAGGTTGCCGGTGTTCGCGGACGAGACGCTCGCGCCGGAGCCGTCGCCGAGCGTGAGGACGGTGGTGGTGCCGGTCGCGGCGGTGACCGCGAAGTAGGTCGACAGCCCGTCGTTCGAGAGGACCGCGAAGAGGTTGCCGCCGATGGGCGTCGCCGCGTCCTTGATGATCAGGCCACCCCCCGACGAGGTGAGCGTGAAGGTGCCGCCACCCGCTCCGCCGGCCGTGTACGCCGACTGCAGTGTCGAGGAGCCGACGTTCGACCAGGTCGAGACGCCGTCGGAGACCTGCAGGGTCGACGAGGTCGTGTTCCAGATCGTCGTGCCCGCCGAGAAGGTCGAAGCGACCGGACGCGTGCCGTTCGAATACGACTGGTGCGTGACGGGTCCGTTGACGATCGAGAAGGTGCCGTTGGGTGCGAGGGTGCCGTTGATGAGAATATTGGCCGCGAACGAGGTCGCACTGAAGAGCGAGAGCGTTACGGCGAGGAGCTTTGCGAATCGATGTCTCATCGTCTTAGCTCCACTTACCGGTGAAACCAGCGTCTAGTAAGTTGTCTGTAGCGTAGACGTTATAGTTGATGTTGTTTCCGGTACCGCACTCGTCGGTGACGCTTATGTTGGTCCCGACCTGTGAAAAAGGGATACCGAACCCTGTCGAGACATCGATGAAGTTGGTCGGCTGTGTGTATGTCGCCGGCAACGCGAAATAAGCCTTCTGGGTGTTGTTGCCAGCGGCGTAGGTGAGGTTGCGGTTGAGCGCAGCGGCATTCGTAGAAACGATGGGTGATGCAGGTGAGCCACCGCTGTTCAACAGTGCCGTAATGAAAGCAGAGTTGATGGTTGCGGGTGTCGCCATCGAAAAATAGATGTGCGGGTTCCAGGTGGCCGTCACGGTCTTGGTCTGGATGACCCCACCTGCGTTGGTCTCGACCAGAGTCCAGGTTCGCGAGCCCGCAACCGTCGTGACGGTGTAGGAGCGTGCGGAGAAGGTGCTGGCGGCCCCGCCGTAGCCGATTGTCGTGAGTGTTGCGGGCGAGATCGACTGCGTGTCGGTGTTGTCCTGGCAGGTCGCCGTAACCGGGTTTTGATTGTGTGTGATCGTGAATTGGGGATTTGAAATGGTGCTCCCACATGCCTGCGACGTCGAAAAGCCGCTCGCCGCGAACGTGACCGTGAACGCCGCGCCGATATCATCCTGCGTGATTTGCCTGAACGTGGGGATGCCCGAGGCACCGGCCGGACCCATTAGCGCGAACGACGCTGACTGAGAGCCGAATTGCGCTCCGATCGAGTAGGACCCGCCGTCGTACGACCACTGGGCCACGCCTGACGCGTTGAGCTTCAGGCACAACTTGCTCGCCGAGCACACCGGCTGCGAGTCGTTTTGGAAGATGCT
>Ga0134124_10003137_pt1 | contig 13280 bp, 7 predicted proteins | sample KB304_FD_96880 | JGI IMG/M metagenome (GOLD analysis project Ga0134124, IMG submission 96880) | Terrestrial soil microbial communities without Nitrogen fertilizer from Kellogg Biological Station, Michigan, USA - KB3-0-4 | ecosystem: Environmental > Terrestrial > Soil > Unclassified ... | reverse complement strand
TATTTCGCTGCATATACCCACACTGCGCTGCCACCGGATGAATTGCCCATCAGGTACCTGCGTTTGGGATCCGCGTTGTATTCCTTTGCGACCAGATCCTCCACGTAAAGTACGTCCTGCTCGACGCGCCGGAAATCCTCGTCGGTCGGCGCTGCCGGCGCGGGACTTGCAGCAGGCGGAGCATTGGGATTCGCGGGACGCGGGATCGTCACCATCTTGTACGGAACATTCCATCCGCCGACGCCGGTGGCGTTGGCGTGATAGCCCGTCACGGCGACGACGATGTAGCCGCGCGCCTCGGCGGTCTTCGCCAGCGTGGGCGCATCCATGGGCCTCTGAAAAGGCGCGGCGGGCGGCTGCGCCGCGCCGTGGGTGACGACCACCAGCGGCAGCTTGGCTTTCTTGCTCCAGCTCGACGGCACGTAGAGGTGGTACGCGATCTCTTCACCAGTGCCCGGAAATTTGTATGTGCGGCTCTGCTCGCCAGTGGACTGGTACTGGGGGCTGGTGGCGTCGGGCGCCGGTGCGGCGGCGGATAGCTGTGCGAGCGCGAGGCTCGCGACGGCCGTGGCAAGCGAAAGCTTCATGCATCCCCCGGGGATCGTGGTTGTCCTCACACTATAGTCAGTTGTCCGGAATTTAGTCAGGTGATGCCGGCCATGAATCTCGCGGCAATTTCGCGGAGAAATCGGGGCACCAGGCACGTCCGGAGCGTTGCGGATAACGAATCCTGGTCTATAGTGCGGCTGCACTCGACTTGAAGTCTGCCCGACGCGCCCGAAGAGGCGCCATGAATCCAAGCGCCATGCTCATCGCGAGGCTGACTGCGCTACCAATATAAGGAGACCAGAATGAAGCTGCTCAAAGTGATCGCCGCGACGCTTCTCGGATGTGTGGGAGCCGCAACCGCCAATGCCGAGGGCAAATTGCAGCTCACCGTCTACACAGGTCATGGGGCGACCGGCTACGACGTCAATTCCACACTGATTTCCGGCGAGAAGGACATGCTGCTGATCGATGCTCAGTTCTCTCTGAGCGAGGCCCACAAGCTTGCTGCCGTGATACTCGAATCGAAGAAGAACCTGGCCACGATCTACATCACGCATCCTCATCCGGATCACATGTTTGGCCTGGCAGTGCTGCACCAGGCGTTTCCGGAGGCGAAGATTCTGGCGTTGCCGCAGACCGTAGCCGCGGCCAGGACTGGCTGGCCCTCACGCCAGAAGTTCTGGTTGGCCACGTACGGCAACAACATTCCGGGACCGGATCCCGTGCTGCCCGAGGAACTGACGACGCCCTACCTGACTCTTGAGGGACAACAGTTTCCAGTCAGCGGGCCCGTGGGTGGCAGCGACGGTCCGGGTAATAGTTTCGTCTACATTCCGTCGCTGAAAGCCGTGGTGACCGGCGACATCGTCTTTGACCGGGTCTACTTCGGCGTGCAGCGCGACAAGGGCCGCGAAGAGTGGCTTCGTACCATCGAGCAGATACTGGCACTGAACCCGGCCATCATCGTGCCCGGTCACGAAGGGCCCAAAGCCACGCGCGACGCCCGTTCCATTGCCTTCATGAAGAAATACGTCGCCGACTGGGACGCCAATGTGGCGAAGTCCAGGACCGCGGCCGAGATGCGCGCCAGGGTACTCAAGCAGTACCCAGGGTTGGGCATGGATTTCACCCTCGACTCTCGCGTGGCTACTTACTTCCCGCCAGCCCCGGCGAGCACATCGCCGCCTGCGACAAAGTAGCAACGATTGTGTGAGCCGAAAGATCAGCTGTCCTCTCGACAGAGGACGGACGAGCACTCGCCGAACTTGCGAAGCGCGAGCTCAATCTCTATTCCGTCCACATCACGCAGTCGGAGTGCATTGCCATCCATTCCCAGCACTTTCCCGCCTGTTGAACTCCATCATGATGCCGCCTGTGTATTGATCTTCTCTCGTACCGAATGAAAGCGAGATTGAAAGTTACCCGGGCCAAATCCAAACTCCACGCCAACAGAGTTGAAATGAACGCGGGGTCACATACATGAATGACGTGAGGGATGAATACCGGCGCGGTCAGAGCCGCCCGGCTGGCGCGCTACTCCAGAGGGTGAGCACCGGCACCCTGGTCGCCGCCACATTCTTCATGCTGGTCACGGGTTGCGTCGCCGATAACGGCACGCGCCAGACCACCGGCACGCCGGTCACCATCCAGAAGCAAGGTGCCTTCTCGGTCGGCGGCACCATACTCGGCGACGACAAGGCCTCGCTCCACTGCGATCACGGCTACGTCGAATACGAAATCCCGCTCAATCACCGCCGCAACAATCTGGTGATGTGGCACAGCGCTGCCGCCAGCGCGTGGATGAACCGCTGGGATGGCGGCGAGGGTTACCAGACCATCTTCCTGCGCCGCGGGTACCCGGTGTATATCTGGGACGGGCCACAGGTGGGCCGCGCGAACTGGGGCTGTGCCAATTACACCTACGAGGCCGCCACCGGCCGCGACCAGCGCAACTTCACCTCGTGGCGCTTCGGTGCGCAATACATGCAATGGCTCGACGGCGTGCAGTTTCCCAAGGACGATCCCGAGGCCTGGAACCAGGCAGCCCGCGCGCGCTATGTGGAGTTCGACTCGGTCGAGAACGCGCAATTGCAATCCGATGCCGCCGCGAAGCTGATGGACCGGATCGGTCCGAGCGTTGCGCTGACCAATTCCGCCGGGGGATTAAGGGCCATCCTCACTGCACTGAAGACGGACAATCTCGTGGGTATCGTGATGTACGAGAACGTCGGCTACGTGTATCCGACCGGTGAAGGGCCGGGCGGACGCGTCGGCGTGTTCGGCCCCGTCGAGGTGCCGCTCGAAGTCTTCAAGAAACTCACCAAGGTGCCCATGCAGGTGGTCTGGGGTGACAACGTCGACAAGGCCGGCAATATGGTGGATGCCCAGCGTCTTTCGCGCCTGTTCTGCGAAAAGGTGAACAAGTACGGCGGCCACTGCGAAATCCTGCTGCTGCCGGACATCGGACTGAAGGGCAACACGCACCTGCCCTTCGCCGACATGAACAATGTGGCGGTGGCCGACGAACTATCGAAGTTCCTCGCGAAGTACAAACTCGACCAGCGCTAGCGCGACGCAGCTGGAATGACAGCACCCTAGGTCTTCGGGTGGGGCAGTGGATGAACGGCCAGAAGCTCACCGGCGACGTCGGTCTCCCTGAAAGAGGTGACCGACAGCAGCGCTTCGAATGAACTGGTCTTCGGGCCCTGCTCATCGAGCTTCTTCTGCAGATCCTCCAGCCCCGCCGTCGTGGTGAACATGCGGATGATCTGGAGCATTCCCGAATTCCGCGTCCCGGGTGTCAGGATCATGATGTGATTGCCGACTGGTCCGACAAAACGGGCGGCCAGCGCATATTCCGTGTGCTTTTCAGTGAAAGGGCCGTCGGGCAGAAAGGACTGGCCCGTCTCCACATCGCGGATCGCGCTGTCCTTGGGTTCATAGCGATATCGCGACTGCGTCTCGTAATATCCCGCGAGTACACCGAGCCGTGAAATCGGTCCGATATAGATGATGTCGTAGCGCCGGACATCGTCGACCTTGAGATCGTCGGGCAACCGGACCTCGATTGTGCGGCCGGGATGGCTGACCAACTGCAGCACCGAGGTCATTCCCAACGCCGTGCTCTTCTGCAGCATCGAGGTATAGCGCTGGCCGCGGCCCTGCGCGATGGAGGGGTTCTGCGAGAGAAAGACCCGCAACTCCTCGCTCGAATTGATGGCGCGATCGCGGATGTACTGAATCCGGCCTGTCAGTGGGTCGACGTTCGTGTACATGAACCCATCGCCCACCACCAGCATGAGGGGCCGATCCGAGTCGATGACGCCGGACCAGAAGGCAGTGCGGGCGATGGGGGAGATCTGTGGATCGAGCGCAAAGTGGGACTGCGCGCGTGACTGGTAGAAGTTGATCGCCAATGACAGCCCCAGCAGCACAGTGGCCGCGATGGACCAGGTGCGCAGCCACGAGGATCGACGCGTTGCGGCGTGTTCAGGCGCCACGCCGATCGGTGCCTTCTCGGGGTCGGGCTCCAGGCGGCCCTGCGATTCCTCCGCAGGGACAGCGGCATCGCGCTTCGCCCACACCAGTCGATACCCGCCCTTGGGTAGATCGAATCGCCATTCGTCTCCCTGTCCGGCCCCGTCATAGAAGTCCTGCAAGCGGCGTCTAAGCCCGCGTACGGCCACCCTCACCAGGGATTCCTCGCCGCTGTTGAACGTGGCATCTCGACCGAAGACGTCGATGGCGATTTCCACTTCTTTTGGAGTTTCCCCGCGCAAGGCGCGTTCGGCGAGGTAGCGGAGCAGACGCTGGCTGGTCTCGGACTTTTCCAGGGCGTCGGAGGCCAGGATCTTCTGAAGTGTCTCGCGGGCGAGGTCGGATTCGGATTCGGATTCGGTCATGGCCTTTCGACCGTCCTTCTTGCGGCGTTCGACGTACTTTCTGCGCGCTGCACGATAGCGCGCGCGCCGGGAACCGTCGATACCGAGGCGCAGGTGCCCTCAAACATCCGACGAAACACGCGCTAACACACTGATTATTAAACCACTAACAAGCGACTTACGGTTTCGCGCCAGTGCAATGAGGCGCGTCTGCTATTGATCGCGGGTCGAATACAAAAACTAGGGGTGTCGCTTGGATACTTTAAATCATGGGCGCTTCGCTCGTGTGAGCAGGTCTCTCGTCGCAGGTTTCGTGGCAGCAGCGATTGCCGGAGCAAACGTCCCGGCCTGGTCGCAGGAAGCAGCCGGTGGCGACGAATCGCTCGAGGTGGTCACCGTCACCGGCACCCGCCTCACGGGGTTCAGCGCCCCCACTCCGGTCACGATGATCAGTGCCGAAGATCTGCAGATGAAAGCCATCCGCAACGTGGCCGATCTCATGCAGGACGTCCCCGCCCTGCGCATCAATTTCAACACCGGGCAGGTGAGCGCACCCATCGGGTCGAGCAACCTGGACCTGCGCGCCCTCGGTCCCAACCGCACGCTGTTGCTGCTCGATGGCCGGCGCTTCGGCGCCACCGACTCCAGCGGCGGCGTGGACGTCAACGTCATCCCGGCGACGCTCATCAAGCGAGTGGACATCGTGACCGGCGGCGCCTCTGCTGCCTACGGATCCGATGCCGTGTCAGGTGTCGTCAACGTATTCCTCGACAATGAATTCGAGGGGTTCAAAGCCGACGCCCAGTATGGCGCGAGCAAGTACAACGACGTCCGCCAGCCGGGCGTCTCCGCCACCTTCGGCAAGGCACTGTTCGACGGCCGCCTGCATTTCGTGGTCTCAGCGGATCACAGCCGCAATACCGGTGAACTCAGCCAGTCCTCGCGACCCTGGGGCCGCGACAACTGGTCGGTGCTCTCCAACCCCGCCTCAACGCCGACCAATGGCGTGGTGGCCCGGCTCATGCTGCCGAACTCGCTTCTGTCCAACATGACCTATGGCGGCGTCACGGCGGTCACCAGCATCCCGGCCCTGCGCGGGCTGCAGTTCCTTCCGGGCGGGCAGGTCGCGCCCTTCGTGTACGGCACGAATGTGGGAGCCACGTTCATGACTGGCGGTGGCGGCCAGAGCGTCATGGGTGATGCCAACATCATGCCCGTGCTCCAGCGCACCACCGGCTTCAGCCACGCCTCGTACGAGATCAACGACACTACCAAGGTGTACGTGGATGCGTTGGTGTCACGCTCACTGGCTTTCGCCGACCAGCTGCCCAACACCGACACCGGCAATCTCACCATCCGCCGCGACAATGTGTTCCTGCCGCAGCAGATCCGCACCATCCTCGCGGCCAACGGCAATCCTGCCTCGTTCCAGATCGGCCGACTCGACGGCGAGGCTGGCGTCTTCTCCACGAACGTCAACACCAAGGTGCAGCGCTATACGCTTGGCATCGATGGCAAGATGTTCACGGACTGGAACTGGAGCGCCTACGCCCAGACCGGCCGCAACAACTATGACCGCTACGACCACAACAACCGCATCGTCGGGAACTACTCGCGCGCGGTAGACGCTGTGCTGAACCCGGCGACGGGGCAGCCCATCTGCCGCTCCACCCTCACCGACCCCACCAATGGCTGCGTGCCGGCCAATGTATTCGGACAGGGCTCGGTGAGTGCGGCAGCAGTGGCCTACTACACAGGCACTTCATGGGTGCTGCAGGAACAGAAGCAGGACGTCTATGCGTTCAAGGTCGATGGCTCGCCGTTCGCACTCTGGGCCGGGCCGGTTTCCACGGCGTTCGGCGCGGAGTATCGCAAAGAGACCGTTGCGGTGGATTCCGACCCGATCTCGCGCGTCAGCGGCTGGCGGCAGATCAACACGCAGCCTCTGAATGGCGACTACAACGTGAAGGAAGGGTTCCTCGAGGTGGGCGTGCCGCTGCTCAAGGAACTGCCGTTCGTTTCACTGCTGGACATCAACGGTGCTGTACGGCGCACCGACTACAGCACCAGCGGTGGCGTGACGACGTGGAAGACCGGGTTCAACTTCGAGCCCATCAACCAGGTGCGCTTCCGTGGCACGGTCTCGCGCGACATCCGCGCGCCCAGTCTCAACGAGCTGTTTTCAGGCCAGAGCCAGGGCATTGCACCCACGATCGATCCGCTGACCAACCTGCAGCGATCCATCATCATTCTCACCGGCGGCAACCCCGCCCTGGTGCCCGAGCGCGCACTCACGCACACCCTGGGTGTGGTGTACCAACCCACATGGGCCGCGGGACTGCGCGCCTCGGTTGATTACTACACGATCAAGGTGAGGGACGCGATTTCCTCGCTGGGCACGACTGCGATCCTCGATGGCTGCTACAACAAGGGCCAGACCAGCCTGTGCAGCCAGATCACGCGCGACTCCACGGGCGCACTGGCGAAAGTCGAGGCCACGCTGATCAACGTGGCGAAGACCGAGACATCGGGTGTGGATTTCGAGGTCGCCTATGGGCTGCCCGTAGCCAGTGGCAGGCTCACCGTCCGTGCGCTGGCCACCTATGTCGACAAGCTGTCGACCACGATCAATGCCGCGACGACGGACCGTGCCGGCCAGGTGGGCAGCGGTGGCGCGCCGAAGTGGCGCGGCAATGTCTCGGTCGACTATCGCACCTCGCAGTACAGCGTCGGCGCATTGGTGCGCGTGGTCGATGGCGGCGCCTACGACAGCACGTATGTCGAGGGCGTGGACATCAACGACAACAGTGTGAGCGGTCGCCGGTACCTCGATCTGAACGGCTCGTATCGCATCAACGAGAACTTCGAGCTGTTCGGCAAGATCAACAACCTGCTGAATGTGGATCCGCCCGCCACACCGCAGATCCTGGCAGGCTCGCTGTATGCCGGCTCGTCGCACTATGACCGCATTGGCCGCTATTACACCGGGGGCGTAAGGCTGAGGTTCTGAAGCCAGATGCCGGCAGCGGGTCGATGAACGCGCTATGGCTCGCGGCCCGACGCCTCGTGTCTTGCAATGAAGGGACTTGAGGAGAGATTCATGCCCAGCATCGATCGCAGGAATTTGATCGCATTCCTCGGCGGCTCCGCCGCCGTAGCCGGCATGACGGCTTCAGCCAGAGCGGAAGCCATGGAGAGCTATCTTGCCGCCAACCTTCACAGCGCAGCCCAGGCAGGATCCTCGCCGAAACGCGCGCCCACTGTCGCGGAGCTCGAGGCGCAGATCCCCACCCGCACCTACCGGCGTGGAGCGGGCAAGCTCTTCGCGGCAGAACAGGGCAATGTGCCGTTGCTGGCCCCCATGCCCGCGAAGCCGACGCTCACGGACTTCATCCGCCTTCGATTCATGGGAACCTCCGAGCACTGCCTGCAGAGCGCACGCCTCGCGCGCCAGAAGAACCTCGACGAGGACATCGTCTTTGCCTGCCTGATTCACGACCTCTCGCTCAACCTGATGCGCACCGATCACGGCTTCTGGGGTGCGCAGATGTTCGAACCCTATGTCTCGGAGAAGGTCACCTTCGCCGTCCGGCATCACGCCACGCTGCGTTTCTTCCCGGATCACGAGGCGGGCTACGAATATCCCGAGCTCTATCGCACGATGTTTGGGTCGGACTACGTCGTTCCTGCCCATCAGCGGGCGGAGTACCAGATGGTGCGCAAGCATCGCTGGTATATGGCGCCGCGCCTGGTCACGGTGAATGACCTCTATTCGTTCGAGCCAGGTGTGAAAGTCTCGGTTGACGATTTCGTCGACGTGATCGGCCGCCACTTCAAGCAGCCCAAGGAGGGTCTTGGCCTGGATGGCAGCCCGGTCGCGCACTTCTGGCGCTCGGCGGCAAACCCCGACAGTCCGCTCTAATGACGGCCGCCGTTCCTCGTTCGTCGCACCCTATATGATCGGCCTTATCATGCAGAATATCGGCAGTTACCGCCTCGCCCTTGCCGCGCTCGGAATGCAGTCTGTTATGGGCGCGGTGCTGCTCTTCGTCTGGGTCGCAGGCCGCCCTCGTATTGCAGGAACAAGTCGCATGAAGTCCAACATCACACGCAAGGCGCGCACAGCGCAGTCGCGCCGCCCGGGCAGCGGGCGGCAGCTTGCGATGATCTCGATCATTCTGGCCATCGGCGCAACCGCAGCACCAGCGCGCGACGCCGTCGATGGCGGATTTCTCGACAAGTACTGCGTGAAATGCCACAACCAGGATGACTGGAAGGGCGGCCTCTCGCTCGACTACGCCGACATGGGCAAGGTCGGTTCGGATGCCTCCATGTGGGAAAACGTCGTGAACAGGCTGCGCACTGGCATGATGCCGCCGTCGGGAGAGACCCGCCCTGCGCCACGCCAGCTCGACGCCTTCGCCACCTGGCTCGAGGGCCAGCTCGACCGCGCCGCAGCCGACAATCCACACTCGGGCGCGCCCGGCCTGCGCCGTCTCACGCGGTTCGAGTATGGCAATGCGATCCGCGACCTATTGTCGCTGAAGGCCGATGTAGGGACCTTGCTGCCCCCGGACAACAACAGCGACGGCTTCGACACCAACGGCGACACGCTCGGCAATTCGCCCTCGCTGGTGGAGGCATACGTCAACGCAGCCATCAAGCTGGCGCGGCGTGCAGTGGGTGATCGCCACATCGCGCTGAAGCAGGTGGACTACCGGCCACCCGTCGGCTGGTCGCAGCGTGCGCGCATCGACGGCATGCCCTTCAATTCGCGCGGCGGCTTCAGCTTCGAGCGTGAGTTTCCGCTCGATGGCGAGTACGAGTTCGTGGTCACGCCGGCCATCGGGCCGTTGTTCTACCGCGGCCTGCCGCGCGGCGCCAACATGTACCTGGCGATCGACGGCAAGGCTGCGCTCGCAGTACCGGGCGCGCCAGCGGCCCCGGCCACGCCGAATGGTCCTGCACCGGGACAGAAGTATCGCGCACAGGTCAAGGCGGGCATGCACAAGGTCAGCGCGACGCTGATCGAGCAGGTACGAGTCACCGGCACCGACGACATCTATTCGATTGACAAGGCCACCGGCGCCATCGGCACGGTATCGGTCATCGGGCCTTTGCAGCCCACCGGCGCCGGCGATACGCCTGCACGCCGCAAGGTGTTCATCTGCAAGCCTCTGCAGCCCAGCGACGAGGAGAGCTGCGCGCGCCGCATCCTCGCGAATCTGGCGACGCAGGCGTACCGGCAACCGCTCACGCAGAACGATGCAGCGGTTGAAGCGTTACTCGGGTTCTACCAGGCGGCTCGCAGCGCGGGCGGTGATTTCGAGGCAGGCATCGAGCAGGCGCTGGCGCGGGTGCTGATCAATCCTCGCTTCCTCTTCCGGCTCGAGCATGAGCCGGCGGGCCTCGCTCCCGGCGCGGAATTCCGCATTTCCGACCTGGAGCTCGCCTCTCGACTGTCATTCTTCCTGTGGAGCAGCATCCCCGATCAGCCGCTGCTCGACCTCGCCGCAGCAGGCCGCCTGCACGAACCACGCGTGCTCGAGGCACAGGTCAAACGCATGCTCGCTGACGCGCGTGCGGACGCGCTGGTCGACAACTTCGGTGCGCAGTGGCTGCGGCTGGGCAATATCGGCAGCATCCCGGTGGATGAACGCTTCGACGAGAACCTGCGGCAGGCCATGCTGCGCGAGACACGCATGCTGCTGGCCAGCGTGATCCGCGAAGATCGCCCACTGGATGAACTGCTCGACGCCAACTACACCTTCGTCGACGAGCAGCTCGCCCGTCACTACGGGCTCACCGGCGTCAAGGGCAGCTACATGCGCCGTGTGGCGCTGAAGCCGGGCGACGCGCGTCGCGGGCTCTTGGGCCAAGGCAGCATCCTCACACTGACCTCTCTCCCCGACCGCACGTCACCCGTGGTGCGCGGCAAGTGGGTGGTGGAAAATCTCATCGGTGCGCGTGTACCCACGCCACCACCGGGAGTGGAGACCAACCTTGATCCACCGCCCGGGCAGGTCAACAAGATGACGCTGCGCCAGCGCCTCGAAGCGCATCGCGTGCAGGCCGATTGCGCGGCCTGTCATCGGATCATGGATCCCATCGGATTCGCGCTCGAGAATTTCGATCGCACCGGCGGCTGGCGCACGCTCGACAATGGCCTGCCGATCGACTCGCAGGGCAAGCTGACCGATGGCACTGCCTTGCAGGGGCCGGCCAATCTGCGCGCCTGGCTCGACGATCATCCAGATGTCTTCGCGACCAACGTCGCCACGAAGCTGTTCATCTATGCGCTGGGCCGCAGCGTCGACTACCGCGACATGCCCATGGTGCGCGACACTGTGCGTCGCGCCGCCAGGCGTGACTACCGGTTCTCGGAGTTGATCCAGGGCATCGTGCAGAGCCGCGCATTCCAGTTCCGCGAGGCACCGTCCGCGCCAGCAGGCGCGGAACGCCCCTTGCCGCGCACCGCCAATCGCTGAGGAGCATCCATGCACTTCATAACGCGCAAACATCTGTCCCGCCGCACCTTTCTCCGCAGCGCCGGGGTCACACTGTCGCTGCCGCTGCTGGAGTCCATGACACCGGCCATGGCGGCGCCTGCGCCGTCGCACCCACGCCTCGCGGCCATCTATGTGCCGCATGGCGTCACGATGCGCAAATGGACGCCCACGCAGGTCGGCGCCGAGCTTCAACTCAGCGAAATTCTCGAGCCGCTCGCCAAGCACAAGGCGCGCCTCAATGTGATCAGCGGCCTCGAGCTGCCTTCTGCCTACGGCAACGATGCCTCTGCCGAAGCCAATCACACCCGGTCATCTGCGTGCTTCCTCAGTGGCGCCGCACCGGTGCTGGGTGCACGGGCACAGCTCGGCACGACTGTCGACCAGATCGTAGCGCGCCAGCTCGGTCAGGACACTCCCCTGCCCTCGCTCGAGCTCGGCATCGAAGGTCCTGCGATGACCTGCGGCACGAATCTTTCCTGCGCCTACCGCAATTCGATTGCCTGGCTCACGCCGACCACGCCGCTGCCCGCCGAAGTGAATCCGCAGGTGGTGTTCGAACGGCTGTTCGGAGACGGCGCCACCGAGTCAGAGCGCAACGCACGCCGCGCCCAGGCCCGCAGCATGCTCGACACACTGCGTTCGGAGATCGCCTCGCTGCAGAAGACGCTGCCCGCCTCCGACCGCGAACGCATTGGCGCGTACGTGGAGGATGTGCGCGAAATCGAACGTCGCATCACCAACGCCAGCGCCCGCACCGGGGCCGATCGCGACGCGCCCTCAACCGTGCCCGTGGACTTCGATCAGCATGTGAAACTGCAGCTCGACCTGCTGGTGCTCGCATGGCGCGCCGACGTGACGCGAGTCGCCACGCTGCCGCTGGCACAGGAGACGAGCAACGCCGCGTATCCATCCAGTGGCGTTCAGGGCGCGTTCCACGCGCTGTCGCATCATTCGAACATCGAGGCCAACAAGGACCGGTTTGCGATCGTCAACCGCTACCATGTGGGCATCCTCGCGTACCTGCTCGACAAGCTCGCTGCGACACCTGACGGCGACGGCAATCTGCTCGACCGCGCGATGGTGTTGTACGGCAGCGGCATCAGTGATGGCAATCAGCACGACCACGGACCATTGCCGATCCTGCTCGCCGGCGGCGCCAATGGACGACTGCCGGGAAACCGGCTCATCGTGGCGCCGGCGAAGACGCCGCTGGCGAACCTGCAGCTGTCGATGCTGCATCTGCTCGGCGTCGATGCCCCGCGCTTCGCGGACAGCACCGGCGAATTGGCGCTGGGCGCATGAAGGCGCTGCTGCCGTTGCTGGCGCTGCTGGCTGCCGCACCGCCACTCAGTGCCGCGACACGAGGTGATGACGCGGCACTGCTGGCCGCCGCGCGCGATGGTGACACCGCAGCACTGGCAGCGCAGCTTCGCAATGGCGCCAATGCCAATGCCGCCGAACCCGACGGCACGCGCGCGCTGCACTATGCCGCCGAGCGCGGTGACGCGCGGGCGGTGCAGCTGCTGCTCGCCGCGCACGCGGACCCGAAGGCCATCACGCAGCTGAAAGCCACGCCATTGCAGCAGGCCTGCTACGGCGGCAGTGCGGAGGTGGTGAAGCAACTGGTGAAGGCAGGCGCAGACATCAGGGTCAGCGACATCGCTGGCGAAACAGCACTCATGGCCTGCGCGCGCGGCGGCAGCGCCGAGGCGATACGCGTGCTGCTGCGCGCCGGCGCCGAGATCGAAGCCGTGGACAGCAATTTCGGGCAGACCGCACTGATCTTCGCGGCACGCGAAGGCAACGAGGCCGCGGTCCGCGAGCTCATTGCCTCCGGCGCCAAAGTGATGGCGCGTACTACCGTGGGACCTGAGCCACCCTTTCGCCCGAACGGCGGGACGCAGGGCAAGGGCGTGGAGAAGGCGCCCAAGCGCGGCATGCGCGCCGCGATTCCCGGCGGCAAGACGGCGCTGCACTATGCTGCCCGCGACGGCCATCTCTCCACCGTGCAGGTACTGCTCGATGCGGGTGCCGTGCTCGACGATCGCGATCCGAACGGCATCACGCCATTGCTCTATGCAGCGAGCAACGATCGCGTGGAAGTCGCGCGGCTGCTGATCGCACGCGGTGCGGATGTGAATGCCGTCGACTGGTACGGGCGATCGTCACTGTGGTGCGCAATCGATGTACGCAACCGCGACACTCCGCAGCCTGCCATGGGCCCGGGCACCGATCGTGAGGGCAATTTCGCACTGGCGCAGCTGCTGCTCGAGAAAGGCGCCAACCCCAATCCCCGCATCCGGGAGATGCCGGTGGTGCGCACGTACATCATGCCGCTGGG